>OLFA01000333.1_pt1 | contig 10487 bp, 10 predicted proteins | sample 1609061 | NCBI WGS metagenome assembly OLFA01 (sample SAMN02675046, study PRJEB24791) | human gut metagenome, SKBSTL021 | isolation source: stool | host: Homo sapiens | place: USA | reverse complement strand
TTGCTTTGCAGTAACTTGCTCTTTATCAAGTGCGCTTTGCAGTTGGCTAGCTAATTGTTTTTGACTAAGCAGACCAATCCGTTGGTGACGATTGGCACCCCCGGTCATTGATCCGCTTGCATTAATTAACTGGCCGTCGAGCGTTACAACCCTGACATAGTGATGACCATACCGAGAAATTTCTGTTGCATGATCAAGATTGTCAGCGATAACCGTATTCCCTAGAAGATGTTGCGCAACCACATCGTACTTAGAATCATAATTGATTAATTCGGTTGCCCGACCAACATACCCAGGTAGCGACTGTAACTGGTTAAAAATCGGTGAAGTCTGATGATGCTTTAACGTATCAAGGGGCAAGATGGTTACGCGTCCCGCACGATGACGGACCAAATAATTAATGATCTGCTTAGCAGTTGACTGGTGATCAACTACTAGTTGTTGCAATTGGCTGCCAAGGACTGTCTCAATCGCCGTTGTATATTTTTCTGGAACATCTAACAACTCGTTCACGGCGCCGTTAAGACCCGAAAACTGTTGCCGTTGCTTCAAAACATTTTGAACCCCCTGATAGTATCCAGAGTATTCTTCCTGCATTGAATGATAATTTTTCAGACGTGATTGAAGCGAATGAACATCCCCAAGTGATTGGTACCAAGAACGCTGGGCTTCTTGATACTGTCGCTGTATGCGTTCCTGCTTCTCCTGCTGGCCTTTTAACTGACCTTGGAGATCGGTAACGTGAACTTGCTGGGCCGTTGCTTCTTGTTTAGCCGTTGCTTCTTGAGCCTTAATTTTAGCTAACCGTTCCCGAGCAGCCTGCAGTTCAGCATTGCTTTGCTGCTGCGCGTTGATTGTTTGCTCGTGATTACTCTTCAGAAAAGCTTGCTGGTTTTGCAGAGTCGTAATTTGCTGCATTAAGTCAACTTGATTTCCCCGCAATTTTTCTAATTCTTCATTAACATGCTGAATCCGTTGACTACTAGTCATTTGCTTGGCAGCAGTTAATTCTTCCTGGTGGTTAGCAATTTTCTTTTTTTGTGACTGAACCTGCTCATTAGCCTGCGTTAATTTTTGGTCAATCTCTGTTTGCTGCTGTTTCAGCTTCTGCAGTTGGTCAGTTAATCGTTCCCGTTCCTGCAGCTGCTGTTCACGCTTAATTGAGGACACCGATTGCTGATTTTGCAATTTACCAATCATTTCGGTAGTCGTAAGAATTTTTGCCTGTAGTTGGTCTTTTTGCGTCTGCAGGTTACCTTGTTGTTGCTTTAACTGATTTAATTCTGCAGTTGATTTGGCAAGCTGAGCCGAATAATCACTGACCAGCTTTTGATCATTTGCTAGCTTAGCTTTCAGCTCCGTTAATTCCTTACTAGTTTGCTCATAAAGCCGTACTGTCTGGGTACGATCAAGAAGATCATACTGCCCCTTTTGCTCTAAATAGTCCTCAGCAAGGGCGCTTTCGTCAGCCAAAGGTTCAAGCTGGCTCGTTAACTCAGCAATGATATCGTTAACCCGATTAAGGTTATCCATGGTTGAGCTGAGCCGTTTTTCGGCAGTATCCTTATTCTTCTTGTATTTTGCAACCCCAGCCACCGCTTCAATAATTGAACGCCGATCAGCTGGTTTACCGTTAAAGATTGCCTCAATTTGTCCCTGAGAAATAATGGAGAAGGATTCCCGACCTAACCCGGAATCAATGAAGAGGTCGGTAATATCTTTTAAGCGAACCTCTTGACCATTAACCAAATACTCACTATCACCATTTCGGTATAATTTCCGGGTAATTGTTAATTCGGTAAAGTCACTAGCAAGGTAATGATCACTATTATCAAAAGTAATTGATACAAGTGCCCGATTAAGCGGCTTCCGGTCACTAGAACCGTTAAATATAACATCAGCCATTTTATCGCCACGAAGCTGATGAGCAGATTGTTCACCCATTACCCAGCGAATTGCTTCGATAATATTACTCTTTCCGCTTCCGTTTGGCCCAACAATTCCTGTCATTCCTGGTTCAAACTTGATTGTTGTCTTCTGAGCAAAGGACTTAAAGCCATCCAATGTTAGAGATAATAACTGCATAGTGCCTACTTACCTTCTTGACGTAGCTTATTAAGTGCTTGACTTGCCGCCTTCATTTCAGCGTGTTTCTTGGAGGAACCAGTTCCCTCACCGATTACCTTTCCATCAGCTGAAACGTTCACTTTGAATTCTGGATCGTTCTCCGTTCCTGATTCCTGAAGAAGGTGATATTCAATATCAACATCACCATCACGCTGTAAGAACTCCTGAAGGCTTGTCTTTGCATCAACTGCATGATCAAACCAGCCCAAATCAAGCTTAGGAAAGATTACTCGCCGAACAAACTTCTCAACGGCAGGGCGTCCCTGATCCAGGTAAAGAGCTCCAATAAATGATTCAAAAATATCACAAAGCAATCCTGGACGCTGACGAGCACCCGCCATTTCTTCACCGTGACCCAAACGGATATATTGGTCAAAATGACATTCCTTAGCAAATTTAGAGAAACTGTCTTCGCAAACCATCGCAGCCCGCAAACGGGTCAATTTCCCCTGTGGCAGCTCTGGAAAACGCTTATAGATGTATTCAGAAACAATCAATTCCAACACAGCATCGCCAAGAAATTCAATCCGCTCATAAAATTTAAGTCCTTGATGAGGGTGCTCGTTTACGTATGAAGCCTGAGTAAATGCTTCTGCAAGCAAATCGGGATTAGTAAAATGAATATCAAATTCCTTGGCCAGGTAGTCTTGTAAATCCTTAATAGTAAAAACTTCCTTTCTTTTCGTTAAAGATGTGAAAAAAGCCGCGATAAAGTACAAGCCTTCATCGTGGACCTCAAAGAATTATTAATCAGCGGTATGTTCGGCAATGTAGTCAACTACTTCACCAATCGTACTTAACTTTTCAGCATCTTCATCATCAATTTCTTCACCAAACGTATCCTCAAGTTCAAGGACAAATTCAACAAAGTCAATCGAATCAGCGTCTAAATCTGTTTTTAAATTTAATTCATCGGTAATTTTTGCCCGATCAACATCAAAGTGATCAGCCACGATTTCTGAAACCTTATTAAAGATTTCTTGCTTTTTATCTTCAGCCATTGACTGTTACCTCTCTTTATTAGTTCGCTACTATTTTAGGCGTTTTTTGTCTTCTTGTCTACTCATTGTTTTGGTTAAAAAATTTAACGGTTTCATTAATGACACCAGTTTTTAGCATTGTCCGAATCTGACTAATGGTATTTTTAACGGCTGTCGCATCTGATGAACCATGCGTCTTAACTACAGGTGCTTTTAAGCCAAGAAGGACAGCACCCCCATAAGTTGAAGCACTCATTTTTTGACCAATCCGGTGAAAGACCGGCTTCAGCATTAGGTAGCCTAACTTAGCACGGATACCACCATTTAGGATACCATCCTTAATCAACGTTAGCATCATTTTAGCGGTTCCTTCAGTGGCCTTCAATGCGGCATTAGCTGTCCAGCCATCGCTGACGATAACATCAGCCTTACCGAATAAGAGGTCACCAGATTCAACATTGCCGATAAAGTTAAGTTCATCTTCTGCATTAAGCAACTGCCAAACATCTTTATGGAGCTTATCGCCCTTATCCTCTTCAGCACCATTATTAAGCAGTGCAATCCGTGGATTAGCAACCCCGAGAACTTTTTCTGCGTAAAATTTACCAAGGTAAGCAAACTGAACAAGATTTTTTTCTTTGCTTTCAGCGTTAGCACCAGTATCAAGGTAAACAAAATTTTGGCGTTTTGATCCCGGCTTAGCAATTGGGAGAATACTGGTTAATCCGGGACGATCGATTCCATGAATTCGTCCAACAATAAAGATTCCCGCAGCCAAAACTGCTCCTGTATTACCAGCAGAAAAGAATGCATCTGCATCCCCTTCTTTAACTGCTTTAGCCGCCCGAACAATTGATGAATCCTTCTTCTTGCGAATTGCCCGAACTGGCTCTTCACCCATCGAAATTTCTTCAGTAGTTTCAATGATATTCAAGCGATCCTGGTTAGTAATCACCGCTTTAATTTTAGCTGGATCACCATAGAGGTCAAAAGTCAAATCAGGATACAAGTCCCGAGCTTCTTCGACCCCTTCAATAATTGCTTTAGGGGCATTATCACCGCCCATTGCATCTACAGCAATTTTCATTATATAAACCCTCCTAGTCAAAGTGCGTTTCAAGTTGGTTTCGTTTTAAGTAAAGAACAAGTGGCTGATTATCATCCACCTGATCCCAATGGGGTGTTGCTAACAGGTTTGCGGCATCTTCCTTAGCAATTTGTAAAATTTTCAAATCGCCAATTGGGTCGCCAACCTTAAAATCAGGAAGCCCTGATTGCTTTGCCCCAAGAACATCACCTGCTCCACGAAGTTCAAGATCCCGTTGTGCAACCTTAAAGCCATCAGTCGTGGCAACCATTGTTTTCATTCGTGTCGTTCCTTCATCTGTTTTGGGATCAGCAATTAGCAAGCAATAACTTTGCCGTTCACCACGCCCTACTCTACCGCGCAGTTGGTGCAGCTGAGCAAGGCCAAAGCGATCAGCGTTATAAATAATCATCACGGTCGCATTAGGATTATCAACACCGACCTCAACAACCGTCGTCGAAACAAGAACCTGGATTTTACCGTCTTGAAAATCTTTCATTACGGCATCCTTTTCGTCCCCGTTTAGGCGGCCATGTAAAAGGCCAACCTGATAATCTGGTTGGAAGTAATTAGCTAATCGTTCATAAAGGTCAGTCGCATTCTGAACATCCAATGCTTCTGATTCTTCAATCAGCGGACTAACAACGTAAGCCTGTGCTCCACTAGCTAATTGCTGACGAAGAAACTTTAATGCATCATTGCTTTGCTTATCTTTTAGCCAGCGCGTTTCAATCGGCTTCCGTCCCGCTGGTAATTCGTCAATTACTGACACATCCATTTCACCATATGAAGTAATCGCTAATGTTCGTGGAATTGGCGTTGCTGTCATGGCAAGAACATCCGGGTGTTCACCCTTTTCCCGTAATTGTTGACGTTGATTAACACCAAACCGGTGCTGTTCATCTGTGATTACTAAGCCAAGATTAGCATACTCTACGTCCGATTGGATTAGTGCGTGCGTTCCAATTATTAGATTAATGTCGCCTTTCTTTATCGCACCAACTAATTCACGATGTTGTTTAGCGGTCAGTGAGCCAGTAAGTAAGCCAACATGAACATGAGTCCCCGCAAAGACTTTAGCTAATTTTTCTGCATGTTGGGTTGCTAAAATTTCAGTTGGCGCCATTAGAGCTGCCTGATAGCCTGTACTGATTGTCGCATAAATGGTAATTGCAGCAACAATCGTCTTTCCAGAACCGACATCTCCCTGAAGAAGGCGATTCATCTGAATTGGTTGTCGTAAATCACGACAGATTTCATTGACGACCTTCTTTTGCGCATTTGTAAGTTCAAACGGGAGCTGAGAAATAAATTCTTTCAACTCATCATTATGGTACAAGATTCGTGTACCATCTTCTTGACGGTGTGCTCGTCTGATCGCTTGCAGACGCAATTGAAATAAGAAGAACTCCTCATATGTCGCAGTTCGTCGTGCTGCTTTAGCAATCATTTGACTTTCTGGAAAGTGAAGATCCTTGATCATTTCACGGCGATCTAACAAACGATATTTTTGGCGAAGGAAGGTGGGGAGTAATGTTGGGATAACCCGCTGATAATCTTCATACGCTTGACGGATTAACGATCTCAAGGTACTTTGCCGAAGATGCTTATTTGTGGGATAGATGGCGCCAAATTCATTCTCTGGAGTCCCCGTCGCCGTTACTAATTTAGTCCCGGTTACCTGTTGACGACTAGCATCCCACTTTCCCATTACGGTTACCTGTCGATCTAACTCTACTTGCTTTTTCAGATATGGTTGGTTAAAAAACGTGGCCATGACAACTTGTTGGCCCACTTGCAACCGAAAACTTAGCCGATTTCGACGGTAACCAAACCGGCTAAATAAGGGTTCAGAAACAATCTTTCCCTTAATAGTTACCCGTTGCTTGTCCTTAACCGTACTTAAATCGTTTGGTGTAAAGTCATCATACCTTGTCGGGTAGTATGTCAATAAATCTTCAATCGTATCGATATTTAAGGTTGCTAAATCAGCCACCCGTTTAGGGCCAACTCCTTTTAATACCGAAACTGGATCCTGAAGACTTTTCATCATCCTCCCTCCTCACTGTAAAAAGAGTTGGATGGACATCAGTTGACTGGTGTTCTGCATCCAACTCCTTAACTTATATTATTCAACGGAAATCAAATATGGATATACTGGTTGGCCACCTTCATAAATTTCGGTTTCCAACTCATCGTCCATTTCTTCAACAGCTGTCTTAATTTCTTCAGCCGTCTTTTTATCGCCGTCTTGACCATACAGAATTGTCACAATTTCACTGTCTTCATCAAGCATTTGTTTAACCATCTTGATAGCAGCATTCTTAAGGTCTGGATCGGTATCAACAATCTTCCCATCAACAATTCCCATAAAGTCATCTTTTTTAATTGTTTGCCCATCAATTTCGGTATCCCGAATAGCATTAGTAACCTCACCACTCTTAACTGTGGAAAGGTTGGCTTCCATGTTTGATTGGTTATCTTCTAATGATGCTTCTGGATTATATTCAAGAAGTGCGGTCATGGCTTGTGGAATTGTCTTACTGTGAACCACAGCAGTTGGAATATCTGCAATGTCAGCAGCCTGTTCTGCTGCCATAAAGATATTACCGTTATTTGGCAAAACAATTGCTTGCTTGGCACCGCTATTATTGATTGCATCCGCAATATCTTGAATGCTTGGGTTCATTGTTTGACCGCCTTTAATAACGTGGGTTACTCCAAGGCTCTTTAACAATTTAGCAATTCCATCACCAGACGTAACCGCAATCACAGCAGTTTCTGGCTTAGGCTTAGCTGCTTCACGAGCTTTGTCAATTGGTGTTTCTGAGCGTTCCGCTTCTTCTTCATCGTGTTCCATAATCTCTTCTTGTTGCCAAACCATGTTATGAATTTCGATGGTTTGAAGATCACCAAACTGTTGACCCCATGATAAAACTTCACCAGGGTGTTCAGTATGAACATGGACCCGAACAACAGAATCATCGTTTAAGACAAGGAGACTGTCACCCATTTTGGCAAGGTAATTATAAAAGGTATCGTAATCGAACTTTTGCTTAACTTGTTTTCCTTTACCAATCCGCACAAGCATTTGCGTACAATAAGTGTATTGAATGTCTTCTGGATTCAGTTTCCCCTGGACGCTCTTGTGGTCCATTGCCTTAACCATTTCGTCAACTTCGGCGTTATCGGGCTTATAGCTGTCATCCTTATCAACCTTACCACTTAAGGCTTCATCAAAAGCTTGGAGGACAAAAACAAGCCCCTGACCACCGGAATCAACAACCCCAACCTGCTTAAGAACGGGTAGTAATTCAGGGGTCTTCTTAAGAGCAACCGTTGATGCTTCATAAATTGCATGCATAACCTCAATAATATCGTCGGTTTGCTTAGCTTTCTCTAATCCAGCCTGTGCTGATTCACGGACAACGGTTAAAATTGTCCCTTCAGTTGGCTTCATAACAGCTTTATACGCAACCTTAGCACCATTGCCATAAGCCTCAGCGAAATCATGAGCATCAAGAACTGTTTTTCCTTCTGCTCCCTTGGCAAAGCCACGGAAAATTTGTGAAAGGATCACTCCGGAGTTCCCACGGGCACCCATTAACAATCCCTTAGCTAGGGCAGCAGCTAAATCGCCAACCTTCGTGCTGTTTGCGTTGCGCTCGTACTTAGCACCACTAGCCATTGAAGATGTCATGTTTGTCCCCGTATCACCGTCAGGAACAGGGAAAACATTCAGTGAATTGATAAATTCGGCATTCTTGCTCAGCTTACTAGCAGCAGCTTGAACCATTTTGCCAAATTCAAGATTCGTAATTTCAGTTACAGCCAATTATCTTTCCTCCTAGTAACGCAAATTAATCATCAAGTGAGCGAACACCTTGAACACAAACATTAACTGAGTTTGCTATAATGCCAAGCATTGATTCAAGGTTGTACTTTACCTTTGATTGAACACTCTTTGATACTTCTGAGATCTTAGTACCATAACCGACGATGATATTCACATCAATGGCAACACCGTTATCTTGTTGACGAACAACAACCCCGCGACTAAAGTTTTCGCGACGCAGGATTTGGTTAACACCATCGCGAAGTGGATTGCGCGATGCCATTCCCACTACACCATAGTTATCAGTAGCAGCGCCACCAACAACTGCTGAAATTACGTCATTATCGATATCGATCATTCCAGATTGTGTTTTAATTTTAACCGCCATCATATGGCCTCCTTATATTGGTCAATCAATGCCCTATTATATAAGACAAGCATTGATTAGCAATCATACTGTGTAAAAACTCATACTAATAATACCATAGCAGACGAAATGAAAAAAGTCGTCTGCCAAAAATGATTAATGGCATATACTATTTTTAAAATAAAAAATAAGTCGCTCATCACTGAACGACCATATTTTCTGATTTAATTAAACCCGAGTCACTTTACCGGACTTCAGTGTACGTGCTGAAACGTAAACCTTCTTAGGCTTGCCGTTAACCAAAATGGTTACCTTTTGCAAGTTAGGCTTCCAGCTACGACGACTTGAGTTAAGGGCGTGAGAACGCTTATTACCAAAGCGTGTCCGTTTACCGTTGATAAAATCTTTAGCCATTGGTGGTACCCTCCTCTTCTCATCTATGTTTTTTCGTTTTTACGCATCTGCGCTATAACTCACTTAAACAATTTACCATAGGCTGAGTAACAATGCAATAGTTTTCTTTCAAGTAATTTTCCTTGACAAGCTTACTTAATTATTAAATCACGGGACTTAATAACAGCAACAACCCCTGATTGAAAGCTGAAATGGTTTATCTCCCCATTGAATTCATTGCTTGACCAACAAAAGGGAGTAGACGAATTCCAGTTAGTTAACGGGTATTTTTCATCAACCAATGTTAATCCAGTTACTGGCGTTAAATTGACAAAAGCAAGGTACTTAAAGCCCACCTCAGCCTTAATCTCATATTCTCCCGGCAAATAATAATCAACAATATTCTGCTTATCTATAAGTTGGATTTTTTCTAAGTAACCCTTGAATTCTTTTTCTAATGGCAAAAATAGATTGCTCAAATATTGATCTAGCCGCCCACCAGTCGCACCAAAAATCGTAATCTGATCCGGCTTGTAAAGTTCGATTGCATTTTTCACGCCAAGCTGCGTATCGGTATAATCCTTTACAGGAGGAAAAAGGTGAATATCATCAATCGCCCCTTTTACCCGGTTAAATTGTTGAGCATTCGTTGAATCAAAATCCCCAACTGCAACCGCTGGCGTTATCCCTTCATTGAGCAAGCGAGTTGCGCCGATGTCAACTCCTACCCATTTTTCGTTTTGACGTGCGTGGACTTCTGATAATGGAATTAATGAGTCAGGTCCACCCACCATAATATTTACCCGCATTAATTTCTCCTTATAAAGAAAAGGGACTGTGACATAAGTACTTTTACCAAGTTCAAATACGAACAACACGGTACGCAAATGGGTTCCAGTGTCCGGTACAGCCGAACTCTGGAACCCTATTTACGCTCGCGGAGGCGTGAATACGAAGTTATAAACGACTTCTGTCACGCTCCCTTTTCTACTAATTATTTAGTTGCATCCCTTAACGCCTGGATCCGCTTAGCAGGATCATCGACGTTGTATACATATGAGCCGGCAACAGCAACGGTTGCACCAGCTTTATAACAGTCCACAACGGTTTGATTGTTAACACCACCATCAACTTCGATGTCAAAGTCATAACCTTTATTCTTCTTAATTTGGTTAAGCTGAGCAATCTTTTCGACGGTTTCAGGAAGAAACTTTTGACCACCAAAGCCCGGATTAACGGTCATTACTAATACTTGATCAACCATGTGAAGAACTGGTTCAATCATGGCAACTGGTGTACCAGGATTAATAACTACTTCTGCCTTTACTCCGCCATTTTTTATAATTTGGAGTGCCCGGTGAATATGTTGAGTAGCCTCAACTTGGACACCAATGATATCAGCACCAGCATCAATAAATGCAGGTAAAATGTGTTCAGGATTTTGAACCATTAAGTGACAATCAAGAACCATCTTCGTAATTGGACGAATTGCCTTTACGAATCCTGGACCATAAGAAATACTTGGTACGAATGAACCATCCATCACATCAATGTGAAGATATTCGGCACCCGCCTTATCTACTTTTTCAATATCCCGTTGCAAGTTAACATAATCAGCACTGAGAATCGAAGGTGCTACTTTAATCATTTTATCAATCCCTCATTTCTTATTCTTACCATAGTCTGGTTTTTGGTTAG
>OLFA01000330.1_pt1 | contig 10509 bp, 10 predicted proteins | sample 1609061 | NCBI WGS metagenome assembly OLFA01 (sample SAMN02675046, study PRJEB24791) | human gut metagenome, SKBSTL021 | isolation source: stool | host: Homo sapiens | place: USA | reverse complement strand
GAATCTATTGTTTTATTGTAAAAATCCTGAGAAATAAGGTTGTAGTTTTCTGTTTTAACTGTTATCATAGGTATGTATGAATGTAGCGAGAGCTATGTTTAGGTGAAGGCAGAAACTAAACTTTGGTAGGGGAGGTTTCTGCTTTCTTAATTTCATGGTTACAAAACCATATGATAACACAAGAGGTCTCAGGATAAAACAATTTGATGGAAAATACGTCAGATTCCTTTATTCCAAGACCTCTTTTATTACGCCTTAAAGATGAAAAATAAGTTTGTTATAGTGTGCTTGATAATAATATACTTCCCTTCTTCGTTCTGGAACGTCATGCAAAGAGCTTCTCCCTTTTCTCCGGTCTCCCGGTCTTTTGTCATGCAATCTTCCAGATCGATCAAAACGCACTGTCTCAACTCTTCCATGTCCTCTGATCCATATACCGGATGTTCTACAACATTCTCTGACTTCGCTTTCTCCATTCCAAGCCGGAAGGCTTTCTGGATTGCTTCGTACTGATCCACGCTTTCTGCATTGATCTGCATGATTTCTTCCGCTGCCATTTCTGGCAACAGTCCATCTTCTTCCAGTGATGCATACTCTCCGATCAGCTTCTGTATACCGCTCATAGCTACCACTAACGAACTCAGCACGCTCCGCTCTGTTTCTTGATGCTCTTCTCTTGTCATAGTGCCGTTGCCGTATCCGTTGATCCCGGTTGACATCTGGTACTGCGCATATTCCAGACTGTTTAAAATATTCTGTAACTGTGCTTCTGTTTCTGTCATTTCAAAAAATAATTTGCTCATACTTTGTTTTCCTCCTACGCTTCTAACATTTGAATTCGATACATTGGAACTGACGCAAGGATGCCGCCCTTTAAAACTACAATTCCCGATGTTTCCCGAAACTCTATCAGTTCCCCTTCCACCTCATGGAATGTTTCTTCATTCTCCCCAACTCGTTCCCCTGCATCTGCCAAAATGGATACCCATTCTTTCTTGAACAGTAGTCTGCTCTGCTTTGTTTCCGGTGCTTGTGCCGGGATCATTACTCTACATCTCTGCTTCATGTTTCGCTTTCCTTTCCAATTCGTTTGCAAGTGCCAGTGCTAATTCTTTCGAGAACTTTGTCTGGTACTTCCTGTAAAATCTGTCGGTATCTTCTACTACTTTCTCCCAGTATTCCTTTGTGTTCTCTACGCTCCAGACTGATTGCATCATTTTCCAATAGTCCTGAAACATTTCAAATTCTTCACTGCCTTTTAATAATTTTACGCTGCCCATCTTTTAATCAAACGGTGTCGGTGTCCGTACCGTCTTGAATCCATCTTTGCTTTTGAGTTCCTCTTCTGTTTCCTGGAATCGCATTTCATTTCCATCAAAGCGGTATACAATCTTCCCTAGTTCTCCCTGCCGGTTCTTATCCACTTTCAGACCTTTCCTGGTCTTATCCTCATTGTCCAGATTCCACAACAAAATGATAATGCTTGCATCCTGTTCAATGTCTCCGGCTTCTGATACTTGCAATGACCGCATGGCGCAAAGAAGACGCCGAGCTAAAGCTAAACAAAATAAATGAAAACACTCCCCGGATCGAGTGCTTTCATTCTCATTGTGGGTAAATTGTGGGTACAGCTTGATTTTTACGCTTGTCTGTGCTACAATTCCACCTGCTGAAAGTGGCGTATTTAAGCCATTTCCAGCAATCAAATATCGTGTGTTCGAGACCTTCCACACGTAAAATAAAACTAAAGGAGATTTTGATCTATGAAAAAAGAAAAAACAATCAGTGTACTGTTTCTGGTACAGTCAGCAATGATCGCTGCGATTTATGTGGTCCTGACCATTGTATTTGCCCCGATCAGTTTTGGACAGATTCAGTTTCGTATCGCAGAAGCACTGACCATCCTGCCCGCCTTCACTCCGGCTGCAATTCCCGGACTCTTTGTGGGATGTCTGATCGGAAATATTTTAGGAGGCGCAATTCTTCCTGACATTATTGTCGGAAGCATGGCAACTTTACTCGGTGCTATTTTCACCTATCTTCTGAGAAACCGCAGCAAATGGCTCGCACCACTGCCGCCGATCATTGCAAATACAGTTCTGATTCCATTTGTTCTTTATTATGGATATCAGATTCTGCTTCCAATTCCGTTCCAGATGCTTACCGTGGGAATCGGTGAAGTTCTCTCATGTGGAATATTGGGTATGATTGTTTACACAGCTCTGAATAAATATAAGACAGTTATTTTCCGCCAGTAACAAAAAGGAAGAAGTTCTTTCACAGAGAATAAATTCTCTCAAAGACTTCTTCCTTTTTCTGTTATTTCATATAACCGATAAACGTGTTTCCACTTCCTGCTATCATAGCGCTCATCTGTTCAATCGAAACTGTATTTTGGGATGCTGTATCCGGATCGATGTAAGTGATATCCGTCATACTATATCCTGTCAGCAGGATCGCATGATTGGCATCTGTCATCGCAATGACCGGAAGGCCCTTGTTGATAATATACAGAACCTGTTCCAGACTACATCCGGTCAGGTCTACTTTTTTGGCATTATACGCTGCCATCACCTCTTCACAGGTCTGAAGAGAGGTCTTTCCTTCTCCATTTCCAAACGGTGCTGTCTCTGTATCATAAACCAGATCTCTGTTGCCTTTTTCCCATACATATGCCTGTTCTGATGAGATTACTACTCCCGAAATCTGCTCTGCTCTCTGAATTGCATAAGCCGCCTTATCGTAAATCGCAACCAGTTCTCCCATTCCATATACATAGTACTTTTCAGATTTCGACTTGTCATTCAGCGTGATCGTGATCGGCTTTTTCCCTACCACCTGTTTCGGACGCAGGATTTTAGGAACAGTATCGGAAATTCCTTTTTCATAAGTCAGCCGCATCTGCTTTTCTTTTAAATCTGTACTGAAAGCTTCCAGAGTTATACTTTTTGTCTTCTTTTCTTCGTTACTGCTGATATAATCCTGACTGGTAACTGTATAAGTCTCTCCTGATTTTACAACCCGGTTCAGAGTCATCATATTTTCTTCAATAAATACATCGGATATATAAATCTGATCGGCTGAGTATGTCTTCATCACTTCATTTTTTGAATTTCTGATCTCCAGCTCATACATCGGGAACAGTTCCTCTCCTGCTGCCGTATGACCGACATCTTCCTGCCGCAGATATCCATACACAAAATCTGATCCGATAAATCCAAGCGGTCTGATTGCTTCCCCTGATTTTGCGGCTACAGCATTTTCTTCATCTGTTTTCAGATTCAATACCTTGATTTCCTGTGCGGTATTGATCGTTCCTGACGTCTGGTATGCGATCAAATGCCCGTCTGCAGACACCGTATACTGCCCTTCCTCCAGATTTTTTGCCAACACTGTCTGCTCATCTTTTGTCAGATCTATCTTGTAAAACTTTCCTCCTGCCAGAATATACAAGAGATTCTGATCCTGATTGTAATACACCATTTTTCCAAGCTCTTCCTCTGCGATTGCAAATGATTTTGTACTTGGAATAAACGCTTTTTCCTGTACTACATTTTTTTCAATATCATAATAGTAAACATCGACTCCGACTTCTCCCTCATGTGCTCCGCGATTCATATAACCATAAACTGCAAACGCAGTACTTCCATTCTTTTCCACACTGATGATCCGGATATTATGCTGGTCATACCTGCTCCGAGCATCATTTCCTTCAATATTGCTAAAACTGAATACCTGTGCAAGCTCATTCTGCTTTGCATTGTATGTCCATAAATTTCCATTTCTCACAAAAGAAACAATATTTCCTGCTGAATTCGTTTCATACGATATATCAGACGATGCTATACCCAGAAGAATCCCGTTCTGATCCAGCACTTTCTGGTTTGCATCAAAAATCTGTTCCATCTTCCGATTATAATCCAAAAGGTAGATTTCCCCCTGCACGTAGCGAATCCTGAAAAACTCGCGGACATCATACGTCTCGATCTCTCCCGTATCTCCGGCACATGTCACCTGATACTGTGCAAGCAGCGACGTATAGACGGAATTGCTCTCTTTGATGCTCCACTCCGGTTCCTCAACCCCCTGCGGACTCAGATTTCCCCATGTCACATGATCTGCATCAGAATGGATGGTAACAGTCTGGTAAGTTGTATTGTCCCCTTCTGCGCTCGTTTCAAGATATTTTTTCAATTCCTCCTGACTGCTTTTTTCCAGCGTCTTTGCATGAAAATCCTGCGCAAAATCCAGACATTCTTTTAAAGAAAGTTCATCCGGTCTTGTAATTCTGGTATAAAAGTAAACCTGTTCCTCTTCCATAGAAAGAATCACTTCCAGAACAGCTTCTAAAACTTCATCCGGAAGACCTTTTTGCAGATCCAGTAAAATCGTCTCATCAGAAATATCCTTCTGTTTGCCTTCCAGATAGGTTTCCTCTCCATTCAGCGAATACACTTTATATTCAACACCTGTGATTTTATTTCCAAACTCTTCAATCTGCATCTGAAGTGTTCCGTTTGCCTCCAATGGTGTAATGGTGTCCCGCATTGCCGTAACATCCATCTCATTTACATAGCCGGCCAGAGCATTCACAGTCCTGCCTTCCTTTTGAAATGAGATTCTCGGAAGTGTAGGATCTCCCAGATCGATGATCTGATCGTCTACACCACTGTTCATAAACAGACTGCTGACAAAAATTGCTGCCACAAATACTACAAGGAGTATTCCTGCCTTTCTTATTCTTTTTTTCATGATTCTGTCCCCTTATCTAATAACAATCCTAGCATCGGCTGGATTCCCAAAAATTCCTTGCATGCCTGAATCTGACTTTCACTCCCCTGTTTTGCCTGATTCGTCTTTACCGCACGCAGAAGAATATTTTTCGGCGTATGTTCCATATCGATAAATTCCAGAACCTGAGTCTCATAACCGGACTGCTCCAGATATTTCGCTCGAAGTCCGTCTGTCAGAAGCGCCGCGAACCGCTCTTTTAAAAGCCCATAATCCAGAATCGGCGCCAGCTTATCATATCCGGCTCCTTCCCGTTGCATCTGCCCATTCAATTCATGCTGACAGCATGGAACCGACAGGATGACCTTCGCATTCCATCCCACCGCTTTGGCAAGTGCAAAATCTGTCGCTGTATCACAGGCATGAAGCGTCACAACCATATCCACTTCTCTGACACCTTCATAATCCGCGATATCTCCAACCAAAAATTCCAGTTTGTCATATCCGTATTTGCGGCTTAACTCATTACAATGATGAATGACATCCGATTTCAGATCTAACCCGATGATACGGATATCGTATTCCTTCAGAACATGCAGATAATAATACATGGCAAATGTCAGATACGATTTTCCACATCCAAAATCCAGAATCGTGATCTCTCTGTCCTTCTCAAGCTTCGGAAGAATATCCTCAATAAATTCCAAAAACCGGTTGATCTGACGGAACTTATCAAATCTGGAATGTACAATTTTTCCATCCTTTGTCATCACACCCAGATCCTGGAGAAACGGAACCGGAATTCCTTCCTCTAAAATATATTTCTTACTTCTATTATGTGACAATTCTACCGGTCTTACACTGCCTTTTGACGCTTTTTTCTGAATGGTTACCTTGCCTTTTTTGCTCACTAAAACAGTGTAATTCATATGCACTGTAGATACCTGCATCTGCCGGAATTCTTGCATATATTCCAGCAACCGGTCTCGTGCCGAAATCGGGTCCAGATTCTCATGAAAGGCCTGTGTTTTTGTAAAAGACTCCAGTTGAAAAAATAAATTGCCTTTTTTCTCGATCGGCCGAACCTTTACCTTTAAAATTCCTTCTTTTTTCCTCGGATTGCTCAAAACTGCCTGAACAAATTCTATATTTAAAATATCTGATAATAATTTTTTGATCGTTTCCATGCGATTCCCCTTATCATTTGTTTTCTATGTAAGCTATGTGTGAACAGTAACTATTGTAAAACAAAATAAAGTCTCGTGCAATAAAACAAGTCTTAAATTAAAAGAAGACGGGAAAAATTCCCGCCTCTCCTACTCTTCTTCAGAATTCTCTCTGAAAAAACATGAATCTTGTTCTTTTTTATCTGCTTTTCTAAAACGAACTGTCGCCTTAAAAAGATCTCCGTCCAGATATAATTCCAGTTTTCCGCCCTGCATCTGTACCAGACTTTTCGCAATCGATAATCCAAGTCCGCTTCCTTCAGTACTCCTTGAAATATCACCGCGGATAAAACGTTCTGTCAGTTCATCTGCTGAGAAATTGAGCGGATACTCCGAAACATTTTTTAAAGAAAATATTACTTCATCCTTATCAGTGCGCAGATCCGCATAAATTCTCGTTCCCGGCATTGCATACTTCGCCGCATTATTATAAAGATTTTCCAATACTCTCCACATTCTTCTTCCATCTACATGAATAATTGCCGGCTCATTTGGAAGTGTCTGAATCAGCTCCAGATTCTTATGTTCAAATTTTTCTGCAAACTCTCCCGTCGTCTGATTCATCATCTCTACCAGATTGACATCCATCAACTGCAGATTGATATTCCCGCTGCTCACCTTGGATGCTTCTACAACATCCTCTGTCAATGTTTTCAGACGCTGTGCTTTTGCCTCCAAAATTTCCAGATACCCCTGTATCTTAGGATCTTCAATATTGGATCGTTTCAGGATATCCACGTAATTGATAATGGAAGTTAGCGGTGTTTTGATATCATGAGATACATTTGTGATCAGATCCGTTTTCAGACGCTCGCTTTTCACGCTTTTTTCCACAGCCTTCTGCAATCCGGTTCCGATATCATTCAGCATTTCTGCTACTTCACGCTGTTCTCCTCTGAGATGTTCCAAAGAAATCTGATATTCCAGATTGCCTCCTGCAACTGCTTTGATTCCTTTTGTGATTTTATTCTTTGCAATCGCATTCAATACCAGATAATACACAATGAATGCATCTGCTGCCAGCGTGATCAACACAAATCCCGGCGTTCTGAATAATGCCAGCATCCAGTGGATTCCAATCAGTATCACCCCTGATACAACCATTCTCCACACCACATTTCTGTTTCTCCAGAATATTCTAAAGAATCTGCAAAACGCATACAATACGCTGTTCTTCCACATCGTTCCCGCTTTTATCCTGCGGACCAGGCTCAGATATCCGACCAGGAACATGATCATGGTATAAGCCGCTGTACATGCAAGTTGGATCATATCTTGCATTGTCGGAACATATCCGGATGCATATTCATAAGAATATCCGATCGTTGCAGTCATCAAATCCGTGCTTTCTGCAAAATACCCGAGGGCCATATTCCCATTATTCATCCAGAACATCATCGGAATTATCCAGATCCCAATCACAAACACTGCTGCAAGCTCCGTTTTCCATCTGTCAAATACATTCAAATGCACTCCGTCACTTCGGTTGTTTCTTCCGGCGATCACTGTCAGCCATATCAAACTCACGATTATCAGTAATACTGCCGCACCGAGCAGGATCACCGCACGATTGATATAAGGTGCATATTCATCATATAATTTCTTATCCAGATAAAAAGAATCCTGTATTGAAAACCTGGTATCTACTGCCGCTGCAAAAATAAAATCACCGTTGCTGTTTCTGCGCTGTGACTTTACAAACTCCTTCCAGTCATTTGCTGTGATATCCATATTGGTCTTAAAATCAGAAAGCTTTGGCTGAACAATCATATACTTCGCATTTTTCTGAATATCTGAGATATTTTCTTTTACACTGTTGTAATCCTGATATTCCTTGCGATTTGTATAAACTTTTTTTGTTTCTTTATCAACAAAAATATAGGCAAAGTTTGTATTTCCCTCTGTCCATTCTGCACTGTTCTGATAAGACTGGAAATCATAATAAAGATTTGACAGTATACTGCCCAATTGTGCATACACTTCACTCAGCTTTCCATTCAGCTGCGGCGTCTGATTTACAACATCCAGAATATTATTTCCTCCATCCGGCCGCGCCTCTTCTTCAATGGCACCACTGAATCCCCAGAAATCCCGGTACACCGTCTCGCCTTTTTCATCCAGAATATCATGTCCGGCAAATTGACTGAGACTCACATTTCCAGAAGCCAGTGCATTTACAATCTCATCAGATGTATATCCATCTATATCCACTGTCAGCGTTTTCTCTTTCAGCAGACTTAAAAATTCATCCCAGTAATAGTAATGATAGGTTTTATCTGCTTTTTGACAGACAACGATTGAATCTTCCTGCGCTGCATAGTTATTTTGATACTCCTCACTCCATTTCTGAAGATCCGAGAGTTTATACCGCAGTCCTTCCATCTCTTCATCATAGTGCCTTCCGTTATATCCATACTGCATGATATCGATCAGCTTATCCGGATTGTATTTTCCATCTGTCTCGAAAATATCTTCATAAGAAATCTGACCTAAAACATCCATCGTAGCCCGGCACATCTGATTCTCAAATTCTTTGGAATCTGTATACTCTGTCGGCTTTTTATTCCAGATTTCTTTTACACTTACAGAATATGTGGAAATGATCACCAGACTCAGCATTGCCGTAATTGCCGAAAGAACAGAAAGAAAGATCAAAATGCCTTTTACAAGCGCACTTTTATACCATTTACTCATGAAAAACTCCCTTCTATAATTTCTCGATCTTATATCCTACTCCCCATACCACTTTCAAATATCGCGGTTCCTTTGGATTGATCTCGATCTTCTCCCGGATATGACGAATATGTACTGCTACCGTATTATCCGCTCCGATTGCATCTTCATTCCAGATGGATTCGTAAATCTGATTAATCGAAAATACTCTTCCCTGATTCTTCATCAAAAGCAATAAAATATTGTATTCAATCGGAGTAAGGCGCACCATTTCTCCGTCTACCGTTACTTCTTTCAGATCATCATTAATCCGAAGGCCGCCAACCTCATAAATCGTCTCCTGCGTACTACTCACATTCCCGCCAAGCTGTGTGTAACGACGAAGCTGAGATTTCACTCTTGCAACCAGCTCCAGTGGATTGAATGGTTTTGTCATATAATCATCCGCTCCGATATTCAACCCCAGAATCTTATCCGCATCTTCAGATTTTGCCGATAAAATGATAATTGGAATACTGTTCGTTTCACGGATCTTCAAAGTCGCCCTGATCCCGTCCAGACGCGGCATCATAACATCCAGAATCAAAAGATGCACCGTTTCCGTCTCCAGCATCTTTAATGCCTGCATCCCATCATAAGCCTTCAGAACCTGATACCCTTCCTGTGTAAGATATATTTCAATTGCTTCTACTATTTCTTTATCATCATCACAAACTAAAATACTATACATTTTCATCACCTCCATTACAGTATACATGATATTCTCATTTTTTTAAGAGCCATTGGGGAAAATCTTATGAAATTCTTAATTCGATTTCATTTTTGTTTGTAACAATACTGTTATAATCCTTGTGAAAAACAATGACTTCCCCCCTGCACATATTCCTCATATTTTCATATAATAAACATAAGAAACCCGTTTTTATATTTTATGAAAGGATTATATAATGCAAATAAAAGGACTGGATGTCAGCGAATTTCAAGGAAATGTAGATTGGGAAAAGGTCAAAGACGCAGGTTATCAGTTTGCCATGCTCCGTGCCGGCTATGGTTTTAACACGATTGATCCACAATTTAAACGCAATGCCTCAGAATGTAACCGGATTGGTCTCCCGATCGGAGCATATTGGTTCTGCTATGCCCTGACTCCGGAGATTGCACGTCAGGAAGCTGATGGCTGTCTCAAAGCAATCTCCGGTTATCGTCTCGATTATCCTGTATGCTACGATATTGAACAGGCATCTGTAAACTATGCGGCACAAAACGGAGTTACTTTCACACCGGAAACCGTAGGAAAAGTTGTGCAGAATTTTTGTGACACAATGGAAAAAAACGGATATTTTGCAATGTATTACAGCAACCGGAATTTTCTCAAAACATACCGTCTTCTGTCACTTTCTTCAAGATATGCACTGTGGTACGCTTTTTATAACAGCAAGCTGGATAATACAGACTGCCAGATGTGGCAATTCACAAGTCAGGGAGAGATCGCCGGAATATCCGGGGACGTTGATCTGGACTATGTTTTTGTTGATTATCCTTCTATTATAAAAAATGCAGGACTAAATCATTTGTCTCAGAAACCGAAACCACCCGCCCCGCAATATACCACTTATGTGATACGATCCGGAGATACGCTGAGTGAAATTGCCCAGCGATTTGGAACAACTATTGCCACTTTGCAGGCATTAAACAACATTCAAAATCCAAATCTGATCTATGCCGGGAATACAATACGGATTCCAAAATCCTGACATGTTTTAAGAATTTCATAAGAATTTTTCTATTTCTTTAATAGATTTAACATACTTTGGACACATTTATTCCGTATACTAATACTCAGATAGTTGATAAACAACTATCTCCCCCCTCATAAAGT
>OLFA01000298.1_pt1 | contig 11054 bp, 6 predicted proteins | sample 1609061 | NCBI WGS metagenome assembly OLFA01 (sample SAMN02675046, study PRJEB24791) | human gut metagenome, SKBSTL021 | isolation source: stool | host: Homo sapiens | place: USA | reverse complement strand
TCAGTCTTTTGAAGAAGCCGAGTCACCAAATTCGCTTGATTGCCGGAAAAAATTTCACCAAGAATAATTTAGCGGTAGGCCAAGCAAGTGCTTTAATGAGTGATAAGGTTGCCAAAAAACAATACGGTACAGCCCAAAACGCTCTGGGAACAACGGTAACAGTTAATGATGTCACCTATAACGTAATCGGAATATATAAAGCGCAGGGACAATATACAAGTGATGGTAATCAAAACCCATATGGCGCCGATTTCTTAGTCCCAGATTCACTATATTATCACGGTGAAGGAGCTACTCAGGGAAATACTCTAAAACTGACTTTTAGCCAAGGAGTCAATGCTAGCAGCATCTCACGTAAGGTCGCTAAGTATTTAAAGAAAAACGGTCCAGCGAGAAATCAAGGGACCTATGAATACATTGATATGGAAAAGGCCCTGAAGCAATTCTCCTCACAAATGAGGATTATCACTACCTTCATTAGCTTTATCGCTGCTATCTCACTGTTTATCGCCGGAATCGGGGTAATGAACATGATGTACATTTCTGTTTCGGAGCGAACCCAAGAAATTGGGATTCGTTTGGCGGTTGGTGCAACACCGTTTAATATTATGATGCAATTCCTAGTTGAAGCAGTGATTTTAACAGTGACGGGAGGATTACTTGGTTTCCTTGGCGGAGCAGGATTAGCACATTTATTGGCACCATTGTTATCAAATGCAATTGGCGGTCAGGGGATCCATATTCATGCCCATATTTCGATGAATGCTTTCTTCCTCGCATTCGGAACATCAGCAGCGGTTGGATTAATTTTCGGGATTCTTCCCGCTCGACAAGCCGCTAATAAAAACCTAATCGACATCCTAAGATAATAATAAAATTGGACCTCAACATTCACTATGTGGTTCCAGCGATTAAACTGGGACACACCAAAGTTGAATGCCCAGGTCCATTTTTGACTATTTAGTTCTTGCTTTATGCTTACCAGTAAGAAATAAAATTCTCTGATAGTAATTTGATGGAATCGATTGGAGCAAAGTAGTTAACAAGATTAATAACGAACCAAGAATTGCGGCCCCTGTCAATCTTGTTCCGAGTAATGTTACTGCTAAAAATGTCGCAACAAGTGGCTCAAAAGCACTAAGAATTCCCGTAACGGCCGGGCTAATATAACGCATACTCTGTAAGAACATCGTGTAGGAAAACATTGTTCCAAAAACAACAATATAGGCAACTAAGAGCCACCCCATCAGGCTCAATGTTGGTAAACGATGAATGATAATTTCTGGCAGCATTCCGATCCCGCTCAAAAGCATTGCCAGTCCGCAAACCGCTAACGCATCAAACTTTGTAAGTAATGGTCGTGGTAATAAAGTGTATAGCGCAGCGGCAACGGCACACCAAAGGCCCCAGAAAATTGCGGCTGGCGTCAACGCTAACGTTCCAAGATGCCCCCCAGTAACTAACAAGAAAGTCCCAATTAACGCAATAATAATTGAAATGCAATCAATTCGTCGTGGCCACTGTCGCTGAGCAACGGCTAGCCAAATAATGATAATCACTGGTTGAAGGTATTGAATTACAGTTGCTGTTGGCGCATTACTATATTTCACTGCCAAAAAATACGTCAGTTGTGAGTTAAGCATCCCCAAGAGAGCAAAACTAATTAACGAAACTAAATGACGACGATTGCCAACTATTTGACGGACTTGCTGGGGCGTCTTAAGTAAACTAACCGTTGTTAAGACAATTCCCGCCAAGAGTAACCGCACTGCCACCAACCATGAAGTACTAATGCCCGTTTGTTCAAATAAGTATTGTGCTGCAGCTCCCGATCCACCCCATAACGAAGCGCCACCAGCTGCAAGGAGAATTCCTTTCATTTGTTTTGACATTTTCTCACCCGCCCATTTAGTTATCAATAATTAAATTTAACATTTATTCTTTTTGGACGATAGCTTTTCCAATCTTAAATTAAAAAAATTAAGCTGATCACGCTAAATTAGAGGGTCATCATGTAAGCGCTAACAAATACTAAGAATTTGTTAATAAATTCCACTATTTTTTAAGAAATTTGCTTAGCAAAAGCTTATCTAATTATTATCATCACGGGCTTCAAAACATGTTAATATACTTTGTGGAGGGGTTGTTGAATCCCGTTAGAAGAAAAACAATTATGTTAAAAGGAGTTGTTCAATATGATGTCTATTATGAGTAATGTTATCGCTGCTGTAAGTTTTGTAGGGCTGATTATTGCGACAAGCGCCCACATAATGAATAACCGGGCATAAAGCAATTATTCATAACGTTTCATTATTAAGAAAATGAGGCAAAGAATCACGAGTTGGTTCATTGCCTCATTTTTTGTTATTAACTTTAAATTACTAGCACTATACCACACGCCAAGCCACAGAAAAAGCCGGCAATAACATCTCGGGGATAATGAATTCCACCAATCACGCGGACCATGGCTAAGATCACCGCAAGAGCTAATAAGATTAACCCTAACACTCGTGAAACACTCATCACACTCATTGCGATTACGGTTGCTGAAAACACGTGCCGACTAGGTAAAGAATCTCCACTGCCTTTTCGCGGAATCAGTGGTTTAATCGGCCATTCCTCATATGGCCGCGGGTAATTAAGGTGATGCCGAATTAACGATAGAAGAACGAAACCAACTCCCGGAATGAGCACTAACGGAAGAAGCTCATTGATGCCACCTGCAAAAAGGGCAACCCAAAGCAATAATAAAATATACGAAACGTACATTCCTACCACAATTGCCCCATTTAACCAGCGAAGACTGCGAATTAGCCAGGGATGCTGAACAAATGGCTTAGTAATTCGTTGATAAAAGGTTTGGTAGTTTTTCATGAGTCTTTTATGGCAAAGTATTTCCTGCGGCAAGGTATAAGTCATACCACTCTTGGTTAGTTAGTGTAATATCGCTTCCTGCTGCACTATCTTGAATATGTTGCGGATTCATTGTCCCAATTAGGACCTGCATATTGGCTGGGTGTTTCAAAATCCAAGCTACCGCAATGGCATTCTTGCTAACACCATACTTATCAGCTAATTTAGCTAATTCAGCATTTAATTTTGGAAATTCCTCATTGTTAATAAACGTTCCCGCAAAAGTCCCGTACTGAAATGGCGACCATGTCTGGATAGTCATTTTATTCAATCGTAGGTAATCAAGAAGCCCACCGTCATGGTTAACCGACCCATCATCCGTCATATTTGTGTGCAGGCCAAAGTCAATCATCCCCGTGTGCTTCAAGCCGAATTGAAGCTGATCAATCAATAGCCGTTGGTCTGTTGCCGATTGCAGTAGGGCTATTTGTTGAGGATTAAAATTAGAGACGCCAAAATGACGAACCTTCCCTGCAGCCTGAAGCTCGTCAAACGCCTCAGCAACCTCGCTAGGGTCCATTAGCGGGTCAGGACGGTGAATTAGTAGGGAATCTAAGTAATCCACCTTCATCCGGCTGAGGATGCCGTCTACAGCCTTAAGAATATGAGATTTGGATGAATCATATCGGATAATTTGATTATCTGCATTTGCAAACAGTCCCACTTTAGACTGAATAAAGAAGTCTGCTTGGGTCAAGCCACTCTGGGCCAGGGCCTCACCAAAATGGATTTCTGACGAGCCTCTTCCTAATTCTGGATCATTACCATAAATATCTGCTGAATCGATAAAGTTAATTCCAGCTTCATGAGCGGCTTGTAAAGCATCAACTACTTTAGAAACCGCCAAATTTCCCATCCGCATCGTTCCTAATGCAATATTCGATACCTGCCAATTTGTGTTCCCGATTTTTACTGTTTTCATCTTAATCACCTTTTTATTCGTAACTTCTTATATTTTAATCCAAACGGCTTTGCTTGACTAGCATTGGCATTCTCATGATGAAATCGCTTTTAAATATGTGATTGTTTAACATTTTAGTTAGGATTGTCTAATAATAATTTGCTTATTAAAGCAATTATGATAAACTTAAAAACAGGTAGCGATAACTACCTATCTTACTTACTTTGAGGGATCGAGAGTTATCTCGGTCTCTTTGTCGTTTTAAACTACAAAATCGTCATTCAAATAATGTTTTTGCCATCGTGGTAGGTAGCGGATGTTCTAAAATAAGGTTCATCCCCACCGCCGCTTTTTTCTTTTCACCAAGCAATTCTTCCCTCACTGAAGACGGATCAATCTTAGCAGTTCCTAAGTAGTAAAATTGCTTTCCTACGGCATCGCTCCGCTTAACAAAAAGATGCAGCTTCTCGCGTTGTTGACCCTCATCAACTCCTGCAAGCAAACGCTGTACCTCAGCAGATGATAGATGACGCGGTGACCGAGTATACCAGCGTAATGATTGACCATCCTGAAGCTGGTTATCATATATTGCATTCCGTTGCTTTGGCGATTTCTTGTGATACGTGATGAAAATTGGGCATTCGCTTTCAGCAACTCGATAGCCATACATCGGAGCACTAACGTCTAATGGCCAGTTTAATAGCCGACAAACGTCCTTCCGATCATATTGCTGGTAAAGGGTAAATTGCTGACGTTGATCATATTTTTTGCTTAACGCTAGCCCAGTTTCAAGTACATCAACAAAGAGTCACTGAAAATTTGAATTCCGTTTTAGCGAATCCTTAATTTGGAAATTCAACCGGTAATTTCCCTGGTTAAGCGTAATGATTGACTGATCACCATACTGTTGCTTCTTCGTTTGCTTTCCGGCTTTTACATCAAAGAACCGTAAACTAAGAACATCTGTTAGGGAACGCAAAACTGCCGCATTAACATAGCAGCTATTTTGCTCTAAAGCATTAATTAACTGCTCCTTAGTGACGTCTTGATCCTTCAATAGTGAAAGAAGAATTAATTCGTGTGCTCGTTTTCCATTTAAGAGTTCCTTCGTAATAAAGGTTAAGACTTGGTTTTCGTACCGATTTAGTTTTACCTTTTCACCCATTTTAACCAAAAAGCTTCCGTAATTATCAAGAAGCTTATTTCGGGCAAAAACAACGGGGGACACTGAACCGGATTGAAGAAAGTCTATTAATAGCGGTGCTCGCCCCAATCGCTGTTCTAACTCACGGTAAGCTCGATGAAGTTCTACCATTGAATCAAGCTTCGTCTTTTCCAACGAGGTTAGAATGCGCTCACTGGCAACACGTGAAAAGTTAATCGTGGAAACACCAATATTCTGCGGAAGGTAGACTTCACGCCGCGCTTGATCCTGATCCCGGCTCGAATCATCGTTTAGCGCTAACGGAATCATGTAATTGTGCTTATAATTACCGATAAAATCAATCACAGTAACAAAGTCTTTCCCTGGGTATTTCCGTAATCCACGTCCTAGTTGTTGAAGGAAAACAATCCGTGATTCAGTATTTCGCAGCATCACAATTTGATTTAATGACGGAATATCAACTCCCTCGTTAAAGAGGTCAACGGTAATCAGGTATTCAAGTTCACCATTTTCCAGTCGCTTTACAGCTCCTTGGCGTTGATAATTACTATCTTGGTTTGTTAATGCAATTGCCGGATGTCCTAAAGCAGTGAATTGTTTCGCTAATTCACGTGCTTCTGCTTGCCGACTGCAAAAGACCAGTCCTCGCGGTTGCCGCCCACAATAGCCATAGTATTCTAACTGTCTTAAAACATACTTTACCCGTTCACTAGCTACTAACCGTTTTAGATTAGTCGTTTCATCAATCACTTCACCATTAGCTTCATAATCCTGAACCCCCACATAGTGAAATGGAACTAGCATGTCATTATTCAAAGCATCCCGAAGACGAATCTCATAAGCAATATGGTAGTCAAAGATCCCATAAACATCCTGGTCATCCATCCGGTCTGGAGTTGCCGTCATCCCCAACCAGAACTTTGGCTTAAAATGATCCATTAACCGTCGATAACTAGGAGCTGCTGCCCGGTGTGCTTCATCCACTAAAATAAAGTCAAACATTTGAGGAGAGAGTCCCTCAAAAACCTTTTTCTGGCTTAATGTTTGAACCGTTGCAAAAAGGTACCGTGGTGAAAAGTCATGGTGTTGACTGCTTATGAGGCCAAAGTCTTCCTGCGAACCACCAATGACCCGCTGAAAACTCTGCATTGCTTTTCGCGCAACTTGTTCCCGATGAACAACATAGAGAAATTTTTGTGGCCGGTTCTCCTTGACGGCAAATGCTCCTAAGTAGGTTTTGCCAGTTCCCGTTGCCGAAACTACTAATCCCCGGTGCGCACCCCGATCGATTAGGCCCTGAAGCTCTACAAGGGCTGCCCGTTGCATTTGATTTGGGATAATTTTCCGATTACTTTGGCTTGAACCATTACTCGTTTTTGGTGGCTGCCAACTTTTAGCATAATTTGCAATCCACTCTTTGGTTAACGGGTGACTTTCATTTTGAAGGTGACCTATCCCAGCGGTAACCTGTGAAAATAAGGTTGAATTTTGGCTTGAGGTTACTTTCAGCATTGTTTCATGATTTTGGAGCAAGGCTGCTCGGGTAAAATTTGCACTTCCGATTAACGCTGTTGAATATTCATCATGAGTGAAAAAGTACCCCTTAGTGTGAAAGCCGGAAACTGTAGTAACCATGACCTTTAAATTAGGAATCTTAAGCAATTCCGCAAACATCTGTGGAGAATTGAAGCCAAGGTAATCACTAGTAATGAGCGTCCCTTCAATCCCTTGACGAGCCAGATCAGCCAAGACAACTTTAAGCGGTGTTAACATATCACTGGTAATAAACGCCACTGCCCAAGTAAATGACTTACAATTCATTAATTCATAACGAAGCGTTTCCCAAATTGTGCCATCCTCATTTCCGATCAATCTTGGCGTAAATTGCTGGTGGCCCTGATAATTTTGATCGTATAACCCATTTAAAATTGCATTTTTTATCGTTGCTTTTTCTGTCATCGTATTCCTCAATCTTCATTTATCTTCCCTAATAACTTATCATAAAACTATAAAAGAGTGAGACCGAGAAACTTAATTCTCAGCTTCACTCTTTTTTACCTTGAGTAATTTAACTCAGATTTTAACTATTCATTGTCTTCTAGCTTCTTAGCAACCTTGTTCTTCCGCTTCTTATTCAATGAAGCTCCAGTAGCAAGAGCAGCTCCTGCAGCAACAACCGTCATGGCTGTAAGACTATCCTTGTTAACTTTTGGTTGCTTCTTTGCTTCAGACTTAGTGTTGCTTGAAGGCAACTTGATTTGACCACTCTTAATAGCAGCTTCAAGCTTAGCGTTAATCTTTCCACCACCAAGCTGACGAGTATACCCTTCAAGCGGAGCAGATGGAATACTTGCAGCTTCTTGTTGAAGGTCGTAGTAATTGTCGTACGGATCATCAAAGCCAGCCATCATGTTGTCGTTAGCAGCGTGAGCATTCCGTGCTGCAATCTGAGCAGCAATTTCACTCTTCACAGATGCTTCTTCAGAGGCCCGGTTCAAGCTGCCTGGGTTTTGAACCTTGCTAGTAAGAACCTGTTGATCATTTTCTTCGTAATTAGCTTCAGTCGTGACGTTTGCTTCTTGAGTTTCATTTTGTGAAGCGTCATTAGCAGCTTCAGAAGTTGAAGAATTAGCATCACTAGTAGCGTTTGAACTCGTAGCAGTTTCGCCTTCAGAAGTTGTTTCTTCAGCAACAGGAGTTGAAGGAATGTATGGGTGACTCAAACCATCAAGAGTAATCTGAGCCCGCTTCAATTCGTCTTGAAGACTATTTAGCTTTTCTTGAGCCTTAGTTAAGTCACCATTAGCAACATCAAGGGTTGTCTGATCCTTATCCAAGGTTCCTTTAAGTCGCGTTAATTTACCAGTTTCAACTTGAACCTTCAACTGAGCAGCAGCTAGAGCAGTCTTAGCTTTCTTAACGGCTGCATCATTTTGAACCGCATCAGACTTCTTAGCATTTGAAAGAGCTGCTTCATAGATTGTCTGAAGTTGACTAACCGTTGCAGTTAATTCTTGAAGCTTTGCCTGACTTGCCTTGTAAACTTGCGTATCATCGCTTAACTTTTGTTGAGCACTAGCAACTGCCTTCTTAGCATCACTAATTGCCTTCTCGTAGTTGCTTTGTGGTGAAACAGCGGCAAGGGATGTACCAAAGACCTTAGCCAACCGAATTTGACTATTCAATTGAGAATACTCATTCTTCTTATTTTGAAGTTCGCTTTGAGCTTGTTGCAAGTCGTTTTGCTTTGCTTGAACGTTCTGTTGTAACTGGTTCAACTTAGCGTTGGCTTCGTTAACAGCAGCGTCCCGGCTAGCTTGAACATTCTTTGAAGCACTTAACTTCTGTTGAGCAGCAGCTAGGTTCGTTTGAGCTTGGGCTAATTGACGCGCCTTATCTTGAACACTTCCGTTAATAGCATTCAAGTCTGCTTGAACCTTAGCTAACTTAGCTTGCAAATTATTAATATTTTCATTTGCTGAGTTAACTGCTGCTTGGGCATTTGCCATAACAGCCTTCTGGTTAAGAGTCTCGTTAGCAGCCTTTTGTTGAGCAGCAGTAGCATTATTAACTGCAGTTTGGGCGGTAGCAACATTAGCTTGTGCTGTTGTTACCCCGTTTTGGGCAGCAGTTGCGGCATTTTGAGCTGTGGTAACTACGCCTTCCTTTTGAAGGTAATCGTTGTGAGCATTGTTGATTTGTGCAGCACTAGCATTTTCAGGAGTTATTGCCCCTTGAGCAAGCTTATTCTTTACTGCTTGACTAGCGCGACCATCATCAAAGAAGTTGTAGTGAACCCAACCATCTTTATCAATAGTAACGGTCATGTACTGATTACCGTTATCATCATAGGAAATACCGTTCATTCCCTTTGGATCGTTAAGGAATGCTTCTGTGTGACCACCGAATCCATAGTAAAGGGGAGCAGCAGCTGAATTTTCAACATCTTGGTAGATCATTGCTAGAATTCCAGCATAGATACTCTGCTTAACGTCAGCCATTGACATGCTTTGTGTAAGGTTCCGGTGAAGTGAAGCAGGATCAAGTAATAACCCGGTTGAAAGGTTTTCACCCACAAAGCCAGTGTTTAGACCCGCCTTATTAGCAGCGGCAACCATCCCATTTTCATTATGTGGTGAACCAGTTGCGTTATTACTCTTATTCCAACCACTATTGTTATAAGCACCGTCAATTACTTGGTTACCAAGTTCAGTGGCGTAAGGTGAAACCTTAACCTTGCCGTAACTGTGAGCGGCACCAGCAGCCGTCGATTGGAAACTATCACGGAAACTATTAACAATCTGGGCAGCAAACTTTGTAATCTCGGTTTGCTGAGCAGCAGTCATGTTTCTTGGATCGACTTTCTCAGCCTTATCTTGATCAGTTGCTTGGTAGTTGGTCTTCAATATTGGAGTCCAGGTTTTACCGCCATCAGTACTTGTCCACCCTGCTGCCATTAATCCCTTGGCAGGGTCTCCACCATTCAGGGCAATTCCTTCTGCACAATCAGACTTAACTTGTGGGCTATTATAACGCTTACCGTTAATGTAGCTTTCATACTGTTGAACAATATCACTTGGTGTCTTAACAGTTGGTACACCGTTATCATTCTTGTAATTGTTGTAGGTCTCCAAAGCTTTTAGTGCGTCGGCCTTAGCAGTAGCTACCTTTTGTTGAGCAGCAGTAGCATTAGCCTGAGCAGTAGTAACTGCTTGTTGCGCCTTTGCTAAGGCAGCCTTAGTTTGGTTAACCTTTTCTTCAGCTGCTTTTTGGGCAGCAGTAGCATGATTATAATTTTGTTGGGCAGATTCAAGCATCTGTTGAGCATTTTGAGCCGCTTGCTTGTCATTTGCCAATTGCTTTTGTAATTGAGAAATTGTTGATTGCAATTGAGCAGTTGCGGTGACATTATCATTACTACCGTTATTCTTCAATGCATCCAAACGTTGTTGAGCATCAGCAACAGCAGAAGCATCCTTAGCCACTTGAGCAGCAGCCTGTGAAGCTGTTTGCTGAGCAATTGAAACAGCATTTTGTTGAGCTTGCACTGCTGATTGAGCCGTATTAACAGCTTGTGATGCAGCATTAACAGCCTCTTGTTGATCATTAACTGCCTTCTGTGCATTTTCCAACGCAAAGTTAAAGGCCGAAGTTGCAGCAGCCTGTGAAGCAACAATGTAGTCACTTAACCGTGCTTCTGCGCTTGCTTGTAATTCCTTAGCAGAGCTAATAGCACTTTGATCACTATTTACCTGAGCACTATTACTATTTACTACTTGTTGCTGACCAGAAACAGCACTATTAGCTGCTTGGACAGCACTGGCAGCGGATTGAACATTACCCTGGCTTTGAGCGGCACTTGTTACAGCAGACTCAACTGCCGCACTAGCAGAATTTGCTTCAGCCGCAGCGCTATTTACAACTGCTTGTTGAGCATTAACTGCAGATTGGTCAGCTTTAACCGTATTTTGTGCACTATTAACTATTTGAACACCAGAATTAACAACTTGTTGTTGAGTGTTAACTTGTTGTTGAGCAGCTTGTTGTGGTATCTGCGGGTTAACGTTTATATCATTATTCTTAACTGTCTGTTGCACAGTATCAGCCTGTGCGTTTAATGTAGAAGCCCCAAGAAGGGTGGCACCAGTAACGGCCACAGTTCCGACTAGAACTTTATCGCTTATCCTCTTCCGATTTTTCACAATACCAACTTCCTCCGTAAATAATCGTTTGATGCTATTATCATAGTAGTCACAACAAATTTATTTATCAATTATTTTTTATTTTTTAAATTAATCAGTTGAAAAATAAGAGTAAGAAGTTAGACGATTTTCCCATTTATGAAGCTATTTTGTTGCTATAACAGTAACTATATTTGCCTTTCAGTTGATAAATATAACTGAAACTTTTTTGATATTAAAAGTCTAAAGTTTTCCTTAAATTGCGAATAACTGTAATGAAAGATTTTTCATCTATTGAACCAATATTTCGCGTTTTTACCATAAATACTATATTTTATAGGGAGTGTAAAATATTTTGTGTAAATTTCTAAATTAAATTGAAAAAGGGAAAGCC
>OLFA01000274.1_pt1 | contig 11583 bp, 8 predicted proteins | sample 1609061 | NCBI WGS metagenome assembly OLFA01 (sample SAMN02675046, study PRJEB24791) | human gut metagenome, SKBSTL021 | isolation source: stool | host: Homo sapiens | place: USA | reverse complement strand
GCATGAACGGTGAAACGATACTTGTAGTGGACGACAATAAGGAAATTGTCTATTCGATCAGTGAATTACTGAAATATGAAGGATATCAGATTGTAAAGGCTTATGATGGGATGGAAGCGCTGAAAGCTCTGGAGACAAACCAGATCGATCTGATCCTGCTGGATGTGATGATGCCGGAACTGAACGGATTATCTGCACTGATGAAATTAAGGGAAAACTACCGTATTCCGGTTATTATTCTGTCAGCGAAGACGGAAGAGAGTGACAAGGTGTCAGGTCTTGTTCTGGGAGCAGATGACTACGTGGAAAAGCCGTATAATCCGGCGGAACTCATTGCCCGTGTGAAAGCACATCTCAGGCGTTATCACGCGTGGGGAGGTGCAGCGCCGAAAACCGACAGTGACACACTTGTAAACGGCGGTCTTGTACTTGATAAAAAGCAGCGTCTGATCCTTGTGGAAGGAGAAGAAGTCAGGCTGACGGCTACAGAATATAAGATACTGGAATTGCTGATGGGACATCTTGGGCAGGTGTTTTCAGCAGAACAGATTTATGAAAATGTATGGAAAGAATCGGCAAATTATACGGTGGAAAATACAGTGATGGTACATATTCGGCATATCCGGGAAAAGATTGAGATTGATACAAAGAAACCAAGATATGTAAAGGTGGTGTGGGGCATTGGCTACAAAATGGAAAAATATCATTGAGACAGGAAAACGTTTGTTAAAGCAACATTGGCAGGTATTAGTAAGTGTCATGTTGGCAGGATGTGGAATTTTTGTCTTTTATATCCTGATCGCTTATCGAACCTATTATCCAACAGAAAAAATCCTGTATTTTGGGATACTTGGAAATATTCTGTTAGGAAGCGGAACAGCATATCTGTTAGAAATGGGACTGAACCGAAAATATCAGAACTGGACTCCCAAAGGAGATGCTTATTACCAGGAATGGAGATCGGAAATGAAAAAAATGGAGCATCTTCTTCAAGTGACCGGCATTCTGGCATTTGCAGCAGCAGGTATCTTCTTTGTGCTGCAGAGTAAATTTCGAGAGTACTGGAGCTGGTATTACAATTATGCTGCCGGTTATGTGATGCTCTTTACAGCGTTGCTCCAGTATATGGTGTGGCAGTTTGTGCGCCGACGGTTTGATGAGAAGAAACGAGAAGTGCTGATGGGCAAACTGGAGGAAATCAATCAAAAACGGATTGCAGAAGCGCTGGAGAACGAGAAAAAGAGCCTTGCAAAAGTTTCACGCAGTGACCAGCTTCGAATTGATCTGATCACCAATGTGTCGCATGATCTGAAAACGCCGCTGACTTCCATGGTGGGTTATATTGAACTCATCAAAAAGGAAGAATTGAGCGACCTTGTCAGAGATTATGTGGATGTGCTGTCTGAAAGAGCAGAAAAATTAAAAGAAATGATAAACAGCTTGTTTTCTCTTGCAAAAGCAAGCAGCGGTAATATCGAACTGCATCCGGAAAAGTTTGAACTGAATCGTCTGGTGGAACAGATTTTTGCAGATATGGAGGATCATGTGAAGGAGAGTGAGCTGCAGTTCGTAAAACAGCTTACGGAGGAAAATACAGAAATCATTTCTGATAATATGTATTTTTACAGGATCTGCCAGAATCTGATTGAGAATGCGCTGAAGTATTCGGCAAAGCATACGAGAGTGTTTGTGAAAACTTATCAAAAAGAGTCTTCAGATCATCTGTGTCTGGAGATCACGAACACCGCAGGATATCCAATGGATTTTACAAAGGAAGAGATTATCGAGCGGTTTTTTCGTGGGGATAAGCAGAGATCCAGTGAGGGAAACGGACTGGGACTTGCGATCGTAAGTACGTATGTGAAAGCGCTTGGCGGAGAGTTTGATATTAAAATCGACTGTGATCAGTTTAAGGCCTGCGTGGAGATACCACGTGAGAGAAGCAAAAGAGAGTTGGAATAAACTTTCCCTGGCAATCGAAGAAGCGTAGTAACAAAAGTGGTTAAATTTTATATATTTTTTAGTCGAATGCCTTGACAAATTCCTTACATTGTGATTATATGAACATATGAACAGTTATTCATATGTTATATATGGAGGGAAAGGATATGGCAAAAGAAGTATTGACAGAAGAAAGACATAAAAATGATCATCACCACCATGAAGAATCATGTGGATGTGGGCACGATCATCATCACGAAGACACATGCGGCTGCGGACACAATCACCATCATGAAGATGCATGCGGCTGTGGACACGAGCATCATCATGAGGAACACAAAGAGGCAGATCATACCTTTGATCATGCAGAGAAGCAGGTGTATATTCTGGAAAACCTGGGATGTGCACATTGCGCGTCTAAGATGGAAGAAAAGATTCAGGCACTGCCGCAGGTAGAGTTTGCTGCAATTACCTTCGCGACAAAACAACTGCAGGTTGTGACGAATACGGATGCGGAGCTGTTAGAGGAGTTTCAGAAAATCTGTGCATCCATTGAGAGTGAAGTGGTTGTGCGAAAAAGAGACGGAGGATCAACCGGAAAAAGGGAGTCTGCAAAAGGCAGATTTTCAGAAAATAAAAAGGATCTGTGGGAGATCGGAATCGGAGCTGTTCTGTTTGTTCTGGGTCTGTCTACACAGGAGATGAATGGATGGATTTCCTTTTTCGCACTGATCATAGGATATCTGATCCTTGGAAAGGATGTTCTTATCACTGCGGCAAAGAATATCGGAAAGGGTCGTGTATTTGATGAGAATTTCCTGATGGGAGTTGCTACAATTGCAGCGATCGTAATCGGAGATTACAAAGAAGCAGTGGGTGTAATGCTCTTCTATCGTGTAGGGGAGTTATTTGAAGATATCGCAGTTGCAAGAAGCAGAAGTCAGATTATGGAGGCAGTTGATCTGCGTCCTGAGGTTGTGAATCTTGTAGAGCAGGATGGAACGATACGGGAGATTCCGGCAGAGGAGGCAAAAGTTGGAGATGTGCTTCTCGTCCGTGCAGGAGACCGGATTCCACTGGAAGGTGTTGTACTGGAGGGGGAAAGCCGTCTGGATACTTCACCGGTAACAGGGGAACCGGTTCCGGTTGCCGTTGTACCGGGCAGCAGTGTGACTTCCGGATGTGTGAATCTTTCCGGTGTGCTGAAAATGCGTGCAGAGAAGGTTCTGGAAGATTCTATGGTTACAAGGATTTTGAATTCGGTAGAAAATGCAGCAGCCAGCAAGCCAAAGATCGACCGTTTTATTACAAGGTTTTCAAAAGTATACACACCGGTCGTGGTAGCACTGGCAGTGGCAACAGCAATTATCCCGTCGATCCTGACCGGGGACTGGAACTACTGGATTTACACGGCCATTACCTTCCTGGTAATCAGCTGTCCATGTGCGCTTGTGTTGAGTGTTCCGCTGGCATTTTTCTCAGGAATCGGAGCAGCTTCTAAAAAAGGAATCCTGTTAAAGGGCGGAGTTGCGATCGAGGCGCTTCAGAATGTAAAAGCAGTTGTAATGGATAAGACGGGAACGATCACAAAAGGAAATTTTGTCGTACAGGAGATTGTTCCGGCAGGATCATACAGTCAGGATGAGCTCCTAAAGGCAGCAGCATCCTGTGAAGAAGCATCTTCTCATCCGATCGCAGTCAGTATTATGGCAGCGGCAAACGAGAGAAGACTTTCTGTTGAGCATGCAAAACAGGTAAAAGAAATTTCCGGAAATGGAATTTTAGCAGAACTCTCAGAAGGAACTGTACTTTGTGGAAACAGAAGGCTTTTGGAGCAGAATCAGGTAGATCTGTCTGCATATCAGCCGAAAGCGTATGGAACAGAAGTATTACTGGCAGTAGACGGTGTCTATGCAGGATATCTTGTGATTTCAGACACTGTCAAAGAGGATGCATCGCAGGCAGTGGCAGCCATGAAGCAGCAGAATATCCGGACAGTCATGCTGACCGGAGATGCAAAAGAGAATGCGCAGGCAGTGGCAGAGAAGATCGGAATTGATGAAGTGCATGCAAAGCTTCTGCCTCAGGATAAGGTAACAGAATTACAGAAGATCCGACAGAAACAGGGAAGTGTGATGTTTGTCGGAGACGGAATCAATGATGCGCCGGTTCTGGCAGGCGCAGATGTGGGAGCTGCGATGGGAAGCGGAGCGGATGCAGCGATTGAAGCTGCAGACGTGGTATTTATGACCTCTTCTATGGAAGCAATCCCGCAGTCTTTGAAGATTGCAAGAGCAACGGGAAGAATTGCAAAACAAAATGTTGCATTTGCGCTGGTGATCAAAGCACTGGTCATGGTATTTGGTCTGCTTGGTCTGGCCAATATGTGGATGGCTGTGTTTGCGGATACCGGTGTGGCGGTGATCTGTATTCTGAATGCAATCCGCATTCTGTATAAGAAACTCTAAATCCAAAATCAATGATATTACCGCAGGGCGGCACAGTCGAAAGGCTCTGCCGCTCTGTTTTCTTATAGAAACAGATAAGACGTTGACCCGCACCTGTTTTTTTCGTATAATAAAAGTCAATCGGTGTCTCAAAAACAAGAGCGGGATTACAGGTTTTTGGGGAACCGGAAGGGAGAAAGAATATGAGAAAATTAGAAGTGGAACATTGTGATCTGATACATTCTCATAGTGATACAGTCAGACAGATACAGGAAAAGATTCCGGAAGAGCAGGAGATCAGAGGGCTGGCAGATTTTTTTAAGGTATTTGCGGATGCCACCAGGATCCGGATTCTGTGTGTGCTGTCCTGTTCCGAGATGTGTGTGTGTGATCTGGCACAGACACTGGATATGACGCAGTCGGCAATTTCTCATCAGCTCCGGCTGTTGAAACAGATGAAACTGGTAGTGAATCGAAGAGAGGGGAAGACGGTGTTTTATTCACTGGCGGACAGTCATATTAAGACGATCATGAATCAGGGGATGGAACATATCAGGGAATAGATATGAAGAAAGAAGTAAAGCGAAGAGCCATAGAATGTGCGGCAGCTGCCGTTTTGTATATTGTTGCGATCGTGGGAAGCTCGTATGCGGAGCTGGAAAGAGAGATGCGTCTGCTGATTTTTCTGCTTCCGTATCTGATCATGGTTTTTGCGACGGTCAGGCTGCTCTGGAACAATCTGAAGAAAAGAAAGTTGTTTGACGAGAATCTGCTGATTTTGCTTGCCACAGCAGGTGCATTTGCAGTTCATCGCTATTCGGAGGCAGTGGGAGCGATGCTGTTCTTCCAGATTGGAAAGTTGCTGGAACTTATTTCCATGAGCAGGACGAGAAAATCCATTGAGAAATTTATGGATATCCGTCCGCAGTATGCCAATTTAAAGATCAGCGGCGGAGAGATGCAGGTACCGCCGGAAGATCTGAATCCGCGGCAGGTTATTATTATCAAACCGGGGGAGAGGATCCCCGTGGATGCGATCGTGACACAGGGGAGCAGTACGTTAGATACCAAGGCGCTGACAGGAGAATCGGAGCCGAGGCATGTGAAGATCGGCAGTCATATTTACAGCGGAAGTATCAACTTAAGTGGTGTGCTGGAAGCACGGGTATTGAAGGCGTCTGCAGATTCGACAGCATCCAGAATCATTGATATGATATCCAATGCGGACAACAGACGGGCGCAGACAGAGAATTTTGCAGAAAAATTTACCCGGTATTATACACCGCTTGTAACGCTTTTCGGAATCCTGGTGATGATCCTTCCGCCGATGATGTTTGAAGGGGCACAGCAGGGGGCATGGATCTATCGAGGGCTGATCGTGCTGGTGGCAGCGTGTCCGTGCGGACTTCTGGTATCCGTGCCGCTGGCATTCTTAGGCGGGATCGGAGCAGCTTCCAGACAGGGTGTCCTCATCAAGGGAAGTAATTTTCTGGAAGCATTATCAAAGGCAGAGACTTTTGTATTTGATAAGACCGGTACTCTGACAGAGGGAGTATTCCGGGTAAAAGAAGTGTGTCCGAAGTCGATGACGCCGGAGGAACTTCTGGAACTGACAGCATATGGGGAAGCATACTCCAGTCATCCGATCTCCGGATCTTTAAGGGAGGCTTACGGCAGGCCGATCGACAAAGCAAGGATCGGGGCAGTCAAAGAATTTCCGGGATTTGGTCTTGAGGCTGTTGTTGACGGAAAACAACTGGAGATTGGAAATTCCAAGTTTATGAACCAGCAGGGGTATTTTTATCAACGGGTGGCTGATATCGGAACAGCAGTTCACGTAGCTGTGGACGGAGAGTATGCGGGCTATATCCTGATCACGGATGTGGTAAGAAAGGAGGCCGGCAGACTTCTGAAATGGCTGAAAAAACAACAGATTGAAGCGGTGATGATAACCGGAGATAATGAACGGGTGGCAGAAGATGTGGCCCGGCAGTTAAAGCTGGATTATGTATATGCAGGCCTGATGCCGGAGGAAAAGGTAGAGCAGGTCAGAGAATTTATGGAAAGCCATATGGAGGATGAGAAGCTGGCGTTTGTAGGGGATGGAATCAATGACGCGCCGGTTCTTGCACATGCGGATATCGGGATTGCCATGGGGGGCCTGGGCTCGGATGCAGCTCTGGAGGCAGCGGATATCATTTTGATGGAGGATGATCTTTCCAGGATCGTGAATGCGATCCGGATTTCCAGAGGAACGATTCGTGCGGTGAAGCAGAATCTGATCTTTGCCATTGGGATGAAAGTTCTTCTTTTGGTGCTGGCATCCTTTGGCTATGTAACAATGAAAAACGCAATTTTAGCGGATATGGCAGTGATGATGATCAATTTATTGAATTCATTCTGGGTGCTGAAATATCCGGAATAAGGGGTGTACAACATGAAAAGAGCAACATTGCTTGCATTGGCAGTATCTGCCTGTCTTTTGACAGGATGTACCAATGCACTCAAAGACGGAACAGGGTATCTGGAAGACGGAAATTATAAAGAAGCAGTAACCGCATTTCAGAAAGCGGTGGACGAAGGCAAGAAGACGGCGGAGGCATACCGCGGTCTGGGAATGGCATATTATGAGCTGGAGGATTATGAATCTGCAAAAGATGCATTTGAGAAAGCAATTTCAGCAGGCGGAGAAAAGAATCAGGTCATTTATAATTTCCTCGGAATCTGCGGGATGAAGCTGAATGATTACAATTATGCACTGGAGCAGTTTAATCAGGGAATCAGCCTGTCTCAGAACAGCGGTACGTCCATGGAAGATGCAGAAAGTTTCAGCGAAGTGCTTCAGGAGATGCTGTTCAATCAGATCGTATGTTATGAAAAGCTGGGTGACTGGGAGAATGCAAAAACCAAGATCGCAGAGTATATTCAGGTCTATCCGGACGATGCAGATGCCCGGAGAGAAGCAAAATTTTTGGAGACCAGATAAAGAATACAAGGGAAGAAGAGGATACGCTGGCTGCGGAGAAGATTCTGCGGTCAGCGTCCTTTATTCCGGGGATGAGAAAGGAGAGCGTATGCCGGGATATCAGATTACCGAGTATTGTCATCGGATGATAAGGGAGCATATCAAAGAAGGAGACTGCTGTGTGGACGCAACGGCCGGCAATGGAAATGATACAGAATTTCTCTGTCGTCTGACAGGGGCAGACGGAAAGGTCTACGCATTCGATATTCAAAAAGCAGCAGTAGAACACACCAGAAAGCGTCTGGAAGAGGCGGGACTCTCAGAGCGTGCCAAGGTGATTCTGGATGGGCATGAGCATATGGAGAACTATGTCCGGGAAACCGTGTCAGCGATCACCTTTAATTTCGGTTATCTGCCGGGCGGTGATCATCAGATCGCGACACAGGCTGATACAAGCATTCAGGCAATTGAGGCAGGGCTTCGCCTGCTGAAAAAAGGCGGGATCATGAGCCTTTGTATCTATAGTGGAGGAGACAGTGGATTCGCAGAGAAAGAGGCACTGTTGTCTTATCTTGAGACACTGGATTCCAGAACATTTTTAGTGATTGTAAGTACTTATTATAACCACCAAAATCATCCTCCGATTCCGGCGTTTGTGATCCGGATCAAAGAAGAAAGGGGAGAATAAATGGGATTTTCAATGGATGTGGGAGTTCCTGTAGTGACCGTGTTTTTACAGGGGCTTTTAAGTTTTTTTTCACCGTGTGTCCTTCCGCTTGTGCCGCTTTATCTGGGATATCTCTCAGGAGGCGCAGGGCAGGGAGAACTGTACGGAAAACGGGGGCGGCTGTTTGTCAATACGATTTGTTTTGTGATAGGGATCAGCTCCGCATTTTTTATGATGGGACTTGGTGTGTCGGCAGCCGGAAGTTTTCTTAATAAGAATCAGGCAATGGTATCGAGGATCGGCGGAATTCTGGTGATTTTATTCGGTTTGTACCAGCTTGGGATTTTTGGAAAATCAAAATTTCTGGGTACAGAGCACCGTTTCTGGTTAAAGCTCGACAAGTTGAAGATGTCACCGATCGTGGCGCTGGTGTTTGGGTTTACGTTTAGCTTTGCCTGGACGCCGTGCGTGGGACCGGCTCTTGCGAGTGTGCTTTTGATGGCAGGAAGTGCAGGAACAAAACTGACCGGATTCCTTTTGATTGGTGTGTATACACTTGGATTTATCCTGCCGTTTCTTGCAGTGGGACTGTTCACGGCAAAAGTGCTCGGGTTTTTCAAAAAGTACAATTATGTTGTCAAGTATACGGTGAAGATCGGAGGAATCCTGATGATCTTTATGGGACTTCTGATGTTTACAGGCAAGATGAACGCGATCACCGGATATTTATCGGGAACAGCAGGAACACAGACTTCATCAAAAGAGACAACGAAAAAGGAAATAAAAGAAGAAAAGCAGGATACGTACCCGGCCACAGATTTTGTGCTGCAGGATCAGTATGGAAAGGAGCACAGTCTGGCAGACTATAAGGGAAAGACGATCTTTTTGAATTTCTGGGCAACGTGGTGCGGACCGTGCAGAAATGAAATGCCGGAGATCCAGAAAATTTATGAAGAAACACAGCAGGAAGAAGACAGTGATCTGGTAATCCTGGGAATTGCTGCGCCGGGATTCGGACAGGAAGGAAGCCAGGAGGAGATCGAGGCATTTCTTGAGGAAAACGGATACACCTATCCGGTGCTGATGGATACGACAGGAGAGGTATTTATGCAGTATGGAATCAGCGCTTACCCGACAACTTTTATGGTAGACAAAGATGGCAATCTGTTCGGATATGTGCAGGGGCAGTTAAACGAAGATATGATGCGCAGCATTATCCGGCAGACGATGGAAGGCAAGAGAGAGTAGGAGAAAAGCAATGGCGTTATATGAAATGGAAGATGCGAAAGAACGCGTCATTTTAGTAGGCGTTCAGGAAAATGATGCGGAGCCGGAGGAAGAATCCCTGGATGAGCTGGCAGAACTGGCACGCACGGCCGGTGCAGAGGTAGCCGGCCGTCTGATCCAGAAACGAGAGGCGATGCATCCGGTGACGTATATCGGGAAAGGAAAGATCCTGGAGCTGAAGGAACTTTTGTGGGAGACAGACGCTACGGGAATCATCTGTGACGATGAACTGACTTCCGTGCAGCTGAATAATCTGGAGGAAGAGCTGGAATGTAAGATCGTGGATCGGACACTTCTGATCCTGGATATTTTTGCAGGAAGGGCAGTCAGCAGAGAAGGTAAGATTCAGGTGGAACTGGCACAGTTAAAATACCGTGCGGCGAGACTTGTCGGACTTCGAAATTCTCTTTCCCGTCTGGGAGGCGGAATCGGAACAAGAGGACCGGGAGAGAAAAAACTGGAGATGGACCGCCGTTTGATCCGGGAGAGGATCAGCCGCCTGAAAAAAGAACTCCGGGAAGTGGAAGAACACAGAGAGAGGCTTCGTACGCAGAGAAAACGCTCCAATCTGAAGGTGGCGGCGCTGGTGGGATATACGTCAGCAGGAAAGAGCAGCCTGGAAAATGCGCTCACAGGAGCAGGTGTTTTAGAGGATGCAATGCTGTTTTCCACGCTGGATACGACGACACGCTCTCTGAGGCTGGCAGATACACAGGAAATCCTGCTCAGTGATACGGTCGGATTTATCCGGAAACTTCCGCATCATCTGGTAGAGGCATTTAAGAGCACACTGGAAGAAGCGAAATACGCGGATATCATCATCCATGTGGTCGATGCTTCCAATCTGCATCAGGATACCCAGATGTTTGTTGTCTATGAGACACTGCGTCAGCTCGGTGCGGAGGGAAAACCGGTCATTACCGTATTCAATAAACAGGATAAACTGGAAACACCGGGATATTTCCGGGATTTTCATGCAGAGTACTCAATCCCGGTTTCCGCAAAGACAGGGCAGGGACTGGAAGAATTAAAAGAAGCGCTGCTTGAGATTCTGCGAAGAGATCAGGTATATATAGAGCGTCTGTATTCCTTTGCGGAAGCGGGAAAGATCCAGCTGATCCGCACCCAGGGACAGCTGCTGTCAGAGGAATATGTACCGGATGGCATTGAAGTGAAGGCATATGTGCCGAAAGAAATCTGGGGAAAAGTGTAAAACTTTTCCCTATCCCCACACTTCCTGGGCAATCTCTTTCACCAGTGCAAGCTTCGCCCACTGTTCTTCTTCTGTCAGTTTATTTCCAATCTCGCAGGATGCGAATCCACACTGCGGACTTAAGTAAAGCCGGTTCAGAGGAATGTATTTTGCAGCTTTTGCAATTCTTTTCTTTATCACTTCTTTTTCTTCTAAAATCGGTGACTTGCTGGTCACAAGACCAAGTACGACTTTTTTATCATCGGAAACAAAGCGGAGTGGTTCAAATCCTCCGGAGCGTTCATCATCAAATTCCAGATAATAGGCAGATACATTTTCATTGGCAAAAAGAAACGGTGCGATCGGTTCATATCCGCCGGAGGATGCCCAGGTGGAATGATAATTTCCGCGGCATACATGGGTTGTGATCACAAGATCTTCAGGTGCATTTTCCAGAGCGAGGTTATTGAGTCGCAGATATTTTTCAGCCTCTTCTTCCAGGCTGACGGAATCGTTCTGTCGTGCCTCCCAGTAATTTTTGTCGCAGAACATGCCCCATGTACAGTCGTCCAACTGGATGTTTCTGCATCCTGCATCATAGAGATCCCGGATGACAGTCCGGTATGCCCGTGCAATGTCCTGAATCAGTTCTTCCAGGTCTGGATATACAGCCAGAGTTTGTGTTCCATTGTCTTCCCGGAAGAGTTCTGCAAGAAGCTGGGCAGGTGCGGGAATGGTCTGTCTTGCAATGGTGTGCTCATCCTCAAACTGTTTGACAAATTTGAAATGTTCCACAAAAGGATGCTGTTCTCCGCTGATTTTTCCTGTCACGCGGACAGAGCCGTGAGTGGTTTCTTCCCCGTGGAAGAAATAGCCGTGATCCAGTTCAATGTGTTCGATTCCCTCAAGTCCCCACATAAAATCCAGATGCCAGTAGCTTCTGCGGAATTCTCCGTCTGTGATGACAGGGTATCCGGCAGCTTTCTGCTTTTTGATCAGATCTGTAATTGCTTCATTTTCAATGGATTCTAATTCAGCCCTTGTAATCTGTCCGGCTTCAAAATCAGCTCTTGCCTGTTTTAAG
>OLFA01000245.1_pt1 | contig 12409 bp, 10 predicted proteins | sample 1609061 | NCBI WGS metagenome assembly OLFA01 (sample SAMN02675046, study PRJEB24791) | human gut metagenome, SKBSTL021 | isolation source: stool | host: Homo sapiens | place: USA | reverse complement strand
GGCACCACCCAGGAGGATGACGCCAACGACATCGCCAAGGGATGCAAGGCCGACAACAAGGCCGAGGTGCTCTCCTATAAGCGTCAGGCCGAAGCCGCCACCGCCGTGGCCACGGGCAAGGCCGATGCCTTCTACGCGGATTCGCCGGTTGCGGGCTATGCCATTTCGCAGACCGACGGCCTTGAAGCTCTCGGTGACGTGGAAGGCGTCGCCAAGCAGGGCATCGCCATCGAAAAAGGCAACGAAAAGCTGGATGAAGCCGTGCAGAAAGCCCTGCAGAAGCTTATGGATGATGGCACGTATATGAAGATCCTCAAGCATTGGGGCGTCGAATCCGGCGCTCTTGACAAGGCCGAGATCAATCCGACCAATCTCGACTGATTCCGGCGCAAGCGGAGACAAAAGGAAGTCAGCATCATGGCGAAGAAACAAGTCGACGGCGACGGCCTCGATATTCCGAATCGCATCAAGGCGTTGCCGGTCAGGCGCACCGGTCCGATCGTTGCGGCCGTCATCGTCGCGCTGTTCGCCGCGATGCTGGCGCAAGGCCTGATTACCAACCCGCGTTTCGAGTGGAACGTGGTCTGGAAGTATCTGTTCAACGAGAATGTGCTGGAAGGCATCAAGTACACGCTGTTGCTGACGGTCATCTCAATGGTCATCGCCATTGTCCTTGCTGTGGTTCTGGCCGTGATGCGCAAATCCATCAACCCAGTGCTTCGTGGCGTGAGCTGGTTCTATATCTGGTTCTTCCGTGGCACCCCTGTGTACACACAGTTGGTGTTCTGGGGCCTGTTCGCCGTGCTGATTCCGCGTATCGGCATCGGTATTCCATTTACCTCCATCGAATTCTGGAGCGTCGACTCACAGTCCGTCATCACCGCATTCAACGCGGCGTGGCTCGGTTTGGCGCTGAATGAGGCCGCCTATCTGGCCGAAATCGTGCGCGCGGGTCTGGAAGCCGTCGATCCGGGCCAGACGGAAGCCGCCAAGGCTTTGGGCATGAAGCGTTCTCTGATCATGCGCCGCATCGTGCTACCGCAGGCCATGCGCATCATCATCCCGCCGACGGGCAACGAATTCATCGGCATGCTCAAGACCACGTCGCTGGTCAATGCCGTGCCGTTCACGTTGGAATTGCAGTTCGCCACCACCGCCATCGTGACCCGCCTGTACAAGCCGATCCCGTTGCTGATCGTGGCCTGCATCTGGTATCTGGTGATCACCTCCATCCTGATGGTCATCCAGTCCCGCCTTGAAAAGCACTTCGGCAAGGGCTTCGACGCACGCCCCGCCGGTGCCCGTGGCAAGCAGACCCCGCTTCCGGGCAAGACCGAAGGTGAGCCGCAGGATGACATCAACAAGCAGAACGAAGCCACGTTCGCTGGCATGAACGCGTGAGGGAGTGGCAATGACTGAAACAACGATTGATGGTGTCGTTCCTGCAGTGAAGGCCACGCAGGTACATAAGGCCTTCGGCAGCCTGCACGTGCTCAAAGGCGTTGACATGACCGTAATGCCGGGAACCGTGACCGTGATTCTGGGTCCTTCCGGTTCCGGCAAATCCACTTTCCTGCGCCTGATCAATCAGCTTGAGACGCTGACCGGCGGCGAAATCGACGTCGACGGCGAGATGATCGGCTACAAGTATGTCGACAAGGGCGGTCGGCAGGTGCTGCAGACCTTGAATGACAAGGAAGTGTCCGTGCAGCGTTCCAAGCTGGGCATGGTGTTCCAGCGGTTCAATCTGTTTCCGCATATGACCGCGCTCGAAAACGTGATGGAGGCGCCGGTCCGCGTCAAGCACATGGGCAAGAAGGAGGCCCGCAAGCTGGCCATTCAGGAACTGGAACGCGTCGGCATGGGGGAGCGTCTTGACCACTATCCGGCACAGCTTTCCGGCGGTCAGCAGCAGCGTGTGGCCATCGCCCGTGCCCTTGCCATGAAGCCGGAGATCATGCTGTTCGATGAGCCTACCTCCGCACTTGATCCGGAATTGGTGGGTGAAGTGCTCAACGTCATGCGGTCGTTGGCCAAAGCGGGTATGACGATGGTGGTTGTGACCCACGAAATCGGCTTCGCTCGCGAAGTCGCCGATCAGGTCGTATTCATGGACGGCGGCGTGGTCGTGGAGCAGGGCGGCCCTGAAATCATCGACAACCCGCGGGAGCCGCGTTTCAAGGACTTCCTGCAGCACGTGCTGTAAGACGGTTCGAAGGCTCAATCGCAACCTCCCAAACTGCCGACGCTGACAGGCTGATAAGCGTCGGCAGTTTGGAAGGTTTCGCATTCTGCCGACGCTGACGGGCTGTCAGTGTCGGTGGTTTGTGTGATTCTCCAATCTGCCGATGCTGACGGGGCGGTCAGCGTCGGCAGATTGGATTTTTGCGTTCATATGGCAAAGGTTCGTGAGAACGAGGCGGTTCGTTTCGTGCTTGACACCATCAACCGATAGGCTAGGTATCTATGTGTGGAATCGTAGGATATGCAGGAAACGTCAAGACCGCGTGCGGCAAGCCCTTGGAAGTATGCCTTCAAGGACTGCAACGTTTGGAATACCGCGGTTATGATTCGGCCGGTGTGGCGCTGACCGCGCCCGACATGGGCCACGTGGAAGTACGTAAGAAGGCCGGTCGTCTCGCCAATCTGGTGGAAGACGTCGAACGCAATCCGATGCCGCTGGCCACCGTAGGCATCGGCCACACCCGTTGGGCCACCAACGGCGTGCCGAATGACGTCAATGCGCACCCGCATACCTCCCGTGACGGTAAGGTCGCCATCATCCATAACGGCATCATCGAAAACGCCTCCCAATTGCGTCTCGACCTGCAGACCGAAGGCTACCATTTCGCCTCTGAGACCGATACCGAAGTCGCAGCCAAGCTGCTTGGCAAGATCACCGACAAAATCATCGAGGAGGAAGGCGGGCCCGACCTGTTCAAGGCCGTGCGCCGTCTCGCACGGATGCTTGAAGGTGCGTTCACCATTCTGGCCACCGACTGCCGACAGCCGGATATCGTGGTCGGCGCACGCCATGATTCGCCACTTGTGGTGGGACTCGGTGAAGGAGAGAACTTCCTGGGTTCCGATGTGGCCGCATTCGTGGCCTACACCAAGCGAGCCATGGAAATCGATCAGGATCAGGCCGTCATGGTCTCCGCCGACAAGGTGGTCGTCTCCGATTTCATGGGCAATATCGTGCCCGATCCGAAGATCTACACCGTGGATTGGGATGCTTCCGCCGCCGAGAAGGGCGGATGGGACTCCTTCATGGACAAGGAGATCCATGAGGACCCGGCCGCAGTGCAGCGCACGTTGCTAGGTCGTCTCGACAAGGATGGCAACCTGAACCTCGATGAGGTGCGCATTGACGAACATGACTTCAAGGCCATCGACAAAATCATCGTCATCGCCTGCGGTACGGCGGCTTATGCCGGCATGGTGGCCAAGTACGCCATCGAACATTGGGTGCGCATCCCGGTCGAAGTGGAGCTCGCCCACGAATTCCGCTATCGTGACCCGATTCTTACTCCGCGCACGCTTGTGGTGGCCATCTCGCAGTCCGGTGAGACCATGGATACGCTGATGGCGTTGCGTCACGCCCGAGAACAAGGTTCCAAAGTGCTGGCCATCTGCAATACGCAGGGGGCATCCATCCCGCGTGAATCCGATGCGGTGCTCTATACGCACGCCGGTCCGGAAGTGGCCGTGGCCTCCACCAAGGCGTTCGTGGCGCAAATCACCGCAGCGTACGTGCTTGGCCTGTATCTGGCGCAGATCAAGGGTGCGATGTTCCGCGACGAAATTCAGCAGACGCTTGACTCCCTCAAGGACATGCCGCGTAAGATTCAGTGGGTCCTCGACACGCAGACCAAGGCCGTACATGATGCGGCTGCACAAATGGTCGATGCGAAGTCCTTCCTGTTCCTCGGCCGTCACGTCGGCTATCCGGTAGCCATGGAAGGCGCGTTGAAGCTCAAGGAGATCGCCTACACCTTCACCGAAGGCTTTGCGGCAGGTGAATTGAAGCATGGACCGATCGCGCTGGTCGACGAGGGCGAGCCGGTCGTGTTCATCGTGCCGCCGGCACGCGGACGCAACGTGCTGCACGCCAAGGTCATTTCCGGCATCGAAGAGGTCAAGGCGCGTGGCGCGTATATCATCGCCGTGGCCGAAGAGAACGATCCCGATGTGGAGCGATACGCCGACGTGGTGTTCTGGCGTCCGGCATGCCCGACGCTGATGAGCCCGCTTGTGGATGTGGTGCCATTGCAGCTGTTTGCCATGGATATGGCCAAACTCAAGAACTATGACGTGGACAAGCCGCGCAATCTCGCCAAGTCCGTCACCGTCGAGTAGTGGCGACGTATGGTTCCGTCGGAACCCGGCAGGGCCTCGCAGGAAGAGGTCGTGTTGCGTCAGGAGCGCAGACATAGATATGTGATTGCGGAACCTCATATTCCTTTCGAATATGAGGTTCTGTATGAGGATGACGGCATCATCGTCATCGACAAGCCGCATTTCCTCGCGACCACGCCGCGCGGCATGTGGTATCGCGAAACGGCGCTGATACGGTTGCGCGAGAGGTACGGCGAGCCGGATATCGTCCCGGCACATCGGCTGGATCGGTTGACCGCCGGTGTCGTCGTATTCGTACGCAAACCGGAATTACGCGGTGCCTATCAGATGCTGTTTCAGGAACATAGGACCGTCAAGACCTACGAATGTTTGGCGCCGCTCGCCCCTGTCGTACGACCGCGGTACGGCACCGTCACGAGAATCGATCGGAATCAGCCGTTCCCGCTGGTACGCAGATCGCATATCGCGAAAGACCGAGGTAGGTTGCAGGCATACGAAATACCGGCGGCCGTCAACGCGGAAAGCCTGATTGAGCGCGGCGACAATCCGCGCATCATCGATGGCAACGTGGTGATCAACTACGTCTTGCATCCCAAAACCGGCAAAACGCATCAGTTGCGCGTACATATGAATTCGCTGGGGCTGCCGATTCTCGGCGATGATTTCTATCCAGATGTCATCCAGCGACCGTATGACGATTTTTCACGGCCATTGGAGCTGGTGGCGCGCAGGCTGGAATTCGACGATCCGGTAACGGGAGAATCCCGCGCGTTCGTATCCAACGCATTGCTCGGCGACGCGTGAATCTCATGGTGGGCGTGTCTTCCGTTGTGGACATGGCCTTTTCCCGACGCAAACGTGACGGTAGGATGATTTTCTGCTTGACGGTCGGGTGGAACACCGGCCGAGAACACGAGAGAGAAGACTATGAAGCATATTTCAGGAGCGGCCAAAGCCGTCATCGACAAATATAATGGCACGGAGCTGATCATCCGCATCATTGTCGGCCTGATTGCCGGCACCATCCTTGCCCTGATCATGCCGCACATGACATGGATCGGCGAATTCGGCACCTTGTTCGTCAATGCCCTGAAAGCCATCGCCCCGATTCTGGTGTTTGTGCTCGTGGCCAGCGCACTCGCCCAAGGCGCATCCAAGCTTGATCGCCGTTTCGGCACGGTGATTTTCCTGTACCTGTTCACCACCTTTCTGTCCGCGGTCGTAGCCGTGCTTACTTCCCGTGCCTTTCCGCAGACCCTGTCGTTAGGCAAGGCGGCCAAGGCTGATGTGGTGCCGCAGGGCCTTGCCGAAGTGGTGCAGACGCTGTTGACCAACATCGTGTCCAATCCGATTCAGGCCATGATCGATGGCAACTACATCTGCATTCTCATGTGGGCCTGCCTGTTCGGCCTGGCCATGAAGGCCATCGCCACCGAAAGCTCCAAGGCGTTCATGGCCAACGTGGCTGACGGCGTATCCCAGGTGATTCGTTGGGTCATCAACCTCGCTCCGTTCGGCATCATGGGCCTTGTGTTCACCAATGTGGCCGATAACGGTCTCGCAGCCTTCACCAAGTACGGCTCGCTGCTTCTTCTGCTTGTCGGCACCATGCTGCTCATGGTGCTTGTATTCGGACCGCTGGTCATCTTCATCTACCTGCGCCGCAATCCGTACCCACTGGTCTACCGTTGCTTCAAGGAATCCGGCGTGACCGCGTTCTTCACCCGTTCCTCCGCTGCGAACATTCCGGTCAATATGCAGCTGTGCGAAAAACTCGGCCTCGATAAGGACATATATTCCGTATCCATTCCGCTGGGCGCCACCATCAACATGAATGGTGCCGCCGTGACCATCACCGTCATGGCCATGGCCGCTGCGAACACGCTCGGCATCCAAATCTCTCTGCCGGCCGCCATCCTGCTGTCCGTGGTCTCCGCGCTTGGCGCATGCGGCGCTTCCGGTGTGGCCGGCGGTTCCTTGCTGCTCATTCCGATGGCTTGCTCGCTGTTCGGCATCAACAACGACATCGCCATGCAGGTGGTGGGCGTCGGCTTCATCATCGGCGTCATTCAGGATTCCGTGGAAACCTGCCTGAACTCCGCCTCCGACGTGGAATTCGCGGCCACCGCCGAATACCACTCCTGGCTCAGGCAGGGCCGCCAGTTGCCGGCCTTCATGTATTCCAAGAAGGAGCGTCAGCGGCTCGGCATCGAAGCGTAAGCGAATATATGCCGATCTCCCATCCGGTTGTCAGGCATGTTGCGTTGTGGTCTTACCTTACCTGACCGAAGCGCGTCCTATGAGGGTGGTTGCGACGGTCCGCCTGGTGTTGGCGGGCACGAGGCCACCCTCGCATTGTCTGATAATCATGTCGAAGGCCTGACGTCCGATTTCGGTGAACGGCATGCGCATGGTGGTTAATCCCAGCCTCGGTACCATGCCGACCAGTGAATCGTCCACGCCCATCACGCTCACGTCTTCCGGAACTCGTTTACCCGCGGCCTGTAGCCCAAGAATCGCACCGTAGGCCATCTGGTCGTTTGCGGCATAGACCGCCGTGCAGTCGGGCTCGTTCGCTAGTGCGAGGCCGGCCTGATAGCCGCTGTCGGCGTTCCAGTCGCCCCTATATAGCGGTGGAATGGCGATTCCCGCCTTCCGTAACGTATCCTGCCAGCCCTGCTGACGGATGCGCGCCGCGCGAGAGACGACCGGTCCGGCAATATGGTAGACCGTGCGATGACCGTGCTCAAGCAGATATTCGACTGCGGTTTTGGCGCAGCCGTAGTTGTCGGCGTCGATGGTGGGGCAGTGGGCGGCGGGCTCCTCTGCGATGATTACCACAGGCAGTTCCTTGTCCGGCTCGTAGGTGTTGAAGTCATCGATGTATTCCTGCAGTACGACGATCACGCCGTCAACGGGCAGCTGTCGCATCCGCTCGACGGCTGACTGCAGCGTATGGCCGTTGCCTTTGACGATGCGCTGCACGGTCACCGCATATTCCTGTGATTGGGCAGCCTCGGCAATGGCATTGAGGATTCGCGAGTCGCCATAGGATGTCATGTCGAACAGAACGACGCCGATGTTCTGAAAACGGCCGTGTTTAAGCGCACGTGCGGCGGCGTTCGGCCTGTAGCCGAGTTTTGCCATGGCCTCTTCGACGCGTTGGCGTGTTTCCGGTTTGACGGCTTTGCCGCCGTTGGCCACGCGGGATACGGTCTGTGCGGACACGCCGGCTTCCGCGGCGATGTCCTGCATGGATACGGATCGTGAGCGTTCCATTATTGCGTTCCATTGTTGGTTTAGATATGTTTTCGTAATCATTATAAAGGACTACAGTGCAAATGTGTCATGCGCTGATTTGCCGAGTATCTCTTTGATGCTAGAATGATAACGCAAACATTTTGGCTGTCGACGCTGGTTCAAGCGGTGTGGACGGCCTTGCATATCGTTACGAAGGAGTGATTCATGGCTCAGCGCAGAGCACATCGTTGGCCCAAGCCGTTGTCGGGTCGGTCGGAACGCATCTGGTACGGAGGCGATTACAATCCGGATCAGTGGCCCGAGGACGTATGGGAGGAGGATATCCGCCTGATGAGGCAGGCGGGCGTGAACCTGGTGTCCGTGGGCATCTTCTCCTGGGCACGGATCGAGCCGGAGGAAGGCGTGTATGACTTCGGCTGGCTTGACCGCATCATCGACAAGCTCGGCAAAGCGGGCATCGCCGTGGATCTGGCGTCCGCTACCGCTTCGCCGCCGATGTGGCTCACCCAAGCGCATCCCGAGGTGCTGTGGAAGGACGAGCGCGGCAATGTGTGCCAGCCGGGCGCCCGCCAGCACTGGAGACCTACCAGCCCCGTGTTCCGTGAATACGCGCTGAGACTGTGCCGTGCGATGGCCGAACATTACAGGGACAACCCGTATGTGGTGGCTTGGCATGTGAGCAACGAATACGGCTGCCACAACCGGTTCGACTATTCCGAGGACGCCGAGCGCGCGTTCCGACAGTGGTGCGAGGAACGCTATGGCACGATCGAGAAAGTGAACGACGCGTGGGGCACCGCGTTCTGGGCGCAGCGGATGAACGACTTCTCCGAGATCATCCCGCCGCGTTTCATCGGCGAGGGCAACTTCATGAACCCGGGCAAGCTGTTGGACTTCAAGCGGTTCAGCTCCGACGCGCTCAAGGCGTTCTACATGGCGGAACGCGATACGCTGGCCGAAATCACGCCGGATCTGCCGCTGACCACCAATTTCATGGTCTCCGCGAGCGGCACCGGATTGGACTATGACGATTGGGGCGGCGAGGTCGACTTCGTATCCAACGACCACTACTTCACTCCGGGAGAGGCGCATCTGGACGAGCTGGCGTTCTCCGCGTCCCTAGTGGACGGTATCTCGCGCAAGAACCCGTGGTTCCTGATGGAGCATTCCACCTCGGCGGTCAACTGGCGTCCGATCAACTACCGCAAGGAACCCGGGCAGTTGGTGCGTGACTCCCTGGCGCATGTGGCGATGGGTTCGGATGCGGTGTGCTATTTCCAGTGGCGGCAGTCGAAGGCGGGCGCGGAGAAGTTCCATTCCGCGATGCTTCCCCACGCTGGTGAGGACTCGCAGGTGTTCCGTGACGTGTGCGAATTGGGTTCCGGCCTGAACGCGTTGGCGGACAACGGACTGCTTGGCACCAGGCTGGCGAAATCCCGTGTGGCCGTAGTGTACGACTATGAGTCCGAATGGGCAAGCGAACACACCGCCACCCCAACCCAGAAGGTCCGTCATGTCGACGAGCCTCTCGCATGGTTCCGTGCGCTGGCGGACAATGGTGTGACCTCCGACGTCGTGCCGGTACGTTCGAATTGGGACGAGTACGAGGTGGCCGTGCTGCCGAGTGTGTACATCCTTTCGGAGGAGACCACGCGCCGTGTGCGCGAGTACGTGGCGGGCGGCGGCAGGCTGATTGTCACGTATTACACGGGCCTGTCCGACGAGAAGGATCATATCTGGCTTGGCGGCTATCCGGGGTCGATTCGTGATGTGGTCGGCGTGAGGGTCGAGGAATTCGCTCCATTGGGGGACGATTGGCCGGGGACTCCCGAGTACCTCGATCTTGACAACGGCACGACGGCGCATGATTTCGCCGACGTCATCACGTCCGTGGGCGAGCATGCCACCGTGCTCGCCTCGTTCAAGGATGATCCGTGGACGGGAATGGACGGACGTCCCGCAATCGTCGGCAACGCATATGGCGAGGGACGTACGGTGTATGTCGGGGCCCGTCTGGGCCGTGATGGCATTGCCAGGAGCCTGCCCATGATGTTCTCCTCGTTGGGCGTGGAGGTTCCCGAAGCGAGCGAGCCGGGGCTGTTACGTGTCGAACGCGTCGACGAGGCGAGCGGGGCGCGCTTCGTATTCCTGTTCAACCGCACGCATGAGCCCCGTCCGGACACCGGTCGATGGCTGGACGGTCGTCAGTTTTCTGGTTGAATTCGACGGCGTGACCGTCACGATTGAACCCAATGGCGTGCTTGTCGTCAAAAATCAGTAAAGCGGCACTCCCCACATAGAGTAGGGGATATACGTCAAACCTGACGTATATCCCCTACTCTCAAACGTATCAGATAATCGGATTGACGGAATAATAATCCCGAATCGACCTCTTGCTGATAATCTCATTACATGGAGCCGCCGGCGGAAGATCGCCACGCGCAATCTTCCAAGGCCGCTCAGCATGAGTACGGCGGCTGAGCTCGTTGCCGGTGTTCGAGGATAATGCCTTACACACGGAATCTATTACGTCTTTCTCCTCTTCGGAGAGGCCCTCATCAATGTCGGTTTCGGGAAGCTCACCCTCGCGGATAAGGAACTTTCCCCTGTGTTGCATGTACAAATCGCAGCAAACAGGACCCCCACGCCATGCCTGAAAATCCTCGTCGAAAAGAGGGCGCCCACGATGTGCCAAAGACTCGGCTTGCGAGTAGAACACGAGCTTTTGTAATTTCATAGTGGTCATCGATCCGCAACGCTTGAGAATATATGCGGCAACATCGGTAACAGTGGTCATATCGTCCTCCTTTCATAATATAGATTATATTATGTGTCCATGGACACACTCCCTCTTGACTGTACTGTCAGCCGAAATATGGCGAATAAAGCCGGGAAGACTCTATGCTCGACTTGGCGGAAGGCTCCTCCTGACTCGACTTGGCGGAAGGCTCCTCCTGCAGAATTTCAATATGCTATTAATGTAGCACAGAGCTGGAGAGCCCAACATGCGGAGGCTACGCAACGTTGTTTTCTAACAATGTTGAATTGTTCGGAGCAGTTTTCGGAATCGGTCTGCACCTATCGACTGAAGCGGATTTCTTCCATTGTCAACAAGTTGCAACGACCACGAACCCACCTCAAACTCGGTGAACTTGACGATATCGGGGGATGTAGGCTGATTCTTAGAACGAACGCTCAGGTCGATCAGGCTGCAAATCTTCTGAAATCCAAAATATCTCTTAAACAGAGTGGGACTAACGGTGGAGAAAAGGATTACATTATCAGTCCCCCGGAATCCGGTTATCGTTCCCGACATCTATTATCAAAAGTTAAGACGGGAACGATGTCATATCAAGTAGAGATACAAATTCGGACGCAGCTTCAGCATTACTGGGCCACGGCGGTTGAAGAGGCCGGGGAAATCTATGATATTGAGTACAAAAGCCCGGAAGTCCGCAGAATGTCAACCGGCGAAGATGAGGAACGCATCCGATTCTTCCAGATCGTCTCTAGCCTATTTGCGACGGAAGAACATTCTCCGCAGATCCCCGGATTCGAACGCCCCCGCGACGAATTGATAGAAGAACTTCAGACGCTCAAGTGTTCTTCACGCTTGCTTGATGACTTAATTGCCTCCACGGATAGCGTACTGCCGCCCATTCTCCCGCAGAACGATGATACGAATCTTTTCCTTTTGAAATTGTCACGCGAAGACCAGTATCTGGATATTGAGGCATTTCGCCGGGATCAGCTATCTGAGGCGTTGAGGCGCTATGGCGATCTTGAAGATCGAATCGAGGCAAACATCGCTTCCGGTATCGGAACCGGAGACGGATACGATAACGTCGTGTTGGTTTATGCTGAAGATTCAAGACAACTGGGCATCGCGTATCCGAATTATTCGACCAATATCAGACACTTTGTTGATAAGGTCAAAGGGTATTTACAGAAGTAGCTAGTGGTCGTGAACCCTAACATGCTGGGCACACCGAACCATTCGGAAATGTCTTTGCCATATCGGTTCATGGAAAGATCGTTAGAGAGGCGGCTTGTAGTAGAGTAGGTCATCGCGGGTGCGAATCTTGGGGCTCCCAGAAGTCGTTGCTGGCCTTGTTTCTCGTATGCACGTTGACGGCAGCTTTCGGCAGTCTGGGTATGTGAAGCGTCTCAGCCACATGCCCGACCAGAAGTGGCCTGATATACATGCCGCGTGCTTCCGGACTGACCGAGGTGTGTGGATGACTTTCTGCCGTCATGGCCTGCGAGGATGGCTATGGGTTATTTTGGAGTAAGACGATCGAATGCCCCCTGCTACCGGTGGCAGTGTTCGGAAGGTGCGCATGGCTTCCGTAGAAGCGTTGCTAGAGACGTTTCACCGCATCCCGAACCTCGATTATGGCTGTTGATGAGGCTGACCATGCGTATGGCGTTTCTTGATATGACGATGGTCGAGGCGATATCGACGCCCCCACCGATCAGGCCACCTGCGATAGGTACCAGCTTGCCGAGGTTGATCGCTCCTTTCTCGCCGAATTTGGTGAGAAAACGGAAACCGATCTTCTGATTGATTTTTGTGAGCACGGCTCCTGGGATTTTCTTGATTGCCGCGGTAAGGGACTTCGTGCCGATTTGAATACCGGTTTCTTTGACGATATCGGCGATCGTCGTGCCGGTGAGGCACATGTACACCAGCGTTTGCACCTGATCCGAGTTCACATTGTATCCGCCCATCTTGGCGATGGCCGCAGATCGGAAGAGCGTCGTGTAGGGAAAGAGAGTAGATCTCGGT
>OLFA01000222.1_pt1 | contig 12905 bp, 4 predicted proteins | sample 1609061 | NCBI WGS metagenome assembly OLFA01 (sample SAMN02675046, study PRJEB24791) | human gut metagenome, SKBSTL021 | isolation source: stool | host: Homo sapiens | place: USA | reverse complement strand
ACACAATTACTACATACCTACTTAAGCCAATTAACTATTGCACAATCAATAAAGGTAGCATTTTATTATATAGTAAAAGGAATGACAGGTGAAATTCAAATCGCCTTCATTCCTTTTTTTATTCCAAGTCCCTCTAAAGGCGTATCGGCGGGCTTTATAGGCTTTATAGAAATAGAGCATATGTGTATAAAAACAATTTATACGATTACTCCATGTGTTTTTTAATTTTTATTGTTATACTGAAAGCAGAAAGGAGGAAGAAATCTATGTCAGAACTCAATATCTTACAACAAAATATAGATAAACCAAATACGGTTACCGAAGAAGATATCGTAGTTACACGAGATAATCAAACTTTCACAATCAAAGGTCGCTTTAATGGGGAAGAAGGCGTATTCACATATGATGCGGACGTTCAACCTAACGATCAGTTACAATTTCTGCATCACAACTTTACGGCCATCGTAAAAAAAATTACATATAAGGTGATTCAAGGTCAGCGAATCACATTGATTGCAAAATTATATGCATAAAAATATCGGGGTATTGTTAATACAAACAACACCCCGATATTTTTTATCGGTCATACAATTATAAGAAATACAATACAACACAACAACACTTAATTCTTATAATTGGATAATCTAAAATTATTGAATTGTTGGTGCATTAATCGCTTTACGAAGATCCACTGTGTGAAGTTCGTCCATCGCAGGAACTGCTTTTTCATCCACAGGTTTCACGCGATTATTACCGTCTTTCATGGCTTCGTTCAAGCTGAAGATAACCATTTCGTTCATGTAGAATCGCAATTCATCATCGTGTACATTGGCCGTATTACGATCCAAGATATCGATGATTTGTTGTGCATAGTCCAATTTAGCGTCTTCAGATACAGTCGCATTCTCTGTGAAGAACTGTTTGTAATCGTTGTACAAACGATCTAATGCCAAACGCCCATAGCTATCGTTTTTATAACGATGACTCACGATGTACCAACTACGACGAACGTTCATATAGTACAATACATTGTTACGGTAACGCTCTTGACCGGTCATAACGCGGGAATCATCCATGATACGTTTGCCCTTTTGGTCCAATTGGAATTGTGTGAAAGCGTTAACAACGTCACGAACTTCTTCGCTAGGTACGGAAAGTGCCACTTCTGTTTCAAGCACATTCAATGGTTCAGCTGGTTGTTCTGGCATCATCAATCGATCTTGAGCCGCATCCGCTTGGCCTACCGCGCATACACAAGCCAGTGCCAATACAGGTATAAATGTTTTGAATTTCATACTTCCTCCTTATGATGAGCCGCCCTAGAAGGGCGGCTTTCATATTCCTTACATAACAAGACTAAGAATTCTTTTTATTTGGAAAGTCCTACTTGTTGCATCAACAATGCGATTTGAGCTTTCATTTCTTCATTATCGCGTTGTACTTGATCGTATTTAGCAGTTAACTCTAAGTCATGTTGTTTCATGCGTTCATTTTCAGCTTTTAACGCAGTCACTTCATCTTGCAATACATACGCAGAGCTGATAGGGCCTGCTTTATAGCGTGCTGGAATAGCTTTCTTAGCATCGGATGTACCAAATTTGTAGGATACGCCCGCATTAATCATGTTGTCATGACCGCCAAGAGATACGCCCATATGGAACATTGTAGATTCATTAGTATAGTGCGCTACGCCTACAGCAGCAGCTGTGCTGCCTTTGTAGTGGCCTACAGCAGCCAATACTTGAGTTGGTTCCAATGGATCATATTGTAAAGGTTTGAGGCCGGAAATAGCTGCACTAGTAGCACCTACATCAGCGATTTTACCATCCACACTACGCATAGCACTACTCAATTGATTTACATTAACCGCATCAGTGCCATCTACACCAGGGCCTACATTAGTAATTCTATTACCACCGTTATTGAGGCCGTCTTTAGTAAGGCTTACAGCATTACCTTGAGCAGGTGTAATTGTCATGCCGCCACCGTTCATAACAGTCGTATTACCAGCAGCATCTGTAGTAGTTACGGACTCAAGACCTTTCAAGTCCTTAGCCAACTTGATGTTATAACCATCACCAGCAGCGTTTTTCACAACACCGATATTGTTGTCTGCCAAACGGTTCACATCAGCACCACCAGTAAGGTTCATAGTATCTCCCAAACCACGAACCACTTTACCGCTATCGCCAGGTTGGTCACCTTGGAATACACGGCCTGTTCTTGCTTTATTATTGAAGTCGTCATTAACAGCTTTCAATTGGTCTTCTGTTGCGGCACGACCAGGAACTGCTACAGGGTTTTCAGGATTCCAAGTTTTGTTATCCAAACCTGTTACGAAGTTGCCTTCTTTACCGTCAGAAGTTTGCTTGCCTACAACTACATCGCCAGCTTTCACAGTATTTGCCGTTACGGAACCGTCATTGCCGTCAATCTTAACTTGATTACCGCCATTGCCAGCTGTAATTGTACCTGCAGAACCGTCAATGTTAACTTGTTTTGCTGGATCTTGACCAAGAGTGATCTTATCATTTAATGCCATTTTGATAGCGCCGTTGTCCACGGAAGTTTTGATATTGCCATCACCTTTTAGATCGATTGTCTCGCCAAGAGGTTTCTTCACGGAGTTACCGTCTTCCGCTTTAAGACCGAAACCTGTGGATTTGATGTCTTCAATAGCTGTATGCAATTGACCGCCGTTTACAGCGTCCTTACTACCAGCACCAATAGTACCATCAGCCACATTAGTGATCTTCTTATCAGCCGCATCGATACCGTCTTTTGTTACCTTAGGACCATTTTCGATAGTCAAACCGTCTTTATTAACAGTAACAGCTTTGTTGCCACCATCATTGATTTGCAATCCGTCTTTAGTCAACTTAGTCGCTTCATTAGCGCCGTCCTTGATAGTAACACCGTTTGTATCCATCTTTGTATCGCCTGTTGTTACAATATTAGCTGTTACAGTGTCTACAGTGATGTCTTTTTTCAATTCTACCTTAACAGCACCGCCGTCTACGGATGTTTTGATATTAGTGTCATCACCTTTAACCTTAACAGTTTCACCAAGAGGTTTCTTCACGGATTGACCATCTTCCGCTTCAAGACCGAAGCCTTTAGTTTTAAGGCTTTCAACAGCGTCATGCAATTGGCCACCGTTTACAGCGTCTTTGCTATCTTTTGCAACCGTACCGTCAGCTACGTTAGTAACCTTCTTGCCTGCTGCATCGATGCCGTCCTTCGTCATGGATGGACCATCAGTAATCTTCACACCGTCTTTTGTAACAGCTGTCAACGGATTACCTGCTGCATCATTAATAGTCATGCCTGCGCCGTTTACAACGGTTTTACCGTTTGCACCATTAGCTCCATTGTTGAAAGTAATGGAGTTCAAGTCTTTAAGGTCTTTTGCCAAACGAACATTGAGGATATTATTTTTACTGATAACGCCAATATTGTTTTCAGTCAAATCATCTTCGTTTGTTACGCCACCCTTAATGTCCAATTGTTCATTAAGTTTTTTCTTAATCACATTACCGGAGTCACCACCGTATGCCATACCGTCATCCTTGGTTGCCACTTGATGTGTCTTACCATTTTCATCAGTGTATTTAATACGAGTGATTTCGTTACCGTTGAGGTCCGGATCACCTTTTTCAACAGAAATGTCAGCGCTACGGCCGTCTTTACCGTTGAGACCAATGTGACCTACACCGTCTTTACCAGAAATAGATACAGCTTCTTTGCCGTCCTTACCAGTCACAGCTACCTTGCCGTCTGTACCGTTCGCTGCATCAGGACCTGTAATGGACACGCCATCCTTACCATTTTTGCCAACCTTCACGGATTCAGCCTTAAGGTTTTTATTCATCTTCACGTCGATAGTCGTGTTACCTTTATTGTCTTGGTTGATGAAAGTTTTAATATTTTCACCGCTGTAGTCAGCATCATCAGCTTTACCTTCACCTTGAACAGTGATAGTAGAACCAAGCTTGTTAGTTTTTTCGCCGCCTTGGTTAGCATCGAATTTCAAACCTTTATTAGTCAATGCGTCCGCACTATCTTTGATTTTGTCATTCAAGTAGTCCACATTAACCGCTTCGCTGCCATCGTTGCCTGTAGCATATGCCACATTCGTTACGTGAGTACCGCCTTGTTTGTTGTTATATGTAGGACCTTCGTAAGTTACCTTGGATTTATCAGGTGTTCCGTTAGGAGCCAAATCATATTTAACAGCGCGGTCATCCAATTTATCAAGTTTGGATTTAGAAGCAACGTCTTTGATGGTAACGGTTTCTGTTTTATCTGGATGATTCTTATCCTGTACAGTCAAGGCTACATCGCCATTCGCATCCACGGTATAGTCACCATTAGAGCCTGCCGCTTGATTTTTGATCAAACGATAATCAGTGGAGTTAGCACTTTGAGCATCCAATGCTTTTTTCAATTGATCTTCTGTTGCAGCACGACCGGATACGATCTTATTTGCATTCCAATCTTTATTATCAAGGCCTGTTACATAATTGCCTGTTTCGCTGTCGCCAGCTTCGTTATTAACAGTTTGACCACCCATAGTAGCACCGCCTGCTTTCACAGTCTTAGCCGCCGTTACGGAATCAAGATTTTTAAGGTCTTTCGCCAATTGAAGTTCCAATTTGTCAGTGCCATCAGCTTTTACGTTGATGTTGCCGGATGCGCTCTTGAACGCTGCAGATTCAGCTTCAGTTACGCCTTCACCTTGTACTTTCACCAAGGAGTTCAATTTTTGTTTATTCACGGTGCCAGTGTTGTTGCCTGTGAATTGTAAACCGTCCTCCATAGTCGCAACTTGGTGTTCGCCGTTGCCATCTTTGTAAACGATACGTGTAAGACCATTTGTACCGTCTACACCTTTTTCACCTTTAACGCCTGTCGCAGGATCGTCATAACCAGGTTTCACGGACAAGTCGATACCATTAGTACCATTCACGCCGTTCGTTCCAGCAGGGCCAGTCAAGCCGATGTGGCCTACGCCGTCCTTACCGGAAATAGAAACTGCTTCTTTACCGTTTTTATCAGTCACAGCTACCTTGCCATCTGTACCGTTCGCTGTGTCAGGACCTGTAATAGATACGCCGTCCTTACCATTTTTGCCAACCTTCACAGATTCCGCTTTAAGGTTTTTGTTCATCTTCACGTCAATAGTCGTATTGCCTGTTGCCGCATCTTGATTTATGAAAGTTTTGAGGTTTTCACCGCTGTAATCTGCGTCAGCTGCAGTACCTTCACCTTGAATTGTAACAGTGGAGCCTAATTTGTTAGTTTGTACACCGCCTACATTGGCATCGAATTTAAGACCTGTGTTGATAAGATCTGTTTTCGCATTAGTAATATTATTATTTAATTCGTTTTTAGCATCGTGTAATTGACCGCCATTGACAGCATCTTTGGATCCGGCTGCTACGTTACCATCTTTCAAGTTAGTAATTTTTGTACCGTTAGGACCTTCCAATGTTACTGTGTCATGGCCTGTGTTACCATCATATTTTACGGAACGATCTTTTACATTATCTAGTTCAGTTTTGGACGCAATATCCTTAATCGTTACAGTTTTAACGTCACTGGATTTTTCGTCTTTTACTTTCAAGTCTACTTGATTGTTTTCAACCTTATAGGAACCGTCTGCCGCGTTGTTCGGATTAGCAATTAAACGGTAATCTGTAGCACTTGCATTAGACGCTTTCAAAGCATCGCTAACCTTCTTAAGTTGGTCTTCTGTCGCTGCGCGTCCCTCTACATACGTAGGATCTGAAATGTCCCAAGTTCTATTATCTAAACCTGTTACAAAGTTACCAGTTTGGTTACCACCTTTTTTATCCGCTACAGTATGATTACCTACAGTGGCAGTGCCTGCTTTCACAGTGTCAGATGCCGTTACAGATTGCAAGCCTGTCAAGTTTTTCGCCAATTGCAATTGTAATTTTGCATTGCCATCAGCGCCAACAGCCGCAGAAGTAACACCAATATTATTGCCTGTAGCAAGATCAGAAGCGCTTGTTACACCACCGTTGATGTCCACTTGTTTGTTAAGCTTAACATTGGATGTAGCACCCATATCGCCTTTGAATTTAAGGCCGTCGTTCAAGGTTGCCACTTCTTCGTTCGTGCCGTCAGGTTTTTGGTACGTAATACGAGTTGTAGTCGCGCCAGGAGCACCGTCTACACCGGGTTGACCGTCACGAGTAACGGAAATGTTAGTTGTTACACCATCTTTACCGTTAATGCCGATTTTACCGTCCTTACCGTTTGCACCGGTTGCAGTAATTGTCTCTACATTAAGGTTTTTACCAAGTTTCACATCAATTGTGCTATCGCCGTTAGCGTCTTGAGAGATTTCTGTAATGATATTGGAATTATCCCCTTTAACTGCTACTTTAGAGCCCAATTTATTTGTTTTTTCACCGCCGTTATTAGCGTCGAATTTCAAGCCTTTGTCGATAAGATCTTGTTTAGTTGTATCAATCTTATTATTTAAATCATTTTTAGTATTTGTGATTTGGTCACCAAGATCCTGCTTAACTTGATGTAATTGACCGCCGTTGACAGCATCTTTAGAGCCCGGTGCCACATTACCGTCTTTCAAGTTGGTAATTTTTGTACCGTTAGCACCTTCCAAAGTTACTGTATCTTTGTCAGTTTCACCATCATATTTCACGGAACGATCTTTTACTTTATCAAGTTCTGTTTTGGACGCAATATCCTTAATTGTCACAGTATTAACTGTACCGGATTTATCGTCCTTCACTTGTAAATCAACTTTATTGTTATCAACCTTATAAGAACCATCTGCCGCATTGTTCGGATTAGCAATTAAACGATAATCAGAAGCACTTGCGTTAGCCGCTTTCACAGCATCGCTCACAATCTTAAGTTGATCTTCTGTTGCCGCACGGCCAGATACATAAGCAGGATCAGTTAATGTCCAATTTTTATTGTCCAAACCGGATACAAAGTTACCGTTCTGAGCAGCACTTTTGTTATCTGTTACAGATTGGGTACCCATAGTAGCAGTACCAGCTTTTACAGTTCTTGTAGCAGTTACCGTATTAACATTGATGTCTTGACCCAATGCAACCTTAATCGTTGTATCGTCGCCGGTCTGCGTAATCGTAGTATTGATGTTAGTACCGTCACCGGCTACAGTTACCTTGGAGCCTAATTTATTTGTTTTTTCGCCGCCATTATCAGCATCGAATTTCAAACCTTTATTAATGAGCTCTGTTTTTGTAGTATCAAGTTCTGTTTTAGATGCGATATCCTTAATAGTTACAGTTTTCTTATTCGCAGGGTTTTTAGCATCTTGTACAGTCAAGTCAACTTTATTGCCAGATACAGTGTAAGCTTTATCAGCAGCACTGCTGTTTTCAACTAATTGATAATCAGGAGCATCTACGTCAACTTTATATGTTTTATATGTACCGTCAGTACCTTCTGTAATCGTTGTATTTTTACCAGCTACAACTTTTACGGCTTTTTGCGCTTCATCACGAATAACGGATTTACCGCCGTCTGTAATGTTGGACAAGTCTTTATTTGCCGCATTGTCGATTTTATTCTTAGTAGCATCAGTCAACGTCACATCAATTGTTTGGTTGTTAACAGATGTCGTAACATAAGAACCATCGCCTTTTACAGTCAATGTTTGATTGTCCAATAAAACATCATTTTTGCCAGTGTTGCCGGCTACTTTCAAATTAACATTGCGCAATTGTGCCACGTTAACAGCGTCAGTATCAGCTGTACCTGCAGCCACGTTTGTGATTTGACGAGTTTTTGTACCGCCATCACCTACGGACACCGCACCCATAGTGGATGTCAACGCAGCGCCAGTCAATCCGCTATATCCGTTTGTACGGCTGTCTGCAGTTTTCACATTATACCCTGCTTTGCCGGCCGCAACGGAAGCAACGGTATTCGCACCCAATGCAACGCCGTCATCTACACTGGATTTAGCTTTATAACCGATTGCAGTGCTGTTCGTATTCGCTGCAGTTGCATCAGCACCGACAGCTGTCGCGAAGTTACCTGCTGCAGAAGTACGTACACCGGCTGCTGTCGCATTATTGCCTGTAGCACCTGTGTTATCGTAGTTCGCATCGGCAGATGTGCCTTTAGCACTGAAGAAATTCGTTTGCGCCGCTTCAACAGCCTCTTTTACCGTATGGTATGTGCTATTCTTGATATTGAAATCAGGCGCTTTATATGTAGAACCATTCGCTTCATAGCCCGTATATGTAGGACCTGCGATGGATTTTGCCAAGTTACTGTTTACAAATTTTAATTGTTTTACATTTGTTGCGTCAGTATCGTTTTCACCGCCCGCCACGTTGATGATACGGCGTTCAGAACCTACGTTACCTACCGCAACTACACCGTTTGCAACATTGTTATTTTGTTGGTTAGTGAAAGCAGAGTAACCATTAACCAAGGCACCTCTTACTTCCGTACCAGTACCCAATGCCAAGGAATTATTGGATTCTGCAACGGCATTTGTACCGATAGCCATGGAGTTAGTACCTGTAACAGTAGCACCAAGACCGATAGCTGTCGTGTTAGTATTGTTTGCTTTCGCTTCTTTACCGATTGCAATGGCACCATCTTTAGATGCATTAGCCGCACCGCCAAGTGCAAGCGCATCAGCACCCAAGGATTTTGCATTACCACCTAATGCGATAGAGTTCGATAATTTGGCTTGGGAAGAACTACCCATAGCGATAGCATCAGCACCAGCAGCATTAGAGCTACTACCCATAGCAAAACTGCTTACACCACTTGCATTGGCACTTTTACCCATCGCTACCGCATTTTGTGCGGATGATTGCGCTGTATTACCGATAGCAAAGGCATTCTCTGCACTAGCATTAGCACTATAACCCATAGCTACCGCATTAGCGCCACCAGTACTGGATGAGGAACCGAATGCCATAGAATCAGCTGCAGCAGTAGATGTTCTCGCCTTTGTACCAAATGCAAGAGAACGAACACCTTCTGTTACGGTATTACCATTGGCATTATATTGTGCACTAGGAGTACCATGTTGTTGACCAGGTAATTTTATAGTTTCTGCTGCACCGATTGCAATGGATTGATCCGCTTTTGCTGTAGCAGAATAACCCATGGCGAAACTACCATTACCCTTTGCCCAAGATGCAGTACCTAATGCTGCGGAGAACTCACCTTCTGCAGCGGATTGACGCATCATAGCCAAGGAGTTAAATCCGCTCGCCTTTGTAGCTGTACCAAGAGCCATAGCAGATGGTGATAAAGCCTGAGCATAATGACCTAAAGCAAAAGAAATACCACCTGTGGCCTGAGCATAGTTACCGATAGCTAAACCGGAATAATAAGTTGGATTACCAGTTTCCTGAATATTTGTATTTTTACCGATAGCAATGCCAGCAAAACTATTTTCTGTATAGTTACCTCTATCTGTACCATTATACAAATGACTATTATCAAATGGTGTCAGGTTCCCAGGGTTTTGATAATTATATAAATAACTACCTTCACTATAAACTACATTACCAGTAGCATAACCAGCGCCATTTACATCATTAATCGTCATAGCAGTATATGTAGCAGCATTAACTGTAGTAATATTACCACCCATTAATAATGCAGCTACCGCCATAACTGCACTCATGCGTGCCCAGGTTGTACCGCTTTGTACGGATTTTACCTTACCGCCACCTGTTTTTACAATTTCAGATACTACTACGTAGCATTTTTTTGTCTTACTCCAAATAACATTATAAATTCGATTCATAATTATCCTTTCTTACCGAAAACTCAGTAAAACACACCACTTGTGTTGCATAATATTGCAAAGATAATAAAAAGAAGAAGTATAAAGATTAATTATCATCTACACTTCTTACACCAAATATTAGTATTCCAAATTACGATCTGAATACTATAATTATTCATGATTCTTCATCATATACTCATCCACGGCAATACAATATCAAAAAATTTCTATCTTGTAAATAACTTTTTCATCTTTTCTTCATTTTTTTCGTTTATTTATTTCTAATTTAATACTTTTTAATTTTAAGAAATAGAGTCTTCATCTTTCCTATCATTTATTGCGATAAATCCACATATCGAGATATAACGATTGTTGTAATTGCATAATCAATTTCATATTTTTAGACGTTTCAATTTAGTACTTTCATAGATAAGATAATTTTATATACAGAAAAATTATCACCTACAGGTACGCGAAAAAGCCGAGGCCCTAGAGCCTCGGCTTTCACAATATAAATCATATATATAAGTATTCTATTTTTTATTGACCCTTACACGTTCAATAGTTGGTTGTCCTTCATGATTCTTGGCGATTGTATCCACACGGAATAACGCCATTTCAGGACCAAATTCAGATACGAGTCGATCATCGACAGCAACGCCGTTTTGAATAGCTCGGTACACAATTTGAGCAAATTCATAACGGGTCAACATACGGTCTCCTCCGAATGTACCATCAGGATATCCTTCTACAAGACCACGTCGAGATAGATCGCTAACCGCCGCATATGCCCAGTGATTATTCGGCACATCAGGGAATAATGTGCTGCGGTCTGCTTTCATATTCGTTCCGGCCAATCCATTCAAAAGAGCCGTCAACTTTTGAATCTGCGCATTTTGTACCGCTACAGTTTTCTTAAGTTCCAAAACTTCCTTACCGATGGCTACACGAGAACGAGATACATTACTGTGAGCACCAACTTTCACAGACATACCCGCATTCACAACGGTTTCACCATTACCGACAGTAGATCCTACACTAAATTGCAAGTCCTCATTCGGTCTGTAGAAAGCCCCCAATGCAGCAGCGTTGCCATCATGGTAGTGGCCATAACCAGCAGCAAAGTCCCATTTTGCATCAGGATCGAAATCCAATGGATGCAAAGCGGCAAGTGCGGCCGCTCCAGCCACAGATTTGTTGACCTTTTTATCGAGACGAGCTACATTCCTCCCCATATTGGTTACATCCTGCTTGATATTAGTAATGTCACCTTGAATATTGGTTACATTCTTTTTAATATTGGTCACATCACCTTGTATATTGTTAATATTTGTTGTGTTATTTGTAATCTGATTCGTTATATCGTCAGATAGGCTTACCTTATAATCCTTAGTAGTTCCGTTCGTCGTAGTTGTCACATTAATATGCTTACCTGCACTGACGGTAGTGGAACCGTTCGCATTCACTTGATTTTGCAACTTTTTGAGCTGTGCCACATTCACCGCATCCGTATCCTTTGTGCCGGCTGCTACGGATGTAATCTGACGCGTAATATTGTTATCCGCATCACCGACAGATATGGCCGATTTAGTCGCCTTCCACGTAGAATCTGTATTCGTAGACTGTGCCTTTGTACTCGGATCATACCCAACGGCGCCAGCCGCTACAGTAGACTTCGATTCACTGCCCAATGCAACGCCACCCTCTACGGTTACATTCGTATTATGTCCGACAGCGACCGCATTATTAACAGATGTCGTAGTCTTGCTGTCTGTGGAACCAATGAGAACTGCATGATTCGCATCTTTCACCTCACGATTATCCCCCATTACAAGACTATTCTTAGAATTAGTCACCGTATTTTCAGACCCTATTACGGTCGTATTAAACACCTTATCCGCCGTATTGTGAAAGCCCGTCAACATGGTATTCGTACTTTCATTGCCTTTAGAGCCAGTCAATGTATTATTGACACCCATAAGTGCGGAGCGAAGTGTATAATCCGCCTTATTACCGCTACCAAATGCCATAGTAGAACCGCCACCATTAGAATTTTTGACAGCAGAACGTAATTTCTCAGCTAGTTCTTTAACGGAATTACCTCCCGAACTTGGCGCTGAAATATCGGCTACAGAATTCGTTATTTCATTCCCAGCACCAAAAACGAGAGATCCATTGGAGTTAAAGGTTCGATTGGCAGTGCCTACGATACTATTTGCAACCCCAGAGTATTGAGAGCTAGCACTTGCCGATTCAATACTATTTAAAGACCCTGTAATAGTAGCACCAAAATTCTTAGTGGCATCAGCGGTAGTGGTAGGATAACCTGAAGAGGCAATCGAATAAGCCCCTACAATAGAAGAAAACAAACCATTAGAATAACTATTCGCTCCTATAGTTGTGGAAAATAAATGTCCATTATTATTTTTGGTATTAGAACTATCTACATCCACATCACCTAATTTTCCTTTATAATTATGGGTCCCCAACATAATACTGCCAGAACGAGCATAGGTGTTTTGACCAATAGCCATTCCGGTTACCATCTTTTCAGGATTTTTTGGGAGCCCGAAAGGTATACCAAAAAGATTTTTGTATCCAGCCTGATTAAAATCAAACGCTCTTTCCATTCCGCCTACCATATTTTCGACGAATGAATTCGCACCTATGGCAATGCCGCCACCTTGATCAATATAATTATTAATATGTGCCTTTCCACCAATTACAATATCACCTGTGGACGGCTGTCCGACACCACCCGAATACTCTATAGTAGCCCCTTTACCAATGGCTACGTTTTCCGCCTTTGGTGCATTGCTACCCGTACCGATGGCTACACCGTTACCGCTACCCGGTGCCACATCCACCGCTCCGGCCACATATAGGCTCGATAACAACACACCATTAATCAACACCGATAATATAAGTTTACGCTTGCTCATTTTATCCTCTCCAATCCCTAATGAATTCCACGTGTAACTTATTCTTCATTATATTTTCATGAATATTGTGCCACTCTTTTTCTATTTTGTAAACAAAATAAATTTTTATGAATTAATGTATAAAAAAAGGAACTGTCTTTTCATATCAGATGACAATCATCTGATATGATAAAACA
>OLFA01000214.1_pt1 | contig 13279 bp, 10 predicted proteins | sample 1609061 | NCBI WGS metagenome assembly OLFA01 (sample SAMN02675046, study PRJEB24791) | human gut metagenome, SKBSTL021 | isolation source: stool | host: Homo sapiens | place: USA | reverse complement strand
CGTTGCTTGTTAGTAGACGAAAAAGGTCAAGTCCTCGATGGCGACCAAATCATGCTATTATGCGCTCTTAAATTGAAAGAAGAAGGTAAGCTCAAAGGCGATACCGTAGTTGGTACCGTTATGAGTAATATTGGCTTCCACAAAGCAGCTGAAGAACTTGGTATGAAAACCGTTTCTACTGCTGTTGGTGACCGCTATGTATTAGAATATATGCGTGAACACGACCTTTCCATTGGCGGTGAACAATCTGGTCACGTCATTTTCCTCGATCATAACACAACTGGTGATGGCATGTTGACTGCTGTTCAAGTGGCGGCTCTTGTAAAAGAAAAAGGCCAACCACTTTCTGAATTGGCTGGCATCATGACAAAATACCCTCAAGTTCTTATCAACGTACGCGTTGCTACAAAGACTGGTTGGGAAGAAAACGATATTATTAAGGCTGCTATCGTAACAGCTGAAGGTGAACTTGGTGACGAAGGTCGCGTACTGGTACGTGCATCTGGTACAGAACCACTTATCCGCGTAATGGCTGAAGGTCCAGACCAAGAAGCACTACAAGCCTTATGCCAAGAAATTGCTGATATCATCGGTAGAGAACAAGGGTTGGCTGAATAACTCTTGATGAGTAGTTTGACCTATTCCGTTTGGTTCCATTCTACAATTTTATATTAACGGTAACCCTCCTATATATGTCCCTTTGCTCCGTCCTACGTAAAGTCGCTGCAGGAACATATATAGGAGGGTATTTATTTTATATTTATTTAGGATGGTTACCGAATGGAACCGTCACTATTGCGCGGTCATTTCTACTCATAAGAGTTATTTCTGGTATGGAGAGGCCGATAGCAGAGATGATGTAATTCATCTCTTAGATAGTTAAGAGATGGGATGGTGTTTTTGCAAATACGTACATAGGGCATGGTTTATGTTATTATAGCTATATAGTTTAAATCGTATTGGTTTAATAGTTAAGGTGTAGTATGAAGAATATAAATCAAGGGGAGGCTGAGGTTCTCCTTAATGAGTACCCGAATAGTGTTGATTCTGTTTGTGAGCTTGCAAATGCTGAGTCACAAGCATGGAGAGAGAAAAATTCACAGCTTATCTTGGAGAGGTTCTTAGAAAAATATAGCGATGAATTGAATGATGTTGAAAAAGCTAAAGTTTATACTAATTTGGCTTTTTATTATAATGATGAGGGCAATATAAAAGAATATGAGTATCTATCTGCAGCTGTAAAGTTAAATTCTCCATATATAGAGACCTACCGAGGGCTGGCTTTATATCATTTTACAGCTTATAGAGAGAAGGGATCTGTAGAGGAGTTAAAGAAAAGTTTACGCGCCTTTGAAAAGGGAATAACAGTATCTGATGATTATGAAATGAACTTTGGCTATGCGGTATGTTTATTTGAACTCAAAGAATATGAAAAAGCAAAGATCATATTTTTACAGTTACTTGAAAACTATCCAAATAGAATGCGATTATTGCTTTGTATAGCTTATTGTGATGTGTATTTAGGAAATAAAATCCAATCTCTTGATTATTTGAAGAAAATTAAGATTGGTGGAGATCCTGCATATCAGCAAGATGATGAGATTTGGGAGTTTGATATCTTTAATGCCTATTATGTATTAGATGAGTACAAGTTATTCTTAGAAGAATGTGAAAAGGCTAAAAGCTCTTGTGACTTAAATTACGGCCCTTATTATTTTGGTCTTTGGACTATGAACCAACATGACCAATTCCATCTAGAAGTGGACAAACAACGAACAGAAATACTAGCATGTATTGAAGATGTAAAAATAGATGATGACTTTACGAGTGAAAAAGAGAGGCAAGAGGATCTCCAATGTTGGGAAGATGATTTAGAAAGCCTAAATATATTAGAGCATAAGATTAAATATGAAAATTACAAGCCTACGGTGAAACTAAAATTGTGGCCAATATATGGCTGTTATTTGATAGACTAATTCATACATGAACTCTTAGGATAAATTTTGATATAACCTTATGCAGCTTTGTATGGTTCTAAATCGGCATAAAAATAAAAGAGGCAACGTCGTCGACGTTGCCTCTTTTATTTCTTGGTTTTATTGATCAGCTACAACGAGTTTATATCCGTTCAAGTGAATATTATCTCCTGTAGTATCTTCGTTTGTTAAGGATTTTACATAGCTATCACCAGTAAGTGTCCAAGTGGAATCTTTGCTGAGTTTCAGTGTAATTTCTTTTGCTGTATTGTCAGTGTTTATAGCGCCAACTAAACTAGATCCATTTGTCATGTCTAGCGCAATGGTGCTAATTGCATCGGCTACAATATTGCCGTTTAAGGCTTGGTTGGAGGCGCGAAGTGTGAGGTGACCGCCATTTTCACCTGTTTTGCCCCAACGGGAGTCGGCCGCTGCTTTCACTAGTGTTGTAGTATTGGGAGTAGAGACAGCATTGCCAGTAAGGTCTACCTCTGCAGTGGTGTTGTTCACATAGATGAAAGCGCCTGTAGCATGGGTGGTGAGTGAGTTATTTTCTGCTTTGAGACGAGCAATACCACTTTCAGCATCACCAGAAAAGCTTTGGTATAGCATAAAACCATTGTCTTTGTAGCCTGTTACATTAGAGTTGGTAAGTGTGATGGAATTTTTGCCTTCTACGACACCAATTTCACTGTTTTTAGCTTCGCCCGTAATATAGTCAGCTGTGATATTACCCGTAGAGTAGATAATAGGGCTACCTTCACCAGATGTTGTTAATTTGGCAGCCTCTGCTGTAATGGTACCTTCGCCACGGTCTGTAGCTAATGTAGCAGAGTGAGCACCTTCGGTTGTAATAGTAAGATTTCTGCCGTTTACAGTGCCTTTATAAGTGGCATCTAAACCGCGGGAGGAATCGCTCTTTGTGTGAATGTTAGTATTTTCTACATTGATGACAGAACCTGCACCAGTGGCAAATACTGCATTCGAGCCATTGGAATTGGATGTAATATTGCTGCCTTTGATGTTGATTTGACTACCGTCGGTACCGAGTATTACTGCATTTTGACCACGGAAATTACTATTGTCATCGCTTGTAGTATTGCCGGTTTTATCGAATACACTGTTTTCGATGGTTACGACTGCTTTATCTTTGCCGATGAACGCATTTTGATCTGATGTTGTATTAGATATTAATTCATGCGCAATGGCTTTATTTTCGGTTACTACCGTAGTACCTGTGAAAGTATTAGGATTAGCTTCAGCTTTTGGAACTGGCCCATTAGGTGCACTTATAGGTGGATTTCCAGCTGGTGGTGCACTTGGTATGTCTTCTGCAAAGGTTGGAAGGAATGCCAATGTAGAAAGGGCGGCACCTAATACGGCAGGAAGTACCCAACGGCGTAATTTTCTATATGAGTGTTTATGGTTTAGAGATGTTGTCTTTTTATGTGTTTTATTATTTTGTGTATTCATTGTAATCTCTCCTGGTAGACAATAAATATGTATCATATAAATTTTGATAAATATGATTGTATAAAATTTTTATAATAAGTAGTATAATGATGGTGTATGAATGATCTATGAAATCGTTTGGCTTTATGTACCCCTATGAAAATAAGCGTTATATCTCGTGTTTAATGCTTTCATAAGGCCTAGATTCTTTACATTCATTACATCGATTTAGTATAATATAATTTAGTATGATTACAATTGTACTAGTTCTGCCATATATGAGTGAAAGGAGTTCCAAATTCGTAAAGGCGAATAGCGCAAGTACCCGCGAAGGCAGTCGTTAGGGTAGACGAGGGGAAGGGTTATCGAATCATCAGCGGATGCTCTTCCGGCACATTCATGTCGTAACAGATACTAAAAAGCCCATTGGTAACAATGGAGACAAAGTGTATCTGAATGAATTGTATTAAAGTAATAATTAATACATAATTGAAACATTAATCTAGAACATTAATCTAGAATATTAATTAGTTAGCCTTAGTTTTTGGCTGGGGCTAGAATGCCCCCAGTTATAGGAGGATATACTTATGTGCGGTATCGTAGGATACATTGGCTTTAATCAAGCATCTGATTTCTTATTGGACGGTATGGCGAAATTAGAATACCGTGGTTATGATTCTGCAGGTATTGCTGTTATCGGCCCTGAAAATGTAATTAAAATTCAAAAAAAGGTTGGTCGTCTAGCTAATCTTGAGGCGATTGTAAAAGCAGATCCTAATGAAGGGACTGTAGGTATTGGTCATACTCGTTGGGCTACTCATGGTCGCCCATCCGATATGAACGCCCATCCTCACTCCTCTGAAGATGGTAAATTTGCTGTTGTTCACAACGGTATCATCGAAAACTACATGCCTTTAAAAGAAGAGCTTATCGAAAAAGGGTATCATTTCAAATCTGAAACTGATACAGAAGTAGTAGCTCATTTATTAGAGGATATGTACGATGGCGATTTCGTAAGTACTGTTCGTCGCATGCTTGATCGTGTTGATGGTGCGTATGCTCTTGAAATTATCTGTGCTGATGAGCCGGACAAAATCATTTGTACTAAAAAAGAAAACCCATTGGTTATCGGCCTTGGCAAAGGGGAAAACTTCGTTGCCTCCGATATTCCAGCAATCATTAACTACACACGTGATACATACATCTTAAACGATGGTGAATTAGCTATCGTAACACGCGATAATGTATCTGTATTTGACCGTAAAGGCAATGCTATTGATAAAGAAATATTCCATGTAAGCTGGAATGCAGAGGCTGCTGAAAAAGGTGGTTATGAACATTTCATGTTGAAAGAAATTCATGACCAACCAAAAGCTGTGCGTGATACATTCGGTACACATATCTCCGAAGATGGTAAAACAGTAATCTTTGATGAGTTGAATTGGACTGCTGACGATGTAGCAGCTTTCAATAAAATCCTCATCGTTGCATGTGGTACAGCATACCATGCAGGGCTTGTAACAAAACAATATATTGAAAACTTGGCGCGTATTCCTGTAAATGTGGAAATCGCATCTGAGTATCGTTATAGCAATCCGTTGACTGATGATAAAACATTATGTATCGTTATCAGTCAATCCGGTGAAACATCCGATACATTGGCTGCTTTGAAAGAGGCTAAACGTCATGGCGCTAAATCCTTGGCAATTACAAACGTAGTAGGTTCCAGTATTTCCCGTGAAGCAGATAACACTGTGTACACATGGGCAGGTCCTGAAATCTCCGTGGCGTCTACAAAAGCGTATACTACTCAATTAGTAGCAGGCTTGTTGTTCGCTGTATACCTTGGCCAATTAAATGGTAAAATGGATCCGGCTTTAGGCGAAGAAATCCTTTGCGGTGTTAAAAACTTGCCTACATTGATTCATGAAATCTTTGAAGTAGACGAAGATATGAAAGCCTTTGCAAAACATTATGGCTTCAAATCTGATGCGTTCTTCTTGGGTCGTGCTATCGACTACGCAGTAGCGATGGAAGGTGCTTTGAAATTGAAAGAAATTTCTTACATCCATGCTGAAGCATATGCTGGTGGCGAGTTGAAACATGGTACATTGGCTCTTATCGAAGAAGGCGTACCTGTTATCGCATTGGCTACACAAGAAGATGTGTACGATAAGATGATCAGTAACATCCGCGAAGTAAAAGCTCGTGAAGCGGTTGTAATCGGTATCGGCATGAAAGGTGACGACGAATTATCTAAACACGTTGACCATACAATCTATGTACCTCGTGCGAATAAATTCATCGCTCCAATCCTCGCTGTTGTACCATTGCAATTATTGGCGTACTACGCAGCGATTACACGCGGCGCAGATGTAGATAAACCACGTAACTTAGCTAAATCTGTAACCGTAGAATAATATATATAACCAACAGTGCCTTGGCACTGTTGGTTTATTTCAATATAGGGAGACTATTATGGCAGTTATATTTTCCGGCATCCAACCAAGTGGTGAATTGACACTTGGTAACTATTTGGGAGCTTTACGTAATTTCTTAGACTATCAAGATACTGATGAATGTTACTATTGTATCGTTAATCAACATGCGATTACAGTACCACAAGATCCAAAAGAATTATTTCAAAATACTCGTAATTTGGCAGCCTTGTATCTTGCTGTTGGCCTAGATCCTAAAAAGGTAACTTTATTTGTTCAATCCGAAGTACCTGAACATGTAAAACTCGGTTGGGTTATGCAATCTATCAGCTATGTAGGCGAATTAGAACGTATGACACAATATAAGGATAAATCTCAAAAGCAAGGTGACTCTATTCCTACAGCGTTGCTTACGTATCCACCATTGATGGCGGCAGATATTTTGTTATATGGTACTAACTATGTTCCAGTAGGTGAGGACCAAAAACAACATCTTGAGTTGACTCGTAATTTGGCAGAGCGTTTTAACCGTAGATTTGGCGAAACTTTCGTAGTACCTGATATCAAGGTAGGCGAAGGTGGTGCCCGCGTTATGAGCTTACAAGAGCCAACTAAGAAAATGAGTAAATCTGATGATAACCAAAATGCTACAATCCGTCTTTTGGATGCACCAGACTTGATCGTGAAAAAATTGAAACGCGCTCAAACTGATTCTGATAACGCGGTGCGTTACGATAAAGAAAACAAACCTGGCATTTCTAACTTGATGGGCATTTACCGTGCTATCACAAAAGACAGCTATGAAGCTATCGAAGAAATGTATGCTGGTAAAGGGTATGGTGCATTTAAATCGGATATTGCTGATTTGCTTGTAGCAACACTTGAACCAATTCAACAACGATACAATGAACTCATAACAAGCCCTGAACTAGATGTCATTTTAGATGAAGGTGCTGCAAAAGCACATGCAAAAGCATCTATGATGTATCGCAAGGTTGAACAAGCGATGGGGCTTTGCCGTAAATAAGTATTTACATACACTTTTGAGGTCAATTATGACAAAACAAGAGGTAAGCGAACGATTTTCGGGTGGCCATGTAAAGCACATGGTCACCACACATAAGGCCGTACAGTGGCTAGGACGGATTCTAGGCATTGTAATTTGTGTTGCCCTCATTAAATGGGCCCCACATGATATAGGTAATCGCATGCTTTGTTATGCATTGGTCGTTTGCTTGTTATGGTGGGTACACGGGCTCGATGTAGTGCTCGTATATATTTGTGAAAAAGGCTTTGTCATCAAACAGAGACCGACAAATTTACGTGACTATTTCCGTAGTGCCATTAATTTAGATGATTACTATGTGTATGTTCCTTTTGAAAGCGTAGTTGGGTTTACGCCTGATTGGAAAGAACTACAAGCCGTTAATACTCATGGTGGCATTTATGTAGTACCTTTAGATCTGCAACTTGCACCGTATAAGGATAAAATGCGCCTTCAAGCCGCCATAAAACATTATAGAGATACACATGATATATAATTTTGCAAATTTATTGATTTAACTATTTACAACTTTAACATGCTAAAGTATAATAGGTTCATAAGTTAAAACATGACCTATAACATATTGTGTGGAGGATATTATGAACTGGAAAAAGATTATGGCTGTAGGTTTGGCTGCAGTTTCTATGATGGCTTTTGTAAGCGGTTGTGGTAGTGATACAAAGAAGGCTGATACTCAATTACCTAAGAAAATTGTTATTGGCCTAGATGATAGCTTCCCACCAATGGGCTTTAAAGATGATAAAGGTGAAATCGTAGGTTTAGATATCGACTTGGCTAAAGAGGCTGCTAAGCGCGCTGGTATGGACGTTGAGTTTAAAGCGATTGACTGGTCCAGCAAAGAAGCGGAGTTAAAATCTAAGAAAATCGACGTATTGTGGAATGGTTTAACTGTTTCTCCTGAACGTGAGAAAAATATCTTGTTCTCCGATACATATATGAAAGATAAACAATACATCGTTGTTCGTAACGATGATAATGCTATCAAGGGCAAATCTGATCTTGCTGGCAAGGTTGTAGGTGTGCAACAAGCTAGTACTGGTGAATCTGCATTACAAAACGATCCTAGTGGAAAAACCGTTAAAGAAATTAAATCCTATGCTGATTTCGTAAGTGCATTCATGGATCTTGGCATTGGTCGTGTCGATGCAGTTATCGCTGATGGTGTTATTGCTCGTTACCTCATGACAAAAGAACCTGGCAAATACAAAATTGTAGAAGGCACTGATTACGGCGTAGATAACTTTGCTGTAGGGTTCCGCAAAGATGATACCGCATTACGCGATAAAATCAATGGTATCTTAGCCGAAATGAAAAAAGATGGTACTGCTGATAAAATCGTTGAAAAATGGTTGGGCTCTAGCGCAGATCTAGATAAGAGCGATGCTAAATAGTACGATTCGTGATATACTAATAGTACTGTGGTCAGTATGTACAACTGATAATTAAAGAACGAAATGTACACTAGAGAAGAGGCCATATGCCTCTTCTCTATTCGTGTTTTGAAGGAGTATTTCATGTTAGATTATTTATTGCAGATTATCCCGACCATTGCGGATGGGCTTAAGGTCACCATTGCACTGTTTTGTGTCGTATGGGTACTATCTATACCTGGTGGTATCATATTAGCTTTACTGCGACTATCTAAGCTTCCTGTAGTCGATAAAATTGTTGAAGCCTTTGTATATCTAATGCGTGGTACGCCATTGATGTTACAAATTCTATTTATGTATTATGCGTTACCGATTATGACTGATGGTGCCATTCAAATGGATGATGCAACAGCGGCAGTGGTTACCTTCGTACTTAACTATGCTGCCTATCTTTGCGAAATCTTCCGAGGCGGTATCCAATCGATTCCACGCGGTCAATATGAAGGAGCAAAGGTGCTTGGTTTTACCTATGGTCAAACGATGCGTACTATAATTTTGCCACAAATGTTTAAACGCGTGTTGCCACCACTTGCCAACGAAACGATTAACTTATTAAAAGATACATCTCTTGTATATGTATTGGCAATGAATGATATCTTGCGTATTACAAAATCTATTGTACAACGTGATTTTGATATTTCTGCGTTCCTTGTGGCCGCTATATTCTATCTAATCTTTACATTTATTTTGACAAATATCTTTAATTATTTAGAAAAACGTTTCTCTGTATATGATGAGTAAGAGGTAATTATGACTTTTGTAAATATGGAACGCATAGAGAAACACTTTAATAATAATGTGGTATTGAAAGATGTTTCCTTGCAAATGAATAAGGGCGAAATTGTATCTATTATCGGTCCATCTGGCTCCGGTAAGTCTACATTTTTGCGCTGCTTAGGTCAGTTGGAAACGATTGACGGTGGTACTATTACCGTTGATGGTGTAACGTTGGCATCTACAGATGCTAGCGGCGTCGTTACCTACGCTGATAAACATACCATGCATGATTTATTACTTCGCATGGGTATGGTATTCCAATCCTTCAATTTGTTCCCCCATATGACTGTTCTTGAAAATATTATGGTGGCACCGCATATGGTAAAAGGTATGAAAGATACCGATATTATGCCAATCGCAGAACGCTTACTTAATAAAGTAGGTCTTTGGGATAAACGAGATATGTATCCCTCTAGATTGTCTGGCGGTCAACAACAGCGTGTGGCGATTGCTCGTGCATTAGCCATGAACCCAGAAATTATGCTCTTTGATGAACCGACGTCTGCCCTTGATCCAGAATTGACTGGAGAAGTATTAAAAACGATTAAACAACTAGCCGATGATCGGATGACTATGATTATTGTTACTCATGAAATGAACTTTGCTCGAGAAGTTTCAGATCGTATCATCTTTATGGCGGATGGTATCATTCAAGAAGAAGGGGAACCGGAACAATTGTTTACCAATCCGCAATCTCCTAGAACTAAAGCTTTTTTAGAAAATATGTTATAATCCTTACCACCTATGTAATCATAGGTGGTACCTTCACATATATGAAAGGAACTTTATGAAATTACCTATCGCATTAGTATTAGCTGGATTGTCCATTGTATCTAGCGTTGCTTACGGAGCCTCTCCTGAACATGCTACGCCAAAGTCTATCGTAGCCTCGCAAGCAGATGCTCTTTCCGTATTGCCAGAGCAATATAAATCGTATGCTACTAAGATGAATACGGTTGTAAAGGATACGAAACACGGTTATACTTTCACCATTCCTTGGCGTGTAAATGATGGTGTTATGATTGATATGGATGTACGGAGTGAAAGTGAACATATACAGGGGTATTCCTTTAATTTGTCTGGACCAAATCAAGACGACGCCTATACCGTGTCTTTTACAAAGAGAAATAATACACCGCAAGGCAATGTGTCACAAAAGGTGTGGAATACAACCTGGTATGATGTTCCAATTAAGGGTATGACGGATGAAGAATACCTTCGTATTTGGCGTCAACATAGTAATGTATTTGATACTAACGATATAGTGGGCGGATTCTTCCCTAAAAAGGGTGCACAAGCAGCACGCTGGAGCCGCACGACACCGAAATCTTATGCAGAGATGACATCTACGGAAAAGGTTCATTCTATTTTTGAAGCTGAATTTATTATGGAAAAAGATCCAACGCATCGCTATAATCTTGTAAGTACGTATCCCCCTATTCAGGCTAAATTTATGGAACAAGGTCTTATGGAAATGACAGTTCCTTCATTTTCTTTGTTAGATACTAAGAAGACTGGCTCTACATTAAATAATGTTAAGAAACTATTGTCAGGTTCCAGTGATATCAATGTAGCAGAAGGTTTGAAATTCGTTAGTCCTAAAGGATTTTCACGCATTAATGACCCTAAAAAGATTACTTTCACAAAGGATAAGATTCGTCTCGACATAGAAAGTTTTTCTGTTCCTGTACAAGCGGTGAGCAGTGCTATGCCTACGATGATGGGCAAGCAGATGCTAGGTGACCAATATGTAAAATCTTTGGTGGATGTAAATAAGGCCACCATTGAACGATATGAAACACATATTATTGATGGTTCCGTTATGTTTTATGTAGCTGGGACAATGAAGAATCCTGAAGTCGCAGATACGAATACGGCGGAAACTGTTACATTCGGAGCTACGATTATTCTTGGAAATAATGGTAATGTCGGTGTAGCTCGCATGATAGCACCAATTGGTACTGTATTGACTACACCTGAACTAATCGATATTTTAGATGGATTTAAGTTAACGAATTCTTTAAATATCAATAATTCGTCTCAAGTTCTTTAATCTGCAAAAAAATGTGCTATAATGTATATAAATCCTAATTGAAAAAAGAGGATTTTTCCTAATTCGTCTAGAATATTATAAATAGACTAAACGATTTTTAATCATATCCCTTCATGGGGATTAGAAATAGGAGGGGTTAATATGGTTACCTACAAAACTATTGTCGTACCTACTGATGGTTCTGAAAATGCTAAACGTGCACTAGAACATGCACTTGCAGTAGCAGATCGTAACAAAGCAGAATTGATTGTTGTTCATGTAGCAAATATTGTATCTGCTATTTCCAACTTTGATCAAACACCAATTTCTGGTGGCTATGTGTCTGAACAAATTGCAGAAGACATGGAAGAAACAGGTAAAGAAATTTTGAACGATGTAGTGAAAGAAATTCCTACAGGTGTTAAAGTTAAATCTGTATTTGAAGTTGGTTCCCCAGGCCCAGCATTGTTAGCTGTTGCTAAAAAATACAATGCTGATCTTATCGTAATGGGTAGCCGTGGTCTTGGACCTTTGAAAGGTTTATTCATGGGTAGTGTAAGTAGCTATGTAACTAGTCATTCCTCTTGCCCAGTATTGGTCGTTAAATAATATCATACAATTTAAAGGCTTTGTCATTGTGTACAAAGCCTTTTTTTGTATATAATAGATAGCATAGAGATAGTATTTAAATTTAGATAGATTATTAGTGTTAGTTTAAAAGAAAGGATCCCTATGATCGACGGGAACGAATCATTGTTAAAGTTAGCAGAATTGTTTAAGATTCTTGGCGATCCAACGCGCCTAAAGATTGTTGAGATACTGCTAGAAAATGAGATGTGTGTTAATCATATTGCAGAAACAATGGGCATGGGACAATCTGCTATTTCACATCAGTTGCGAGTATTGCGACAAGCTCGTCTTGTAACATATCGCAAGGAAGGGAAAACTGCATATTATTCTTTAAATGATGATCATGTAGAAGGCCTTGTGCGAATGGGTATGGATCACGTATCACATCAATAGAGTATTGTACCTGGTCTATCACGTTGTATTATATGAATTAGATACAAGAAAGGGAGCCTCTTGGGGCTCCCTTTTGATGTATATATTTTTAGTATAATGGAAATAAATAATAAGCTAATGTAATAAAGAGTGGCATGGTCACTGCCGATAATATGGTGGTACCCATTACGATTTGCGTAGCGTATTCTGGGTTGTTTTTCATTTCGATAGCGATGAGGGCCATGTTGATAGCCGTTGGTACGCTATAGGTAATGACGATTGTTTGTGCCGCAATTGGATGCATAGGACCATAGAAGATAATAAATAGTATGGTCATAACAGCGGCTAATAGGGGACTTATGATAAGTCGTAATGCACTAGCTAACATGACGTCAGCTTTAAAGAAATTCAATGGGGTCCGGTTAATTTGTACCCCTAAGGCTATCATGGCTACACCAACGAAGGCGTTAGCAAAGATGTTGAGAGGAGCAAAGAAGAAGAGACTATGAAGATCGAATGGCAATAATTGGCATAGTAAGGCCAGTGGAATGGCGTATACCATGGGCATGTGGAATACGACATTTAGTGCATCTTTCGTACTTAATCGACCTGCACCTGCTTGATAGAATCCATAAGTATTGCTCGTAATGGTTTGAATAATCATGATAGATACTACACTCACGAGTCCTAAGTTAGCATAGGGCGTAGCCCCATCGATGACATATGGTACATTAGCAAATACAAAGATGGCAAGGGCCACCCCCATATTACCTACATTATTGAACATGACACAGTTTTTTAATGTTGCGATTTTAGCTACATCGTAACCCCGTATGCGCCCAATAATTTCAGAAATAATAGAGTTTAGTATGAGTACACACAGTGCACAGAAAACAATTTCCAATGTACTTGAAGTGAATTTAGCCTCATACATCGCCCTAAATACGAAGGTGGGCAATAATATATAGAAATTAAGTTTGCTCAGTGTATATAAGTCAAGTTTAAATTTTTTATCTAATACAAATCCAACGCCTATAAGCATAAATATAGGAATCATGGAATTCATGAAGATATGGCCTATTAATGTTAATAAATTCATGGTCTCA
>OLFA01000213.1_pt1 | contig 13305 bp, 10 predicted proteins | sample 1609061 | NCBI WGS metagenome assembly OLFA01 (sample SAMN02675046, study PRJEB24791) | human gut metagenome, SKBSTL021 | isolation source: stool | host: Homo sapiens | place: USA | reverse complement strand
TATCTAGGACTTCATCTATTAACCGTTATGGCTTTATATATATGTATATAGCTTACAGAAATACAAGTCTCTCTGGGATATCGTCAATACATATTTATGCAGACAGCATAGCTTATACTGTATCAGAAAGTGAGGTGAGCAGTATTATTATGATGATTATGCCTGCATGGACAATTGCTGTGCAGAGCAGGCGCCATCCTGCAGCAGTGCTGAAAGCTGCTGTTGTGAGGGACCACAGGGTCCGCGAGGATATCGTGGAGCTACCGGACCAACGGGTGCCACAGGATCAAGTGGAGCAACAGGCGCTACCGGTCCCACAGGACCTGCCGGGTCTTCGGAAACCGTTTGCTGTGACTGTAAGGAGCAGATAAGAAATATCCTCCAGCAGATCATTACGCTTTATCCGAATCAGGATTTATTTATTACGCTGGAAAGCGGAGATGCCGCTGTCGGACGTGCAGGCGCACTGCTATTGGGACCGAATGGACGTACCGGCGTATTCGAGGTTATAAACTCTCAAAATACTTCCCAGTATCTATCAATCTGCAGTATTGATACGATTCAGATCAATGATGCCGTGTACAATGACGCCATTGTATATTTACCAGAGCCGGTGCCTGCCTTGACGGATTGCTGTGCTGATTGTGATGCTGTTATCCGTTCTCTACTCCCGGTAGGAAGAGAAAATGTCTATATCACTACCAACACACAGACGCCTTCCATTGGAACGGTTATAAGAAATGAATATGGTATGATTGTTCTTGCCAATCAGACAAACAGGAATATCACCTTTGTTTCAAGCTGCAGTATAGATTTATTTATCCTGTAAAGGGATGCGCGGAGGTTAGGACATCTCCGCTTTTTTCTGCCTCCATAGCAAGCCGGCGGAGGTATTGCCATAAAGATGCCTGGAAGCAGGTGAATCTTCCCTGTGTTATGTAAAGAAATTGCAACGGATATGGGAGAATGTAAATACAGGATTTGTATGTTCCCCATATACTGGAACGTATTAGAAAATGAGGTGAAAGCTATGCACTATGATGAATACGATGACAGCTGCTGTGATCCATGCAGTATGCCCTCCTGTCATCCATATGACTGTACCCCGTGCTGCTGTCCGGGGCCGCGCGGTCCACGCGGTTTTCAAGGTCCGACCGGGGCAACAGGACCTATTGGAAATACGGGGCCGACAGGAAATACAGGTGCCACAGGTCCAACCGGGACTTCTGTTATCACGAATGCACTCTCAGCACTGAATATTTCCGCTGCTACCGTTTCGGTAACATCCGATGGGACGAATATTCCTCTGCCAGTTCAGCCCTATATAAACGGATTTACGGCAAATGCTTCGAATACGCAGTTCACAGTTAATCAAACAGGTACCTATTTCATATCCTATGTTATCAAAATGACATCCGGATTGCCAATGTCATCAAGAATAACACGGAATGATACGCCGATATTAAATTCTATCAGTACGTCCTCAACATCCTCTAATGAATATAGTGTATCATTCATGCAGTCTTTAACAGCAGGGGATGTTTTATCATTACAAATTTACGGAGTAAATGGTACGGTTACCCTGCAATCCGGCACCGGAGCATCATTAAATATTGTTAGAATAGCCTGATGTATAGAAACAAGATTCTGACATTTTTATCACAATACCTGAATATTTGCATTCTATTAACTGATATCCTCTGGTCCTGCAATACCATTCACATCATGTGACTGGTATTGTTTTTACGAGGGGATACCCCAAAGGAGTATCCGATGAAAAGTCTGAAGACGCTATCCTTTCGTTCTATGTAGGATGTACTTCAGACAGATTAGAAAAAGGAGTGCTTTTTTTGCTTTGGGATATGTATTTATATAAAATCCGGGACTTTAACACGACACGAATTTTTATCTTACATATACTGTACTGTTTTAGAAAGTGAGGTGAGCAATATGCATTACGATGATTATAATTACCATGATGACTGCTATGGCGAGGATGCTTCATCCTGCAGCTGTGACTGTAACAGCTGTTGCCAGGGACCGCGGGGACCACGCGGATTTCGGGGAGCAACCGGACCGACGGGTTCAACAGGGGCTACCGGGGCGACAGGACCGGGTGTAGGCGCTACCGGGCCTACCGGAGCTACCGGGGCGACCGGAAATACAGGACCGGCAGGATTACGCGGAAATACCGGACCGACAGGAAGCACAGGAGCTACCGGAAACACGGGAGCTACGGGCATGACACCTGTGATTACCGTTGCGGGAACCATTACCGGAGATCCGGGAACACAGGCCAGTGTCACTGAGACATTTACACCTTCCGGCGCTTCATTGCTGTTCACTATACCGGCAGGACCAACGGGTCCGACCGGAAGCACAGGCTCAACCGGCGCTACGGGAAATACCGGACCCGTCGGGCCAGCAGGCGCTACGGGGGCGACTGGTGCCAGCGGCATAACAGGAGCTACTGGAAATACCGGAGCGAACGGTGTAACCGGACCAACAGGACCTATGGGTAACACCGGAGCCAACGGCGTTAGCGGGCCAACAGGCAATACCGGGGCGACAGGACCGACCGGTGCGACGGGAAGCACGGGGCCTACCGGACCAACGGGACCTGCCGGGCCTACCGGTATTACCGGAGCCGATGGTGGAATCGGTCCTATCGGACCGACCGGGTCAACAGGCAGTACCGGAGCTACCGGAGGGATTGGACCAACCGGAAGCACAGGGGTAACAGGACCGACCGGGGCTACCGGAAACACTGGAGCTGACGGCGTAACAGGACCGACCGGGGCTATGGGAAACACCGGGGCTGACGGTGCTACGGGACCAACTGGTGCCACGGGAAATACCGGACCGGATGGTGCTGCCGGGCCTACCGGACCGACAGGCGCTACGGGAAGTACCGGTTTGACCGGAGCAACGGGACCGACAGGAGCAACCGGAAACACCGGGGCTGATGGTGCCACAGGACCGACCGGAGCCACTGGTGCTACGGGAGCTGATGGCGCAATCGGTGTCACTGGAGCAACCGGAGCTACCGGTCTGGCAGGAAGCTCTGCAATCATTCCTTACAGCTCCGGTATTCCGCTATCACTAACAACGATTGCTGGCGGACTTGTTGGTACACCGGGCTTTGTCGGCTTCGGCAGCTCTGCGCCAGGTGTCAGCATTGTAGGTGGTGTTATTGACCTGACCAATGCAGCCGGAACGCTGACAAACTTTGCATTTTCCATGCCAAGAGCAGGTACCATAACTTCCATTTCTGCTTTTTTCTCAACCACTGCCGCTTTGTCGCTGGTTGGCTCCACTGTAACAATCACAGCAACACTTTATCAGTCTACAGCACCAAACAATTCCTTCACAGCTGTCCCAGGAGCAGTTGTGACACTTGCTCCGGCAATAACCGGAGTAATCGCTATCGGAACAATATCCTCCGGTACAACAACAGGTCTATCGATTGCAGTTACAAACCAGACCAGACTGCTGCTTGTATTCACTGCTACTGCTGCCGGATTGAGCCTTGTCAACACAGTTGCCGGCTATGCCAGCGCAGGAATCGCTATATCCTGATAGACAACTGCACATCCGCATCGTTTTTCTTTCATAAAACCGGACAACCAGTTAACAGCTGATTGCCGGATACTTAAAAAAATCATATCTTTTCATCAGAACCGGGACAATACCATTCCCCATTTTTAAGCTCAGCCATATACTAAAATGAATTAACATAAATGAGGTGAACGATATGCATTATGATGACTATGATTTTGATGACAAAAACTGCTGCAATGAATGCAGTTCTTCATCCTGTGACCAGGGTGACTATGATGTATGCTGCTGTCCTGGACCGCGGGGGCCGCGGGGATTCAGAGGTCCGGCAGGAGAAGCAGGTGCCACTGGAGCTACAGGAGCTACCGGAAATACAGGTCTCACCGGCGCTACGGGCGCTACCGGATTATCTGAGACGATAACCATTCGTTCCACAACAACAGCTGACCCGGGAACACCGGCACAGGTACATGACAGCGGGGGGCCAAATCATGTACTGGATTTCGTTATTCCCCGCGGTGATACCGGAATTACAGGGGCTACGGGACCGACAGGACCCGGCGTTGGAGCTACCGGGCCGACAGGCGCAACTGGTGCTACTGGAAATACAGGGGCAACAGGCCCTATCGGAGCTACAGGACCAACTGGGGCAAACGGAAATACCGGACCGACGGGTGCCATTGGCGCTACGGGTGAAAATGGAGCAACTGGGCCTACCGGACCTGCCGGACCGACAGGGGCTACCGGAAGTACAGGCGCTGCCGGAGCAACCGGTGTAACTGGTCCTACCGGAGATATCGGACCGACAGGGCCGACGGGAGCTACCGGTAGTACAGGCGCTGCCGGGGCAACCGGTGTAACTGGTGCTACCGGAGATATTGGGCCGACAGGACCGACGGGAGCCACGGGACCAACTGGGGCTCCCGGAAATACAGGTGCTACAGGTACCACTGGTGTTACAGGGGCCGATGGTGCCATCGGACCGACAGGTCCTATTGGCGATCCAGGCCCACAGGGGGAACCAGGGCCGCAGGGAGAACCCGGACCACAGGGTGAACAAGGACCGCAGGGTGAAACAGGAGCTACACCGATCGTAAGAGTTGGAAGTACGACAACCTCCGAACCGGGTACTCCTGCCGATGTGTCCTACGTTGAAACACCGGACGGCATCGAGCTGAATTTCATCATCCCGCGCGGGGATACTGGACCAGGCGGTGGCGGAGGAGGTCTACTTGCCTATGGTGGTAAGTATAATGATTCCGCCCAGACACTGAATTTGTTAATCGGTGCTGAGCAGCAGCTGCCTCTTCCTGTGGATATGCCTGCTTCCAATGTTGACCTTGCTCCTGTGAATGCATTAACCATAGTTACCAGCGGTGTCTATGAAATCAACTATATGTTCAACGCTTCCGCTTCACTGGGTGCTGCCGTTACCCTTGCTGTACGACGCAACGGTGCAGCCATACCGAGTACGGAAGAACGCCATCTGCTGGCAATCGCAACAGAGTCCATCTATTCCGGCAGTGTGATTGAAACCTTATCAGCCGGTGATATAATCGATATGGCAGTCAGTGCGGCTATCGCCTTAACGCTGACCCTGAGTACAGGCGTTACCGTCACACTGAGTGTGAAGCGTCTGGATGATGCTTTGGCAAACTAGCAGCACTGTCTTAAAGAAAAACACCTCCCTTCTGCTTACATGCAGCTATGAACGGGAAGTGTTTTTTCTTATACATGCTTTTCAAAGGAACGGGCAAGGCGGTAGCATGCAATGGAAAACAGAAAATAACCAAGGATGGAAAACAATAGATTCCACATTCCGGAAACAGATGTCATACAGCTTTCATTATACAGCAGCGGATACAGACTCACCGCATCCAGAACATGAATACCGGCGGCAGACAGTAGCAGTGGAAACAAAAAAATCAACAATGCCGATAACAGCGTAAACAGCTGCTGACGGACACGGACAGAAACCATAAAGCAGAACATGATAATCGGAAGCAGGGCACACATTCGAAGGATTGCCGCCATTATCATAAAGCCTGCAATATGGATACCGGCTGGCAGCTGTGCAAACTCCTGCAGGGACGTAATCGACGCTGTAATGCATGGAAATCCATAGGTTTTTGCATGAAGGAGCAGCTGTGGAAGACGCGCCATGATAAACAGGGCAGTACCGCATAGTAATGCAAGTATCAGCTTTCTGTTTACCAGCGCCTTTTTTGCATGCACGCATGTCTGTAACAAAATCTGCCGTTTATTGCGATATTCAATGCATTGAAGATTCGCTATACTCAGCAGAAACAGGAAGAGAAAGATCAGTGTACTCCAGCGATCAGATACAAAAAACTGTCGCCGATAGCCAAAGGGAGCTACAAACTGACGTGAGGAATCCTGCTTTACATATTCATATTCCTGCAGCACCTCCTGAAAGGTTTCCTCCTTTAACAGCATGTTGGAAATCGGCTCCACCTGACGGCGATACTGCGCCATACTGATTTCTTTTTGATCAAGACGCTGTTGCAGACGTGCCTCCTGTTTGTGCAAATCCTCATAATAGGTCTTTTCCTTCTGAAGAAACTGCTCCTTTTCTTTGGTCAGCTCCCCCTGCAGCGTTTGCATATAAGAGGACCACAACCGTTCCTTTTCACTTGTATACAGCTGCGTATGCGAATAGCTGTACAGCTGAAATCCGGCAAAAGCCAGCAGGACGAGCGCTATTTTCTGTACCCAGAAAAGCTTATAGCACTCCTGTACCCATAAACTGCAGGTGACGGGCATATGTATACGCTGTATCCATGCCGGAAGCTGACAGCTGCGACCAGAGCGCTCCACCATGATATGCAGCAGCACGAACAATAGTACAGCCGTAATGAAAAGCAGGCTGCCGTAAAGCAATGTTAGGGATACAGGCTGTTGAAACACATTGAAATTCACATAGCCCTGTAACAGCTCAATCACCTGAAACAGGCGAATCGGATTCAGATAATACAGTACACGGAAGGTCCCGGTCGGAGATAGGAATATATGCATGAACAAGGATAACAGAACACAGGCAATCATACTGAGACAGCTGATTACCCTATGCTTAAAAACCGTGCAGAGAAGCAGCATTGCCTGAGCGAAAATAAAACAGATGCATATCTTCAGAAAGAAAAACAGCAGAAGAAACTGGAAAATACTGATCGGCAGCGTGGATTGCTGAAAAGCCGCAAGCGATTGCAGGGAAGCAGACAGGTGAATGCCGCCATACGCAAGCTCCATAAGCAGAAGATTACTGCCGTAAAACAGGCCAACAATCACAGCGGAGGATACTGCAATGGAAGCTGTCTTCGTATTCATATAGGTATGCCGGCCGCGTAAAGTCCCATACAGCATCGGCTGCAGCTTTCTTTGACTCTCCTGCTGAAATACCATGGTCGCAAATAGAAAAATTGCAAGCATGACAAGTACAGCGGTTATGGGATATGATAACGCCTTCAGCAAGGCATCCTGCAGCTGAAAATCAATAGATACTGTATGCATTGCCGCATAATCCTCTTTGCTTTTCTCTATATTGCGGATGGAGAAGCTGTCTTCCTTTGCAAATATGGAAATAGCGGATATCGTTTTTGCCTTCTGTTCGACCTCTTTGAGAAAATCCGCATACCGCTTCACCGTATCCGCCTGTTTTATAATCGGCTGCAAGAAAGCATTTTCCGCTTCCAGATCACCGGTATATAAAGAAGGTATAGTTCCGCTTTGATCAAGCTCGGGAAACTGGTCGCGCAAGGCTGCAATCCGCATCTCCGCCTGCGGGTCGTGCTGTGTTTTCAGATTGCGGATTTGTTCACGTACAAAGGCGAGCTCCACGTCGTGTGCATGCCCCTGCAGATACGTAAAGCGCTCATCACTGGATAAGGTCTGCAGATGGGTGGATAATTTCTGATAGGCTGTTGTTTCTGCGCCCTGCTGCCCCCATGTTTCGTAGGAAAGAAAGCCGATATTGCATAACAGCAGCAGGAAAAGAAACAGCAGAAACCTTTTATTTTTCCACAGCTTATACAGCTCCATTGCATACAGATTTTTCAACATGATGCTTCCCCGGCAAACAGATGCAGATACAGCTCCTCCAGTGAAGCGATACCGGGATGGCAAAGCAGCAGCTCATCAACACCACCCTGTGCGATCAGCTTGCCCTGCTTTAAAAAGATAACCTCATCTGCAATGGATTCCACATCACTTACCACATGGGTTGCAATCAGCAGGGTATGCTCCTCCTTCAGCGAATCAAACACACGACGAAGAGACACCCGCTCCTTCGGGTCCAGGCCTGCCGTCGGTTCATCGAACAGCAGAATTTCCGGACTCCCCAGCAATGCCTGCGCAACCAGGATACGCTGCTTCATACCACCGGAATATGCACCGCAGCGCTGCTTGAGGTGCTGTTGCATATTCACAAGCTCTGCGACACGCAGCACCTCCTTTCGTATCTGCTTTCTGTCAATGTTTTTCAGCAAAGCCATATAGGTCAGAAACCGTTCCCCGCTGAATTCATCATACAGTCCCTGCTGCTGCGGAGCATACCCGAGCAACGCATAATACGCCTGCTTCAGCTCACGGATATCCTTATCATTGTACAAAACACTGCCTTCCTCATAGTTCAGCTGATTGCACAGGATATTCATCAGCGTTGATTTTCCGGCACCGTTGGGGCCAAGAAGTGCATAGATGCCATGGGAAAGACGCAGGTCGATATGATGCAGCACCCTTTTATCCGCATAGGATTTACTTACATTTTTGATTTCCAGCATGCTGCTATTCCCCTTTCACAATGACATCCACCGGTATATAATCCGCCTTGTTGTTCCAGTAGTCCTTCTTTTTTATCAATCCGTAGGCATAGCTGCTTGCCTCATACTGATCCGTACCTGCCCATGTCTTCTTTACCTCTCCGACCTGATCATAGATGACATAATACATGTCCCTGGATTCTCCAAGCAGGCGGATCGGCTCCTGTGTATCCGACATTTGCAGCGTAGCCGGTTTCAAGCTGTCATCCTTCAAGCTGTATATATATTCCTTTTCTCCCAGATACAGGAACAGATGGTCATCCTCTCCGAACATCAAGCTGGCTGATGATGTATCCAGCTGCTTTCGAGCATATACCTTGCCATCCTTCATATTCAGCTGCTTCAGCATGCCGCCGGTATCCGTATAATAGATACTGTCGTTGACAAAGACACCCAAAGTATCCGCATCTGTATGAAAGCTTTTTTCCACCCTTCCGCTATCCACATTGACGCGTTCATACGCAATCTCGGCCTGCTGTGATGCGCGGTCATAGCCTGCAAAATCCCCCTTATCCAAAAGCTCTTCCGGATCTTCTTTATAACGGTAGGCATTGACGATAAGATTTCTTCCCATACACCCCAGAATGCTTTTGTTTTTCATATCCGCAACCACCTTTTGTTCGCCGCTGCTCAGTTGTATGGCATACAGCTTTTTTTCACGGACCACCTGTACGGCGGAGCTCATTTCTCCCTCTTCGGTACTCACATTCTCCGTTTTCTCAACAGGAACATACAACACATCACCGGCTACTGCCCAATCCTCATAGCTGAAGCCATAGCCGCTTGGAAGCTGACAGAGCTCTTTGCGGTTCTTACCATCCAGATCCATTTGTAAAATTCTAGCAGGTACGGTTACAGTCTCATTTTTTTCATTAACAACACTATCCTCATTTGCTATCAGATATACATGGTCCTGCTGAACGATCAGCTGCGTAATCATATCCAGACCTGCATAATATGAGGTGCAGGAAGTGTCATTGTGTCTGCACTCCGGCTTATCACATAAAAAGATTTCTTTCTTATTCTCATAATCGGTATATAAGATATTGGAATACAGGTTCCCTCCACCGTTATCGATGGTTTTTATACGGTAAAAGCCCTGTTCATTTCCATCCCCCTGATTGAGGGAGCGAAACGACCATCTCTTTAGCTGCAGCGCTTCATTGGAGGCACTCTGCTTCTGTGATTTACCGCCAGCTTTATCCGATATGGCTTGTTCCCTGCTTACACAGCCTGCAAGCAGTGTAATACAGCAAAGCAGCATGCATAGTTTTTTCATTATATCATCTCCTTGCTGCTACTTTAGCATCCGGTTGTATCACAGTTGTATATTCTGCGAGTATCTTTTGTTCACTGTTAATACGATGCAGCGTTGACAAAAAACAATAGAAAAAAACGCCGATATTCAGCGTTCTCAATGCTGTATATAATTATACAATGTCGTAGAGGTATGCTGCCCCAATGGTGTGATTCCCATCGTAAATCGTGAGGAATCCTCTAAATCCTCCACCTCGCAATACACCTGTACCTTCGCCTGATAGGATTCATAGCCATATCTGGTATAGGTCCAGTCCTTTAGGGAATCAAGACCCAGATACTGAATCATATTCCAGGCGAATTCCTTACGCTCCTGTTCGCTGTACTGCTTTACTTCATACCTGTAAAATTCAAGATTCAAAATCTTCTCGGTCTGCTTGTCCAGTGTGAAATCCCCGATATTATCATTCGCTGTATTTAGGCGGTATACCTGATTCAGCTGCCAGGCACCGCTTTTTTCACTCATTTGGGACAAAGTGCCGAATTCGACGGAAAAGGGCTCCCCCTTCTTCAAATCCAGCAGCTCATAGGGAAAGATTCCCTGTGCAAGCAGCTGATTCAGCTCCCTGCTATATTTCTTTTTCACCTCTGTAAGCTGACTCTGCTGCTTCTCTGTATAGGCACTCATATCGGACAGATGAAAGCTTTCATTATCCATCATGGTTTCATTACCCTGATAGAAATTGGCATATACTCTGGAGACAACCGGATAGTTTTTGGCGATATCCTCCGTGGATGACTGCCACACGATATCCTTATCCACTGCAACGCTGTCCTGGATGTAAAAGATACCCAGCGGCAGCAATACAGACAGACTGCAAACGCCCAGACACAAGGCAAATGCAATTCTAGTTTTCATGATCGACCACCTCCAGCAGCATCGCAACAACCGTTCCCTCATGCAGTTTACTGGTAATCAGCAGGGGACTGCCATGCAGATCGCAGATTCGCTTGACGATACTCAGGCCAAGACCTGCACCGCCCTGTTGCCGGGCTCTTGACTTATCCGCCATATAAAACGGCTGGGATGCCTGCTGGATATCCTCTTCCCGCATACCGATTCCATGATCCGTTACCGATATGCGATAGCTCTTCCCGCACAGCTCTCCCTTTACGAGTATTTCCTGAGCGGCGTCGGATGCCTTGATGGCATTATCGATCAGATTGCGCAGGGCACTGAAGAGCAGCTCCTCCAACGCATACACCGTACAGGAAGCACAATGGAAGCAAAGCCGATCCGTAATGGAAACAGCATCGTAATATTGGCGCAGCTGCTTCACCACACTGGCAATAGAAACGGGCTGCAGCTGTATGTCCTTCCCGCTCAGGGATAGAAGATCCATTAGGGTATAGGACAGTTTTTCCAGACGCTTGCCCTCTGTATAAATATAATCCGCACATTTTTTCCTTGTGTCCACATCACAGTCATACGTGCGCAAGGTGTCCGCAAACCCGAGAATCGCCGTCATCGGTGTCTTGATTTCATGGGCAAAATTGCTCATAAAATCCTCCCGCTGTGCAAGGTTTACCTCCAGCTGTTGAATGGTCTGCTGGGTCGCTTTTGCCATCTCATCAAAGCTGCGGCTCAGCTCTCCGATTTCATCATCACTCTGGATACTGGTGCGTTTCTCATAATTTCCGGATGCGATGCGGCGGCTTGCCTCATGCAGCTTCAGAATCGGTTTGCTGAGATAGACGGACAGCCGCTTCAGCAGCAGAAAGGAGAACAGCAGGACGCACAGCAGTGTGAGAAAAAAGGTTTGAAACTGCCGGTTTCGCTCCTGAAAGCAGGATGTGATATCATAACCGCTTTCCAAAAGATAGGTGAATTTCCCAACGGTGATCTGACTGCTGACCAGCATGATACGGGAATTGTTATAGGAGACAATGCGATAGGTCTGCGGATCATTCAGCGAATGCTCTTCAAACAGCTTTTTCTCCCCTGTCGCATACAGCACGGTATGCTTTGTATCCAGCAAAGCATACTGGGTTTGCGGCTGGTTCATATGACTGGCAACCTGCTGAAGATAATACATTGAGCGGCTTCTTATTGCCTTTTCATCACTCCCAAAGGAGGTCAGATTGGATGTGGCATCCTGTGTCAGCTTGGATTCCAGAGAAAAGGATTCCAGATCGTGCGTCTGCATATTGCGGGATATATAGGATTGCAAAAGGTGGTCATGATTCTGTACCATCATAAAGGTTGCGCCGGTGGAAAACAGAATCGCGATAACTGCAGTGCTGCTCAGTGTGAGCTTATCGCTGAACTTCATCCTTCACCTCCAGCATATAACCGATTTTATACACGGTCTGAATCACCCTGTGCCAGTCCAGCTTCTTGCGTAGACGCTGTATATGCAAATCCAGGGTGCGTGTCTGTTCAAACTCCTCCTCATGCCAGACCTTTTCATACATCGTATCGCGATACAGTGCGATATTTTTATTTTGAACCAGATACAGCAGCAGCTCATATTCTTTTTTTGTCAAAGCGATGGTGCGGTTCTCCTTTTCCACCAAACGGGTCGCTGTATGAATCGTGACATCCAGTACATGGATATCCTGCATACTTTTATGATAACGGCGCAGCACACTTTCCACTCTTGCCGTAAGCTCATCCACCGCAAACGGTTTCACCAGATAATCATCCGCTCCCATATGCAGACCCTTTACGCGGTCCTGCACACTGCCCTTTGCCGTGATAAAAATTACCGGAATCTGCAGCTGTGCAAGATATTCCATCAGTTCATAGCCATTGATTTTCGGAAGCATGATATCCAGCAGAACCAGATCATAGCTTTGTTTCTCCACCATTGCTGCCCCCATTTCCCCATCCTGCGCATACTCGCATTCATAGCCGACTCTTTTCAGATTCAGCATCATCACCTCTGCGATGGCCCGTTCATCCTCAACAATCAGAAGCCGCATGCTATCACCTCTTTTCTGTATGATACATAATTTTTGTATCCAAATTGTATCCTGTCAACTTTTATTTTACCATACTTTATTAGAAGCCGCTTGCTCTTTAGCTGGCGGTAGTTCACAACCATTCCGTACAGCTTCCATGAAGTACTTATCAACTTAAAAATACAAATAGCGATCACTACAGTGTATCTTAAACAGTATTGCCATTCATCAGCACACCTTCATGCAGGAAAAGGCATAGCAAATGGTAAAACATTACCTACAGCCCTGTATACAGAGATAACGCTGATTACCGAAGAACCTGAAAAGAAAAGTCATCCCTTTTCTATACAGGATGGCTTTTCTGTTGTGTTCTAAGTATTTTATTCTGGAATTACAGACAGCTTATTTCTTGTCAGATTTATGTAATCGTTTTCTGAGTGACTCAAAGGTATCACATTCCAGTAGTAAAGTGGACACAATCTGCATTTGCTCCTCAGTTAATGCCTGCAGCCACGTTGCGCAATCCTCATGAAACTTGATTTGCATCTGTCTGTGTAAGAGCTGCCTCTCTCCTTCCAGCTTACCTTCCATTTTTCCGGCAGCTTTTCCCTCTTCAAAGCTGTCACGCAAGCCGTTGCGGTAACGTGCCTCTCCCATCTGAATCGCCATTGCGGTTGACCACAGCTCATCA
>OLFA01000212.1_pt1 | contig 13325 bp, 10 predicted proteins | sample 1609061 | NCBI WGS metagenome assembly OLFA01 (sample SAMN02675046, study PRJEB24791) | human gut metagenome, SKBSTL021 | isolation source: stool | host: Homo sapiens | place: USA | reverse complement strand
TCCCTACACGACGCTCTTCCGATCTTGCAACACGATGCCGAGGGAACGGCGCAGATCCGGCTTGCGGATGCCCTTGACGGAGATACCGTCGTACAGGATCATGCCTTCCTGAATGTCATAGAAGCGATTGATCAGGTTGGTCACCGTGGTCTTGCCGGCACCGGTCGCACCGACCAAGGCGACTTTCTGACCGGGTTTCGCAAACCAGGTGATGTCGTGCAGCACCGGCTTGTCGGGGTTATACCCGAAGGTCACGTCGGTAAAGCGCACGTCGCCCTGCAGCAAGGTCAAGCGACCATCCGGCGAGGTGATCGCGTTTTCGCGAGCCTTCATCGCCACTTCCGCGGCGCGCGGACTCAACGCATGTGCGGCCTTGAGCGAACGGGTGCCATCATCGCCTTCCTCACGCTTCCAAGCCCAGTGACCGGTTTCGTAATCGACTTCGGTCATGGTGCGACCGTCGGAGGAGAGCTCCACGTTGACGAGCGTCACGGAACCGCCATCGTCTTCCGGCTTTTCGTCCATAAGCTGGAAGATACGGGATGCGCCGGCGAGCGCCATCATCACCATGTTGAACTGCATGGAGACCTGTCCGAGCGGATTGATGAAGGCTCGGGACAGGGTCAGCAATGAAATCAGCGTACCCAAGGTGAGCGTACCGAATCCGGACAGGCCGAAGTTGCCGACGCCCGACAGCGCCATGACCCCACCGAGAACGGCAAGCAGGATATACAGCATGTAGCCCATGTTGCCCACGATCGGCATGGTCACGTTGCCCCATGTGTTCGCTTCGGCGGAGGCTTCGAACAGTCGCTCGTTCTTTTCATCGAAGTCCTTTTGCGTGGCATCCTCATGGTTGAAGACCTTGATGACCTTCTGCCCGTTGACGGATTCCTCCACGAATGCGTTCACGTCGCCGATTTCGATCTGCTGCTTGACGAAGTAGCGCCCGGAACGGGAGACGACCTTGCGCACTACCACGAACAGCAGTGCGGAGAAGACCAGCACGAAGACGGTGACCGGCACGGAGAGCCACAGCATCGATATGAGCGCTGCGATGGCGGTGATCGCGGACGAGAACATCTGCGGGAACGACTGGCTGATGGCCTGACGCAACGTGTCCGTATCGTTCGTGTAGCGGCTCATGATGTCGCCGTGTTCGTTGGTGTCGAAATAACGGATCGGCAGGCTCTGCTGATGGGCGAACATGTCGTCGCGGATCTTCTTGAGCACGCCCTGCTCGACGGTGACGATAAGCCACTGCCACAGCCAGCTGCAGAGAATGCCGGCCGCATACAGGCATCCCATAAGCGTCAACGCGCGCAGCAGCGGACCCCAATCAGGATTGTTCGCACCGACCATCGGCAGGATGTAACTGTCGATCAGTGATTGCAGGAACAGCGCGGATCCGGACTGTGCCGCGGCTCCGATCAGAATGCACAGCACCACGATGGCCACGCGCCACTTGTACTGGAAAATGTAGCCGAAGATGCGTTTGGTGGTGCCGGGAGCGGCCTTCTGCATCGGTTTGCCGATGGGACCATTCGGCCCGCCCTGCGACTTTCGTGGTTCGCTTTCCGCGGTTTTCGCCTCGTCGATCGCCTCTTGGCGCTCGTTCATCTCGGTCTCTTCATCGATGATCATTTCAGTCATTGCTCTCTCCTCCTTTCACTGAAGTTCCTCAGGCTGTACCTGGTTCCTGGTCTGCGATTCATGGATGGAACGGTATTCATCACAGCTTGCAAGCAGTTCGTCGTGGGTGCCGGCGGCCATGATGTGGCCGGCGTCCATGACGAGAATCATGTCGGATTCCTGTACGGAGGCGACGCGCTGCGCGATGATGATCTTCGTGGTGTCGGGAATCTCGTTGTGGAACGCCGCACGAATCAGCTGATCGGTTTTGGTGTCGACCGCGGAGGTGGAATCGTCGAGGATGAGGATCTTCGGCTTCTTCAGCAAGGCGCGGGCGATGCACAGGCGCTGACGCTGGCCGCCGGAGACGTTGGTGCCGCCCTGTTCGATGTATGTATCGTACTTATCGGGGAATTCCTGGATGAATCCGTCGGCCTGCGCCAACTGGCATGCGTGACGGATTTCCTCGTCGGTGGCGTTCGGATTGCCCCAACGCAGGTTTTCGGCGATGGTCCCGGAGAACAGCACGTTCTTCTGCAGCACCATGGCCACCTGGTCGCGCAACACTTCAAGGTCGTAATCGCGCACGTCGACGCCGCCGACCTTGAGCGAGCCTTCGGTCACGTCGTACAGTCGCGGCACGAGCTGCACCAGGCTGGACTTGGCGGAACCGGTGCCGCCGACGATGCCGATGGTCATGCCGGAGCGGATCTTGAGGTTGATGTCGTCCAGTACCGGCTTTTCCGAACTGTCGGAATAGCGGAATGTCACATGATCGAAGTCGATCGAACCGTCGACGACCTCCCTGACCGGATTGTCCGGATTGGTGACGGTGCTTTCCTCATTGAGAATCTGGCAGATTCGTTCGGCGGAAGCCTGCGAGATGATGAACATCACGAAGATCATGGAAAGCATCATCATGGCCATGAGGATCTGCATGGCGTAGGTGACCAATGCGGTCAGGTCGCCGGTGGTCAATCCAAGGGCCGCGTTGTTGCCGGAAGCGACGATCTGCTGTGCGCCCATCCATGCGATGAGCAGCATGGTGCCGTAGATGCAGATCATCATCAGCGGGCTGTTGAAGCTCATGATGCGCTCGGCCTTGGTGAAATCCTTGAAGATCCGCTCGGAAATGCGACCGAACTTGCCTATTTCATGCGATTCGCGGTTGTACGACTTGACTACGCGGATGCCCTGCAGGTTCTCGTCGACCACATTGTTGAGCTCATCATAGGTGTGGAACACACGCTCGAACACCGGGTGCACGATGACGGCCAGACCACACAGGCCGATTGCGAGAATCGGGATGCAGGCGAGGAACACCAAGGAGATCGACGGGCTGATGCGGAACGAGAAGATCCATGCCACGACCACCATGATCGGGGCTCGCACACCCATGCGGATCATCATGCCGTAGGCGTTCTGCAGATTGGTCACATCGGTGGTGAGCCTGGTGATGATCGAACCGGTGGAGAACTTGTCGATGTTCGTGAAGCTGAAGCCCTGAACCTTCTCGAACTGGTCCTTACGCAGATTCTTCGCAAGGCCCGCGGCGGCGATCGCCGCGAATTTTCCGGCAAGGAAGCCAGACGCCAGGGAGAACATCGAACATACGAACAGGATCACGCCGAATTTGATGATCGCCGGCATGCTGCCGCCGGAAATGCCCTGATCGATCAGCGACGCCATGACCGTCGGAATCAGGATTTCCAGCACGCTTTCCACCGCCACGAACGCAGGCGCCAGCAAGCTGTCCTTTTTGTATTCACGCAGCGATCCGCCCAACGTGCGTATCAGATGCTGTTTCGGCCGTGACTGGTTCTTTGCAACCGAAACCGTTTGCGTTGTTGCGCTCACTCCTCTTCCTTCCCTTCGTTTTCCGCTTGCGATTCATCCGCCCGCACATCACAGATCGCCAGACTGGAGTAACGTTTTTCGTCTCCGATCATGCCGGTCTCCACCAGATTGGATTGCATCACGTCAAGCACGTGCATGAACTGGCGAATGTCGTCATCGTTCAGCCCCTGCAGCAGTATGCTCTCCATGGCGACGGCGTTTTCACGCAACGCTTCGGCGATGTCGCGGGATTTGTCGGTCAAGACTATTTTCTTGAGCCTTGCGTCGCGCCGCACCGATTCACGAACGATCAGTCCTTTTCGTTCCATGAGTCCGAGCACCCTGCTTGACGTCGATCTGGTCACGCCGAAGCGCCGTTCCACATCCTGTGGAAAAATCTCACGTTCCGAATGACGGGCGAGGAAAGCGATGATGTCGATGTTGCCACCGCTCAATCCATCCACCTGCTCGGGACGCGTCGACGCAAGATACCGGTTGATGACGTTGTGCAGAGATCTGATGGCGACGCTCGGCGGCTTGCACACACCTTGGTCCCACGCCTCGGCGAACGCCGGGTTCACCGAAGTCATTTCATTGTTTCGTTCATCTGTCACGCGCTATATCATAACCCGTTGCACATACAACAGTTGCATATACAACATTCCGCGTGTCGTCGGGTTTTTCTCCGACGAGAGGGCACCGGTTCAAGGATTGCCGAAACCGCAAAAACGATCATGGTGCGAACCTCATGATCCCGCCCGTAAAACTCGGGATACGTCACATAAGGTTCGCACCATGATCGATTGTGCAGCACCCTTATGGCTTATGGCGATAAGGGCGGCAGACGAAATCACGCCGCGTCACGTGCCTTGATGCGTTCCATGAATCCGGTGCGATCCTCGTCCGTGATTTCGCGCAGCACACGTGCGGGATTGCCGACGGCGATGCAGTTCGCCGGAATATCGTGCGTCACCACGGCTCCGGCGCCGATCACCGCACCGTCGCCGATGGTCACGCCGCCGAGCACGGTCACATGACCGCCCAACCATACGCCGTTGCCGATCACGATCGGCTTGGCCTGGCACGCGCCGTTTTTGCGCTCTTCGAAATCAAGCGCATGATTGGTGGCGAACAGACCGACCATCGGCGCGATCCACACATAGTCGCCGAGCGTAATCGGCGCATTGTCAAGCATCACGCAATCGAAATTGATGTAGGCATGCGAACCGATGGTGATGTTGCGGCCGACCTCGCAACGAAAGTTCGGTTCGATGAACACGTCTTCACCAATCGATTTGAACAGCCGTTCCATGATCTCACGACGACGTTCGACATCCTCGTAATCGGTTTTGTTGTATTCGACGAACAGTCTCTTCGCCTCGGCGCGCTTGCGTTCGATGTCCGGATGCGAGTCCTGATATACCTCGCCGGCCACCATCAACTCCCACTCGTGACGACCCGCTTCGCTCATGCCAGCCGTCTCGTCGATCTCGGTCATTGTGCCTCCTTGCATGCACTCGTCGTCTCGCCCATCTTACCGGAGCGAGATGCCCCCTACCGGCAAACATGCCGGCAAATTCGTTATATGAAAGGCCGAGGGCCTGGTCCGCACCGGTTCATTCGCGGACTAGGCTCTCGGCCCAAGTCTGTTTGGGTTCCTTTTCCGTCGCCTTACTCGGTGACCTTGGCGTATTCGTCAAGCATGAAGGCGGTGATCTTCTTACCGCCTTCGCTCATGAGCATCGGCATGGAGTTGATCGGCATGGACCTGAGGAACATGCGCATCATGTCGTTATCGGGCATCTTCGGCAGATTGCCGGCCTCGCCCTCGGCATACACGGATGCGACGATCTTGGAGCCGACCGGATCATCGGACCATTCGCCGAAGGTAGACCACTCGGTAAGCGGTTCGGCCTTGCCATCGCCATCGAGCTCAACCACGCCGGTGCCGGCGATGTCACGACTGGAAGTACCGACCTCAATGGCATATTCGCCGGATTCGACATGCCAGTCATCGAACTTCTCGGACCAGTAGGCGAAGGCGCGCTCGTCCAGATCGAAGCTCACTTCGGCAGATTCGCCAGCCTTGAGGAACACCTTCCTGAAACCCTTGAGCTCGTGGATCGGACGTGCCACGGCGGACTTGCCCGGAGCCACGTACACCTGCACGGTTTCGGCGGCGTCAACGTCGGAAGTGTTCTTCACGACCGCGCTTACGGAAGCGGTGTTGGCGCCGGTCTTGGCGACCTTCACGTCGGACACTTCGAAGGTGGCGTAGCTCAGGCCGTAGCCGAACGGGTAGTCGACCGCCTTGTCATAGGTGTCGTAGTAGCGGTAGCCGACGAACACGCCCTCACCATAGTCGACATGACCTTCCTCGCCCGGCCAGTTGATCATGCTCGGGTCGTCGTTGATGTCCATCGGAACGGTCTGGGCAAGCTTGCCGGACGGGCTGACGTTGCCGAAGATCACGTCGGCGAGCGCCGGACCGCCGGCCTGTCCGAGCAGCCAGGATTCGAGGATGCCCTTGGCGTTATCCGCCCACGGCGCCACGGAGATGACGGAGCCGTTGGAAAGCACGACCACGATGTTCTTGTTCTCGGCGGCGACGGCTTCCAGAAGTTCGACCTGTTTGGCCGGAATGTCGAGGGTCTCACGGTCGAAGCCTTCGGATTCGGCGGCTTCCGGCAGACCCAGGAACATGAGCACTACGTCGGCACCCTTGGCGACTTCGACGGCATCGGCGGCCATTGCGGCATCAGCCGGTTCGAGGTCGAGGGTGAAGCCCGGCGCGAACTTGGCGTCCACGCCACGTGCGGTGAGCGTGTCAAGGAAGCTGGTCATCTTGGTCGGAGTGATATGGGAGGAACCACCGCCCTGATAGCGCGGGGTACGGGCGAATTCGCCGATGACGGCAACCTTTGCATCGGATGCGACCGGCAGGATGGCGTCGTCGTTCTTGAGCAACACCATGGATTCGACGGCGGCTTGGTGGGCTACCTCGTCGTGGGCATCCACGTCGAAGCGGTAGCCTTCGACGCTCATGGCGGCGCGGGTCTTGTTGACCAGGTCGATCATGCCTTGGGCCATCCTGTCGAGCTGCTCAGGCTGGATGCGACCGTCGCGGGCGGCGTAGACGATCTGATCGTCGGTGTAGCTCGGCGGCATTTCAAGGTTGAGGCCGGCGTTGAGGGAGGCGACACGGTCATGGTCTGCACCCCAGTCGCTCATGACGATGCCTTCGAAGCCCCATTCGTCACGCAGCACGTCGGTGAGCAGCCAGTGGTTCTGCGCGGAATGCACACCATTGATACGGTTGTAGGAGCACATGATGGTCCACGGTTGAGCTTCCTTGACGATGTGCTCGAAAGCCGGGAAGTAGATTTCGCGCAGCGCGCGCTGGGAGATGTTGGCGCTGACGCGCAGGCGATCGGTCTCCTGGTTGTTGGCGGCGAAGTGCTTGAGCGAAGTGCCGATGCCCTTGAACTGCACGCCCGCAACGATGCCAATGGCCTCATGGCCGGCCAGATACGGATCTTCGGACCAGTATTCGAAGCAACGGCCGCCGAGCGGGTTGCGCTTGATGTTGACGCCGGGGCCGAGAATCACGGCCACCTTCTCCTGAATGCATTCCTCGGCCATGGCCTCGCCCACTTGGTGGATGAGTTCCGGATTCCAGGAGCTGGACAGGCCCGCGGCCGGCGGGAAGCAGGTTGCCGGCACGGAGTCGTTCAAATCGGTTTCACCGGTGCTGGATGCCAAGGACTTGCGCAAGCCGTGGGGGCCGTCGGTGATCATGTAGCCCGGAATGCCCTTGGCTTCCACGCCCTGCAGATGCCATGCGTCGCCGCCGGAGGTCAGTGACGCCTTCTCCTCGAGAGTCAGGTCGTTGACTTCAGGATAGGTGCTTTCGCTCATACGAACCTCTTTCGTTTGCTCGGCAAGAGTTCAACTCCGAACTCTTTACCAACCGATTGGTAGGTACTTTATCAAAATCGAATACGCGACACGCCAATCATCTTTGGAATTTCAGTTAACCGACCGTAAGGTAATCATAATTTTCCATCCCGATGAGGAACTGTTGTCAGAGCTGCATAGGAGAGAACATGGCCAACGACGAAGTCGACCGCAGAAGCGAAATCCTCAACGCGGCGGTCGAATGCTTCGGCACGCTCGGCTACTACGGAACGTCACTGCAGAAAATAGCCACCATGGTCGGCCTGACCAAAGCGGGCGTACTGCACTATGTCGGCAGCAAAGAAGGCTTGCTGCATGCGGTGCTCGACGAGATGTACGATCGAGAAACCGAAGACATCACCGCCGGCATGGTGCGCAACGAACACCCTCACATCGCCGAAATGTGGCGTAAGACCGTGGCGATCAACGCCAAACGTCCCAAGCTTGTGCACATGTTCTCAACCTTGAGCGCCGAGGCGCTGAACCCCGATCATCCCGCGCACGACTATTTCGCCAACCGCGAGGAGCGTATCGTGGACGTGGCGGAGAACATCCGCTGGCACGTGCCCGAAGACGTCGACGCCGAACAGGTACTGCGCGCCGGCTTCGCGATGATGGACGGCGTGCAGCTGCGCTGGCTGCGCAAGCCTGGCCAGGATCTCAACGCCATGTGGGTCGAATGCGAGGACGTGCTCTTTCCGCTGCCTCAGTGGGATGGCTACCGCTAGAAGCCAAATTCCTCCAGTCACTGGAACAATCAACCTGCTCAGGGACCTCTCAGAGGTACAAAACATCCAGCGACTGGAAGAATTGACCCACTGAGGAGCCTTTCAGAAGGATGAAACTTCCAGACATTGGAAGAAACAGGACGCAGAGAAGCCATTACGAGGTAAGAAACCTCCATCTACTGGAAGAATTAACCCGTTAAGAAGCATCCCAGCAGGGTAAAACCTCCAGTGGGTGGAGGAATCAAGACGCAGAAGCGAAATCACACGACGGCGCGCGGCCCGTCCTGCAGATCACCGAAGACCGGCGTCTACAACGTCACCATGGCACCTTCATCCGCCGCCTTCTTGACGGCGTTGAGCACCTCCAGCGACTTGATGGCATCTTCCGGAGTGACAATCGGCTCGGTCTCGCCACGCAGCACCTTCAGATAGTGCACCAGCTGAAGACGATGCGGCAGTCCCTCCTTCACGCCCTGAATCTCACAGGTGAGCGGCTTCGTCCAGTCACTTACACCATCCCGGTATGTGAAGAGCTGCAATCTCGGCAGAGACAGTGACCCCTTGGTACCCATGATGAAATACGCGTCAGTGTCGAACGGCGCGAAGAACGGGTTCTCTCGTGCGGTCGCTTCCCAATTCCACGGGCTGGCCGCCGCGTCGGAAAGCGTGATCGAGCCAAGCGTGCCGGATTCGAAGCGTACATTGACCACTGCGGAATCCTCCACTTCGAATCCTCGAGCGCTGTTGGCCGCCATGCCTTGAATTTCCACGGGTTCGCCGATCAGATAGCGCATGAGATCAACATCGTGCACCATGTTCACGAGAATCGGGCCGGCGCCTTTCTGCCTGCGCCAGGGAATGTCGTAATACGTATCCGGCTTGTAGATGTTGTAATGCACGGAAACCGTCACGATTGTGCCGAGCACGCCGGATTCGATGATTTCCTTGGCACGCTGCACCTTCGGATTATGCCGGCGATGCTGACCGACCAATACCGGAAGGCCGATTTCGCGGGCCTCCTTCGCGAAGATGCGCGCGTCGTCCAGGTCGTCGCTGATCGGTTTTTCCACCAGTGGCGGCACGCCATGTTCGAGTGCCGCGCGCGCCATGGGCAGGTGCAGGCCGTTCGGCGATGCGATCACCACGCCGTCAAGCGCCACATGATCGAACATGTCATTGTAGTCCGCATACCATTCGACGTCGATGGATTTCGCCAATTCCTCCGATTCGGGCATCGGATCGGCGATCGCCACCAATTTCGCATCAGGATTGTCTTGAATGTAACGGATATGGTCGCGCCCCATAGCGCCTGCGCCGATTACGGCGAGTTTGAGCTGTTGCGTCATAAGTAACTCCTTTGTTGGCGTCGTTTCGCTGTCTGGTTCTTCCTTCGGAATATTCCGCGACTGCGTCTACTTGCGTTTCGGCATCATAGTGCCGGTTTTCCTAACCTTCGTCACCAGCAGCAACACAACGGCAAGGCCGATGAGCGTAATCACGGCCGCAGCATAGAACGCGTTGCGATATCCGACCGTCTCGTCGAACAGGCTGGTGGCGATGCGCGGTCCGATCCATGCGCCCAGCGCGTACCCCAGGAACATGATGCCGTAGTTGATGCCCAGATGCTTTGTTCCGAACGTCTCGCCGGTCAGCGGCGGGTAAATCACCAGCAACGCGCCGAAAGCGAAACCGAGTACGATTACACAGCCGATGAAGAACGGCGCGTTCGTCGCGAACGACATGGCCACCATCGCCAGCACGGTAGCAATCAGCATTACGGCGAGGCACTTGAACGCGCCCAGCTTGTCGTACAAAGCACCGAATGCGAGTCGTCCCACAAAATTCGACAACGTGTTAATCGACACCACCATCGCTCCGAAGGCGGCGGCCGTCATCGCACCGACCTGGCCGACCTGATACTGGGCGATCGATGACAGCGCACCGACAAGCATGGTGCCGGCGGTCGCCGCGGCCGCGTAGACGAGCAGCAGCACATAGAACCGCGGCGAAGCGAGCATCGCCTTCCAATCAAAGCCGTCGTCTTCGGCATTGTCGGCGGAGGTTGCGGGAGTAGGCGGATTCCAGCCTTTCGGACGATACCCTTCCGGCACCGGCGAGACGAACAGCGAACCCAACGTGATGGTAATCCAGAACGTCATGCCGAGAATCTTCAACGCGGTGGAAACGCCGAACGTGCTCGACAGGAAGCTGGCGATCGGAGACAGGGTGGCTGGCCCGATGGCGGCCGCGGCCAACAGGATGCCGGACGCCATGCCGCGAATGTCGGGGAACCAGCGTTGCGCGGTGGTGAGCGTCGGGTTGTACACCAGGCCGTTTCCCATGCCGGCGATCACGCCGTGGCAGAGGTACAGCATCGGAATGCTGGTGGCCATGCCGGTCAGGAACCAGCCCAAGCCGAACACCAGTCCGCCGACAAGCATGACCTTTCGTGGACCGAATCTATCGGAAATGCGACCCGAAAAGATGCCCGTGACGGCCATGACCGTCTGGAAGATGGAATACGAGAGACTCACGTCGGTTTTACTCCACCCGTTCTGTTCGCTCAACGGTGTCAGAAATACACTAAACAGGGCGATGGATGCCACGAAGAACATGACCACGAACGCGGCCGACAAAATGCCGTAACGGTTATGTTCCTTGGTTGCGGTTGCCATATAAGGCTTTCCTTTCCAGCAATTGCTTTTCGAAACCGCAATTGCGATTGTCCGTACGAAGCCACACCCCTTTGCGCGGCTTCGCGTTATACCGAGATTTTCGAGTACCGCTTACAGCAGTCCGCGCTGCTTGAGCGAGTTGACCGCGAACTGGCGACGACCGCCCGGCTTCGGCGTCAGATCGCCCATCATCAGGTGGAAGCCACCGTCCACGTTCACTTCGTCTCCGTTGACGAAATCCGATCGTGGCGACGCCATCCATGCCACCGCATTGGCGATGTCCTGCACTTCACCGATGCGACGGGATGCAATCAGCCGTTCGCGATCCTTGGTGACCTGCGGATCGGCGTAGAATGAGGCCGACATCGGAGTCTTCACAAAACATGGGCATACACAGTTGGACCGAATACCGAACGGCCCCCATTCGGCCGCGATCATCTTGGAGAGCATGCCAAGACCGGCTTTCGCACAGGAATATGCGCCGGAGAACGTTTCCGGAGAGTGCGAGGCGACCGTGGAGATGTGCACGATCCGACCGGACTTGTGCTGCAGCATCACCTTGCCGAATGCCTGTGAAAGGATGAATGCACCGGTCAGGTTGACGTTGATTACATCCTTCCAATCCTGCAAAGGCAGATCCTCGAGCGGAGCGAACCGTAGAATGCCGACGGCGTTGACGAGCACATCGACGGTGCCGAAGTCCGCGACGATCTTGTTACGCAGGATCTCGACATCGGCGGCATCGGAGATGTCGCAACCGTACCCTTTCGCCTCTGCGCCGTAGGTCTGCGCGACTTCGACGGCAAACGTGCGGGTAGCCTCTTCGCTCACATCCACCAACGCCAGTCGGGCGCCGGCTTTGGCGAGTTCACCGCAGATCGCGGTGCCCATGCCGCCAATGGCACCCGTCACCACGCATACGTCGCCTGCCAATCCCAGCCAGTCATACTGTCTTGAAGCCGGATTTTCAATCATCTTTTCATTCATGGGAGCTTCTCCTTTAAATTTTTCCCAGATTCCGCATCTTTGTCGGAATAATCAGCACCGATGGTAGACTTTGCCCCGAGGGTAAGGTCAAGGAGGACGACGTGGACGCGGAGGACGAACTGCTGACGATTGGCGAGGTGGCCAAATTGGATGGCATCACCACCAAAGCGCTGCGTTACTATGACGCGCATGGCATTTTGAAGCCCGCAGCCGTCGACCCGATGACCGGATACCGCTATTACACACCCGACCAGATGCTTGACGTGGATGTGATGCGCATCTTCATCTCTTCCGGCATCCCGCTGGAATCGTTGGAACAATACCGTTTCGAAGATGGGTCATTGGATTGGCGGAGCGTACTGGCAGCCGCACAATCGCAAGTTGACGAACGCATGAGGCAGTTGCGATATTTGCAGACCACGATCAACGATTACGCCGGCGAACTGGTCCGCAAGGCGCACTCCCCCGCTGATGGTATGGTCCGTTCCGATCTGCTCCCAACGTGGCTGGTCTCAACCGATTGGCCGTTCGACGCTCCGTGCAACATGAAGCAGTATCTGCGCACGATGACGGACCTGCGCAAGGCCATTCGCGAAGCGTCGGCACCGCATCTTTTACGCCGGGGCATACTTATGGATTTGGAACGGCGACAGGCGTTCGCCTTTCATCAGTTCGCCCCCTCGCAGCACATGCTTGACGTATTCCATTCCGGCGATCGTTCACGATTGATATGCGATTACGATTTTCCCGGTAATACGACCGTCATCAACCCGCCCGGAGGCCCTGCAGAAAGCCAGGTGATCGAGCGTGAATCCCTCGTGGAATGCTTCAACGACGGCACTGCGATGGCGTTGAAACTCAACCCGCGGGATTGGCCGCACGTGACCATGACGGAGATTTGGGGCAGCCGCACGCCCGACGGATCGGTACGCATCCGCTTCACCCACCATCGCTGCACGCCGCTCTACGCCCTACAATCGTAATTATTCAAATTACGATTTAACAAATTACGATTTGCCGCTCGGAAAAGCACTATCTGCTGTTCGCACTCAACGGTTTCAGCACCGAACTGGAGAGACTGGCACAGGACAATCCGTCAATACAGCTGGTATCCGTTGAACAGCTCTACCAGTAGTAACGCCACCGATTCACGCGGCACGAACACGCAACACCGTGCGCGCCCAGCTACTGTCCGTCGGCGTAGCCATCCATGTCAGGACCGTCAAAACCATCGTCGAAACCCGGAACTTCCGGGCCGGGGCCACTAGGACCACCAATGAATTCACGAGCGGACATGCCGTTTTCCTTGCGGGAGGCATCCACGGCTTCCTGTAGCGCCTGCCGAACTTCGAAGCCATGCACGATGTTCTTCAACACCACGACACCATTGCCGGACGACTGGTCACGCGTGTCAAGAACCAGCGTACTCATGCCGAACAGACGCTGCAGGAACGAACGCTCGACACTGATGTCGACGATACGAAACAGTTTGATCAGATTGAATTTCTCA
>OLFA01000211.1_pt1 | contig 13387 bp, 10 predicted proteins | sample 1609061 | NCBI WGS metagenome assembly OLFA01 (sample SAMN02675046, study PRJEB24791) | human gut metagenome, SKBSTL021 | isolation source: stool | host: Homo sapiens | place: USA | reverse complement strand
AACACCTCCAGATAAAGCCACTGTAAGGTACGATGAAAAATAGGTCATAAGAAAAACAAATGTTAAGCATTTAGACAAAAATCAGAAATTGTATAGAGAACCTGCTTCAAAGCCGCATATAAATTATTGACGAATCGTCATTTTTGCAATATCCTTTTCATCGGTTAGAAAAAAATGACGAATCGTCATTCAGCGAAAACGGGAGAGAAGCATATGAAGAACAAGGTACTATTGAACAAGAGTGAGAAAAAGAAACGGATTGAAGAAGCCGCACTTGCATTGTTTTCCTGCAATGAGGTGCATCAGATTTCCATTGATCAGATCGCCCAAAAAGCGAGAGTTGCCAAGGGTACGTTCTACCTTTACTTTCATGACAAGGTGCAGCTGATCAATCATCTCATCGTAAAGGAAAGCTCCTCGATCATTAACGACGCACTCCTTGAAGCCAAGCGGCAAAGAATTGATGATAAAATTGACGAACTGATTTTTCTGATCGACCATGTCATCGCCTATTTCTGCAGACATCCGGAGGTTATCAAGCTTATTCAGAAAAACCTGTCCTGGAATCTTGTTGGCGGAAAGCTGAAGGAGGATGACAATTATGAGGTGGCAGTGCATATGAACAGCTACTGTGACTTTCTGGTAACACTCGGGTATACCCGAAGTGAAGCCTATCAGCTGCTGTTTATGATTTTAGAGCTTGTTTCTACCCTGTGCTATACTGCAATCGTGCTGCATCAGCCGGACGATATCGAACAGCTGAAGCCAATGCTGTTTACTACGATTCGCAAAATGATCGAACGATCATAAACAAGATTGGAGATGAAATGTATGAAGAAGCTTTCTGATTTTATTGTAAAGAAAAGAAATCTGATTCTGCTTGTTGCCGTACTGCTGCTGATACCCAGTGTTATCGGATATGCGCGTACGAAAGTAAATTATGACCTGCTGAGCTATCTGCCGCAGGATGCCGAGTCCATGATCGGACAGAAGTCACTGAGTGATGACTTCAATCTGGCGAGCACCGGTATGCTGGTCGTTGAGAATATGCCGGATAAGAATGTATCGGAATTAAAAAAGGAGGTCAAGGCGATTGACGGCGTTAAGGATGTCCTGTGGAGAGATGATGTTCTGGATATCAGCATTCCCAAGGAGATACTGCCAAAGGATGTTCGTGAGATGCTGTATTCTGATAAGGGAACACTGATGGTAATCACATTTCAGGAGGAAACCTCATCCCAGCGTACGATGGATGCCATTAAAACCATCAAGGGCTATGCCGATCGTGAATGCTATCTGGGCGGCTTTTCCGCCATCACTGAGGATACCAAGGATTTGATGAACGAGGAAACTCCGCTGTATGCCGTAACTGCCATCATCCTGTGTATGATTGTATTGTTTATGGGGCTGGAGTCCTCCATAGCACCGTTTGTCTTCGTTTTGGGAATCGTTTTCCCAATCGTCTACAACTTCGGAACCAATGTCTTTCTGGGACAGATATCCTATATCACCAAGGCACTGGCTCTGGTCCTGCAGCTGGGTGTCACGATGGATTACTCCATCTTCCTGCTGCACCGCTATCAGGAGGAAAAAAAGAAAAGCAGTGATCGTGATGAAGCCATGTCAAATGCGATACAGGCTACCTTCACCTCCATCACCAGCTCTTCTATAACGACTGTCGCTGGATTTCTGGCATTATGCGCAATGCAGCTGACCCTGGGCAGGGATATCGGTATCGTTATGGCAAAGGGTGTTGTATTCGGCGTATTATCGACTATCATCATCCTGCCTGCGCTGCTGATGCTGTTCGATAAATATATTGAGAAATGGAAGCACCCGATCCTTTTAAAGGAACCGAAAAAGCTTCCGGGCTTTCTGACAAGACATTATAAAACAATTCTGGTGGTCTTTGTCGTTATCTTCATTCCGATGATTTATGCACAGGCACATACCAATGTCTATTACGATCTGAATGCGACAATGCCTGAGGATTTTCCAAGTGTCATCGGTACGAATAAGCTGAAGGACCAGTTCCATATGACGACGACGCATTTCCTACTGGTGGACGAGAAGCTGGAAAATTATGAAATCAAGGAAATCTGTGATTCTGTGGAGGAACTACCGGGAGTTTATTCCGTCGTTTCCTATGAGAGTCTGATTGGCGGCGGTATTCCGAATGAGCTAGAGCCTGCAGCAGTGAAAAACATCCTGCAGAATGGCGGCAGAAAGATGATCCTGGTCAACAGCACCTATCGTTCCGCAACGGATGAAGAGGATGAACAGCTGAATAAGATAGATACGATACTGCATAAATACGATAAGCATGCGGTGATTGCCGGGGAAGGCTCATTGACCCGTGATTTGATTACTACGACGGATATTGATTTTAAAATGGTGAATATCTTATCTGTTGCCGCGATTTTTCTGATTATCGCTATCACCTTCAAATCGCTTGCACTACCGGTTATACTGGTAGCTTCCATCGAATTTGCAATCTGTATCAATATGGGGATTCCATTCTTCACCGGGACAACGCTTCCATTTATCGCCAGCATTGTCATCGGTACAATTCAGCTGGGAGCGACGGTGGATTATGCCATCCTGATGACAACACGCTATAAGGAAGAACTCAGCAACGGCAGTACGGTTATAGAGGCCGCGAGGGAAGCGGCAGCAAAATCTGCACCGAGTATTATCACATCCGGACTGTCCTTCTTCGCCGCATGTATCGGTGTATCCTTTATTTCCAAAATGGATTTAATCAAGAGTCTGTGTACACTAATCTCCCGCGGGGCAGTGATTTCCATGCTTTCTATTCTGCTGGTACTGCCAGCTATGCTGATTATATTCCATAAGCTGATAGAGAAAACAACCAAGGGCTGGCCAAAAGCCAATCTGAAATAAGGAGGGTATTCATATGAAGAAAAATGTGAAAGCAGTAACGTGTGCGGCATTGAGTATGCTGCTGGTTAATTCCGGCATGGTGCTGTATGCAAAGGATGATGAAACGGTAAAGGATGAAACGGTTTACGCCATGCTGAACAGTGATGGCAGTGTCGATCAGGAAATTGTAAGCAGCTGGCTGCACAACGATAACGGTATTCGTAATATAAAGGAACAGCTGGACCTCAGCAATGTCAAGAATGTGAAAAGTGACGAAAAGCCAGAGGTTTCCGGAAAGACCTATACCTGGAATGCAGATTCCAATGATATTTATTATGAAGGAACGAGCACCAAAACTCTACCGGTACAGGTAAGGGTGACTTATAAGCTGGATGGTAAGGAAATCAGTGGAAAGGACCTGATCGGAAAAAGCGGTAAGCTGGAAATTCATATTTCACTGAAAAATACGCAGAGTAAAACAGTGAATGTGAATGGCAGACAGACACGCATTCATCCATTTTATATGGGCGCAGGTGTACTTGATCTTTCCACCGATCATTTTTCAAATGTGAAGTGTGAAAACGGTAAGGTGCTTTCCGAGGGCAACAATACCATGGTCGCTTTCATCAGTGTTCCCGGATTGCAGGATACGCTGGAAAGCTGCGGTGTAACCGGCGCAAAGGAACTGCCGATGCAGGATGATATCACCATTACCTGTGAAGCAAAGGATTTTGAGCTTGGTCCGATTATGTTTGCAATGACACCGGAGGTGCCGGTGGATAAGCTGAAGGATATCAATTCCATGGATGATCTCACGAAGGGGCTGGATGAGCTGACCAATGCAAGTGCACAGCTATTGAATGGGACTTCACAGCTTTCTGAGGGTACAGCAACCTTCCAAGGTAAAATGCAGGAGCTGGTAAATGGTGTGCCGACACTGACGAACGGTGTATCTGCATTAAAAAATGGTACGCAGGAGCTGGTGAGCGGCTCAACCAGGCTGTACAGCGGATTGCAGAATTTGCATACCGGAATGAATCAGGCGAAGAAGGGAACTGCCAAGCTGAATAAAGCAACAGACGGTTTGGGTACACTGGTAAGCGGTGTTGATGAGATCAATACGAATATGCAGGCACTTGCAAAGGGCTTGCAGGATGGAAGCAATGAGCTGAATGCATCCCTGAGTGATGAAATGCTGAAAAATTTAACAGATGGTTTAGGAAATGTATCTGCTTTACAGGAGATGTTTGAAAAGGATCAGCAACATGTGGCGCAGGCTGCCGCTGATCTGGAGGCTGCACTCACAAGCACAGATGTTGATAACGCAGCAGGAAAACTGGGAGAAACTGCAGAATATCTAAAGAAAAAAGCTTTTAATGATAAAGGAGAGGTTGTGGATGCAGAGGCAGCGCAGGCTCTGAAAAGCCTTAAAAGTGCGGATGACTACTTATTAAATTATAAAACGCAGGCTACAGCTTCTGCGGTCAATCTGCAAAAACAGCTGACCCAGCTGCAGACAGATTCAGCAAATCTGAAAAATCTATCCGACATGGCAGACTCTGCTGCTGAAATGCTGCCGAAGCTAAGCAGTTTCAAAGCAAGTCTGAATACTGCATCACAGGGAGCACAGCAGCTTGCCCGGGGTACGCAGCAGCTCAGTGAAAAATCCTCCTCTCTCTTAGAACTGAAAAAGGGAATTTCCACACTGGACTCCAGTATGACAACGGCAGTCGGTGGCAGTAGCGAGCTTTATAAGGGCAGTCAGGCTCTGGTATCCGGATTACAGCGTGTTGACCAGGGGGCAGGTGCTCTGCAAAGCGGTTCTGCGACTATCGGTAACGGTGCACAGCAGCTATATGATGCATCAACTCTGTTAAAGGATAAAACAGGGGAACTGCATGCAGGCATGAGCAAATTCAAAACAACCGGTATTGATGAAATGCAGAAGCAGGTTTCCCTGTCACTGGATGATGTCACACAGCTTCTTGCTATTAAGGATGAAATTGTAAAGGAAGCAGAGCAGGAGCACACCTTCAGCGGTGCACCGAAAAACAGTGAAAGCAAGGTCAAATATATTTATAAAACAGAAGAGCTGCAAAAGGAAAAAAAGACAGACACACAGGAAACAAAGAAAACAAAGGAAGAAACAAAGGATGATTTCTTTGATAAGATTTCAAATTTCTTCTCAAAGATGTTTTAAATACAGAGGGGCAGAGAAAAGCTGCCTCTTTTTTCACACAGAAACTTATTGTAGAAACCAGGTGTGTACAGTATAATGGGTACAGTTGCATTCACAGGAGGATACATGAAGGTCATAGAACACAAACACGTGATACCGATTATACGAAATACATTAAATGCACTGGAAGCGCGGCTGGTGGATCATGGCTACCGTGTGGCTTTTTTGATGGAACAGACTCTGTGTCATGCAGGCCTCTTTAAAGGAAAGGAATTGCGGGATATTGTCATGACCTGCTTTCTTCATGATATCGGTGCTTATAAGACAGAGGAAATCGAGCAGCTAATCCAGTTTGAAACATGGGATATCTACCAGCATTCCGTATACGGCTATCTTTTCCTGAAAAATCTGTCCCCGCTCGGCCCGTATGCGGATATCATTCTATATCATCACATATATTACAGAAAGCTCAGAGATCATGATATTCCCTACCTTCTTGTGTCACAGCTTCTCAGCCTCTGTGATCGCCTGGATGTCTATCAGCTTGAGAAACCGCTTCAAAATGTGGAAGCCTTCCTTCGCCAGTTCGAGGAGGATTATTTCAGTAAGGAGGCGATTGATCTGTTCCTTTCCGCAGATGCACAATGCCACATGCTGGATCAGCTTTATGTGCAGCATCAGGAGGTAAAGGTAGCGGTCTTCGATGAAATACCGTTTACGGAATCAGAAGGAAAGGCATATCTGCATATGCTCAGCTATGCAATAGATTTCCGCAGTGAATATATGGTAGCACATACCATTACAACGACAAGTGTTTCCACAACACTTGCGGCGCTATGTGATTATCATCCGACAGAAATAGAAAAGGTGTATTACGGAGCCCTGCTGCATGATATCGGTAAGGTTGCCATACCGGTGACGATCCTCGACTTCCCGGGCAGACTCAGTCCGCAGGACATGGCAGTTATGCAGTCACATGTGACATATTCCATGAAAATTCTGCATGGTGTTGTCGATGAGGAAATCGAGCATATCGCTGTCCGTCATCATGAAAAGCTGAACGGCAAAGGCTATCCTCTGGGGCTGAAGGAGGAAGCTTTAACGACATCCGAACGCATTGTAGCAATTGCGGATATCATCAGCGCTCTCATAGGAAAGCGCAGCTATAAGGAAGCATATGACTTGGAGAAAATCAAAGAAATTTTACAGGAAATGGCTGAAGGGCAGTATCTGGATGATAGAATCGTACAGATTGCCTGTGACAATCTTCCTCACATCCTGCAGACGGTGAAGCGCGATTGTACACCGGTAATCGCAATGTACCAGGAAATACGTCGTGATTATGAGCATAGGATAGCACAGCTTGACAGGTAAGCAGTACATAAATGTGACTGCATAGTTCAATAATTACAGCCACACAGAGCTGCTGCATATGGCTATGCCAGGAAGAAATGCGGAAATTAAGCAAATAATCTTATAAAAATTTCTTTTTGATTCTGTACATAAGGAAGAAAAGATGGTATAATAATCGCGGTCTCAGGGAAACGGTTCGTGAGAAAGCTATTTCCTTATTCTGCCGGAGTGGCTCAATGGTAGAGCAACGCACTCGTAACGCGTAGGTTGGGTGTTCGATTCACCTCTCCGGCACCATATGATATATTCAGGTTGTGTTCATTTCGCCGTATGGCAAAGGCCTTAGGAAAGGGTCTGAAATGCATGACCTTTTTTTCTTGTATTTTGTATGTCCTCGTGCTGTGGAAGAGGCTTTTTCTAAAGCGTTGTATATGTCGAAGGGATACGCTAAAACAAGAATAGATAAAGAGGATAGTTCCTTTTGAATATCATCAGCAACAAGAAAAAAAGAATCAAAGCATCATTAAAGCGATGTACTTGATTCCTTTTAGCTTTCATGGGTAAAAGCTCTACCCATCTTTGGTGAAACGAAACCGGAAGACTATTCTTTTTTTTGCTTGTGAAAGATACCCTGTGCTTATTCTCTAACATTGATAGAAGGGAAACCTGTATGTTTTTCTATGAGAAGAGGCAGCATGCATGTAAATATTCAATAAAAGCCTTTGGCTGATGAAACTCCTGAGGTATCGGGATAGGGAATTGTTGCTTACAGGTGCGAGCACAGCTCATAGGCATCCCAGATGCCCTCCATGATATCCTTTGGATGCGAGCTGTCACCGATATTATAAATATCCTTTGCCTTCAACAAAATCTGATCATACAGAGAACGATTGCTGCGATAGCCAAGGGCAAGGATCGTGCAGTCACTTGCTAGCTCCTGTATAGCGCCCTGTGTCTCAACCACGATTTCATGCTCGCGGATTTCCTGCAGCTTTGTCTGTAAGCGGATTTCAACCTGATGGTGCTCCAGTAATTCCAGTATCATCTGCTTGTTCATATCGGCAGGAGCTCCGGTAGACATCAACGTATCCGCCATTTCAATGATGCGCACGCTTTTTCCATGCTGGGAGAGCCAGATGGCCAGCTCACAGCCAACAAGACCACCGCCGATAATCGTAGCTTCCTTCTTCGCGGTTACCGCTCCCTTTAATACATCGACAGCAGTTACGCCATATTCAATTCCCTTGATTGGCGGCAGGAAAGCGTGGCTTCCGGTGGCACAGATTACGACATCTGCGGCTTCGATTCGTGGATCCTGCGCCTGTATGTCACTATTCAGCTCAACCTGTACCTTCAGACGCTCCATCTGATGCTCATACCAGGAAATCAGCAGCTTTCCATCATCCTTGAATTCCGGAACACTTGCCCAGCGATACATGCCACCGAGCTGCTTTTCTTTTTCTACGAGTGTTACCGTGTGTCCGCGTAGTGCCAGAATTCTTGCGGCCTCCATACCGGCAGGACCTCCACCGATGACAAGACAGCTTTTCGTATGCTCTGCCTTACAGAAGGCAGCCTCTTTTTCACGGTTGCATTGCGGATTGACGGCACAGGACATCAGACGCATGGAGTGTGCCCGGTTAAAGCAGCCATCATGACAGGACAGACATGGGCGGATATCCTGAATATTGCCCTGGCGCATTTTATTAACAAATTCCGGATCCGCAAGCAGTGGTCTTCCCAATACCACCATGTCGCACTTTCCTTCCTGCAATGCATCGGCGGCAAGCTGCGGATAGCCCATGCGCCCGGCTGTCAGCACCGGTACCTTTACAACCTTCTTTACCTTTTCGGCAAATGGCAGATACAGGCCGCGATCCTGAAAGAATGGCGGATGTGCCCAGTACCATGCATCATAGCTTCCGGCATCCACATTCAAAGCATCATATCCGGCCTCGGTCAGTATTTTGGCGAATTGCAGGCCTTCCTCAATATCTCTTCCCAGCTCCGGATAGGATTCACCAGGCAGGATGCCATGGCGCTCCGCACGGATAAAGCTCTTGAGTGAGAATCTCAATATCACAGGAAAATCCTTGCCGCATGCCTGTTTAACAGCCTGTAATATGGCGAGTGGAAACCGCAGTCGTCCCATTAGATCGCCGCCGAACTCATCCTCACGCTGATTGAAATATTCCATTGTGAAATTATCCAGCAAATAACCCTCATGAACTGCATGCACCTCAATACCATCTGCACCTCCCATCTTTGCCAGCATGGCGCAGGTCGCAAAATCCTTGATCAGCTCATAGATTTCCTCTGTAGTCAATGCACGATGCTGAATGGAAGGATCCCAGCGATTCGTGGTAGCGCTCGGTGCAACAAAGGTATTATCCAGAATCATGGCAGGTATGGCAGAGCGTCCCAATCCGGCGGTCAGCTGGACAAACAGCTTGGAATTGTAGGCATGAATATTATCACTCATTTTCTTTAGCTGTGTCATGTAGCTTTGCGGGTCCTCCAGCGGACAGGGAAAGCTTGCCTTGCGGTGCTTTTCGATTCTGTTTTCGATAAAATTGGCACCGGTGATGATCAGACCGGTACCTCCACGGGCCCGTTCTGTAAAGTGATCAATGGATTCCTGCTTATATGCCCAATGGTCATCCAGCTGGCCCATCGCCATCGGAGCCATAGCAAAACGGTTTCGTATCTCCACATTACCGATACGAAGCGGCGTGAATAAAGCTTCATATTCCTTTTTTATGATGTCCCTCCTTTAAGTGAACGTGTTCATTTAATTACATGATAGCACTTACATAGAAAAAGTCAAGGGGTGGTTCACATTGTGTTTTTTAAGCGGATACGATACAATGAAGACACAAAGCAGGTGAGTCTATGAAAGAAAAGGAAATGCGGCGGCGGCCGAACCAGACGGAAAAAACAAGAAGAAAAATTGTTGAGGCGATTCATGTGAGTATGAAGGAAGCGGATCTCAGTGATATCACCATTCGAAGTGTATGTAAAAAGGCAGGTGTATCCATCGGCACCTTCTATTTATATTTTTCCTGTAAGGAGGCTGCTTTGCTGTATGGCTATCGTCAGGCGGATGAACAGTTTCTTGCATTACCGCTGGAGGAGGATGCATGGGGCAGCATTCGTAAAATCATGACCTGCTATCTGAAGATGGTCACGCTGGAGGATATGCATGCCGTGCGCCAGATTTATATCTGCCATATCAAATACCACGATACCTATTTCTTTGATGAACAGCGTCCGATTTTTCAGCTGCTGGCGGCAGAGGTTGGAAAGCTGGTTTCAGAGACTGCAGTAAAGGATGTGACATGGGGACTGCTGACGACTGCCAGGGGTCTGATTTATCATGCCTGCTGTTTGAAGGATGAGCAGATAGCATTGGACTGGCATGAGAAGCAGCTGGAGGAGCTTATGGATTACCTTTCCTATCGTGTGCAGAAATTACAAAAAGGAAATACGTGATCGCTGGCTTCATAATCATGTTTAACGTATGGTGGAAAAGGCTATTGCGAATAAGAGGATTCAATATGTTAAATAGCAGCTCTTTTTGATTACAGGCTGTATGGACTAGGTTTGTTTTAAAGGAAATAGTGTTTTATAAATTGTAATTTGTGGAGGTAAGAGCTTGGAACAAAATAGACCAGATTTTAAAGATATAAAATCATTTGAAGAATTTAATAAGTATTATTGGTACAGAGAAGAACTTTCACAAATATGTAAATCTCTCACATTAGAATATAGAGGTACAAAACAGGAACTGAATTACATTATAGAGCAATACTTTAAGGGGAATAGAATTGAAAGGATGTCAGAACATAAAAATAAAAAGCACACCGAAGTAATAACGCTAAATACACCACTACTTGAATGTAACTTTTCATTTAATCAAAAATTTCGAGATTATTTTTCAGTTTTAACTGGAGTTAAGTCGTTTAAATTTACTGCTAATATGGCAACAGCTTGGAGAAAAGTAAAAGGAGAGAACGATATAGAATTTACGATTCAAGATATGATTAACATATATTATGGAGAGTTAGATTATGCAAAGTATGATAATTCAGTTTGTCAATGGAACCAGTTTTTAAAAGATTTTTGTTTAGATAAACATAGTGATTATTATTCTAACAAATTAAAAGTTGCATCTATTCTTTGGAAAGAAGTTAGAGTATCTAAAAATGAAAAAAAATATTCAAGAAAACTTTTAACTGAATATGCTGATAAAATAGAGGGTTATTACAAGTAAATAAATTTCAGTTTGTTAAATTCTCGTGCGATATTGCTTGAAAAAGTTGGTGGAGTTCTTCTTCAATATTCTCTATAATTTGATTATCAAAAAACAAGGAGGATAACACAATGAATTTAGGAAATAGTTTATTTCACGCAAGAAAGAAAAGTGGATTATCACAAGAGGAAGTTGCTGAAAAAATCGGCGTAAGCAGACAAACAATATCAAAATGGGAAACCAATGAAACAGTTCCAGATATTTACCAATCAAAGAAGATGGCGAAACTCTATAGAATTTCTTTAGATGAACTTATTGAATTTGATATTGATTTACAAGAAATCGAAGAAATGATTGATAAAAGTGATGAAAAACTAAATGAAAAAGTGAATTGGACAAATGCATGGGGAAAGAAATATCCTATACTTCTTAAATACCAGACAGAAGTGAATACTTCAAATTATGCTTTTCGAATTACAAAAATGTTTGATGAAATTAAGAATGGATATGGATATAGTAAACAAGACGCGATGTTAGTTCTAAAAGATATTTTGTATCAATCATATAAAATCTGGAACAAATAAATAACGATTTATCTTCAGTTATAGATGATTTCCTTGAAAAGAAATGGGTAGCCGGTTTTCAGTATCTTGTGAAGAATTGTCAAAATCGTGTTGTAATCCTTTTCATCAAATACCAACTATGGTAAAATAGGGGCAATGAGGTGAGATAATGAAAGATGTGACATTAGTTGTACTGGCGGCCGGTATGGGCAGCCGTTACGGAGGATTGAAGCAGATTGATCCGATTGGACCAAACGGAGAAATTATTCTGGAAATGTCTGCATTTGATGCAATTCGTGCAGGCTTCAACAAGATTGTTTTTATTATAAAGAAAGCGATTGAAGAAGATTTCAAGAAAGCGATTGGAAATAAGATTGCGGATCATATCAAGGTGGAATACGTATTTCAGGAGATGGATGCGTGTCTGCCTGAGGGGTATGAGATACCTGCTGACCGTGTAAAGCCATGGGGAACGGCCCATGCCATTCTGTGCTGTAAAAACGTAATTCATGAACCGTTCGCCGTGATCAATGCGGATGATTACTATGGTATTGCTTCCTTCCAGAAGCTGCATGACTATCTGGTATCCAATGAGGATGAAACAGCATACAGCATGGTTGGCTTTGTTCTTGGAAACACTCTGACAGATCACGGCAGTGTTGCCCGCGGTGTCTGCAAGGTGGAAGACGGCAAGCTGGCAGGTGTTGATGAACGCACAAGAATTGAAAGACGCGAGGGCAAGGTACAGTATTACGAAAACGATACATGGTATGATGTGGATGCCAATTCTCTTGTTTCCATGAATATGTGGGGCTTTACTCCAAAATTCATGGAGGAAGTGGAAGAACGCTTCCCGACCTTCCTGCAGGAGACGGTGAAGGAAAATCCATTGAAGAGCGAATTTTACATTCCGGTGACAGTGGATACGCTGATCCGTGAAGGAAAAGCTACCGTAACCGTATTATCCAGTGATGACAAATGGTACGGTGTTACCTATCAGGAAGATAAGCCGATGGTAAAGGAAGGAATTCGCAAGCTGATTGAAGCTGGCAAGTATCCGGTACCGCTCTGGAGCAAATAACGAACAAGGGGAGCTTCCCCTTTTCTTTTGCTTACGAGCAAACACACGGAATCTGGAAAGCACGAGCAATGAAGGAAACACTTGATAAGTGATAAATGCCTGTTGTTCTGTGATAGGCTCGAATGCTTCTGCAAAAGAAGCACTCTGATGATGAAGAGCATAGCGAGGTGAACATGCATGCAGCAACAAAATGACTGGTACACGGGGATTGACTATTTTCAATCCTATAAGGAACAGGATATACAGGTGGAGGAACAAAGCCTTGCACAACCGGTGCCGCTCACACGGCATGAACGCGTGGAGCTCTGGTATGTTTTAAAGGGGGATGGCGATATTCTGGTGAACGGGGTTTTGCATACCGTTCAGCAGGATTCCTTTCTCTGTCTGTATGCTCATCATCTGTATGAGGTTTCCTGTGTGCGAAAGCCGCTGCGGGTATTGCGAATCCAGTTTTATATCGGTTTGTTCATGCATGCCATGTGGGAAAAACATCCCAGAGGAAGAAATGCCTCTCTGGTATATGAAACTCCGGCCTGTCTTCGCTGTGCGGATAGCGAGGTACTCCAGCTGTTTCATCGGGCACAGCAGGAATCTTACGGCAATGCCTTTGGTTCCCGCAATATGCTGATGTATATCGTCCTGCAAATTCATATGCTGTTCTGCCGCTATGCATTGCAGGAATCCATGGAGGAGGAACAGTCACCTGTCTGGAAGCTGATCAAGCGCACAATTGTAGCCTCACAGGAGCATACCACACTGCAGGATGCGGCAGCAAAGCTGCAGCTGCATCCACGCTACCTCAATCAGAAGATCAAGGATGCCTGCGGTTACAGCTTTACCCAGCTGCGCTCATTCGGCAAAATCATCAATGCCTGTGCACTGCTTCACTTTGAGGACCTATCCATTTCTTATATTGTGGATCTGCTTTCCTACTCCTCTACTGCTGGCTTTTACCGTCAGTTTCAGGCATGGACAGGAATGTCACCACTGGATTACCAGAAGCACCGGATTCTGGACAATGCTCATTTCTATTGCCGCAAGGATTTGTATTTGCAGATTATGCAATAAGATCGGAA
>OLFA01000204.1_pt1 | contig 13515 bp, 14 predicted proteins | sample 1609061 | NCBI WGS metagenome assembly OLFA01 (sample SAMN02675046, study PRJEB24791) | human gut metagenome, SKBSTL021 | isolation source: stool | host: Homo sapiens | place: USA | reverse complement strand
CGTGGGCGTTGCTGCTATTATGAAAGCATTTGCTGATGCATTCGGTGGTGGTTCGATCAGTAAGGCACTCGACAACATGGTCAACGGTCTTACTAATGTTGTAACCCAGTTCTCTGAATGGCTAGCTCGTAATGGTGCAAGTATTATTAAAATATTTGCTTCAATTGGTAGTATTGCGAAGAGTGTCGGCACCGGGTTCATTTATGCACTGTCTGATTTCTTACATCTAATTCCGGGCGTTCACAGTTCTGGGATGAAAGGAATTGCTGATGCTTTTGCTGAGATTGCTAAGCACCAAACCGCTTTACAGATTATCGGTCGTGTATGGGGAACTTACTTTGTAGCATCTAAAATTATGGGTGCTGCTAAGGCAATGAATGAGCTTTACAAGAATATGCTGGCAATTACCACGTTGAGTAAAGTTCAATCGCCTACCGGTGGCTTATTTGGAGATTTAATGCACCTTGCCAATGGTCGAGAAGCAAAAGTAGTTGATGCAGCTGCTACTACTCGATTAGCTCGTTATGGCAATGTCGAAAAGCAAGGTGTGAAGATTACGCCTTATCTTGATGAGCGAGGATTCAAAGCTTCATGGGGTCGTTTCGTAAGTACACTCCCAATAATAGGCGGTACAGCAGGAAAACAGACCGGTGAAGCTGTAAGTAAAGGACTGCTTGCACGCCTAGCTGGAGGTACTAGTTTAAAAGCGTTAGGAAAAACTATTGCTGGTAAGTTAGGCACTGGAATCACCATCGGTTTAGGTGCCATTGATATTCTTCGAGCAATAACACCATCTTTTAAAGGAGATCGTGTTAAAACTGCCGGTAAAGGTATCGGTGCTTTGTTGGGTGCAGGTATTGGTTCGTTCTTAGGGCCTTTTGGAACCATGATCGGTGGAATGCTAGGTTCAACAATTGGAGGAGCAGTTTCTCATTCTGTTGCAAACGCGTTTGGTGCCATCGGCAAAGGAATGAAAGGCGCATTAGATGCAGCTGGAAGATTTCATAATTGGATTACCCATTTAACCTGGAAAAAGCTAGGAGATGGCATAAAAAATGCAGTGTCAGGAGCTTTTGGTTGGGCAAAAAAAGAATGGGGAAAGTTAGTCGACTGGTGGAATGGTTAGTCTACTTCATCAAGTAAACATTCTTCTAGCAATTCAAAGCAACCATCTCAACAAGTCGTTGATTCTCTAGGTGGGAATAACTATTCTAAGCAAGATATTGCTAACGTTAAGGAAATGAACAAAGCAATCACTGATTACACTGGTTCATTGAAGAAACTAAAGGCAGCTATCAAAGAGAATGACCCAACTAAACAACTTAACGGCATGAATAGCCGGCTGAATAAGTCGATAAAATCATGGGATAAGTTAGCGACTCCAATCAAGAAGATTGGTGCTGCGTTCAAGTCACTCAATTCCTTTAATAAAGAAATGGGGAAGAACGATGCATTTGCTAAGCTCAACAAAGATTTGCCTAAGCTTGAGAAAAATCTGAAAAACAATAAGATTGCTCAATACATTAAGAAGCTATCTAGCGAACTTAAGAAAGCAAATCTTACTAAGACTCTTGATAAGATGAACACTTCCGTCAATCGGAGTGCTAAATATTGGAAAGAGTTGGCTAAACCGGTCAAAACATCTGCTGATTCATTCAAGACAATGGATAAGGCACTTAAAGACTTCAAGGGGAAGAACAACCCGCTTGACCGCTTAGATAATAGTGTTATTAGCCTATGCAAGACGGTTAAGAAGTATCAGTTTGGTAAAGAACTTGCTCAGCAAATGACTATTGCTGATAAGTCGATGAGTGGTAAGCATAGTTTTGTTGGTCGGTTTAGCTCAATGACAAGAACGGTCGAAAAAGAACTACGCCCCTTCGGTCGCCTTTTTGATCGAGATTGGAAAGATACTTGGGAACATATCGACAGTTACCCTTCACGAGGACTGTCTAGGGTTCACAGTACCGTTTCAAGCAGATTGTCCTCAATTGAAAGTCGAGAATCTAGCTTTACCAGTAAATTCTTAAGTGGATGGCGAAGTTGGGTTAGTGATGTTGTTAGTTCAATGCGCTCTGGCTTTGATAAACTCCCCGGAATTGCTCAAAGGGCAATGTCAGGTATTGTTAGCCGGTTAAACAGTGGTATCTCAGCAATCAATAACGTTATTGGTGACTTTGGCGGTGATAAGAAGCTAAGCTCAATTCACTATGCACAAGGTACATCAATGAGTGGTTATTCAGGTCACCCAGGTGGATTGGCAATGGTCAATGATGGGCTTGGTCCGCATAAGCAGGAACTTGTTTGGCAACCCTCGAGTGGCTGGCAAGTATTTGCCGGATTAAACCGTCTAGTTAACCTAGAACCCGGTTCCCAAGTTATTGACGCTGAACATTCTGACCCAATTTTGCGTGCTAATTCAATTCCACATTATGACAGTGGGACGCTTTCAGAGGATGAACAAGATAAGATTGCGGAAGCATTTATCAATAACCCGGTGAAGGCTTCACGTGATTTAGTCTTAAAGGTTACTAATTGGAGTTCAAGCACTCCGATTGTGCCAACCTTTGGTAAAGCTACTGCTATTGGTTTCTCCCGTGGAATTGCTAACGTCTTAAAGGACTTATTAGGAATTATCAAGGAACCAATCAACGGTGACTGGACTCCCGTAATCAAGTCCGCTGCACGATTGCTTCATTTTCACATTGCTGGTTGGCAAATTTCTAAATTACTTCGTCAGATTCAGACTGAATCAGGTGGTCGAGAGGTAATTACTAACCATTGGGATAGTAACGCTAAAGCAGGGCACCCATCACAGGGGTTACTGCAATTCATCCCGTCAACGTTTAATACGTGGGCGGTTGGTAAGTATCACGATATCAACAAAGGTTTCGACCAAATCTTAGCTGCTATTAATGCTCTTAATCATGGTGGCGAAGGTGGCTGGGGCAATATCGGTAACGGTCACGGCTGGGCTAATGGTGGTCATATCATGCAGGCTCAATTTGGCTTGGTCGGTGAAGATGGTGACGAATATGTTATCAACCCTAATAAGCCCAATGCCATGAAGTTGATTCAAGAAGCAGCTAGAGACGTTGTACATCGTAATCCTAACATTCGATTTGCTATGCCTAAAATAACGACTGCTCAATATCAGCCGGCAAATTACCCGGTATCACAGAACAGTGATTCAACTAACCCGCTTGTAGGATTAGTAAAACAGGTAATTGAACGGATTGATGGAATTAACCTACAACCTGTTGCCTTTGTTGATGATGCGGCTAGAGCTACTAATAAGTACAACGCTAAGCGAATTGGCATGATGAAAGGAGGAAGATAGATGGTACAGGTTTTCTCAACTAAAAAGGATGTGCCAAGTATGTACCCTTTTCTGCTTCCTACCGAAAATGGGGTGGGAGCAAGAAAGTATTATCATTACCAACCAATTGAGTATTCAATTTCAGCTGACGGTAAGACTTGGGATAGTTGTTTTGATGTTCCGGAGCTTGAAGGAGTTTACTGCTATCGTTCTCCTGACGTTCAGCCAGCTGTTCAGACTGACAATCTGAAGAAGATTGGCCTGATGGACGGTCAACGACTGCTTTCAAGTTCGTACGACATCCGACAGATTACTATGCAGATAGTTGCAAAGGATAATGTTGATGAAAGCGATTCTCTATTAGCCTATGACGCTTTACAAAGGTTCTTAGTTAGCCGTGAAGCTTATTGGATTTGTTTTTCTCAATGGCCTCAACGAATGTACTACGTTAAAGCTAAATTATCAGCTCCTACGTTCACTGCTAATAGCTGGTCTGCTACGGTCACTTTTACTGACCTTATCGGGTTGAGCCGGAGTGTTGGCACATCGTTAACCTATACCCAGAATGAAGGCTTTGGTAATAACATGAAGAATGCTAAACCAGAGTATACGTTCACTGGTAATTCTTTCATCGTGTACAACCCTTCTGATGTCATGATTGATCCAGAAAGGCGAGGGCATGAACTTAAAGTGATTTGTGAGGGCACATCTAATGGAAAACTGAAAATTACCAATAAGACTACTGGTGATTCAATTTCACGTATTGGCGCATATACGACTGGATCTAGTGGAGATACACCAACAAGCAAAGAAGGGCAGTCACCATTTAATGGTACCTGGGAAATTAATGGAGTAAGAACAACCCTAAATGGAAAATCAGATCAAATGCAAACTGACGATGGTGTTATTAGGCTCCAACCTGGGAATAACGAAATCTTAGTGGACAATTTCTCTGGAAAGATAACGTTTGACTTTCCGTTTTGGTGGCTATCATGAGCGAAACGGTATTAATTACGAGCGACCTCAACAATAATGGGGGGAACGCCTGGTGTAGAAGAACGTATTGATTGGAGCGATCTATATAACTCATTCAAGGTGAATTTTCAGTTAAATACCTCTTATGAAATATCATTCACTGCTACTTATACTGATCAATATAAAGATGCTTTTAACATGCTTAAAATGAAGAGGTATATCTATTATCATGGTCAGTTTTATACAATTCAGCAATTGGAAAATGGATTTGATGAGTACGGTCTTCCTACTATGCAAGTTACTGCTAATGCTTTACTGATTGATAAAATGAAAAATGTTCGAATCGATCCTAAACAACCGACTGAAGACAATCCGGACACTAGCGGTAATTCGTCTAGTGATTCCGGAGATAGTGGTGATCCTCAACCGGGAGTGGTAGTTAAGCGGACTGATGAGCAACAAACCTATTCATTACAGAATAGGCTAGACCAGTTCTTTAATAACAATGACCAGGGAATTAAGTATGAGCTTCATGGTAATTTCCCTAATGTGGCTGTTGATTGTACTGGTTCGTTATACGAATGGCTTGGTCAAAACCTGTCGCTGTTTGGAGCATACTATGTTCCATATAACTATGTATTGAAGATTTATGACATTGATAGTTTGTCCCATCCCACTGATAAGCAGTTCCGCTACCTGAACAACGTTACTTCTATCAATTTTCAATCTGATGGGAATGATATGTATAACGACTTTGATGTTTACGGTGGCAAGATGGAAAAAGACATCACAACTGCCGGAAGTGGTGGGACTGGTAACGGTGTAACTGAACCGGTTAACGGTAATTGGGAACCAGTTATGCAGAATGCTGCTAGTCTTGTCGGTGAAAACTTATCGGCTAACGATATTGCTAACATCAATAATCGGATTAGGATCGAATCTAGCGGTCGTGAAGACGTGGTTAATAATTGGGACTCAAATGCTGCAGCAGGGCACCCGTCCAAGGGACTGTTGCAGTTTATTGATTCCACGTTCAATTATTACTGTCGCCCGCCATATACGAATATTATGAAAGGGCTCGACCAACTGATCGCTATGATGAATATTCCTAACTGGCGACAACAGATTAGTGGTTCAGGCGGTTGGTCACCACATGGGGCACCAATAGGCTACTATTCAAGCACAATCAAGCAGTGCTTGGGGATGGCCGTTTCCGTCTGTTGGCGAAGGTTCATTTACAAACGGTCAACTCTTTGGGGTGCAACTGGGCGGTGGCTTCCGGACAAACGGCTTTCATGATGGATTGGATTTCGGTTCAATCGATCATCCAGGTTCAGAGGTTCATGCTATTCATGGTGGTACCGTAACTACTGCTGCTACTTGGGGTGGTAGTGAGATTAAATGGTACCTAGTTATTACCGATGAAACAGGGCTGAATGTGGAATATCAAGAAGCTTTTAGCTCCGCAAGTAATATCATTGTTGGCTATGGTCAAAAGATACAATGCGGACAGGTAATCGGCTATCGAACTACAAACCACCTTCACGTTGGAATTACGAGAATGAATGTGCAACAAGCATTTAGTCACGCTTTCTTAAATGACGGAACCTGGCTTGATCCACAGGCGATGATTAAGAATGGCGGTGACGGTCAGAATGGGGGTAGTAGCGATACAACTTCCACAACCACCCAGACTTACTACTCGCTTTATTACCATTACCATAACGATGACAGTGTTAAGAAGTATGGGCTTCACAGGGGCCCTCAAGTGATTGTTGATTCTATCTACGATATGGATGCTTTAAAGAAGTATGTTGACGCATCTGTTCACGTCGATCCACCAACAACCGTTACCAATAATGAATACGGCGAGACGGATTTCAAACTTGGTGATACTTGTCAAGTTGTTATTCCGGAGAATAATTTCAACCAGAAAATGGTATTGATGGGGATTGAATTTAATCCGTTTAACCCGGATTCAGAAGTTTCGTTAACTTGGAATAACACTGGGTTAGTGATGAAAGATTCTATCTATGCAATGTACCAAGATATTAATGCGATGAACCGTAATGTTGAGCAGATTGATTATTACGGGGCAACAGGTACACAGCATGAGAATCACTTCGCTAACATTAATGTTAATCGAGGATCTAGTATGCGATTTAGTCATGACCAGCTTGTGGCGATTCAAAAGTTTACTAATGGTTAGGAGGCGGATAAATTGGCTAATCCAACTAGTGGTCAATCATCGAATGGTAACGATAACAAGCAACCAGATATTCCGATCATTAACCCTGATGATTCCGGAAAATACATTCAAGGAATTGTTCTTCAATATGGTTATGATTCAGTTAGCGGTATCTGGGGAGCCGGTTACTCTTACGATAACGGTGCTCACTTCTTTGTAACTGATACCGTCTACGGGCGTAAGTATCGGCAAGAGGACGCTGACCGTTTGTGGCCGTACTTGAAGAAATATATCGGTGGGACTTCAGGAACAGTTACCGGCTCGATTAAGTGGGCTGATATTTTAGATAAGCCTGAGATTGTAACGGTTGATTATCTTAATCAGCGGCTTTCTTCAATTGCCCAGAGCGGTCAAATCAGTTCACTTGATTGGTCACAGATTACTAACAAGCCTGACGTTGCTACAAAAGACGATTTGAAGAAAATTCAAACTACACCAGGTAATCCGGGTAAAGATGGCAAATCTGCCTATGAGATTGCTGTTGAACACGGCTTTGCTGGTTCTGAAGATGATTGGCTGAAGTCATTACATGGTAAAGATGGTACTTCATCCGGTGGTGGTAAGGGTGATACTAGCCTATCTACTGAAGCCATTACTGATTTGATTAAACAACATTTAAAAGCCCGGCTTGATGTTAAGTCGGGTAATTTAGTAGTCGATGTTAATGATGTATCTGATGGTTCAATTGCAGATTCAGTAGCTGCTAAGGTTGCTCATTCACTCCATTTTAAGATGGTGAATGGCAACTTAATAACTAGTGTGGGAGGTGAGTAAATGAGCGAGATAAATTTAGGAAAGGTAATGCTAAGTTGGCAAGGTGAGTATGATAATGCAAAAACTTATACTCGACTTGATGCAGTTAGTTATAATGGCTCAAGTTATATCAGCCTAAATGGCTCGGTCGGAGTGTTACCGACTAATGCTGAATATTGGGGGAAACTTGCTCAAGCAGGTAAAGATGGTAGTGCTGCAACAGCACAAGCGCCGGATTTAACTCAACTTAAATCGGACGTTGCTAGTAATAGTGCAGAGATTGCTTCGGCATCTTCAACTGCTAATGCTGCTAGTGCAGCAGCCTCACAAGCTAATCGAGCCATTCAAGCAATTGATTTGTCACCGCTCGAACAAAACATTACTGCTAACTCAACAGCAGCTAGTAGTGCCTATGCATTAGCTTCTAGTGCAATGAGCGAAATTCAACGAAAGGCTAGTGGTGGAGCTACTATTAATACAGATATTCTAAATGCCAATGATGATGACAAAACGCCTGATAAATACAAGGATGGGTTTACTTATGAAATGCGGTATGCTTCTAAAATTGGTATTACCATGTCTGACTATGTACTGAATCCGCCGACTGTAATTGTCGGATTACTGACTACTAAGACTTACAAGCTAAGTGCTATGCAATTGGCACATCAAACATATGAAGTTTCAGCTACTAATGAGCCATATGTTTTTATGCGAATTGGCACGACAACTAAAACTTCGGATAAGACAATATCAAAATGGACCGATTGGGTACTGGTAAAAACATCGAATAAATTATCAAATGCTGATAGGTTCGGTGGCACGATTAATAGTTAGGAGGTGTAACAATGGCAGTAAATATTCAGCTCTCAGGAGCTTATAGTGAGACAGAAGATAATAAGATTTTAAAAGTAGTCAATTTTGGTGGTAAATCTTATGTCGCTATTCGAGCTAATAAAGGAGTCTTACCAACTGATACTGAGTATTGGGCACTTGTAGAAAAAGGTGAACCAGGACCAGCAGGCCATAGCCCAAAAATTGAGGTAAAGGATAATTTTCTCTGGATCGATGGAAAAAAGAGCGCATTTCTTCAAGGACCGGCAGGTTCGATGACAGAGACGAACGTTCTTCCAGCCAACGCAGACTTAAACGACTATAAAAATAATGGCTTCTTTATTGCTGCTAACATCAAAACGAAGAATTCACCTTTCCATGATACGGGTGTTGGAACTGATTTGTTTGTGATGACAGTGATTTCGTGGCTTGGGTTGTATGTCAAGCAAGAAATTACGGATTTGAATAATAACATTACTTATGTTCGTACAAACAAGTCATATGAGTGGAGCAAGTGGCAGAAACTCTCAGGGAGTGAAGTTAGTTGATTTGGACTCAATATCAAGATATTCGCCCTGATGATGATTTAATTGCTATTTATAAGCAAAAGACTCAACAAGTATATGATAAAGCGAAGTTCCTTATTCAAGCAGTGAATGGAGTCTTTATGGATATTGATGATGAATTTAACTTTACTATTCCATCGTTAGTTAATCCGGGTGATTTGCTTAATCGAGCAATGTATTTATGGACAATTAAAGTGTCACAAGATGTTCAAAGAGACTTGAATGCTGTTGTTGATATCTTTAATGCTCATGGCTTAGTAGATGAAATAACTAATAAAGATACGGAGTATCTTATTATTTGGCAACCACGAAGGCTCGTTATTGATAAGGTATATTTTGCAAAATTAAACAGTAATTATAAGTCGGCTAACGCATTGTTAGACCGGCTTTTTAATTACATCAAACCATATTTAAATTAGGAGGGAGAAAATGGCAGCAAAAAATGTATTCATTGTCTTAGATATTGACAAAGGTACACAAGACAATGGAACAACAACTTACGTTAACCTAACGCCACATTTTCAGGGGCGAGTTGCCGATAGTCTATGTACCGTTAATATTCAGATACGACGTCATGGCTTACCGATGGATTTAACGAAGTTTAATGTTGGCTTCCAAGGAATTGATCCAAATGGTAAGCGTTTTGAAGGTATTGGGTGGGAGTCATACGACTTACCCGGTACAAATGAACAAATTGGGAAAGTTAGTTACTGCTTCCCAGCAGGCATGTTTCAGGTTGAAGGCCAGTGGGATCCGGATGGGACCTACTTTTATGTTGATGATGGTAAAGGAATGAAAGTATCAACTGTTGGGGTTTGCTTAAATGTTCAACCCGACTTAGTTGAGATGGGAGTTAATGCCAAGCCGTTTGAGACTGATATGGATCGGGCAGTTGCTGAACTAAAATCATATGCTGACAAGAAAATGCAAGAGATTGGTGATCTAACTGAACGCTTCGATCAACTTCAAGGTGCCGTTTCTGCTTTGAAGTCTCAGCTTAGTTCTTATACTGACTTAATTAATTCTAAGGCAGTACCAACAATTAATGAGATGCATGACTATGCTAAACAACTTGGTCAAGGTGAAAACTTGAATGGTAATTTGGACAACGCTACTGACCCGAAGGTTTACATTGTTAGTGCTGGAACTGAGAATAGTCCATCGAAAACTGACGGGGTACTTCGGACATTTGGTAACCGTGCTTACATGGTTCAAGTATTTATTGATAGTAACGCAAACGAGTTCGTTCGAGCTGCTAAAAACGGAGTTTGGGGAATCTGGATTACAACTACCCAATTCCCAACTGACGCAGAAATGTATCCAACGGTTAATAATGGCGGAAATACAACATCTATACCTATTTCTGATGGAACAACAGTAGTTGGTGTTCAACCAAGTAACGGTTCCACAATAGGCGGTGGCACTACAACAATTGTTACTAATGGTGGCAACAACATTAATGTTTCTACTAAAGCCGCTCATGCTGCAGCCTTTAACGGTAACAACAATTCAGGCATTAGTGATGGGACCGTGGTTGGTACACTTCCTTCAAATTCAGGTGGTGCAGACGCTGATAAATATGGTGATTCAATCGTTAATGGCGGTTCAGTCGTTAAAATCTAAGGAGGAGCATAAATGGATTTAGAATTTATTGGCAAAAATCGATTGTGGGCACAAAAGCTTAATAATGATTTGCAAAAGCTCAATACGTTATCAAATTGGAAGTATGAGTCGCATTCCGGGACATTTCTTAATGGAACAACTGGTTGGTTAACAGGTACTATCAGTTATAATTCTGATATGTATATTGCTAGTATCAATGGCTGGATTAAATTTCCTGGCAATGTTGCGGTAGTTAGTACAAATCCACTTGATGGAGTGCTTAATGGCAAAGGATTACCGGTAATTGGTTCAGCATATGTTGGTGCGCCAAATGGACAAAATAATTACTCACCATTTAAGTTCAATAATCAAGGACAATTAGAAGTAGAAGGCGGAACTGGTGACCAGTGGAATAAAAACACTAATTATGAAGGTTGGGTTTCGATGGTGTTTATTGGTCCGCGTTCACAAATGAAGGTCTAAGGAGACCAGATAATGGCTGATACAAAGGCCTGGGTTAACCGGTCGCCATAGAAAATCACAATACATAAAAAAAGCGTACGAAAGCGTTAAAAATTTAACGCAATCGCACGCTTCTTTTATGGGCGGCTTTGAGAAAGGAGACAAAATGAGAACACTTGTATTAGATGATGACTGGGGCAAGTGGAAATTTGGTGATACCGATACCGTAATGACCTTTACACCGAAGACTGATGATAAGACCCCTAGTTATGATAACAACGTGTTAACTTTTAAGATCGCACAAGCTGACGGTTTGAAGAGCGGGGATTATATTGCTAACGCTCCAGGTCACGTTGCTGATAATAGTCAAGACGTGGAATTAGATACGTCTGATGCAAAAGCAAGTACTCAATCGGTTTCCACAAGCACTTCTACTAGCACCTCACAAGCTAAAGAATAGAAGGTGAAAAAATGAATTGGATTACACCACATTCTTTCTTATCCCTTAATTGGGATGAATGGGCTTCAATCATTGCTATTCTAACCGCAATTGCATTGATACTTCGCTGGGTAATTAGCAAGGCTGATGTACAACTCTTCGGGCCAATTCGAGAACAATTAAGTGATGTTAACTCTGGGTTGAAAGAGTTTAACCAACGCCAACGAAAAGCAGAATTACGTTTGGAAAACGGTGATAAAAAGTTCATTCGCCATGACGAAGAATTAAAGGATCATGAACGAAGAATTACGAACTTGGAGGGGCAAAAATGAACGAGATTATTAATGCTATTCCGGAATATGTAATTACGTTGGTTGTTTCGACGGCGATTGTGTATGCATTTAAGTATTTGGAAAACTTGATTCATGCTAAGGCATTACATGCGAAGACCGCTCAATCAAAGGAGCTGTGGAGTTTTATTGAACAGGTAGCTGATACAGCGGTTAGTTCATTAGTCAATGCGCAGATGTCTGGCAATGACAAGTTCAATCAAGCAATTACGATTGTTCAGGATGTCTTAGCTAAGCGTGGCTTTACTAATGTTGATGTCAAATCAATTGAATCAGCCGTCCAAGCAGCTTATGAAAAGTCAGACTTAACCGGTAATGATACTACTGACCCTGTAAAGGTTGCTATTCAGACTGCACCTAACCGGGCTAATGATTTAACAAAGGAGGATGATTAGCAATGGCATTGTACACAGTTGATGTTTATTCTGGAAGCTCCGATAGTATTATTCGGGATTCACACGCTGATGGAGTGATTGTTAAAGCTACTCAGGGTACCAGCTATGTTAATCCTCGCTGTAATCATCAGTGGGACCTAGCCGGTCAACTTGGTAAGTTGCGCGGATTATACCACTACGCAGGTGGTGGCAATCCCGAAAGTGAAGCCCAATACTTCATCAACAACATCAAGAATTACGTCGGTCAAGGAATCCTAATCCTGGATTGGGAATCATACCAAAACTCATCCTGGGGCGATGCTTCATGGTCATTGCGCTTCGTAACTGAAGTACATCGACTTACTGGAGTATGGCCCTTAATTTATGTACAGGAATCAGCATTGTGGCAGGTTGCCAACTGTGCTCAATACTGCGGTGGCTGGGTAGCTAAGTATGCATCAATGACTTGGAATAGTTGGACGCTGCCAAACATGAGCGTCAGTGCTAGTGCCTTTGGTGCCCTGACTGGTTGGCAATTCACCGGTGGCGACATGGACCGGAGCATCTTCTACCTCACTAAGGAAGCCTGGATGAAGATTGCTAACCCTAGTGGTAGCAAAGACGGTTGGCAAGGCTCAGGTGATACCTGGCAATATTTTGAGAATGGTTCAGCAGTCAAGAACGACTGGCGTAAGGTTGATAATCGTTGGTATTACCTAGATGAATCTGGGAATACGGTTACTGGTTGGCGCAAGATTAACAATCGTTGGTATTACTTCGATGTTAACCATGACGGAACGTTTGGTGCTGCTCTAACTGGCTGGCAACAAATTAACGATCATTGGTACTACATGGATTCTGACAATACTTGGTGCCTGACCGGTTGGCAAGAAATCAATGGTAAGAAGTATTACTTTGATCCGGACAATGCTTGGATGTTAACTGGTCGTCAAGAGATTGATGGGAAGTTATATGTCTTTGGTGACGACGGGGCCTTACAAACACCAATTGAGAATCAACCAGCCGACTTAAAGCCAAGCAAGACGGAAACCGAAACCAAGCTAACAGCAGTTGACCGGGAAGTCATTGAGAATGACTTGAAGCCCTACATTCAAAGCATAATAAAAGCAGAAATTGCTAAGGAAAAGTAGGTGATTAAATGCAAAATAAATGGCATGTAAATAGGAATGGTTATGAGATTCAACTTGATTCTTTTAAGCACTTAGAAACGACTAAGAAAATAACGGTTCGTTTCAATAACACAAATGGAATTGGATACTTTACGCCTGATACCACACATACGTTTGTTGCTAAGGTAGCTAACTCAACTGGCTTAATTGGAACTGATTATCCAGTTGAAGTACAAGGCAACCAGTTCTCACTTAGTAGTGCATCTTTAGTAGATTTAGGACCAGATGACTATTATTTTGAAATATGGGAAACATATACGGACGTCGATGGCAAGGAACAAACAAGTATTTTCCCTTCACCTGGTTATCGGGTAGGATTTGAAATTATTGAAAACATCGGTGATAAAACCGGTCAGCTATTAAAACAAATTAACTTTACTGATTTTGTTAAAGAGATCGGAAGAGC
>OLFA01000203.1_pt1 | contig 13549 bp, 9 predicted proteins | sample 1609061 | NCBI WGS metagenome assembly OLFA01 (sample SAMN02675046, study PRJEB24791) | human gut metagenome, SKBSTL021 | isolation source: stool | host: Homo sapiens | place: USA | reverse complement strand
CTTTGCAATAATTCTAGCTACCCTAGCCGCAATCATTGCCTCGCAAGCTTTAATTCACATTAAAAATAGAGTGTCTTCCGACACTCTACTTATCTGCACATATTAGTTATATTTACGTTTTCTAGCAGCTTCAGATTTTTTCTTACGTCTTACGCTTGGTTTTTCGTAATGTTCTCTTTTACGAATCTCCTGCTGGATTCCAGCTTTTGCGCAATTTCTTTTAAATCTGCGTAAAGCGCTGTCTAACGTCTCGTTTTCTTTTACGATTACATTTGACATAGTCTCACACCTAACCTCCCCTCCAGCCTGGTATTGTGCATCATACGACTGTTCGGGTATTTTTATTGCACTACAAAGAATTATAACATATTTTTCGGAAACGTCAACTGATTTTTTCCATTTTTTTAAGAAAGTTGTCCTTCCAGTGCTTCTGCTGCTTTTTTCAGTGCTTCCTGGATTCCTGCCGGGTTCTTTCCACCAGCCTGCGCCATATTCGGGCGACCGCCGCCGCCACCGCCAACAAGACCTGCAATGGCTTTTACAAGGTTACCTGCATGAGCGCCCTGTTTCATTGCCGCATCTGTCGCAGTTACCATCAGGCTGACTTTTCCATCATTTCCGGAAGCCAGAACAACAACACCTTCTCCGAGTTTTTCTTTGAGCTGATCTCCAAGATCACGAAGCCCGTTCATATCGACTCCATCCACCTCTGCTGCGAGAAGTTTCACACCTTTGATCTCCTGTACCTGATCCATGACATCTCCCATGGCATCCTGTGCCAGTTTGCTCTTCAAGCTTTCCACTTCACTGTGCAGCGCCTTGTTTTCTGCTGTCAGATGCGCAATCTTCTCAGCCAGATTATCTGGTGTCGCTTTCAGTACTTTTGCAGCTTCATTCAGTTTCTTTTCCAGATTGTCATAGTAACGGATCAATCCCTTGGATGTCAGTGCCTCGATTCTTCTCACACCGGCAGCAACTCCCGATTCAGAAAGAATCTTGAACGCCATGATCTCATTTGTATTCTTTACGTGAGTTCCTCCACAGAATTCAATAGAGTAGTCTCCCATATTGACAACTCGTACCACATCTCCGTATTTTTCACCAAACAGGGCCTGTGCTCCTGTCTTTCTTGCCTCTTCGATCGGCATGTTTTCTACTTTTACAGGAAGTCCTGCCACAATCTGCTCATTCACGATTGCTTCCACTTTCTGCAGTTCTTCCGCTGTCATGGCAGAGAAATGAGAAAAGTCAAAGCGAAGTCTGTCTTCGTTCACGCTGGATCCTGCCTGCTCTACGTGTGTTCCAAGAACGGTTCTCAACGCTTTCTGAAGCAGGTGTGTCGCACTGTGGTTTCTTGCAGACAATGCACGTTTTTCAGCATTTACACACAATTCTGCCTGATCCCCTGTTTTGATCATTCCTTTGACAACAACTCCTACATGACCGATCTTTCCACCTAAAAGTTTTACTGTATCTTCTACTTTGAATTCACCTTCTGCTGTACGGATGATTCCTGTGTCTGCCTCCTGTCCTCCGCTTGTCGCATAGAACGGAGTCTCTTCTGCAAATACAGTACCTCTCTGTCCGTCAGAAAGCGCTTCTACGATTTCTGTGTCAGAAGTCAGAACCGTAATCGGAGACTTCCATGCCAGATTCTCATAGCCTACAAATGTACTTGTGATACTTGGATCAATGGATTCGTAAACCGTCACGTCCGCTCCCATATAGTTCGTCTCTCCGCGGGCTGCACGGGCAGTCTTTCTCTGAACTTCCATGGATGCGTGGAATCCCTCTTCATCCACCTGCATTCCTTTTTCTTCCAGGATCTCTTTTGTCAGATCGATCGGGAATCCATATGTGTCATACAGCTTGAACGCATCTGCGCCAGACAGAGTTGTTGTCTGCTCTGCTTCCATTTTCGCTGTCATTTCCGCAAGAATACCAAGTCCCTGATCGATTGTTTTGTTAAACTGATCTTCCTCTTTCGCAATGACTTTTAAAATAAAGTCTTTCTTTTCTTCCAGTTCCGGATATCCGTCTTTTGATCCTTCGATGACGGTCTGTGCCAGTTCCGGAATAAAGCTTCCCTCGATTCCGAGCAGTCTTCCGTGGCGGCATGCACGTCTTAACAAACGGCGGAGCACATATCCTCTTCCTTCATTGGACGGCATAATTCCATCAGAAATCATAAAGGTCACAGAACGTGTATGGTCTGTGATGACACGGATGGAAATATCAGCCTGTGCATCTTTTCCATACTCTGTATCAGCAAGACGGCAAATGTGATCACGCAGTGCCTTGAGTGTATCCACATCAAAGATCGAATCTACATCCTGTACAACAGATGCCAGACGTTCCAGTCCCATTCCGGTATCAATATTTTTCTGCTCCAGTTCGGAATAATGTCCATGTCCGTCATTATCAAACTGTGTAAATACGTTGTTCCAGATTTCCATATAACGGTCGCATTCACAACCTACCGTACAATCCGGGCTGCCGCATCCGTATTTTTCCCCTCTGTCATAATAGATCTCGGAACAAGGACCGCATGGGCCGGAACCATGCTCCCAGAAATTGTCTGCTTTTCCAAAACGGAAAATACGCTCTGCCGGGATCCCCATTTTCTTATTCCAGATTTCGAATGCCTCTTCATCTTCTTCGTATATGGACGGATACAATCTGTCTGGATCCAGACCTACTACCTCTGTCAAAAATTCCCAGGACCATTCGATTGCTTCATTCTTAAAGTAATCTCCAAACGAGAAGTTTCCAAGCATCTCAAAAAATGTACCATGACGTGCTGTCTTTCCTACATTCTCGATATCTCCTGTACGGATACATTTCTGACAGGTTGTCACTCTGCGTCTCGGCGGGATCTCCTGTCCTGTAAAATATGGTTTTAACGGAGCCATCCCCGAGTTGATCAGAAGAAGACTCTTATCATTGTGTGGCACCAAAGAAAAACTCTTCATTGCCAGATGTCCCTTGCTTTCAAAGAACTCCAAAAACATTTTTCTTAATTGGTTTACTCCATATGGCTGCATACCTTATCCTCCGGTTTCATTCGCTAATCTCACAAAAAGGGGCTGCCGCAAGACATTCGTTTTGCAGCAGACCCACGTCTAATTTATCATACCACAGCTTATTTTTTTTGTAAATCCTATTCTAGCTCAATTTCTTCCAGCTCTTTCGGCGGAATCGGCGTAGTTGAATTCTTTACATAAGCTGCCAGATCCTTTTTCGCCTTCAATACCGGAATATTCGTTCCTGCTCCTGCAATACATCCTCCGGGACATCCCATCCCCTCAATCAGGCAGCCGTTAAGTCTTCCGGCTTTGGCAAGCGTCAGTGTCTTTTTGCACTCGGCAAGCCCTTCTGCATGCTCAATGCTGACTTCCACATCCGGATAGTATTCATTGATACACTTTTCAATCGCTTCTGCTACTCCGCCTGCACAGGCATATCCTCTTCCGGCACCTGTCGCATCGTGGAAAGAGGACTCTGCTTCATACTGAGAAAGATCAATCTCTTTGGCATCAAACATCGCCTGCAGTTCTTCAAAAGTAACTACAAAATCCACATCACTTCGAACACTTCTTCTGGAAGCCTCCAGCTTTTTCGCCGCACATGGTCCGATAAAGACTACTTTGGCATTCGGATGCTCTTTTTTGATACTTCTCGCTGTTGCCACCATTGGTGTCAGTTCCTGTGAAATCTGATCGATCAGATCCGGGAAGAATTTCTTCGCCAACATTGCCCAGGAAGGACAGCAGGAAGTCAGAAGGAACGGCAGCTCTCCGGTCACGACTTTTTCTACATAATGATGCGCCTCGGCAACTGCACCGATATCTGCTCCCAGCGCCACCTCATGCACGCCTTTGAATCCCAATTCAATCAATGCCGCCTTGATATTTCTTGGATTAATATTCTCTCCAAACTGCCCGACAAATGCCGGTGCAATCTCCGCAATGATCTCGCTTCCCTCTTCCTGTAGTGCTCTTGTGAGCTGGAAAATCTGGGACTTATCCGAAATCGCTCCAAACGGACAACTCACCATACACATTCCGCAGGACACACATTTTTCTGTGTCAATATAGGCACGGCCGTATTTGTCAGAAACAATCGCTCCCACACCACAGGCATTTTTACATGGGCGCTCTTTTTTCGCGATCGCATCATACGGACAGACTGCCTTACATTTTCCGCATTTGATGCATTTTTCCTGATCAATATAGGATTTTCCGTTGACCATGGAAATGGCACCCTTCGGACAGACCTCACTGCACGGATGTGCAAGACACCCCTTGCACATATTGCTGACTTCATATTTGTTCTCCTCACAGCTTTCACAGGCAGACGGAATCACCTGCATCAGCGGCGGCTCATAATATTTTTCGGAAATATTACTTTCCTGCACTCCCGCCGTCAGATGTACCGGCTTGTCTTCCGGGCGCAGGGAAAGTCCCATCGCAAGACGAAGTCGCTCCCGAACGATCGCACGGGAACGATACGTACTCTCTCTGTACTTTATCGTATCATCATTGACAATCTCATACGGAATGGCTTCCATATCTTCCAGCAGGGTCTCTGAATTTGCTTCAAATCCAAGCTTTGCCACTTCCTTGAACACACGTCTGCGAATTGCTCTCACCTGGGTATCCAGGCCTCTCATATTGGACATTTTGATTTCCTCCTTTGTCTGTGACTTTTTATTGCTGCAGCAGTCCTTGTGCGTAATACACGGACTGCATTGCATCTTTTCCATAAAAATCTGCACCGATCATATCTGCATATTCCTGATTTAGGACAGCGCCTCCTACCATTACTTTGCACCACGGTGCTTTTTCTCTGAGCTGGCGGATCGTCTCCTCCATACTGACAACAGTCGTGGTCATCAGCGCACTCAATCCCACAAGCCGAATCTGCTGTGCAACAACAGTATCTACAATGGTCTCCGGCGGCACATCTTTTCCAAGATCCACTACCTCAAAACTGTAATTCTCCAGAAGAACTTTTACAATATTCTTGCCAATATCGTGAATATCGCCTTTGACTGTCGCAAGCACGATTTTTTCTTTTTTCTCCTGCACGTCTCCACTGTTCTCCAGCCCTTCTTTTAAAACTGCAAATGCTGTTTTTGCAGCCTCTGCGCTCATCAGAAGCTGAGGCAAAAAGACCGTTCCTTTTTCAAATCCCTTTCCCACGGTATCCAGCGCGGGAATCAAGTGTTCATTGATGATATCCAACGGCTTTTTCTCCTGCATCAGCACATTTGTAATCTGATGTGCTTCCTCTTTTAAGCCTTTTTCAATCGCAGCCTGCAGTGTCATCATCCCCCCTGCTGTCTGCCCTGCGCCGGTTGTAATACTTCCGGGCGCAGAAGCGAACTCTACATTAGCACTTCCGTAGCGTCCAATGTAATTTTCACAGTTCGGATCCAGATTCATCAGTACATGATACGCATAATAGGAACGCATCATATCTTCCGATGCAGGATTGATGATGCCGGCGCTTAATCCCTGGAACATGGCCATCGTATAAAAATTCGCATTGATGATCGGTCTTCCCGGCAGTCCAAATGAAATATTGGAAACACCAAGAACCGTATTCACACCAAGATCATACCGGACTCTGTGCAGTGCTTCCAGAGTAATCTTTGCCCCTTCCGGTTCTGAGCTGACGGTCATGGCAAGTACATCGATCACAAGATCTTTCTTGTCAATGCCATACTTTGCCGCCTCACGGATGATCTTCTCTGCGATTGCCACACGGCCGTCTGCCGTTTCTGGAATCCCGTCTTCATCCAGCGTCAGACCGATCACTACACCGCCGTATTTTTGGATCAGCGGGAATACCGCATCCATGGATTCCTGTTTTCCACTGACTGAATTCACCATCGGTTTTCCATTGTAGATCCGCATTGCCTGTTCCATCGCCTGAATATCCACGGTATCGATCTGCAGCGGAAGACTGGTCACACTCTGAAGCTCTGTAATGACTTCTTTCATCATCGATACTTCATCAATATCCGGCAATCCTACATTCACATCCAGAATATGCGCTCCATTATCCTGCTGCATGATCCCTTCTTTGAGGATATAATCCAGATCATGATCTTTGAGCGCCTGTTTGAACTTCTTCTTTCCCGTCGGATTGATCCGTTCTCCGATGATCCTGGATCCCGTACCAAGCATCACTGCCTGTCCGTAAGAAGATACGATCGTATGAACTTTTTTCTCCGGTGTTTTGATCAAAAGATCCTTACACTGTGCGATCATTGCCCGGATGTGATCCGGTGTCGTACCACAGCATCCGCCGATCACACAGGCTCCTGTTTCTACGATCATTTCCATCGTCTTTGCAAACTGCTCCGGCTCTACATCATAATAAGTCTCACCATCTCGCTGTTTCGGAAGTCCTGCATTTGGCTTGACAATCACCGGAAGAGACGTATATTCCAAAATCTCATGCAGGATCGGCATCATCTGCTCAGGTCCCATCCCGCAGTTGATCCCCAGTGCATCCACGCGCAGTCCTTCCAGAAGTGCAACTACAGAAGGTACATCCGCTCCGGTGAGCAGCTTTCCTCTCTCATCAAAAATAGTCGTCACAAACACCGGAAGGGTTGTATTCTCTTTCGCTGCAAGTACCGCTGCCTTCAATTCATAGGTGTCACTCATCGTCTCGATATGGATCAGATCTGCTCCGGCCTGTTCTCCATAGATCATCACTTCCTTGAAAGCTTCATAAGCGGTCTCAAATCCCAGATCCCCCATGGGCTTTAACAGCTTTCCGGTAGGGCCGATATCCAACGCGGTATACACTTCCCGGTTGTCTCTCACCCCCTGTTTCGCCGCTTCCTTCACATGAGAAACCGCAGAGAAAATAATCTCTTTTAAGGAACAGCTCTCATCGTGAAACTTCAACGCATTTGCTCCGAATGTATTGGTCAGGACAATATCACTTCCGGCTTCAAAATAACTGCGGTGGATCTGACACACTGCCTCTGCATGCGTCAGATTCCAAGTCTCCGGCAATTCTCCGGGAAGAAGCCCCTTTGCCTGAAGCAAGGTTCCCATCCCACCGTCAAAAAATAAAAGTTCTTTTCCCAAGCGTTCTAAAATCATATCGTATCCCTTCTATATTCACAGTCCTTTTTTTCACAAATCTCGCAGCCCTGTATCGGACACCGCTCTTTGATACGGCTCATTCCGATCACTGCTGTCACCGATTTTGTCGGAGTCATCATAAAACTGTCCGTCATGGTCAGTCCGATCGTTTTTGCGCAGTCTAACATCTGCATCAATGGCTTCTGATACTGAATATCAAAATCTCCATATCCCGGACTGAACCTCGGACGCAGATACCAGCCTTCTTTTTCCTGCTGCTTCGCAATTTCTCTCTGACACGCATCACAGTATTCCTCCAGCATGGCCGCTGCGCAGGCCTGAAGCACCACTGCTTTTGCCATGTCTGTCAGAGATGCCCGCGTAATCAGCCGGTCTGCTCCTGTTCCCAGTGTCGCTCCAAAGAGAATCAGCTTCTCACATTGTTTTAAATTTCTGCCCAGACTTCTGCTCTTCATCCGGATATTTCCAATCTGAAAGCACTCCTCGCTCTGATGCTGTAAATCAAAAATACGGCAGATGGATTTTGGACTTACTGCAGATCTCAGACTCTCAAAAGAGTCTTTGATCAAAGCAAGTGTCTGTTCATCTACCGCATTTCTTCCATAGCCCAGATAACGGATAGCTTCTTTTGTCATTCTATCCATTACTCCGTCTCCTAACACTGAATGATTTCTGAAATATTATGCATGATAGCTGCTGCCACTTCCGGTCTGTTCATCGAATAAATGTGGATATTCTTCACTCCGTTTGCCAGCAGGTCAATGATCTGGTCGGTAGCGTATGCAATTCCTGCCTGTTCCATCGCCTTCGGCGAATCCCCGAACCGATCCAGGATTGCCTGAAATCTCCTTGGAAATACGGTTCCGGACAACTCACAGCTTCGTTTCATCTGTCTTGCGCTTGTGATCGGCATGATCCCCGGCAATACCGGAACAGTGATTCCTGCTTCACGAATACGGTACAGGAAATTATAGTGGATATCATTGTCAAAAAACATCTGTGTTGTCAGAAAATCCACACCACTGTCTACCTTTTGTTTCAGATACTTGATATCATCTTCTTTATGCTCATTCTCCACATGCCCTTCCGGATAACACGCAGCTCCGATACAGAAATCTCCATGTCTGCGGATCTCTTCTACGAGTTGATAGGCATAATGAAAACGATCCTCGCTCGGAAATACCATATCTTCTGAAATATCACCCCGCAATGCCAGAATGTTCTCAATCCCCTGTTCTTTCAGGCTGGCAATAACGCTGCGCACCTCATCTTTTGTGGAAGAAGCACACGTCAGATGTGCCAGGCTTTCTACGTGCAGATCATGTTTGATATAGGATGCGATCTTTGCTGTGTTTTTGCTGGTACCGCCGCCTGCCCCGTAAGTCACACTGATAAATTCCGGCTTTAAGCCTGCCATTTCTTCTGCTGCCCGAATTACTTTGTCATATCCCGCATCTGTCTTTGGCGGAAAAATCTCAAAGGAAATATGTATCCCGTCTTCTCTGAGTCTGTCAATAATCTTCATGCATTTTTCTCCTGTGTATATTTTGTCTATTCTCCAATAAGCTCTTTGTACAATGTCTCGTACTGTTTTGCAGAATTCTTCCATGAGAAATCCTGTTCCATCGCACGCTCTACAATCTTATTCCAGTCCCGCTTTTTGTCATAATAAATATGCTCTGCATACCGGATCGTGCCCAGCATCTCATGCGCGTTGTAATTGGAAAAGCTGAATCCCGTACCTGTCTTCTCGAACTCATTGTAAGGCTCTACCGTATCCTTGAGCCCGCCTGTCTCCCGCACGATCGGAAGCGTGCCGTAACGCAGACTCATCAGCTGGCTCAATCCACATGGTTCAAACAGAGACGGCATCAGAAATGCATCTGCAGATGCATAGATCTTATGCGACATATCCTCTGAATAGAAAATATTGGCCGATACTTTATTCGAATATTTCCATGCAAAATGGCGGAACATATTCTCATATTTTGCTTCCCCGGTTCCCAGTACTACAATCTGTACTGCATCCTGGCAGAGCTCATCCATCACATAATCAATCAGATCAAATCCCTTCTGATCGGTCAGTCTGGACACAATACCGAGCATCATCACCTTCGGATCCTTGTCCAGTCCAAGCTCCTCCTGCAGAGACAGCTTGTTGGAAACCTTGTTCTTGCGGAATGTATCGACCGTAAAACGTTTTGCGATCCGTGTATCCTTAAATGGACAGTACTCATCATAATCCAGTCCATTTACAATTCCACAAAGGTCATTGGATCTTGCACTCATCAGACCATCGAGACCTTCTCCAAAAAACGGTGTCTTGATCTCCTGCGCGTATGTCTGACTTACCGTTGTCACTTTATCCGCATAGACGATACCGCCTTTTAACAGATTGGCATCCCGGTATGCCTCCAGCTTATCCGGAGCAAAGTAATACTCCGGAAGCCCTGTGATCTGACGTACAGTGCTGGTGTCCCACACGCCCTGGAATTTCAGATTGTGGATCGTCATGACACTCTTGATTCCTCTGTAATATTCACCCAGAAATCTAAAATTGTCCAGATAAACCGGAATCAATCCTGTCTGCCAGTCGTGACAATGGATCAGCTCCGGACGGAAGTCGATCACCGGCAGGATACTCAGCACAGCCTTTGAGAAAAAGGCGAATTTCTCGATATTCCATCTCGGATCTCCGTCATACGGTGCAAATCCATTAAAATAATACTCGTTGTCAATAAAATAAAATGTGATTCCGTCCTGCACATATTTCAGAATTCCTACATAACGGTCTTCTCCCGCCAGATTCATATAAAAATGATCCATATATTCCAGCTGGTCCTTCCATTTCTGATTCATACAGGAATACTTCGGAAGTACCACCCGCACATCATATTTCTTTTTGTCAAAATATTTTGGAAGTGAACCGACAACATCGGCCAGTCCCCCTGTTTTGATAAATGGCACACATTCTGAAGCTGCAAATAAAATGTTCTTCATAGCTTTTCCTCCCATTTTCCTCCGTTTTACTAAGCCAGCATTTTTCTACATTATACTCCATTTCCCGAAGATTGCAAAGGTTTCTGTGTGGTTTATCTGTGTTTGTATTCCAACTGGATCGTATCTGCGATCAATGCTACGAATTCTGAATTGGTCGGTTTCCCCTTTCCAGTACTGACCGTATAACCGAACAGCTCATCCAGGGTATCCAGTTTTCCACGATTCCACGCTACCTCGATCGCATGACGGATGGCCCGCTCCACACGGCTGGATGTCGTCTGATACCGTTTTGCTACGGTTGGATACAGCACCTTTGTGATCGCATTTAACACATCCATATCCTGCACTGCCATGATGATCGAATCCCGCAGATAATGATACCCCTTAATATGTGCCGGAATTCCGATCTCATGGAGCAGGTTTGTCACTCTGTTCTCCAAATCCCCTTCTCTGATGTATGGAACCTGTGATGACAGTTCATCATTCCTCTTTTCGCAGCTTCTCACTGGTCTTCTGACTGTTTTTATCCGATTTAACAGCATTTCGTTGTTAAACGGCTTCATGATATAGTAATTTGCGCCTCGATTGAATGCATCTTCTGTAATCCGCTCCTGGCCGACTGCTGTCACTACGATAAAGTCCGGACGCTTCTGTACATTTTTATCCTGATTAATCTTCTCCATCACAGTCAGACCATCCATTTTCGGCATAATCAGGTCCAATAATACGACATCCGGCTGCTTATTTCGGATGATCTGACACATTTCTTCCCCATTTTTTGCTTTTCCTACAACATGAAGTTCTTTGTCCATGTTGATGATTTCCTCCAGAAGATCCAAAATCCGCTCATTATCGTCAGCAATCGCCACGTTTACCTGTTCCATAGTTCCCCATTATAGGAATACCACGCGCCAGATTTTTTGATAATTTCCATATTAGTACCGATATCGATAAGAGTACCTTCTCTGGAAATCCCTTGACCATACATCAAATCAAATTCAGCAGTTTTAAATGGAGGTGCCACCTTGTTCTTAACAACCTTAACCTTTGTACGGGCCCCTACATTTTCATTATTGGCCTTAATCAATTCGCCCTTACGCACATCAAGACGTACAGAAGAATAGAATTTTAAGGCACGACCACCGGTCGTTGTTTCAGGATTACCAAACATTACGCCTACCTTTTCACGCAATTGGTTGATAAAGATAACAACGGTTTTTGTCTTATTAATAGTACCTGTTAATTTACGCAATGCTTTACTCATCAAACGGGCATGGAGACCTACGTGAGCATCCCCCATTTCCCCTTCAATTTCTGCTTTAGGTACCAATGCAGCAACAGAGTCAACTACAACGATATCTACAGCACCACTACGTACAAGCGCCTCTGTAATTTCTAAGGCTTGTTCACCATTGTCTGGTTGGGAAATTAACAAGTTATTAATATCTACGCCAAGATTACGTGCATAGATTGGGTCCATTGCATGTTCCGCATCAATAAATGCAGCGACGCCACCTTGTTTTTGCGCTTCAGCTACAGCGTGAAGAGCAACAGTTGTTTTACCAGATGATTCTGGGCCATAAATTTCAATGACACGACCACGAGGGAAGCCACCTACACCTACGGCGAGGTCAATGGCAAGAGAACCAGAGGAAATAACCTCAACATTCATACGATCTGCCGCTTCACCTAGGCGCATGATAGCACCTTTACCAAAGTCTTTTTCTATTTGTTTTAATGCGTTATCCAACGCTGCTTGTCTACCATCAACAGCCATTATTTATCCCCTTTTTCTTGAATATACAAATTCATGTAGTATAATGCTAATTCAGCCGCACTTTGGCGGATATCTTCTCGATTTCCAATAAGATTAGCTTTGTGAGCAACGGTTCCATATGGTCCAGTTACGCCAAACCAAACGAGGCCCACTGGTTTATCCGGTGTGCCACCACCAGGGCCTGCTATCCCCGTTGTAGACACCGCATATGTCGTATTGCCTACGCGTTTTGCACCTTCAGCCATCGCTTTGGCTACTTGTTCGCTCACGGCGCCATATGTATCGAGTAAATCTTGTGGCACACCTAAGACCCGATGTTTTACATCATTGCTATAGGATATAATGCCACCCATATAGTAATCACTACTACCACTTACGTTTGTCAATAGTTTACCAACTAAACCAGATGTACAAGACTCTGCCGTAGCAATGGTCGCAGACGATTCTTTTAACGTATTACCGAGTGTTTCCTCCATAGAAATATCTAGCTTACGGCCAATCAAAGAACCTAAACGACGACGAATGATTTCATCCCAAGGATTTAACAATCTATGTGCTTCATCGAGAGATGAAGCCTTTGCAGTAATGCGTAATTCAATATAGCCTTTTTTTATTAACAAAGCTATGGTTGGATTTGATTGTTGCTTAATCAAATCCATAACGCGTTCTTCTAAATCGATTTCACGAATATCATAAACGCCATAACGATAAGACGTTACAACACCTTGTGAACCAAAACGCTTATGAAGATAAGGCACTACACTTTGTGTAAACATCCCCTTCATTTCACCTGGAGGTCCTGGTAATAGTATATAGGTTACATCGCCATCTACGGTTACTACGCCTGGTGCAACACCGACAGGATTAGCTAAAACACTAGAGTCATCAGGCAACATAGCCTCTCTACGACTCGCATCAGGCATTTCACGACCTACTCGTTTGAAAAACTGTCGCACCTCAGCCATAGCATCATCATTATATACGACACCGCGATTTAAGGACGATGCCAAAACTTGCCGTGTTATATCACCCTGAGTTGGACCCAACCCACCTGTACTAATCACGAGATCAGCACGTTGTGCCGCTTTTTTAAACACTTCAGACATACGGCCTGGATTGTCTCCCACCACAGACTGATACGCTATGGTATAACCTAATTTATTAAGTTCCTGAGCTAACCAAGAGACATTGGTGTTCACCGTATCCCCTAACAATAATTCAGAACCTGTAGAAATTAATTCTACAATCATTGTAAATACCTCCCATCACTTCAGATGTGTTAATAGTGGTATTACCTAATACACCAATCAATATTATTCTACGATAGTAGCTACTACATCGTAAGCAAAACCTTGCTCTACTTGTACCTGTACAATATCTCCAGCTTTAACCTTATCGCCACAGTCTTCGATATACATGTTCCCATCTACATCTGGAGCTTGTGATTTCAAACGACCTTTTGCAAGAACAGTATCATTATCGCCTTCTTCTAATTCTTCAATCATGGCATAGTCAATAGTGCCTTCTAAATCGCGGTTATTCTCTTCAGAAATAGCAGCTTGTATAGACATCAATGTATGATAGCGTTCTTCTTTAACCTCTTCTGGTACTTGATCTTCACGAGCCCCTGCAATGGTCCCTT
>OLFA01000202.1_pt1 | contig 13579 bp, 12 predicted proteins | sample 1609061 | NCBI WGS metagenome assembly OLFA01 (sample SAMN02675046, study PRJEB24791) | human gut metagenome, SKBSTL021 | isolation source: stool | host: Homo sapiens | place: USA | reverse complement strand
GGGAAGATGAACTGGCACTTAAAATTATGAAAAAGGTGCCGGATGCCATTGTATCAACCAACTTTAAGGTTCAACTTCAATCAGGCGATGTTTTGTGCTGGTTACCAAAACCAAACGATTACGTGGATGACGAAGTTCAAGAATTGGCTGATTTAATAGATCAGAGTACGTTTTTACCAGAAAAAATTGTAATGTTAAGCATTCCCGGAACAGCAGACGATGCTTCACTGGAACAAGTAGAAAAGTGGTATGGCAAGGATGCACGTTCAATGATAATGATGCACCAATATGCGGTTAAAATGATTGATGAGTTTGAGATTCCGTATACAATTGTCCGTATTCCACCATTGACGTTGACGAATACGAGTGTTTCAGTTATTGGTGAAGGCCAACCGATGACTGGTAACAAATTGGGAATAAACCAACTCGTCTCGGTTTTCCAAACGGTTCTTGAAACCAACCGCTACCTTAATCAGTCAATTGGGATTGTTAATAGTGAGGGAGGTCAACAATGACAAACTTAACAGAATTTAAACGCTGGGAGAATGGGATCTCCCGGATGCATTTTCCAAAATGGGAAGAATTACCAAGCTTGGGATTATATGTTGATCAAGTAGCTGCAGTGATTAATGAGTATTTAACTAGTTTGGGGATGGAACCTCTTACCAAGTCAATGATTAACAACTATGTAAAAAAGAAAACCATTCAGGCGCCAATTAAGAAAAAGTATGCTGTTAACCAAATCGTTGACTTATTACTGATTGGCTTTTTCAAAAACACCTTTACGATTAATGATATTCGCCAAGGGATCCTCCAAATCACTGCTAAGGATTATCCTAAACAAGCCTATGACCGGTTTGTGGAAGCCCTTAATGCGCGGTTAAGAAATGAGCCGATTCCAGCTAACCCGAATTTCAACCCGTCTAACGAACAATTAATGGTTCTAGGGATCGATGCTGTCTTAGCTGGATTGAAAGCCCGATACCTGCTAGAAACAATGGCGGATAGTAACAAAACAGAAGAAAATTAAAAATATGGGAGAGTTAATCCAGAGCCATATATGACTCCGAGGAACTCTCCCATTTAATTTATTCATTTGCTAGGCGTTTATGGGTATCTGTCTTAATAATTTTATAGATAGCAGCGAATAACGGTACGGTAAACATCATTCCTAAAATACCGTAAATTCCTCCACCAATAATAACAGCGGCGAAAACCCAGACACTAGGCAGACCAATTGATTTGCCGACAACTAACGGGTAGGTGATTCGATTATCGAGCTGCTGAAGGATGATAATAAAGATTAAAAATATTCCTGCTTGAATTGGGGAAACCGCGAAGATAATGATTACGCCAATTCCGGCACCAAGAATTGCACCAATAATGGGAATCAGGGCACCAATCGCTGTTACTACGCCAATCATTGAAGCATATGGCATCCGGAGAACGCTCATCCCAATAAAACAGAAAATCCCTAATATAGCAGCATCCTTACACTGGCCAACAATGTAGCTGCTGTAACTATCATTAAAAACTTTGGTAACGTAGAAAATATGTTTGCCTAACTGGGGAAGGTAGGCGTTAATAAGTCGTTTTATTTGGCGACTCAGTGTTTCCTTATAGATTAGGAGGTAAATGGAGAAGAAGAGAGCAACCACAGCAGTCGCTACAGTTGAAAATACTGATGATGCAGTTGAAATGATTGCTTTAAATGTCCCGCCAAAACCAGCAGTAAGGTATTTACCGACCTGATTCCATTTAATCTTTTCTAAGTCAAAGCTGTTCCATAAGGTATTTAAATCCTTATTGTGTTCGATAACTTTTACGAAACGGTTAACTACTTGTCCATGATTAGCCACTAGTAACTTGATACAAGAAATAAGCTCCGGAATTACTAATGATGAAACAATTACTAGAATTAGAATAATTGTTAGGTAGGAAAGAACAATCCCGAATAATCGTCGGTATTTTTGCGCCTGCTTTGTCTTAAATATTCTGGAGTAGAGGTGCTCATACTGATTAAGAAGAAGGTTAACAATATATGCAATAACCCCACCAATTAAGAGCGGCATTGCAGCACTAGTAACTGAACTAATTAATTTAGCTACTGTCGGCCAATACCTTACTGCCAGGTACAGACAAAAAAGAGCAATTATTAGTGATAGGTGGTTCTTTTGAATTTTAACTTTCACGCTATTCTCCTTGCATTAACTTTTTAGCGATATTGGTAAGATAATGGTGACTTTCAACCTGTTCACGGCAATTCCATTGATCGTGAAGGTTGATTTCATATATGCTACTAGCATTTGGATTTAATAGCTTTAGTACAGGAGCCCAATCAATCTTTCCCTTACCTAGTTGCAAGCTATCATGTGTTTGCCCCATTGAATCGACAAGGTGGTAGTGGACAACGTGATCACGCAAATGCTTAAGGGATGCCTGCAGTGCTTGATTATCACCGTGCATTTCAATAAAGCAGTGAGAAGTGTCGAATGCTAGTCGGTAATTATGGCTTAGTATCTCGTCTTCCTGTTCCGGATGACCGTATGCAAATACTGGGGCAATTGAGTTTTCAAACATAATATGCTGACCGCCAGCCTTTGCAAAGCGATCTAACCGTTTATAAACCAACCGCTTGGCGAGCTTTTTTAACGCTTAGATAAAGACTAACCATCTCCTGAACTTCTTTACCGGCATAACCACCGTGGACTAGTACTTGGATATTTCGCTTCTTTGCTAGATCAATTAATTGTTCGGTTGATATTTCAATAAACCGATAAAGCTCTGGAAAGTTTTTTTCGGGTGCAACAACTTCTGAGTGCCACTCATGGTAGACCATTGGGTGGTGGATAACGATCCTTTGAATTCCTTTTGACTGAACATATTGAACTGCTTCATCAAGGCGCTGATACCCTTCAGGTGTAAAGTCAGCAGCACTTGTATAAAACTCATATACGTCTGGGTGATATTGAAGGCGGTCGTCAATCTGTTGCTGATCGCTGCTTCCCTTTAACCCTAGCATTGGTATAACCATCATTGTCAGTCCTTCCAATAAAATAGTTACCTTCATTTTAGCAGATTATATGGTTAGCGACTGATGAAGAAAATTGAAACGTTTCACATGGAACAAAATAAGAGGATGGAAAAAACTAGGCGTTTTTTCTCATCCTCTTAGTGGTGAATGCACTACAGATTCTTATCCATAATAAATGTTAATTTAGAAAGCTCAAGGCCGTGCATAATCAAGTTACTCATTAACTCTTTAGTCCGTTTTGCCATTTCCGCAACCATCTTGTGGGTTTCTTTACTGAGGTAGGCACAAGCATCATTATCACTCATTCCTTCAACCTTTGGCGCAACCTGACTGACCCACCGGTAAAGGTATTCGCGTGAGTCTTTTAAGTAGTTAAGATCATCCTGAGTAAATTCGGCGTGGTGAGCTTCAACAATCATTGAAAGTGCCCGGTACATCCAGTAAGCGCTCTTCAGATCCATATTAAGCTTCTTTGGTGTTTCACGGTAACTGACATCAATATCATCCGCATTACCGAAGAATGGGATATAAGGAGTGAAGGTTGGAATACCAAAACTCATCCACATAATGGTAGAAGCAGCTTCTGGTAAATCATTTCGTACTTGAAGAACATGGGAGTTCTGTGTCCGGTTAAGAGAGATTGGCCGGAACAAGTGCTTTTGTTCTTCAGTACCGTGACCTAGTGGATCATATGGGGTGCCTTGATAGTGGCTGCTCAAAATCTTTTGCACATCTGCCAAAGTAATCCGGTGGTTGGTTCGCATAATGAATGGAAGATCAAAGTCGAGCGGATCCTGCTCTACACTCGGATTGAGGACTTTATGACCGTACCATTGACGTGGTGTATTGTAGTGCTGATCGAATACATCGGCCGTTCCAAAGATATGGCGGAAATCCCAGCCGTACTTATCAGGGTTGAGATGATTCTTTTCAACAAATTCTTGAATACCTTCTGACCACATAAAGTTATCAGGATCATTGAAGTCCACTTGTTGAATGGCAACACGATTTCCAGTTACTGCATAGGCATCGTCTGGGATTCGTTCAGCAACCCAGTGGTGACCGGTAACAATTTCCATGTACCAAATATCATTTTTATCGCTAAAAATAACCCCGTTTCCTTCTGCAGAACCATACTTTGCGATCAATTGACCGAGGTACTTAACACCATCTTTAGCACTGTCAATAAATGGAAGCGTTGCAGCGACGATAAGGTCTTCATTAATCCCAGATTCGGTATTTAAGGGATCACATGCCAGAACCCGTTCGTTGGCATAAACACTTTCAGTGGCACTCATCCCAACGTTTTTTTCGTTAAAGCCGCTTTCATCAAAAACTCCCTCAGTCTTGTAATTAACGTTTGGGGTTCCTTGATAGCGGTAACCGTCAACTGGCCGATCAACAACACACTTATTTAAGTAAGCTTTTACTTGATTAGGATGGTTATGGTAAGCAGGATAAGTGACAAACCGTTGTGGTGTTAATGGGCCAAACGTATCATCATTTCTAGCTGCCATTGTTGAGCCGTCAATTGTAGCGTCCTTACCAACCAGGACAGTGGTACAAGCAGATAAGTTTTTCTTCATCTATTTCAAGACCTTTCTAGATAAAACATAAAAAATTGGTCATTATCATTTTAAGCTTCTTGATACCGGTTATCAATTTACCCACATAAGTTAAAATTTTAAGAATGTTGTTCAAGATCAGCAAATTCGGCATGAACCAGCTTAGCTAAGTCCTCTGAATTGAGTTTAACTGAACGGCCAAGTTTACCGGATGAAACGTAAATCTCGCCTTGCTCCTTCGCTTCATTATCAATGAAGATTGGGTACTGGAACTTTTCATAAATACCAATTGGCGTGTTAGCACCATGAACATATCCCGTAGTCTTCAAGAGGTTCTTTAATGGCACCATGTTTACCTTTTTATTTCCAGAAACCTTAGCAAGCTTCTTTTCATCAAGGTGCTGATCTACTGGAACTACACCGACAAGCGGACCAGTAACGTTTCCAGAAAGAACTAATGTCTTATAAATATGATGTTCATCAACACCAGAATGATCGACACTCATCGTTCGGACGTCACCATCTTGATGGGTGGGAAATTCTGCTTGTTCATATGGAATGTTGTTTTTGTCCAGGATTTGTTCAACCTGGGTTTTCTTCATTTTGCTTTTTTTCTTTTTACTCATAAATTTATTAAGCTCCTTTTTTCTGGGACGAACCAATTTTTGCTGAAATAGATCCCAATTTTAAATAGGTCTGCTATACTAGAAACAGTATTAAACGTCTATCAAATAATCCGAGGAGTAAATGACATGGCAGATTTAGTATACCGCTCAGTAATGAGTGATATAAAACAAAAAATCCTAGCAAATCAATATCCGGGAATGAAATTACCTGATGAGCGAAGTCTTAGCGCAAGTTACAAGGTGAGTCGCAGTTCAATCAAACGCGCACTTGGCGTTTTGGCGCAACAAGGGATTATCTTTAAGAAACGGGGATCTGGAACGTTTATTAACCCCTTATACCTAAAGAACCGGTCGCTATTTCGCTATGAAGGAAGCAACTTGGGGGTTACCGATAGCTTTAAGTTTGGTGACAAGAAGCAAAGCATTAAACTGATGGATTATCAAGTTATTCCTGCAAGCAAAGATCTTCAACAGGACCTCTTTCTTGATGATAATGATTTTGTCTATAAGATCAAACGACTTCGCTTAATTGATGACCAACCATTTATTATCGAAACCGGTTATATTCCAATTAAGATTATTCCAACCCTTTCGCCAGACATTGTTAAGAGTTCGATTTTTAACTACCTAGAAACTGCAAAGGGGAAGCGGGTTACAAAGTCCTTTATGTCGATTAATGTTGCTCCATCAAAAGCTGATGATCAACGACTTCTTAAGCTCAAGCCGACTGAACCGGTTGCCATTATGGAAGGGGTCTTCTTCCTTGATGATGGAACACCCTTTGAAGTTTCGAACATGCGAGTTCATTACCGGTATATGAAATATGACACTTTTGTGAGTCTGGATCAGGAAAATTAAAATGTAAAGAACGGCAACTCTGATACCATCAAGGTTGCCGTTCTTAATATTTAATCTTCAACTTTATTAGCGGATAATTTTCGATAGTAGTTGGCGTTAGTTGAATGAACATATGGAACTAGCCAAAGAAAACCGAGGCCAAGTGGAATTATTGCTAAAATTGCCCAACCAATAAAACTTAGCTGAAGTAAGAAGAATTCCCATTTATGCCCATCCATTAATTGACGGCTTTCAGTAATTGCTTGAGTTGGTGTTAGTTCCTCTCCATTATTAACTCGATCTTTAACAATATAATAGGCTTGTGAATAAGCTAAGCCTTTAATGATCCCAGGGATAATTAAAAGAATCGTCCATAGGCAGAGGAAAATTGTTGATAACAGCCAGGTTAAAAAGATCGGGATTAATCGTTTAGATGTAAAACCGGAAAACAGTGCTGTAAAGTAGTTGGTGATTTTATTGCCATCAACGAGTTGTAAAAAGGCAATGTCAACTCCTGCCGCGATTAATCCAGCAATAATTGTCCCAAAGCCACCGGTAAGACTTCCGATCAATCCAGCAATGATTGAGGCTAATAGACAAAGAAGAACACCATAAGTCCAGTTGCCAGCAAGTGATTGTCGTCCTAGTTTGCGATAAGTTGAAATTTTCATTGAATAACTCCTCCTAAAATAACTTTTATGATATTATCAGCTAAACCCAAAAAAAGGCAAATTCAATTATCCATTGATTAGATGGCGGAAGTGAAAGCTATACTTGAAAGTTGACCATAACCAATGAAAACCATAGGCAGAAATAAATGCTAACAAAACGGTCATTATAATTAGAAGCGGAAATTTAATCATTAACGGGATTGCCCAGTGAGCTAACAGTTTCCAGTTCCAGTAAAGCCAGAATACGTGGGAAAGATAAGCACGGTGAGCATAGAGCGCTACCCAGTGAACTAAGGGCAACCATTGGCTACGAAACTTTTGCATATACATTGCAATTGTTGCGATTAAGCCAATTGAAGCTAAATTATAGAAAATCATTGATGGTAAATAATAAGAGGCATTATCTAACTTGACTGGCGTACCGTAATTAAAGAAATTAAAAGTAACATAGTAAAGAAGAAGACACCAAATAGTAACCAGCAGTCCCCAATGCTTCATTACAAATAAACAAATTGATTCATGAAAAACCCACAAGAGGGTACCGCTAACGGCAAAAATGATAAAACTCGGAAATATTCGATCGAACAAGTACCATTGCTGGGCTTGCGGGCCATGGAAAATTTCTAATTTGTAAATCCAATGCCACACTAATTCAAATGCTAGGGTTAGACTAAAAATGAGTATTCCCCGTTGCGGTTTTCCAGTACACCAACGGGCTAGGCTCCAGAAAATTGGCATTAAGATAATGAATTGAAGCATCATGACGTTGTACCAAAGGTGTGGGGCAGCGTTACCGTTGATAAATTGCCAACCAAAACTGGTCAGGTTGTGATAGTGACCATGTTGTTGTAGCTGCGGCAGAAAAATTAAGTAGACCGTTGTCCAAAGAATTGAAGGGATGAATAGAATATGCCAACGGTTAATCATAAACCGGGGATAATCGCGTAATCGGGCCATGGGATGGGTGCGGGTTGACGAAAAAAGAATGCCGAAGATAAAAGCTGATGCGGAAAATTTAACTACTTCATATATTCCGCCAAGCAAGAATTGTTGACCCACGGGTAAGGAAGTTTGCATCAGAAAACTGATAATTGATTGGATCATTACGGTAATCACTGCAAAAAGTTTTACGAAGTCTCCAATATCTGCTTGGCTTTCTGCACCTAATTGTTGCAAAATTAATCCTCCATATTTTATTTAAACTTACATTAATAAGTGTAAAGCGAGATTCTTTTTTCGTCACTATTTTGTTAAGATAATTAAGTGGAAAGATAAACCACATAAATTGGATCGGATCAATTTATTAAAAGGTTGACTTTTATTTTAAATCCGTTATTATTAGTAATGTAAATTTGAATGATTTACGTATTGTTTAACGGCAAGAACGTATCTATTTATTCAGAAGGAGTGTTTATTAGAATGGCAGTAGATTACGATTCCAAGAAGTACTTGGAAAGTGTTGATGCTTACTGGCGTGCAGCCAACTACCTTTCAGTTGGTACATTATTCTTAATGGGTGACCCATTATTACGTCAACCATTAAAGGCAGAAGACGTTAAGCCTAAGCCAATTGGTCACTGGGGTACTATTGTTCCTCAAAACTTCATTTACGCACACTTGAACCGTGTAATTAAGAAGTACGACCTTGACATGTTCTACATCGAAGGTTCAGGTCACGGTGGCCAAGTTATGGTTAACAACTCATACTTGGATGGTTCATACACTGAAATTTATCCAGAATTTACTCAAGACACTAAGGGAATGGCTAAGTTATTTAAGCACTTCTCATTCCCAGGCGGTACTGCATCACACGCCGCACCTGAAACTCCAGGTTCAATCCACGAAGGTGGGGAACTTGGTTACTCACTTTCACACGGTGTTGGTGCAATCTTAGATAACCCAGACGTTATCGCCGCTGTTGAAATTGGTGATGGTGAAGCTGAAACTGGTCCATTGATGGCATCATGGTTCTCAGACAAGTTCATCAACCCAATCAAGGATGGTGCGGTATTACCAATCATCCAAGTTAACGGTTTCAAGATTTCTAACCCAACTATCCTTTCACGGATGAGTGACGAAGAACTTACTAAGTACTTCGAAGGTATGGGCTGGAAGCCTTACTTCGTTTCAGCTTACAAGGAAGCTGATCGTGAAGGTGAATTTAACGGTTACAAGGACCACATGGAAGTTCACGAACAAATGGCTAAGACCATGGATACTGTTGTTGAAGAAATCAAGGCTATCCAAAAGAATGCTCGTGAAAACAACGATGACTCATTACCACAATGGCCAATGATCATCTTCCGTGCTCCTAAGGGTTGGACTGGTCCTACTAAGGATCTCGATGGTAACCCAATCGAAAACTCATTCCGTGCTCACCAAATTCCTATTCCGGTATCACAAGATGACATGGAACACAAGGACATGCTTGTTGACTGGATGAAGTCATACAAGCCAGAAGAATTGTTTGACGAAAACGGTCACCCAGTTGCTCTTGTTGAAGAGAACACACCAGAAGGTAACCGTCGGATGGCTATGAACCCTATCACTAACGGTGGTATCGATCCTAAGCCACTTGTATTGCCAAACTACCGGGACTTCGCTGTTGATGTTCAAACACCAGGTTCTGTTGTAAAGCAAGACATGCTTGAATGGGGTAAGTACCTCAGCAAGATGGCTGAATTGAACCCTAACACTTTCCGTGGATTCGGCCCTGATGAATCTAAGTCAAACCGTCTTTACGCATTCCTTGACAATGACAAGCGTCAATGGATGGAAGGTATTCACGAACCAAACGATGAAAACCTTGCACATTCAGGTCGGATGATTGATTCACAACTTTCCGAACACCAAGCTGAAGGATTCCTTGAAGGTTACACCTTAACTGGTCGTCACGGATTCTTCGCAACTTACGAAGCATTCGGTCGTGTTGTTGACTCAATGCTTACTCAACACATGAAGTGGTTACGTAAGGCTAAGGATCTCTACTGGCGTCACCAATACCCAGCATTGAACTTTGTTGATACTTCAACTGTATTCCAACAAGATCACAACGGTTACACTCACCAAGATCCAGGTCTGTTAACTCACATGTTCGAAAAGGAACGTCCAGATCTTGTTAAGGAATACTTACCAGCAGATACTAACTCTCTGATGGCTGTTTCTAACAAGGCCTTCAACGACCAAGAATGCATCAACATCTTCGTAACTTCCAAGCACCCACGTGCACAATGGTTCTCCATTGACGAAGCTACTGAATTAGTTGATAACGGTCTTGGCTACATCAACTGGGCATCTACTGACCAAGGTAGCGAACCAGATGTTGTATTTGCATCAGCAGGTACTGAACCAACTGAAGAAGCTCTTGCTGCTATTGACATTCTTCATGACAACTTCCCTGAATTGAAGATTCGTTACATCAACATCATTGAAATCATGAAGTTGATGAAGCAAGACAAGAACCCAGAAGGTTTGTCTGACGCAGAATTCAACCGTTACTTCACTACTGACAAGCCAGTTATCTTTGCATGGCACGGATTCCGTGACATGATCCAAGCATTGTTCTTCGATCGTGCAAACCGGAACGTTCACATTCACTCATACGAAGAAAATGGTGACATTACCACTCCATTCGACATGCGTGTATTGAACGAACTTGACCGTTTCCACTTAGCTAAGGATGCTATCCAAAGTGTTCCTGGTTACGAACAAAAGAGTGCTGCATTTGTTGCCAAGATGGACAACATGATTAACAAGCACAACCACTACATCCGTTCAGAAGGTAAGGATTTACCAGAAGTTACTAACTGGACTTGGAAGGGTCTTAAGTAATCACTGTTGATTACTAATTAAACACTTAATAAAACGAAAATAGCCGAAAAAAAGATTGCTTTTCTTCGGCTATTTTTTTGCTTTAAGTTAAATGCAAGGATTTGTAAACCGGTAGAGCAAGCCGGATAGCCAGCTTTGAAGGGTTAAAATAGTTGTGTATAATATTAGTGATAACTGAAGTGAGGTGTTAGTGAGTATGCAACGGCAGTATCTAAGTATTGATATTGGTGGAACAACGATCAAAAGTGCCCGAATTGATCATTCGGGAAACATTATGACTAAGGGAAGACAGCAAACACCACGCTCCAAAGATGCTTTCTTGCAGGTCCTGCAAACAATTATTCAAGAAAACCCATTAATTGCTGCCGTGTGCGTAAGCGTCCCCGGAATTGTTGATCCACAAACTGGAAGTGTTCAGTTTACAGGGGTATTAAGTTATATGGGAAAATTTGAATTAGCTCAATATCTTGAAAAGACGACTCAGTTACCGGTCTACGTGGGGAATGATGCTAATTGCGCAACGTTGGCAGAACAATGGCTAGGAAACTTGGTCGATGTTGATAATGGCGCGGTTATTACTTTAGGGACATCCGTCGGTGGCGGAATCGTGGTTAATGGGAAGCTCCTTCATGGCCCACATAGTCGTGCAGGGGAGTTAAGTGCGATTGTAACTAATCGTGATGATCCGCTAGCTGAACAACGGACGGTGGGTGCTACTACTTCAGCGGTTAAAATGGTTGAAATGATAGCCCAAGCGTGCAAGCTTTCTGATCCGGCAGATGGTCAACAGGCATTTCAAAAAATCATTGCTCGTGATCCACTTGCTTGGGAAATTTTTGAAGAGTATTGTCGACGGGTTGCTTATTTAATCGTTTCCCTTCAAGCAGTCCTTGACCTTGAAGTAGTTCTTATTGGTGGTGGAATTAGTGTCCAGCCAATCTTAATTGAGGAAATTAAAAACCAGTTTATTAAAGTCCAACAAGCAGATCGCCGATTGATGGCTGATATTACAATGCCAGTTATCAAGGCAGCCAACTTTGGCAATGAGGCCAACCTTCTTGGTGCTCTTTATGGGTTGCTTCTAAAAATTGAAAAATAAGAAATAAGTAAGAAGGCGGAAAAACGATCTGGTTTTCTGCCTTCTTACTTATTTCAAATTACTGTTTATTAACTTTTGGGGATCTTTCTCACTCTGTTTAACAAGAATTGAGTTAAGAACATCTTGCAAAGAAATTGTCGCTAGTTTTGCTTTTGCTGCTGTTTCCGCTTGTTTATAAAATTCGCTAAGGGTTGCTTGAATGTTGCCACCAACAATACAATCAGGATTAGTTTTAGGATCGATTGCAAAAAGGTGCTGTTCATCCTCGACCGCAAGGAAAACGTCATAGAGGGAAATATCCTTTGGTTCATGCATTAGCTTAGGGTCAGCCGAACCATGGACAGTTTTGATCAATCCGGCACTCCGTAATTTTCCCATCAAGCGGCGAACTACTACTGGAGAAGTTTCAATACTTTCGGCGATGTGTTCACTACTTAATGGTAATTTACCCTTATAGGTTTCGATAAAAGCGAGAATATGGATGCTATCGCTAAAACGGGTTGAGATTCGCATGTTAATTACTCCTTTTCTGTATAATTAATTGTAATAGTTGATGTTACAATTATCCAGAAGTAAGTTATTTGTATTTCTTGACAACATAATATCAGTAATATAAGCTTAGAATTACAAGATTGTTCGATGAAACTTTTTTAGTTACTAATTATGGAGATGGAAGAATGACAATTCATTTAAAAAAGCTGGTTGCTAGACTATCCTTGCTTGCCATAATGATTTTGGTTGGTAGTAGTATTTCAACAACTGTCAGTGCAAGTAGTAAACCAATTATCGTCGGTTCTAAGAGCTTTTCGGAAAGCAAAACAGTTAGTGAAATTTACGCATTAGCATTAGAACATGCTGGATACAAGGTGGTACGGAAGCCTAATATCTCTAATTCCGTTGTTTTTCATGCGGTTAAAACGGGGCAGATTGATGTTTACCCAGAATATACTGGGACAATTGTTGAGGCGTACTTGAAGAAAAGTGCTAGTGGGAAGAGTGCTTCACAGATGGCATCGTTAGCACAGAATGTTGTGAAAAAAGATGGCTTGGTAACTTTTAATTATGCACCAGGTGACAATCGTCAGGGGATTGGAATGCGGACGAGTGTTGCTAAAAAATATAATATTAAGACGTTAAGCGATCTCCAGAAAAATGCCAGCCATATTCGGTTTGTTTCTCAAGGAGAATTTGACAAGCGGGCGGATGCGTTACCGGGAATGAATAAGAAATACGGAAAATATAACTTCAAGTCGCATAAGGATTACGATGATAGCTTAAAGTATAAGATCATGTCCCAAAATAAAGGTGATGCAGCACCGGTTTATACTACGGACGGTCAGCTTGCTACTAGTAAGTTTACCCTGCTGAAAGACGACAAGGGACTATGGGCACCATACAATCTTGTTCCGCTAGTAAATAAAAAGGCGGCCAAGAGTCACCCAAAGATGGAAAAAGCTTTGAACCAGGTTGATGCTAAGTTGACCACTAAACAGCTGACTAGTCTTAATAAAAAGGTTGATGTTGATGGCCAAAATTATAAGACAGTAGCGAAAAATTGGTATAACGAGTACATGTTGAATTAGTTAAGTAGACTGTTTCAAGGGAGTTGGGGAGTGACGTTTTGTTAACGCAAATTATTCATTATTTTCAAACGGACAGCAGTCAATACTGGTTATATGTTTGGCAACATATTTACCTTAGTGGGATTACATTGGTAATTGCAATGGCGATTGCGTTGCCGTTGGGGTATATTGGTTCGCGGATCAAAGCAGTAGCAGCCTTTTGTACTGCTTTTTCCCAGGTATTACGAATTATTCCGAGTTTAGCGTTACTCTTTTTATTAATTCCGTTTATCGGAACGGGGATGACTCCAGCATTGATTGCACTTGTTGTTTTGGCATTACCACCATTATTAA
>OLFA01000194.1_pt1 | contig 13792 bp, 29 predicted proteins | sample 1609061 | NCBI WGS metagenome assembly OLFA01 (sample SAMN02675046, study PRJEB24791) | human gut metagenome, SKBSTL021 | isolation source: stool | host: Homo sapiens | place: USA | reverse complement strand
ACATTCGCGCCAACACCACCAGCGGCACCGACACTCAGATCATCCGGCTGCGGCGTATCGAACTTCAACCGCACACGAGCCTCCGGCGTCACCCCAAGCATCGCCCAACGCTGACGCAACTCAGCAGCCAAAATCGCACGACCCTTACGAGCCTTCCAGAAATCATCCTCCAAAAGAACCGTCTCCATGAGAAAATCCCAATCAGGAGCACAACCCATACGCATAGCAAGCGGACTCGTACGGAAATTCTCATACATATTCCGAGCACGAGCACCCCACTCCTCCCCCGTATCAGGCCTCAACTCCGGCAACTCCGGACCCATCGGCCTATCAGGATTGGAAAGAATCTGAACCTCGTTAACCCTACCGGCCCGACGATTGTTCCCTGCCACTAATCACGCTCCGCTCCCGCCCCTTCCGGGCATCCGACCGGCGACGCGGCCTTCCGCCAGCACACCGGTTATGAACGAGAATGCGGTTCTCCAACGTCGCCTCACGCGACTTCTCCACCGGAACCTTCCACTCAAAAAACGGGCCGAAAGCACCGGAAGAATCAAAATCAACCGGCTTACCACACCAATGGCAACAGCCGTGACACTTCTCCACCACCTGAGACCGCGTAAACTCCTCCACACGAATCACAGGCCCAAAACCCTCCAGCGCCACCGGAGCCACATGCATCCCAGTATCAGGACGCTCCGGCAAATCAGGATTCACCACACGCATACGGTGATAACGCAAACGACACCGAGACGAACAAAACAACTTATCCGCCCTACCCGGCTCAAACCACGTAAAACACACCGGACACATACGACGACGAACAGGCCTCACCGGATTACCACTACGCCGATCACGGTCATAATGCCTACGACACAAATCACGCGCACACACCGGCTCCAAACAGCCCGCCACCGCACAACGGCCTACGCCCGAAACGCCGGATGCGAATACCATTCCGCCTCCTCGCGCCGCCGACGCCGCTTCACACGAGCATCAGCACTCTCACGCTCCGTCTTCAACATATGGTGATACGAACACAACACCTGAAGATTCGACGGCGAATCATCATCAGGCATGCCATTCCCGGCACGCACAATATGATCGACCTCATTACCCGGACGGCCACACAAATGCCGCTCACCAGTATTCCAATCAGTAACCACCTGACGGCAACACCAGCCATCACGTTCGCCGACGATCTTCCGCGTCCTCTCCCAATCAGGATTGAACCGCTCCCTACGACGAGAAGAAGACCAAGCCATACATCCCGTCCTTCCAAAAAGAAACGGGCCGGTTAACGCTCTCAGCCAAAATAACCAAGATAACCACACTGTGTTCTGAGGCGAACCGACCCAAAGGGTCCCCGGCAGGAATCGAACCTGCGCAAACATGACGGAAAGACTTCGAAGCCGAAAGAAGAGGAAACGTCACGGCTCTACCATTGAGCTACGGGAACATGTGCGAGATATGACGGCGGTACCAACAGGCCTCTCGCATTGGACCTGAAACCGAATCGCACCTTACGTACGCCGGTGCCATCTGCGGATAGTGCAGGATTCGAACCTGCGGACCCTCACGGGCCTTCTGGTTTCGGAGCAGATGCCTTCGACCACTCGGCCAACTATCCCTAGCGCGTCGGTCAAGACGAGGTATAGCACCACGGCCTCGGACGACATGTCCAGACGGGGAAGCCCGTAAACTTCCGAACCCATCTGCTTGCCGACGCGCCCTCATGTCGGAACAGGACCCCACCAAAGTCCGATTCAAATTATTCCGACAAGCGCCAGCGTACTCAGTCCCAGCGTTGCAGCAACGTTGCATGACCCATATTTGTGAAGATATGGTGAAAGACGGTGGAATCTGTGGTATTCTGGAGTGGTCACGACGTCGATGAAACGGCTGGCTCAAAAAGGCTGGGGACCGCATTCGGCGTCAGAACCATTGACCGTGCGGCCCAGGCGGGGCACCCGGAGGACCCTTCCCGTGCCGGGGTGCGTAGGTTACGCCATCGTAGGTTACGTTACCGTAGGTTACGTTTTTACCGATTCTCGGTTATGTTCCGTACTTGAGTCTCGATAGCTCAACTTTCGTTATTGTGTATAGTGCCTAGTTTTTATTCCTTATTATCTATATACGTCTTACGTTTCATCCCCTCTAACGTGTCCGCGACACGCCGATAAACGTCAATGTTTCCAACGGTTTTCACTCTCTCTTTTTATCTCGACTTGCACAACAAATTTATTGTGTGTAAGGTAAGGGTAACAACAAAAAACCACGGCAAACAGAAACGGAGGTCACGAGATGAATCACCCGCCCTAGACCACAGGCCGCAAGGCCTGACATCACAGCCCCGGCGCCGGCCGCGCGGCATTGACCCTCACTAAAAGAGGGGCCTTGATAATCGAAGAGTGGACGCGACAAAGACCCTTGCGATAGCCGTGTGTTGTCCTCAACCTCAGGGCAACGGCACATGAGAACGCGTGGCGAGTCGCTATGTGCGATGTGGTTTCCGGCATGGAATTGCACCACGTCATGGAATGAGTAGATACAGACTGTCTCAATCCGCTGGCCACAAGTAAGGCGGATTGTATCAAGACTTTTAAGGCATGAGTAGGTCTTTATGGTACTGCCTATGCCACTGATCAATCAATCAATCACAACTATTTTTTGGAGTACATATTATTACGACAGTGCCCACCCTTCGGGTGTGAGGACACTATCGCAAAACTCTATTCGTACATGGAATCAAGCAAGTAACAAGGGAGGTTTGTCATGAAGCCGATTATTGTCAATGGTGCCGCTAGCAATATCGCTAAGCTGTCTGCCGAGTTGGATGGGGTGCAGTCTCGCGCGAGGGTGCGTACCGTCTCTGCCGAGGACATCAGCAAGGCGCTGGAAAAAATCACGGCACGTTTCCGTATTCCCAAGACTGCGTTGGAGGGGGTGAGGGTGACTGTTGACTTGAATGCGCAGCGGTTCCCGAATGCTTATAACGGTATCCCTGAGTCTACGTTTTTCGCTGCCGTGTACTCTAAGCGTGCATGGCGGGTGACTGAGGTGTGGCGGGGGCGTACCGCCATGCCTAATCATATGGTGGATGTGGTGCTGACTGATACGGCTGTCGCCGCGCTCACCGCCAGCTACAAGTCTTTCGAACTGTAGCCCCCCTTCGTCAATAAAGATAGTCAACATTATAAAGTATTGGAGTGTGTTATTATGCGTAGGTTTGTTTCTGTGGTTGCCGCTGTGGTGCTGCTGTGTGGCGTGGGTGCGTGTGGCCCTACACAGTCGGATGAACCGGCTGCCCCGTCACCGTCGGCTAGCGAGACGGCTAAACCGCGTAAGGTGGCTAAACCGCATGTGGCCGAACGGCAGTCTCAACCGTCAGCGGCCCCGGTCCAGTCTGTGCAGCAGTCTGCCCCTACCTCGGTTGAGCCGTCTCAGGTTGAGACGTCTGAGGTTGCGCAGCCTGTCGAACCGGCTGACACGCCCAACGACGTGGTGGCCGAGTTCTCTGCCGACCCGTCGCAATCTTGGGATGATTGGCGTACTGAGTTCGGCAGTGACGCGGATGTGGATGTGCCGTTATCTCAGATCCCCGTGTGCGCCGCTCTTGATGGGAGTACCGGCACTGGGTACGAGAAAGTGTGTCAGGCCACCTCTAGTGATGGACTCCACTATGTGCTAGTGGGCGGTACCGCTATGGAGGTGTGGCGTTAGACTGCACCATTCCCCCCCTAATGATAGTCAACTGTTAAAGGAATTGGAGTTATGAAAATGACTGGGAAACTTACTCTCGCGTTTGATATCACTGTCGTGTGGAAGCGCATTAGCGTGTGGGGGCTCTGCCCCACGGTTGAGGCTGCCGCAACCCTCTATGAGGGGAACGCGCAACGTCGGTATGACACCGGCATGGGACACGCGTCGGGCTATGGCTATGATAAGCGTTCCGCTGCGGTTAACACGGCGTTGTATGATTTGCCGCTCTTGCAAACGCTGCTGTTGTGGCGGGGCTTCCATCATACTTACGGCGACTTATACCCGTACAAGTCCGATGAGACGCTGTACGGGTTGAGTAGGCGTGATTATGGGTGGGCGCTCCATGCGGACGGCTGTGGCATGGAGGTCATTGAAGACATTTTTAAGGCTAATGGGTTCCGTGAGGTACGTACTTTCACCCGTGATGGCGGGGTCGAGTCCTATCACTTCGAACGTGTCATGCCGTCGTCTTTCCTGAAACTCATCTGATTAACCAACCAACCGATCTTGAAAGTGAGGGGCTAGCCATGTCCAATAAGTTTGATTCTGTCGATGATTTTACCGACGTCATGTGCCGTCGTTGCGGGTTCTATTATCCCGAAGACCAACCGCATGATGGGTTGCAGCTGTTCGGTACGAGTGACGTTGACTTGTCGTATACCGACCCGACCGCCCCGGACGTGGAGAGTTTCGCGGATACTTGCGACTATCCGGAGCCGGTGCGACGTGCGTTGTGTACTGCGATTCGTGGGGAGTTCGAGAACTATTACGATGCTGACTACCGTAATGTGGCCGAGTATTATGACGCTCTCGGCGTCTGCTGCGAGGCTACCGTGGGCTATGACTTCATGGATTGCCCCGCCTCGTTGGGTCGTATCTTCGGTAGTGACTGTTGGAATGTTGACGGCATGTCGTGGCACTTGTATTGCAGTGAGACGAACATGGTGGGCGACAGTGAGGGCGCATGGCCCGATGGCGAGTCCATGCTCATGGTGTTGGGTTATCCCGATGATGCTGAGACTGCCGCCTATGTGGAACAGTTCGGGCAGTGCATGAGTGATGGCGACTGGGATAAGGCTGCCGGGGCGCTTAAGGCGCTTGGCCTTGACCTGGCCTATGACAATATCGGGCTGACTCTCTCCATCTGATTCGTTGAAACAATCCCTGTTGAAAAAAGTGAGGTAATCGCATGTATGTCTTTCAGATCGATAAGTCCCGTGAGGGTGACTGGGAACTGTATGAGATGCTTAGGGATGCTTGGAATGGCGTTGACTATGCCGGGCTGCCTGAGTTCGACGCGGTGCTGCCGGATATTGCGGACTGGGTTCGTGGTATAGGCGGTGATGACACGGTGTGGGACGGCTGCGAGTATCGGGTGTGCCGGTTGTTGTGGTTTGATTCCGCACTGGACATGAGCAATACGGAAACCGCCGTGGCGTGGTTGTCCGCGTATGGGTATGTGTCCCGTGAGTTCTGTGGCGTGGGCTATTCCATCCCGCTTACGGACGGGCATGGGGCGTTGACTGAGATGGCTGTAATCCAGTATGCCATTAACCTTATCTTAGGTAAGGTTGGGGACGGTCGTTACGTTCCGATCTTGGATGACGGCGACTATGAGCGGCGTGAGACTGAGTGGCTGCGCGACTTTTTCGATGGCGAGGTCACGGACGGCATGCTGCATGGCGTTGACCGTGACGCCGTGTTTTGGGCGTGGCGTGATATGACCGACGCGACCAGCGGCGATTGTGATTTCAATGCCGCCATGCTGCCCGAGTATCTTAAGTCTGCCGAGGGGACGGCACATCATGCGTAGGCGTCTCATTGTTGCCGTGGTGGTCGTGTTGGCTGCGCTGATCGTGTGGGATGGTTGTATGCCGTCCGCCGCGTCGGTCGAGTCCCGTTGGGATGGGTGGCGTGCCGCTCACCCGGATACGGTGGCCGCCGCCTACCCGTTCGATGACATCATGCCTTGCGGGTTCGAGGATGGTTCGACGTTGCAAGGTGATTACATGCCGGTCTGCAAGTGGCGTGGGCGCGCCTATGGCGATGGTGTCGGCGCGTCCTATGTACTTGTCGATGGCGTGAAGGTTTTGGAATGGTAGCCGTTTCTAGGAAAGGATGAATCATGGCTAACAGGTATTGGTATGGGTTGCATTGGCCGTATGGTGTCGGCGTTCGGCATGCGGATGATGGTTCGCTGTTTGCGTCGCCGGTCGTGTTTCTATCCAAGCGTGAGCGTGACGCTTGGGTGGATGCTGACCGGTTCGACGGGAACTGGCATCGTAGCGTGGCGTCGCGTGGCGAGGCGTTGCCGTTGATGGCCGGGGCGTTGCGTGACTTGCGTTCGATTGACTCTCGTGGCGTGGCTGGCTGGAATGTGGATGGCCGTTTTTTCACTCGCCTGTCTGACGCCTACGCGTATTTTCAGGCGGGTGAACAGGCCATGTTGGATGCCATCGAGGGTGCCGAGCATGAGACCGCCCGGCAGATTCTCGACTCGTTCGACGCCCGGTGCGAGGGTGAAGGCTGATCGGCATGTGTAGCGTGTACCCGTGCAAGGTGTTCGCCTGTTATTCTCAGGCGGTGTGCTATGTGGCGTTGCTGACTGCCGTGGGCGATGCCGCCATATTGGGACGGTATGGGCGTTCCAAGTGGCGTGTTACTGTCATTCGTCCCGAAGACTGAAAGTGCCGGTCATAGGTGGGCCTGTGACCGGCTGTGCAAACAAATTTTTCCTATTCCATTTATTTACACAAGAAGGATTCTATCATGTTGGACTTGACTATTGGCCGCTGGGAGTTGGCTGCCCGGTATGATGTACGCCAATCGTTCTATCGTAAGGCGTTCTATCGGGTTGAAAGTGTTGCTCCGCTGCCTGATATTGAGGTGCTTGTTACGCTCACCTCGTACGGCACCGACGTGGCTGTCGCAACGGTTAACGTTGATGAGGGCCGTGTGTCCGCTGCCGATGATGGTACGCCGCTCGTGTGGCTGTGCGCCGACGAGGACGACTATAGTGCGACGACTATGCGTCATGTGCGGGAGTTCCTGAAGCAGCTTGATCTTGTGGCCGGTTCCAAGGCTGAGATTTTTAAAACGTATGGTTTGCGTGATGGTAAGGATGGTGAGTGACATGTCTGGTGATTCCATTCAGCGCATGTTTTTCGATGATGCTCCCGACGGCTGGCAGGAGGTCGGCTATCTGGTGGTCGTTAACTCTGTCGGCAGACGTTCCTCTATCCCGTTGGATGGGCTGGGCTTCGACTTGGATGGCTGGGTTGCATATTCGTTGGCCCGTACGGTCGGCGGCATGGAGACGGCCCGCACGTTCCTCACGTTGTGGCGTGACGGGGCTATGGATGAGGCATTGAAGTCGCTGCCCCACGAGGTCGGCGTGCAATTGTGCATGCCGGTGGTGGTGAGGAGCGTGCGGGAGGATGATCTTGATACGGTCGTCTCGAAGCTGAGGGCGTTGCCGTCCACCGAACGTGTGGGCGTTCTCATCGACGGGCTGGATTTGTTCGCCGAGGAGATGTTCCGTCCGTTTGATAGGAAGTCTTTTGAACCGTATGCCGGCGTCTATCGTATCGAGCTTTTCGACTACTGTGTGTCCGAGGAAGATTGGGAGAGGGTGTGGGCTATGCTTCCCGCATGGTGTGAGCTTGCGTTCAGGCTGGATAATACCGATCGTCCTGATTTTAGTAACGGCTTGATGATGGACATGTCTCCGGCTGAAATTACGGAGACTTGGGAGAATCTGCCCGACTATAATTATTGGCCTGTGTATTACACCGAGGCCGATAGAGAAGGTAGGGTGTGAGCATGCTGTATTACGAGTTCGCCGGGTTTGACCGTGTTACGAACAAGGAGTATTGGCGTCCTGTTTCCTCATTGCGGTTGCATTGCCGGTGGTTGCGTGATTGGATGCGTGGCTACCGTTGCGCCCGTAGGGGATATGAGGGGTGGCTGTATTGCAATGTGACCCAAGGCCCTTTGCTGCCGAAGGACATGCTCTCGTTCCGTGATGAAATCATCATATGACCGCGCGTCTAGGCTGGTTGCACTAGCCTAGACGTTACCGGCCAAAAAACAAAACTTGTAGAAAGGACAATAAGAATGAAGATCGATACCATGCGCAGTGCGTTCATCAAGAAGTTTGGCAAGGAACGTGGGGCGTTTATTTACCGGTGCGTGACCAACCATGGGCCGCGGCATAGTGCCGAATCTGACATGTATAGGAAGCATTGGGAGGATGCTGGAACCGTTGAACGGTTTTTCCAGCTTGTCGAAGATGATTCCACGCTTCGTTATGATTCTCAGGCGTATGGGCTTATGTGTAAGGAGCTTCGCTGGCCCACGCCTGTCAATCCGAAGAGAATCGTCAAGGAAATCATCACTGATGCCGATGCTGGGAGTGTGATGATCGGCGATTTGGCTGGTACGAGCGCTACGCTTTTCTCGAACGGGCGTGGCGATGGCGGGACGCAGGTTGTCGTCGTGGAGCACTTTGACGGATTCAACAGTAATGCTTTTGACCTTATCGGCGTAATCAAAGGACGTTTCCAGATTTACGATTATGATTGCGCCGATCTGAAACCGGCTGCCGAAGCTGACCTTGATGGGCGCTACGGTGTCTACGCTTGGGATGGCGTCGTGATCTTCAACCATTGGAATTGATTCTATCAACCATTTTAAGGAAGGTGTTTATCATGGCTGATGTATTGTCCGCGTTCATTGAGAGTCAGAGGGTTGATTCGTCGTTGAACAATCCGGATGATTGGACTAGTGGCACGTACGATTACGTGCCGGTTGAGATTCGTCGGCATTTCAATCCGGATGATTACGACGATTACGACCTGTTGTGCGAACTGGAGTTCATCCCCTCGCATGGTATTGAGAATGATTGGGATGATCGGGAGGTGGATGGTCTGCTGCGTGAGAATGGGTATCGTATTGTGGATGCCGTCACGTATGACGCCGATTTCCCGATCATGGAAGGTTAGGCGTAACGTGGCCGCCCCCGTTGATGTTAGGCTGAACGTAATGTCTGGCGTGATAGGGGGCGGTCATGGGGTTGCGTGAACGTCGTGAGCGTTGCGGGTTGACGTTGCTCCAGTTGGAAGCGTTGACCGGTATCGCCTTCACGCGGTTGAGTACGTTGGAGTGCAATGCGTCCGAGGCGCGGAACATGTATTTGGGTACGGCTCGGCGGATTGCCGACGCGTTGCATTGCAACGTGTTGGACTTGTATCCGGATGAGGATGCGTGGCGTGGCGGCGTGTCAGCCGGTGTGGCCGGGTTGAGGAGGATTCGTCGGGAACGGCATTTGACGCAGCGGATGCTGTCAGCCTTGACGGGTATTCCCCAGCCTAATATTTCTTGGTTCGAGACCGGGTATCGTCCCGTGTCTCAGATGTATTTGGATACTGCGCGACGCCTGTCGGAGGCGCTGCAATGTGACCCTGTTGATTTTCTAATTGATTGAAAGGATATTGCGATGAAGGCTGAGGTTGTTATTTTTACGAGGTTGGAGCGTCATGGCGGGACGATTCTGGTTCCCGTCCGTGAGTTGGCCGGCCGTTGTGCGTCCGATTGGGTTGGTTTGGATGACGTGCGTTTCGCGTCGGCCGTGCTACCTGATGAGGGTTTGCGCGGCGAGTTCGACCGATTGGTGGATGCGGGTGAGGATTCGCAATCGGTGTGGGATTCGTTCTATGATCGCGTCCACAGGTTTGCGGCGTCGATGACGTTGGAACGGCTGGTGAACTGGTTCGTGGCGTTGCATGACCCGGCTACGATTCTGAATGTCCACTATGGCGTGGATGGTGTTGAATATCTTGACCCGGAATGCACTATCGGGGACGACGACTGATCTTGAAAGGAATTTCGTCATGGGTTTGAGGGAGTTACGGTTGAAGCGTGGCATGACGCAGCAGCAGCTGGCCGAAAAGCTGGGCGTTACGCAGCAGCATGTCGCCGCTTATGAGAATGGCGTCAATTCCATAAGCAATATGACGTTGGCTAAGGCATTGCGTATGTGTGATGCCTTGCATGTGGCTAATCCCCGCAAACTGCTTGACGATGACGATAAGTAATGGAGCTTGTCATGGTTGAGAGTGTGAGCGCGTATGTGGCGTGCAGGTCTGGCATGTCGGTTGAGATGCGGCCCGTGTCCCCTGCTGAGGATGCGCCTTGGCGTGTCTGGTTCAGGGGTGACGGGATTGTAGGCCAATCCGAGGATTTCGATACGCCGTTTGAGGTGACTCCCGCAGTGTTGGCTGAGTATGGGGTGCGTCCTGACCCGGCGTATGTTGGCCGGGATGGTGGCTTGTTGTGGACGTGGAATCGTCCTGACATTACGCATACCGGGCTTAAGCCGTTCACTGGTGATGCCAGTACGGTCCGGTTGGCTGGTTTGGCTGGTGGCGGTTGGCGTCCGTTGTTGCAGTGTTCGGATTCGGATGGCGACCGGTGGCTGCTGGTCGTGGATGATGGCGAGGATAGGCCGGGCTTCTGGTGTATCCGATGCAGGGATGGCCGTTATCATCCTTTTGATACGGATTCCGAAACGTCGCATGTGGCGAGTTTGGGGCGTGCGTTGTCTGGTAAGTCGCCGGTGTTGTCGCAGGTACGTCCGGAGGATTATCTGTGATCTGGAATAAGGGAAGTGGCTCCGTCCGACGTCTTGGATGGGGCCACTTCCGTTTTTGGCTGCGATAATTCGGATACGGTTTCGGATGCTTACTACTGTTGCGCTACCACCGATGGGCTCTCCCTTCGGCAGGCGGGATTTGCACCCGCAATTCCGATCGTATCCCTCGCTTAGCCTAGCCGCTTATTATAAGCAGGCTTGTGTCATCTTCGTTTGTTGTGATAGGCCAGTCATCATCCCAGTCATCTGGTGGTTCATAATAGTCGGGATAACACATGTTATTCCTCCAGTTTCTTGCATAGGGTCTTGTAATCCTGTTGTGTCCGAGTATCTTCTTCCTTGTAGTAAAGCTGATTCCATAGGTTCTGTAATTCCTCCAAGCATTGGCTTCGGGTCATCGGGCCTGTGAAATCATCCAGACTGTAGAAGTACTCGAATGCGCTGAAGCAGGAACAGCCATTATCGTCCGCAATATAGTATTCCCTACCATCCGCATGGCGTTTAATCGTCCGTAACACTATGATGGCTTCCCAATCGTAACCGACGCTTGAATCGACGTGCCCTACTTCTTCGACACCGAAGTCTTTAAGATGTTCAACGACTAATTTACTCATGGCTTTTCTCCTTCTTTGGTGGGCGGATAGAATTTGAAGTCGTATAGGTCGTAGAGTTCCGTATTGCCTAGGCCGTAGAGGGCTTCGAAGGCGATGCTGGTACAGCGGCCTTTGGCGGTGCATTTTCATCCGGTCTCCCATGTGATGGTGACATCGCACATTCCAGTGTCTATGGGGATGAGTTTTGTGCTGCTCATAGTCTGATGCCGTCTACTTTCATAATGGTGTTGAGATCAGCTGTGACGCGCCAACCGGTCGCGTTGTCCACGAACATGAATGTCGGGCCGTTGGGTGCTATGAGGCTGGTGCAGGTTTCGACGGTGCAAGTGGATATGGTTTTAGGCCCGTCCGTGGTGTCGATGCTCTTCTTCCATGTTTCCTCGCCGTCGTCGCTTTCTTCGATGTCGTAGTGGTAGCCGAGTTTGCGAAGCTGGTTACGCCAACTGTTTTCCGGTGTTCTGAGGTCGAGTTGCATTAGCGTTCCTGTTCTTCTTGGCGTAGGAGCATCCAGATGGAGGTTTCCTGTTCGGGGTTTTGGACGGCGAGACGGTATACGTCGGCGAGCTTGTATTCGCTTTTCCTCCGGTCCGCGTGCGGGGAGACGGTTTTGAGGTCTCCCCTGCTTACCCAGCTGCGGATGGTGCCGGGTTTGACGATGATGCCGCATTGGAGGAGGAGTTTGCGGAGTTCGGTTTGGGTGCCGGTGATGTTGCTGTTCAGGAGTTTTTTCCTGCGGGTTTCGCGGATGTCGGCTACTGGGTAGACCATGCCGCATTCTGGGCATACCGGCGCGAATTGGGCGGTTGGTATGGCGGTGGCGACGTGCGTGCAGCCTTTGGTTGGGCATTCGCCTACGATCACTTTGTCTTCGAGCGTGTAGTCGAGGAGTTGTTCTGCGGTTCGGCGTAGCTTGTTGAGGATTTTCGCGTACATGGGGGTTGCGGCGCATGTGCCTCGCTTGTAGGAGAGGCGGATGCGGCGTGCCATGGTGTCTGGCCCTGCCGTGTAGGTGGTGTTGATGCCGAGGCAGCGGCAGTATTCGCGGAGGATGTCGGTGAGTCCGGGGTTGCCGTCTTTGTCTGGTCCTTCGATGAGTTCGTGTACGCTTTCGCGTAGGGGTGCCGGGCTGGCGGCGTAGCCTCCGTGTGTGCCTCCTCCGGTGTTGGTTTTGTCGGCTCGGTTGGAGCGCCATCGTAGGTCTTCGAGGTGGTTTTCGAACCATGTGAGGTTGTTTTCGAGTTCCCTGTTGCATGCTGGGCATAGGCGTTCGCCTTTGATGCTTTCTTTCCAGCAGTTTTCGCAGGTGGTGGTTCCGCCGGTCAATGGTCCTCCTGTTGCGTCCGTGGGGGTTGGTGGTCCGCCGTTCGTCCCCCATGAGTGCAACCGGAGTCTCGGCGGAACCTATTATACGACGTGTTGTCTATGCCGACGTTCTTTTGTCGGCATAGACGTTGCTTTTTATTTGCCGTTGACTTTGATGGAGGGGAATTTCTTGCGTACTGCGGCGCGTACTCGCCGTTTTTCGGTGGGGGTGCCGTTTTGGGCGACTCGTGCGAGTGCGTTGCGTGCGTGGGATGCGTCCGGGATGGGGTATTTGCGTTCTTCCGGTATGGCGAACGTCGAGTTTTTCATCCGGCTGCGGCTTTTGATCTTGCTCATGGTGTCTCCGTTCAGATGATGGTTGGTTGCGTGTAGTTGGTGTTGTCGGTTTTGGCTTGTGGGTGGCGGTGGGCTTCGATGGCGATGATTTCGTCTCGGCTGAGTTTGAGTTGGGTGGCGATTTCACTGATCGTGTAGCCTTGGTCGCTCATGCGCCAGATATGGTTTTTGGTTTGCTGTGATGGCATGTGGTGGCGTTTCCTCCTTTCGTCTTTTTGATCGATTCCGTGTATTCGCTTGGCGAATATCCGAGCCAGATGTTCTGTCCGCAGTAGGGGCAGTCGATGCGGTTGCTGGATACCGTGTTGCCGCAGTGCGAACAGGTGACATGCCATCCATACGGATTCCACTTCATCACTCGTCCTTGTCTATCTGCCATATGAATCGCATGATGGTCGGCCAGATCAGTAGGTATGCCACGTCTGCGATGGCGCTGAGCCAGTCGGCTTTGAACTTGCCTACCATGCCGAGGACGGCGTAGCATCCGATGTCGGCCAGGCAGAGCATGAGGATTATGACGAGCGCCCATTTGAGAATGTGAAGTCGCCACATGGTCTTCTTGTCCTCGCTCATTCTGTTTCTCCTTCCTTCATCTTTCTCCGGTGCGCATTACGACGATCATGCTTGGGAATGGTGCCGGCCCGCCCGGTATGCCGTTCGTTTCGAACCGCAGTCGGCCTTTGAGGAATCTGACCTCCGCACGGTTGAGGATGAATTGTTGGAACCAGCGGGTATCCGTGCGAGCCGGCAGCAGCATGACGACGAGGGTGTCTTTGCGGCTGGCTTCCATGCTGCACTTGCGCACCCATTCCGATATTGCCTTGCCATATGGCGGATTGCAGAATACCGTCTCACCCCCCCACTCATGATCGAATGCGCTGTTTCCAGCCGTGTAGTATTTTGAACATTTGTGGTTCGTTTCACTGCTGGCCGCATCCAAGGTGAAGTGAAACTCATTGTCCAGCCGAGAGAACAAGTCCGTTGGCGTTTCCCAGTCCATGCGATTCGACATGTAAGCTGCACCGCCAGAATCGGTAAAACCGCTCATTGTGTTTCTCCTTTCAGGACGGCGAGCATCGTATCCTCGCATTCCGGTGCGGGCAGG
>OLFA01000084.1_pt1 | contig 19834 bp, 19 predicted proteins | sample 1609061 | NCBI WGS metagenome assembly OLFA01 (sample SAMN02675046, study PRJEB24791) | human gut metagenome, SKBSTL021 | isolation source: stool | host: Homo sapiens | place: USA | reverse complement strand
GACGTGTGCTCTTCCGATCTGCAAGCAGCAGCATGAGACAGACGATTCCCATAGAGGTACTTGCAGAGCTGATTTTCGCGTTGATCTGCCGCAAAACAACCATATGCAGGTTGCGGTAATAGGTACGCTTGCTGAGACGGATAAACTGTAACAGAAAGCCGGACAGAGACATAAAGAACAGGATTGTCCCGATACCGCCAATCACCAGAATCGGTACAAGCATGACAGCAAATGTCTGCAGCGAGGATGTTGCCAGATAATAGGCCGTTGCAAGCAGCGTCAGAGAAATCAGCAGAACAAGCACGGACATCCATGGTCTGCGGATTCTTGCCTTTTCCATCTTCTTTTTTGATTGCAGCAGATCAATCAGCTTCACCTTTGCGATCACTCTGGTATTCAACAGCATGATAATAACGAATATCACCGTAAAGGATATACTTGTTGTTATTGCACTCGGTATGGAAAATATTACACGAAAGCTCATCGATACCTGCAGCATTCCAGCGCTGAAGATTCCCAGCAGCTGGGAGCATAGCGCACCCAGCAACAGACCGCTCAGCAGAGAAAGAAATCCGACTGCCATTGTTTCATATACAAGAATTCTGGAGATATCCCGTTTCGGCATTCCCAGCAGCATATAAATTCCAAACTCCTGCTTCCTTCTGCGAATCAGAAAGTTATTCGCATACAGAATCAAAAAAGCCAAAACGATTGCGACAAACACAGACAGTACATTCATAAACTGTCCGACCGTCTTCAGTACGGTTGACTGCGACGTACTCAGATTCAATACCTGCTCCTGAGAGGAAAAGGAATTGAAGGTGTAAAACAGACATACGGAAAACATCAGTGTCATAAAGTAGACAAAATAATCCTTATAGCTTTTCTTTACATTTCGTAAAGCCAATTTTGAAAATTTCATAGCAGCACCTCATCTCTACAGAAATTATAGAAAATTTCACAGAAGTGTGCCATGGATGTCCCTTACATTCACCTTTCATAATTGTAATACAGCAAGCCATCTTTGTAATTTTTCTAATGGATTTTCCCTTTATCCGTGTTTATACGCTTGCCCGGAGGCAGTTGATAGCGCCTGTAAACAGTGGAAAAGTATGCGATGCCGCTATGGTTGCTTCTTACATCAAAAAAAGGGCCCAGATTCACCGTTTGAACGATGTATCAGCCCCTGTTCTTGATCATGATCCAGCTTATTGAGATCCATGTAGTCCATGCCATTTCTTTATTTACATGAAACACATATCACCATATGATTATAATAAATAATTATTCTCACGATCCGCAATTTGCAAGGTAACCAGCTGATAGGTGGCATATCCCTGGATAACCAGCGGCTCCTGTTCGCATAGCGCTTCCGCTTCCTCACGACTGTCTGTTTTCAGAATATACATGCCAGCCATTCCCGGATATCCCTTGAACACACCGCAGATTTCCAATTTTCCCGCATCATCCAGTCCTCTTATGTTTTCCACATGCTCCGTAACAGCCTTCTTTGTCATTCTGTTGTAGGTCTTGCTTTTTTTAAGCATCATCATGTATCTGTATTTTTCCATTCGCCTTCTCCTTTAGCCTTTGTAAAGACATTTATATCCTAAGTTTATTTCATACAGCTTGCATCAGCAGCACATGTGTATCCCGGGCACTGGGTTATCCCGTATGGATAGTCAGATAGCCGATAATATCCTCAAATTCAATATGTCTTGCTTCAAAAAATCTTCCGTTATAATATAAAGCAAGATGGTTCTTTGGTTTATCCCGTACCGTAACGATACAGCATTTGGGAAATGCAAAGGCCTTTCCTCTTGTGTAGGTCATCCTATCCTCATGAGATATACCAAAATAATGCAATGCCTCCATCACTCTCGATAAGGAACACTGCCATGGCTTCGTCTGCATGAAGTCGATAACCTCTTCTATAGGAAGACCGCTGAGCATAGCGATACAGATTTGCCCGCAATATCCCGGTTTCGGATATACCACCTCCTATATATGATCTATTTTTCGTACAGGATGGTCTGTTGTATAGGGACCGTTCTTGTTAATTCTGGTTAATTCACGGATGATTTCAAACGAAACAGGTAGCTCACCTCGCTGTTAAGCTGCTGTACAACAGCCTTCGATACCGGTATAAAATAAGTGCCTGCCCCTTTGGAAATCAGCTTGCATTCAAACACAGTATCTTCCACCGTTACCCTTACAGGGAGCATCCCCTTTTGATTACATGTCTCCCAGACATTGAAGGGGATCCTTATAAAATACCGGTTTCCCTGTCTGTATAGGTTTTCTGTGAATGTATATATCATACGTGTAATCTCCTCATACAGCCTCAATGGCTGATCGTTGCAATACTTTCTAATTTTTTTGTATGACAGCGTCCTCCTGACAGGAAATCGGGAAATCCTGCCCTGTCCTCAAGCATACCGGCTTACAGTCTCGTAAACAACCTGAGACTTCATTATCAGGAAGCTTTTTTCTCGGCTGCGTGCAGCATTCATTCCATCCTTTTTGCATATAAATCATAATTGACCTGCCACTCCCCGTCTTGCTGTACCATAATATCCTGCCAGTGGAAGTGATTTTCTGCAATCTTTGCAAACACCCACTTTCTGTGCTCGTCTTCGAGACTGGAAAGAACAATCCTGTCTTCCTGCTTTCTCGCCTCAAAGCGCATGATTCTTCCGGTATAGCCATAGGCAATTTCCCATGTACGGGTAGCCGGATTATACATGCGAAGCGTTGTCCCGTATTCAAAGTGCGGCAATACAATCACATCCTGCACTGCCATTCCTTCCAGCACCCGGGAAAAATGCCATTCCCCTTTTCGCACTGCGCCTGTTGCATTGTCCACGTAATCGATGTACCAGCTGCCAATCAGCATTCCGAAGAAATCATCCTCCTTGGGAATTGCTGCGTTTCTTTCGCTGCTTGCAAGGGCTTCATAGAAATCCTTCATATAACATCCTCCTCTGGTTTCACATTATTCATTTCTATGAACAGGACATCACACTACAAATATTTCAAAGTGTGTTCTCCTTCAGACGTTGTTTTCCTTTACTTGTGCGTCCAGCAGCGGCTGATACATCATCATTGCGTGGTTTTCAGCAACCAGCTGCTCCTCCAGAAGCGTTCCCTCCTTTGACAGCATCAGACGGTAGAGCTGATTATGACGACTGTAGCCGCCCCACCATTCCCTACGCATTTCATGATTGCGCTCAACAATTTCATAGCGTACCTGCAGAGGATGCAGCATTCTCCATTCTCCATGCAGATGAGTCTTTCCCACATGAAGCCGCAGCTGAAAGGGCTGATCTGTCGGATTGCTGATCATCAGGTCACCATAGGGATAAAAGCAGGTGGCCCCGCTGCCGAAGGGCTGTGTGCGATTGGCATCCGGGAACACATCATACCCATGACGGTGGCGCTCCACAACCTGTAGCGGTGTATGTATCGTAATCCAGAACAGCAGGTTGGACAGCTGGCACAGCCCGCCGCCGATTCCGTATACAATTGTTCCATCCTTCAGCATCATGCCTTTCTTATAGCCCTTGGATGCCGACGGTTTCCCTATTGTTTTCCAATAGCTCAGCGTTTCCTGCGGATAGACGATGATACCGTCCAGCTTCTCCACCGCTAGGCGAAGGTTCACAATTTTATTCTCCTGATAAACCTCCTCTTCCTTTGTCAGATTTCACTTCAGCAGACTTTTATGCTGAAAGCAGACATTGGGATAGTCCTCACTTCCGTGTCCGCTGGCAAACTGCCGTTTTGATGTATACCATCCAATATATCTGCGCCACGTATAATACCAGCCTCCCAGCATCAGCCGAATATCCGAACGCTTCTTTGTACGCAGATCCTCCTGTTTCTTTTTCATAGCACCACTCCTTTTCCTTCTATACGATTACCCTTTTTACTTTATTTCAGTCTGCTCAATCATCGTAAGCAGTTTTCAGAAAATAGCCTGCAGAAGTGCATGAAAAATACCAATCACGGCAATACCGCACAAAACCCCGCTCACAAATCTTCGCACATTCGTCGATGGAAGAACATCTGCCGCCTGAAGTCCCCAGTCAATCAGCATACTCAGCATAAACAGACCGTAAACAGCAAGCGGCAGCGTTACAGAAAACATCCACAGCAGAATGCCAAAGCCATACCCGAGATACAGTCCGCTGCATCTTGCACATACGGGACACTGATAGCCGTGAATAAAGAAGCTGCGCTCTGCTTTCTGATGGCAGGAACGGGAAAACAGATGCATCAGGGAGAGCCAGATGTCATCCGGATTCATCGATTAAATCTGGTACCGCAGTCATTGCAGATACAGATGGTTCTTCTGCGCTCGCCATCGGCACAGCACAGTCCGCACAGCATCCCGATCGGACCAAAACAGATAGCCCCAAGAATGCCGCTTGGCAGATTGTAGCTTTCATTGTTTCGCTCCTCGATGATGCGCAGATTCCTGCTGCCGCACGATGGACAGTAAACATGATCATAATTCCGATACATATAGATACCTGCCTTTCTGATTTTATTATACTATAGGAAAGCAAGCTGTGCGCATCAATGTGTTTTCCATCATGAATTTCATTTTTATTGAAAATAGGAGCAAACTGTTTCTACATATATACGGTTCACACGCAATGCTTACTTCCATACAAGACTGATCCGCTCTTCCTTCATAAGGTATAGAAAAAAAGGAAGCCGAATTTCTATTTTGCAGAAAGGAATCCCTCTGCCGAATCTGGCTTCCTAAGCATCTATTTACAGATGGCTTTTGAGCTGTTTTTTTTATACTTCTTCCCGTCTCATTTCCGAGTCGGGGATGGCTATGTTTTCTTTCTGACTCCATTTCTGAACGGTGGAAACCCGCTGGCCGTTTTTCTCATCCGTTGTCGCAATCAGCGTCGCATCCGCAACCTTGCTCAGATTGGATATCTTATCCGTCGGTGTTACGATAATTGCCTGAAAGCCGAGTGATTTCAACAGGTAAATGCATTCCTCGATTCGCTCATTATCCATTTTATCGAAGGCCTCATCAAAGATTGCCAGCTGCAGACCGTCGTTTCCTGCATCATATACGCTGAACAGCGATACCAGTACAGCGACATAAAACGGTGTCTGTGTTTCTCCACCGGAGCTGGAGCCGATCGTGGCACGCAGCGAGTTTCCGTTTTCCAGAATATCAAATTTCAGATAGGTGGTGAAGCGGGAAAGCAGCTGAACCTCTTTTTGCAGCTCCTGATACTTTTTGGGGTCCTGCATGGAGGATAAGGAAGAAATTTTATCAAACAGCTCATGAATCAGCTCCTCATTTTCCTCATACACCTTCGTGTTCAACAGATTGTGCCCGTTTAATTCCTTGTTGGTGATCAGATTGTAATACTCACGGTAATCCTCATTGCAGGTACACACAAATTCATAGCTGGAGCGGCCGAATTTATGCCTGCGGATAGAGCGGTTCAACCGGTCAATCTGCATTCGCACATTTTCGATTTTACTATTGAGCGCACTAAAGAAATTATTCTGGAAGCACTCATATGCCTTCTGCTGTGCGAGGCGGCATTTATCGATATAGTCCTCAACAATATTATCCGAATGCTTTTCATATTCCCGCTCATAATCATCGCATAAAAAATTTGGGTTGAAGGCAATGCGGAAGGTATCATTGTAATGTGTTTTTTTCGTTATCAGCTCCAGCTTGGAATTTTCAACACGGCTGTTCAGCTCCCGCAGTGCTTCCTCCAGCTGTTTCTGTTTCCTGCGGATACCGTCTGCCGTGGTGATTGCCCCGATTGTGTCCGGTATGCCTTGCTCGGGCTTTTTCGCTTCCTTAACCTGCTGCTGAAGCTCCTGTATACGTGCATTGCAAAGCTTCATATCCCCTTCCAGCTGACGGCGCCGGCTTTCCTGTTCCACCTGCAGCATATACAGTTCGTTTTTCTTTTTCTTTGCCTCATCCAGTTTTTGATCCAGCAGCAGAAGCTCCTGCAGGGATTCCGGTGTCTGAGCGTCACGCAGCTCTTTGATCTTTTGTTCCAGCTGCTCCACCTCTTTGGCCTTGCACAGTCCATCCTCCAGCTGACGGATAAAGTCATCACTGATAACGGTTTGCAGCTGTACCGCCTGCAATGTCCTTGTGACTGTTTCCAGCTTGCGGCAGGTGGAGGTGAGCTTTTGCTGGCGGATAATCAGCTCCTGCAGCTGCTTTTCTATGGAATCGGCACCGATAAAGGGTACCTTATACAATTCCGGATTCATATGCGACACTGCATAGCCGCTGTATAGCATACAGTCGCTGGTGATGCTTACCGGATAGCTTCGCAGTGTCTCCTCCGCTTCACAGCATACGACTCTGCCCAGCAGATATTCCACATAGGGGCGCACATCCTCGCGTTCCACCTGCACGCAGTCATACAGTGTTTTTGCATCGGGACGTTTCCCCGGCTTTGCCTTTGCGATATCCACAATGGAATAGGTATGAATCTTTTTTTCTTCCTTAATGGAGCGGTAAATGCGATAGGCATCCATGAAATATTCTGCCTCAACCACCAGATTCAGCTTCTGGTTATGGATGTAGCCTTCGATCGCATTTGTCCACGCCTCCTCCTGAATGCTGAACAGGTCTGCGAGTATGCATACCTCTACCGGTTTTCCCACCTGCTGATAAAGCCGTTCCTCCAGCTCCTGCTTTAAAACGAGCAGCTTTTTCGGATATGTCTTTTTCCCGGCTTCCAGCGCACGGCGATTTGCCGCTAGCACCTCCTGCTCCTCCCTGCATGTCTGCAGGCTGTTTTGCATGGTTTGGCGCACCGTGGACAGGGTATTCTCGATGTCTCTCATCTGTCGCTGAATATCCATATAGGCTTCCATGTTAAACGCAGCCAGCTGCTGTGCCGCATGCACGGACCTTTGTATAGCCAGCTTGATTCCGGACAGATCGAAGTCCTCCAGCTGCAAGCCGTCATAATCCTCGATTTCCTCCAGCTGCTCTATCTGTTCCTTCAGAAATTCTCCCTTCGTAACCAGCTGCTGCTGAACGGCGGTCGTATCTCTTTGCAGGGTGTTTCGCTGCTCCAGATGCGCCTGTATCTTTCGTTCCAGAATATCTGCCGCATTATCCCTGCGTGCATCCCGTAAGGCTTCCATGTTCTGTTCCAGCAGTGCCCGCTGCTCCTCGGTTTCCCTTGATTCCTTTGTCAGCTTCTGATAGCTCTTTGTATATACCTCATATTGCGCGGCTGCCTCATCATGTTCCACCAGCATACCGTGATATACAGCTGCCTTTTGCTCCACACGCAAGTTCGCAACACGCTCCTGTTCCCCGCATATATCCGTATACTGTTCATGGATCAGGGAAAGCTGGGCCTTTTTCTGCTGTACCGTTTCCAGCTGTTCCTTCATCTGCCGGTAATCCTGAATTTCCTCCTGCATCTCTTCGAGATTCAGGTCTTCTTCCTCCTGACAGATATTTTTTACGATGAATTCGGAAATATTCATCATCGGTGTGTATGCAACTGCCATTTTAAAGACATCGAAAAACCGCTGGTCCTTGATCAGCATGCGCTGACGGAAATAGTTTTTGTAATCCATATGTGTGGTAAAGGAACGGCAGCTGCGATCCTGAAAGCTGGCCAGCAGCTTCTTCATACGACGGATATTGAATACCGTTCCCTCATCCGTAAAGCAATGCCCGGGAATCGGCTGATTCATCATATAGTAGCAATGCTCCATGTCCCCCCGCGTAGGCCCGTTTACGTCAAATACGATACCAAAGCAGTAAATTCTATGCTGTTCATCCTCAAATTCCATACACAGATGTGAGCTGAACATCCCTTTATCACGCTTAAAGGTACCATCCTTGTATTTGCCCTTCAGATATCCCATCAGATCACGGGTTGTTTTATCATTTGCGGATTTATTGAAAATGGAATTGTCGGTTCGACCAAGAATAACCAGCTGCATGGCATCAATCAGCGCTGACTTTCCCTCTCCGGTTTTACCGCTCAGAAAGACGATATCCTCAAAGCTCAGGATCGTCTTCTCGTAATACAGCCAGTTGACCAGCAGCATTTTCTTCAGCTTCATCGTCTTCCTCTCCTTCCTCATTACGCAGCTTCATCAGAATTTCCTCCACCCGCTTCGGTGTGAGAACACAGGTGATATAAGGCAGTACCCAGATCAGCTCCTCATCCCCCTGTGTGTATTTCTGAAGAATATTCAGTCTTTGCAGGGACTGTAATGCCGCATGGATGTATTGCATCGAAGGCCTTACGCTTACCATCGCATGCACATCCACCAGCAGCTGCAGCAGCTCATTGACAGAAATACGTATGGTGAGAGATGCATCCAGCTCCAGCATTTTCTCCTCATAATAATTACGCAGAATCAGCAGAAGCTGCGTTTCCAGCTTTGTCAGACGATAGCGGCAGCTACAGTCCTCCCGCTCATTGACCAGATAAATCATCCCCATATAAGATGAACGCTCCCTGCACAGCAGCCATCCCGCATAGCGGAGATATTCCTCAAAGCAGTCCCAGTGATCATGGATAAACACATAGTCTGCATTTCGTTCCTTTTTCTCAAACTGTCTGATTTTCGCATACTGGTAAATGCAGTTTTCTGCCAGTAATATATTGACGATCCGTCCGAATTCCTCGCGGTCCTTCAGATCCAGTTGTTCTACCTTCATTTTGTTACCTTCCTTTTAATCAACAGATTGGGATAATGGAAATCCCCTTCTGTAATCCCTTCCGTCTGATTCGGAATCAGGGTTGCCTGCACATCCATTTTGCGGTCTCTTCCATATACATACACCAGAATGGAGCGGATATAGTCATCCATATCCTTTACCCCGATATCCTTCAGCTTTCCTACCGCTTCCCCATGCAGCTTCTCTGCATAGTAAGCCGATATGCTTTCACGGGTAAAGCGAGCGTAGCGGTCAAAGCCAATGCGCTTTTCAAGCTCCTCCTGATTCTGGGTGCTCTCTTCAAAGGTGAAGGTCATCACTTCCCGCTCATCCCTACGCCTGCGTCGTTCAAAGGTGTACACCTCATCACGCTCCATGTAGCGGGTCTGCTGGATATTGATGGATTCACTGATCTGCTCACACACTCTCTGCGGCTCTTCCTTCATATGATGGATCAGTTCCACCAGCTTTCCCTTTAACCCCTGATCACTGTTGCACAGATACATAATTTTCTGCTTTGCCAGTCTGCGGTAACCCGCGTCGCTGTCCACCAGCTGGGCAGTCAGCGTTTCCACGATATTCAAATCATTGTACATGGCATACAGCATTTCCTCGATATGCTTTTTTGCCGTATCACGGCTGGCAACACGATAGTGACTTACCGCACTGTCTACAATTTTCTCCTTGACTGCTTCCTCCTGCAGAAGGGTTTCCAAAATACCTGCGACCGGGTTTTTAAACCGTTTTAAGCTGTCCTCCACAAGAGTTGGAAAAACATAGCCCTCCACAATATCACCATAATAAACATCAAAGAAATCATGATAGATTTTCGTTGATGCCTTTTTCACCTGAATCGCATAATAATCCCGTATTCTGGCATTGGTCTGTTCCAGTGTCAGAATCAGCTCCTTGAAATCGGCATAGGCATTACGGATATGCTGATAGCTGTCTTCTATTTTCACGGGATCATCCATATCCTTCAGGGAGGCATGGATGCGAATCAGATAGCCGATCTGTTCCCGTTCCTTGATAATATCATTCACGAAGGAGATGAACACCCGGCTGTGATAGGGCAGAGACACCATTTTTTTCATCGTATCCATATGCAGATCGACATTGATCCAGGTATGCTTCTCAAACAGCCGTAACAGAAACTGGATATCCCGGTCATAAACATCCTTCTCACTGCGCAGCTCATTCTCGATATCGCTGTATTCCGCTTCCTCCTGAAAGTCGATTTCATATTTTTTATCCTGCACATAATCTTCCAGTAAATCCTGAAGCAGGGCACGCTCCATACTCATGGTCTGATTGCGATAAATGCAGTCATGAATCTGCAGAAGCAGATCCACATAAATATCCCGGTTCTTCGATACCAGTATGGTAAAGAAGGATGGATCCATTTTCTCAAATAAGGACATGCAAGCCCACCTTTCAAACATTCGTTCCTTTATTTTACTATAAGCGAGGTAAAATATCCATGACTTTAGTGTATCGCAGAAAAGAAAAACAGCAGCTCCCTTCAAAAGGAAGGCAACTGCTGTGAAATGCTGGACATAACTATTTTTCAAATATCATCCTATGTGGACCAGGTCTGTCCGGTATCCTGCTTATGCACTGCTCTGGGACGCATGCGGCAGTATCCAAAACATGAGGTTACGGATATATCAAACACCTCTTCCATCGATTGTATATTCGTTTTCCTGCTCTGCCAATGTCTGTTTTTCAGCTTCTATTCCACCGATTTCAGGGATTCCACCATCGGTATTTTTTTCAGCTTGCGATACATTACCAGATTCACAATGATGGCGAACACCATCGTGATTGCCACGGAATACAGGAAGGAAAGCTTTTCGATATTTCTTCCGAACATCACCGTATCCAGCTCTGCCAGCGACATAATCAAGGAGTGCAGGACGATTCCCAGCACCAGCCCTGCCAGCGCACCGATCAGTGTCAGGAAAATATTCTCTCTGTATACATAGGCACTGACCTCCTTGTCATAAAAGCCCAGTACCTTAATGGTCGCAATCTCACGCAGTCTCTCCGATATATTGACATTCGTCAGATTGTAAAGTACGACAAATGCCAGCAGTCCGGCTGAGATAATCAATACAACAACAATGAAGGAAAGGGATGCAATCGTATCCTGGAAGGATGCTGCAATTCCGGAATAGAAGGATACAGAATCAATGGTATCCTTTTTCATAAAGGCATTTCCCAGCGCCTGTTCATCCTTTTCACTGCTGTCCCGCATGATGGCAAACATGCCGGTACTTTGCGGTGTCTTGTGATAGACACTCTTATAATAGGAGGGTGTCATATATACGATATGCCCCACATAGTTCTCTGTGACAGCCGCAATTTTCACATCCTTCTTTACACCGTCCCCATTGTCAATCGGGAAAGTATCGCCGACCTTCAGATGTTTATCCTTGGCGATTTTCTCTGTGATAACTGCTCCGTCATTGTTTAAGCTGATCGCTTCATTGGAGCCGCGCTGACGCAGGGAGATATACGTATGCAGGCTTTCCACATCCTGAGGAACATACAGGTCGATTCCCTTATCCTCCCCCTCATCCGCATAGAAGCCGTGATATACCGCCATAGCAGTGGCAGACTTCACACGGGAGTCCTTTTGCAGCTCGTTCAATTCCTGTTCCTTCTGGCTGAGCGTATCCTCACCTTTATATGTCATGGTGACATCAAATTTGAAGATATCCCCATACTGCTTCACCGCAATTTCCCCGATGGAATCCTGAATACCAAAGCCGGCTACCAGCAGGGCACTGCAGCCGCTGATTCCAATCACCGTCATGAGGAAACGCTTTTTATAGCGAAAGATATTCCGCGCGGTCACCTTGTAAATAAAATTGAATCGCTTCCATATAAATGGAATACGCTCCAGTAAAATCTTCTTACCGTTTTTCGGAGCCTTGGGACGCATGAGGAGGGCCGGCGTTTCCACCAGTTCCTTATAACAGGCCGCAAGTGCTGCAGCTACCGTTATCACGGAGGCAAGCCCGATGGCAAGGGCCGCCAGTCCGATATCCGCCTGCAGCTGAACATCCGGCAGTGTATACATAATTCCCCAGGCATTGAATATCACTGTCGGGAAGACAATCATGCCAATTACTGCCCCGCAGATTCCACCAAGGATACTGGCAATCGCCGCATAGGCTACAAATTTCATCGCGATATCCGGCTTGGAATATCCCAGTGCCTTCAGGGTACCGATTTCCTGACGTTCTTCATCGACCATACGGGTCATCGTCGTCAGACATACCAGAGCCGCAACAAGGAAGAAGAACAGCGGAAACACCTTGGCGATTGCTCCCATGCGGTCCGCAGCACTTCCATAATCCATATAGGAGTAATGCGAATGGCGGTCCAGTACATACCATTTCGGCGTTTCCATGCTGTTGATGTCTTCCTCTGACCGATCCAGCTTTTCCTTTGCCTCCTGCAGCTTGGCAGCACCGTCCCTTTCCTGCTTCTCAAGCTCCAGCTTTCCCAGCGCGATTTCCTTTTGTCCGTTTGTTATCTTATCTTGTGCGGCCGCACTTTCCTGCTGTGCGCTCACTCTGGCGGATGCCAGCTGCTGCTTTCCCGTCTCAATCTGCTGCTGGGCAGTCGCAATCTGGGTTTCGAGTGCATGCAGCTGAGAGGCTGCCATGGTTACCATTTCCTGCATTGTTGATATCTGTGCTTCCAGCATCGTTAATGCAGGAGAAGCAACCTGCCGCGAGGTTTCCAGTGCCGCCTTTTTCTCCTGCAGCAGCTGTTTATCCAGCTCTGTTAGATTCGGATCCTGCAGCTGCGTATCCACTTTGGCAAGTTCCTCATCCAGTGAGGACAGCTTTGCTTTGGCTTCCGCTATCTGCTTTTGTATCTGCGGCAGATTGTCATCCAGCTTTTTCTGCTGCGCGTCCAGATAGCTTTTCGCACTGGAGTACTGAGATTTCAGCTGGGACAGGGTCTGTTCACTCTGCTGCAGCTGTGCTTCCTTTTCCTGTATGGTTCTTTCCGCACTGCTTTTCTCTGCATTCAGGGTGGCCTGTCCAACAAGCAGTTCATCTTTTGCATTCTCCAGCTTGTCCTTGGCATTTTTTATTTCTGTCTCATATTTCTTTTTATTCTTCTCATATTCCTTACGACCGGCTTCCACCTTGGCAAGGGCTTCCTTTTTGATATCGTCAAAGCGCTCCTGTGCACGCTCCTCTCCCAGTGCTGTGATTGTGGTCTTTTTGGGATCGATGATATCGAAATAAGCATCCGCATAGGAGTTGGGCTTCTTTGCGCCGTCAACCGTCACATACACCTCCGTATAATAGGAGGATTTGAAGTTGGTATCCGGAATCACCGCATAATTATCAATACTGCCGCTGCCGATGGCGGAGCTGCCCTTTTCATAGGACAGATAATACGGCATCGTTACCTCTCCGACGATTTTATAGGTTGAGCGCTTTAATGACGCATCCAGTTTTTCGTCCGTACCGCTCGCAAAGGTTATCATTTCTCCGATTCTGGAATCTGCTCCCTTGATGTTGGTGTATTCGATGACGCATTCATCCGCTTTCCGGGGAAGCCGCCCCTTGATCAGCCGCATCTGATTGATATAGTTTTCATCCTCTGCCTTCGCATTCATCGGATAAGACAGCAGCTTGTAGACACGCTGCTGATTGTTATGCGTATTGAGTACATCCATGCTGTAGCTGCCATACACGCCGGCCACTCCATCCACCTGACGGATAGCGGAAACATCCTCCTTTGTCATGCCGATGGTCGACATAATCTTCAGATCCATGAAATTATAGTCATCAAAATAAGTATCCGCAGTATTTTTCATCACCGGTACACTGTCCCGTACTCCGGCGAAGAAGGCGACTCCGATGCCGACGATGGCAAAGATGGAAAAGAAGCGACCGAAGGATTTGCGGATTTCCCGCAGGGTATCTTTCAGAAGGGCTTTCTTTTTCATATCAGTATTCAATCCTTTCTACCGGTAAAGGATGCTCATTGATCGTGATGCTGTCAATTTTTCCGTTTCGTACCTTGATTACCTTATCTCCCATGGCAGTCAATGCCAGATTGTGTGTAATCACTACAACACTGACTCCGCGCTGCCGGCAGGTATCCTGCAAAAGCTTCAAAATCTGTTTTCCGGTATTGTAATCCAGTGCCCCTGTCGGCTCATCACACAGCAAAAGCTTCGGATTTTTGGCAAGTGCGCGGGCAATTGCCACACGCTGCTGTTCTCCACCGGACAGCTGTGCCGGGAAATTGGAGGCACGCTCCTTCAGTCCGACAGCTTCAATCGTTTCATCGATATCCAGCGGCTGCTTACAAATCTGAGTGGCCAGCTCCACATTTTCCTTTACAGTCAGATTCTGCACAAGATTATAAAACTGAAAAACAAACCCAATATCATAGCGCCGGTACGTTGTCAGCTGCTTGGCATTAAATTTACTGATTTCAGTTCCATCCACAAAAATATTGCCGCTTGTTGAGGAGTCCATGCCGCCAAGAATATTCAGTATTGTGCTTTTACCGGCACCGCTGGCTCCTGCAATTACTACAAACTCCCCTTTATCAATGGTAAAATCCACACCGGCAAGTGCCTGGATTTCCACTTCCCCCATTTTATATATCTTTTTCACATTCTGAAATTCAATATAAGCGCTCATACCGGTTCCTTCTTTCTGTGCTTTTCTATATTATACTAGAAATATATCGGAGAAGACAGCCATTTTCCATAAAAGCTGATGCAAAGTTTTCGCTGATGATACATTCATCCCCAAAGGGCACCTGGTGGACAAGTGCGAGGAAAGGCAGAAGGATGATGCGGTGAGGTAAAGTGCAGCGATCATGCAGATGAAAGAGACACGTTCCCTCCGTATAACAACGCTGAAAACAGAGAATAGGGTCTTGACGGATGCGCTATCTTGTTTTACAATATAGCTGTAACTTGTATAACAAGATAGTGAGGAGGTGACGCCATGCTGCCAAGTCAGATGATGAAGGGTATTCTGGATAACTGTATCCTGATCGTGATTGCACAGGAGGATACCTATGGGTATGATATTTCGCAAAAGCTGAAGAGCTACGGATTTTCCAATATATCGGAGGGTACGATTTATCCGCTGCTTCTTCGACTGGAGAAAAACGGATGTATCAACAGTGAATTTCGCAAATCGGCTTACGGCCCCAATCGAAAATACTATACCATTACAAAAGCCGGTCATCTGGAAATACAGGATTTTATGAAGCATTGGAAGGAATTGCAGCAGGGTGTTGCCGCTGTGATGGGAGGATATGCATATGAATCGTAACATGCGAATGCTGCACAAAGAAAATAATCGTCTGGATAAGACTTTATGTGAAGATTACCAAAGGCTTATGACAGATATCGTATGTTATCTGCGAGGTGCCGATATCAGTGAGCTGCAGCAGGAAAAGGTCCGCTATGATTTGACACTGATGCTGCTGGAGGCACAGCAGCGCAATGCACCTCTGGATGAGGTGTTTCCCGAGGATTACAAGGCATTCTGTGACACGGTTATCAAAGAGCTGCCGCCGCGCTCACAGCTGGAAAAGCTGCGGGAGCGTTTGCAGATTGTCTTTCTCCTGATTGCCATTCTGGGCGTTATCAATCTGTTTCTTTCAAAGGACGGCCTTCATGCATTGCTGCAGCTCGATATACAAAGCACCTATCCGCTTTCCTTATCAACACTGCTGCTGGATATCCTGCTGGGCATAAGCGCCGTATGCATTGTGCAGTGGATTTGCCGCAGCAGCTTTGAAAACGACGATAAGGCAGTAAAACGGCGGTTGCTGCTCCTGTGGCTGTTTACATTATGCATCAGTGTTGGCTGTATGCTGCTGTTTCAGAATATCATCGTGCTGCGAATTCCGGTATGGCTGTTTGTACTGTTTTGCTTCAGCTCCTATCTGCTGTATCTGGCTCTTGCGTTTTGCAGCTGTAAGGATGTGGCTTCATGATTCTCGAAGAACTGGCCCTATATGCAGACTGTTCTCTATGCAGGGGACTTTGCTGCAGAGCACTTTATTTTTCAAAGCTGGATGGTTTTCCGCAGGATAAGCCTTGCGGTGTATCCTGCAGCTATTTATGCAGCGATCATACCTGCAAAATTCATCATGAGCTGAAGCAGAAGGGCATGAAGGGCTGTCTTGGCTACGACTGCCTGGGTGCGGGACAATTTGCCGTTCAAAAGAATGTACCTGCGGACCAGGATATGTTTGCAGTATACAGAAAGCTGTTTTCCCTGCATCAGATGCTCTGGTATCTCGGGGAAGCACTGCTGCAGAAGGAAACTGCTTCCTTCCATGGAGAATTGCAGGTGCTGATTCAAACACTGGACACGGTACGCAGACAGCCCTGGAGAAAGGTACTTACCGCTGATATCGACTCCCTGCATGAGCAGACCAACCGCCTGTTAAAAAAGACGATGCAGCAAAAGCAGCTTCGGCATCCTTATCCTCATAAGCATCCAATGGGAAAGCGGTTCACCAATAAAAGACTGCGAAGCACGGATTTCAGTATGAAGTCTCTGCTTGCCGCTGATTTGTCAGGCTGCGACCTGCAGGGCTCCTGTTTTCTGGGAAGTGATATGCGGGACTGCCGCATTGCCGGCAGTGATTTGCGTAATTGTTTCTTTCTGACCCAGATGCAGCTGAACACCGCCATCGGTGACAGCTTGACAAGGCTCCCCAATCACCTGCACATACCCGCCCACTGGAACACGGTATCATAAAGCGGATGGCGTCAAGAAGGAAAGCCGATGCCTGATAAAACGTTTTTGCGCCCTTGCCCTTTAAAATGCTCATCGGATACAGGTAAGAAACGTGCGAACCAAATGAACCTGAAACCCATTCAATCGTGCCGCCTTCTTCAACGAGTGCGCGCTTTGTATTTAAGTTGTACATATTCTTTGACCAGTTTTCAATCGTAGAATACCGCAGTCTTGCATTTTTGCCGACAAACAGTTCCACACAGCCTGCATGTAAGTTTGCCACATTATACTTCGGTGCGGAACAGCCCTCGATAAAATGCAGGTCTGCGCCCTCATCCACAATAATCAGCGTATGCTCAAACTGTCCTGCTCCCGGCGCATTTAACCGGAAATACGACTGTAACGGAATTTCTACCGATACCCCCTTTGGCACATACACAAATGAACCGCCGGACCATACTGCACCGTGCAGTGCCGCAAATTTGTGGTCGTTCGGCTTTACCAGCTTCATAAAATGCTTCTGTACCATGTCGGCATATTCGCCTTTTAAGGCACTCTCCATATCCGTGTATACAACTCCCTGTGCCGCAACCTCCTCGCGCACATTGTGGTATACCAGTTCAGAGTCGTACTGCGCGCCGACACCGGCAAGGGATTTCCGCTCTGCCTGTGGGATACCGAGCCGCTCAAATGTATTTTTAATGTCTTCCGGCACGTCTGACCACTTTGCCTTCATATTCGTATTTGGACGGACATAGGTCACGATATTTGCCATATCCAGTCCTTCAATCGACGGTCCCCAGTCCGGTACGGGCATTTCATTGTAAATCTGTAATGCCTGTAAACGGAAGTTCTGCATCCACACCGGGTCATTTTTTTCTTTTGATAATTTTTCTACAATCTCCGGTGTCAGACCCGCCTGCAATTTATACGCATCTTTTTCATCATCTTTGAAATCATAAACGCTTCTGTCGATGTCTTCCACATAGCTTTTTTCTTTCATCGCCTGTTACTCCCTTTCCGCTGTTTGCTGTATGCTTGATTCTCTGCTCTCCTACCTGTGCTCCTCTGCCTCGTAGCCTGCAAAACCGCTTTCATTAATCTCATCAACAAGCCCTGCACCGCCTGTCTTAATGATTTTTCCTTCAACCATAACATGTGTATAATCTACCGGAAGGGATTCTAAAATCTTCGTGCTGTGTGTGATAACCAGCAGACTGCCTTCGCTGTTTTTCTGATATTCACGGATACCGGCTGATACAGTGCGCACGGCATCAACGTCCAGGCCGGAGTCGGTTTCATCAAGAATTGCCAGCTTTGGCTTTAACATTAAGAGCTGTAAAATCTCAGCTTTCTTTTTTTCACCGCCGGAAAATCCGACATTCAAATCACGCTCTGCATACGACTTATCCATATCAAGCAGTTCCATTGCCGCTTCCAGCTGCTTTTTAAACTCCCACAGACGGATTCGTTTGCCGGTCTTTTGCTCTACCGCATTTCTGATAAAGGAGCTGAGTGTCACACCCGGCACTTCCAGCGGATTCTGGAAAGATAAAAAGATGCCTGCCTTTGCACGCTCATTGACCGGTTCTGCGGTGATATTTTTTCCGTCAAACCGGATTTCCCCCTGCTTTACCGTGTAGCGTGGATTGCCAAGCAATGTATAGCCCAGTGTAGATTTACCGGTTCCGTTCGGTCCCATAAGTACGTGGGTTTCTCCCGGACGAATCGTAAGGTTGACCCCGTGTAAAATTTCCTTTTCCTCTACATCTACAACTAAATCTTTTACATTCAGTAATTCTTTTTCTGACATGATTGTTCCTCCTGATTTTTATATCACCCTAATTGTAAGCTGTTTTATGTGTATTTTTGTTGTGACACAAACCTGCCTGTTTGTATCCGGCAGGGTAATATTGTATCAACTTTTTTCATTTGATCTCTGATTTTGTATCATCTGCTGTCTGGCATTCTCTACGACTTCTTTCAGTGTCATGCTGTCAAAATATTTATCCACAAGCTCCGCCAGCCCTTTCCAGATTGGCAGTGTACAGCAGTCACCTGCCCTGTCGCAGGGCACTGCATCGTCCTTTAAGCAGGATACCGGTGCAAGTGTTCCTTCCGTCAATCTCAATATTTCACTAATCCGGTAATCTTCCGGTTTTCTTGCCAGCCGGTAACCTCCGCCGTGTCCGCTGATGCCTTCTATTAAATGTTCTTTGGACAACATTCTTGCAATGCTCTCCAGATACTTCTGTGAAATCTGCTCTTTTTCCGATATTTCTTTTAGCGGTACATATTCATCTGAGTTATGCTCCGCAAGAAATACCATAACCCGCAGGGCATACCTGCCCTTTGAAGAAATCATCATACGCCTGTTCTCCAATCCTTTGTTTTATCAAGATGATATTCCTATTTACCTACTATGTCAATAGGTGAATGTATTAAAAAAATATAACGCAGGAAAAGAGGACACGTGCTGTGGCTCTTTTGCTGCGTTATATGAATTATTCTAAACTAAACTTCACAAAAATCATTCAGCTTATTTATAAAATAATTAAAACTTGGTGATTTATTTTCATGAATATTTAAATACATTCCAATATTTCCGGCGCATTCACATTTAAACAACCCTATCTCATAATAAGACTCCGCTTTCTTTTTTAAGGCATTCACACCGCCGCTATAAACTACATCCGCCAAATACTCCCATGTTCCTACAATACTATCCTGAACGTATTTTCTTAACAACGGCATTTTGGCCTGTGGATATGCTTCTTCTATTGCTTTCTCATCCCCTAGAAGCCACGCTTCCATTTCTTCTATTGCAATACAAAAATACACATCAACGGTTACTCCTGATTTTTCATACATCTCAACCAAATCTTTTTTTAATTCGGCACAATCCGCATCATCACTGTCAAGAATAACAAAAATAGCTTTTTTACCCGGCATACTCTCCAGCGTGCGTCCAATTCCTTTTAAATACATCGGTAAATCATTTAATAATTTTTGTGTCTTAACCTGTGATAATTTATTCACTTTTTTCGGTATTTTACCAATTCCCTTAAAACTATGAATTTTGTACGTGATACCCGGAACTTCAGTTATATACTTATCCATTATATTTTTTACAAGAATTTCTCCCGACTGATCCTCTATCAAAATTTCAATGTATGCATATTCTTCCATATCCACCTCATATTATCCAAAATAATTGCTGTACCATAAATCTCCCAATTCAACCTCTGACTCACATAACTGTTTCACATACTCAAAATCAGAAGCCCGTGTAATTGTCGAGAAGCCGTCTTCCTGTTTCTGTAAAACCCATACTTCTTCCGGTGACAGTGCATTTACAAAAAATGGACTG
>OLFA01000063.1_pt1 | contig 23216 bp, 17 predicted proteins | sample 1609061 | NCBI WGS metagenome assembly OLFA01 (sample SAMN02675046, study PRJEB24791) | human gut metagenome, SKBSTL021 | isolation source: stool | host: Homo sapiens | place: USA | reverse complement strand
CCCTGCCTGCCGGACAGGTAGATGCCGCCGGTGATGAGACCGACGACGAGCAGGGCACCCGCCGCGATACCGACGAGGATGCGGCGCTTGGCCTTGGCCTCGCGGTCGGCGGGGGTCTGCGGTTTCTCTCCGTCGTTCAGACGGTTCTTGTCATCCATGGGTGTCCCCCTTTCTGGGATAGGGCGGGCGCTCCCCATTCGCATGGACGGAGCGCCCGCAACATGTGCAGTGGGTTAGGCCTCGGAGTCGCCCGAGACATCCCCGTTGTCAGTGTCGTCGCCTTCATCGGCTGCGGCATCCTCGGCCTTCGCGGCGCGACGGTTCTTGATGCCGTAGTAGGCGCAGCCGCACGCGAGCACGGCGAGTGCCGCGATGGAGACCACGATGAAGAAGTCGTTGCCGCCGGTCTTGCCGAAGAACCCGCCGGGAGGCGTGGTGGTCACGGTGACCGTCTGCCCCTCATCGTCGATGTCCTTGTGCTCGGCGACCAGAACCTCGGTGGCCTCGTTGCCCTGCTCGGTCTGCTTGTACAGCTCCTCGAACACCACGAGGTCGTGGCCGTCGAGGGAGGAGGCGTCGAACTTGCCGAGGTCGATGTCGATGGTGCCGTTCTGGCTGTTGGGCGTGAACTTGAGTTCGGCGGTGACGTGCTGGTCGTTGATGGACAGCATCTCGCCGGTCTTCTTGTCCATGAGCGTCGCCTTGAGGGTGTATTCCTTGCCCGGAATCAGGCCCTCGTAGGTCACGCGGTCGGTGATTACCGCATCCTTACCGGCCATCAGCGTGTGGTCGCCGTCGGACTTGTCCGTAGCGGTGGTGCCGATGACGGTGGGCACGAGGTTCACGGTCTGCTCCTCGGAGTCGAGGTCGCATTCGGAGGCGACGATGACGGGGGCGGAACCCTCCTCATCCGCGACCGCGTTCTTGGACATAACCTCGAACACCACGATGTCCTTGGTCTCGCCGCCGAGGCGGTCGATGACATCGTTGGCGTTGAAGTGGAAGTCCATGGTCACGGTGCCGTCGTACTTCTCCGGGGTGAACTCGGCGGTCTGGTAGACCAGATGGGAGATGAGGTCTTCGTTGTCGGCGATGAACTTGCCGAGGGCATCCATGTCGATGGACACCGGCAGCTCGCCGGTGGCGGAGTAGTTGAGCACGATACCGGAGTCCTTGAGCACGGCCACGTCGGAGACGGCTTCCTTCTGCTCATCGGTCAGGGCATCGTAGCCCACCTTGCCGGTGGTGTCCACGGTGGCGGAGGTCAGGCCGTCCTCATCGGTCTCATAGGTGGTGTCGATGACCTCGAAGGTGCCGTCCGCATGGACGCGCACGGTCTGGGACTTCTTCACCGAACCGTCCTCGGCGGTCTCATCGGAGACCACGATGTCGGCGATACCCTCATCCTCATCCTGCGCGGAGAGTCCGAGCACGTCGAGGAGCTGCTGCATGAACGCCGCGACATCCGCCTCGGTGTACTTCTCGCTGCCCTCGCCCGTGAGGATGGGAAGGCCGGTCTCGGCATCCATGAGGATACCGGTCATGGTGTAACCGATGCCGGTCAGGGCGTTCTCGTAGGCCACCTCATCGGTGATGGTGGTCTCCGCATCCGCGATGACGTTCTTGTCCCCATCGAGGCCGTCGGTGGCCGTGGTGGAGATGCCCGTCACATGGGCGGTCGTGGTCTGCTTGCCGTCCTCGATGTCGGCGTGGGCCACAAGCTCGACGCCGTTCTTCTCAAGGCTCTCGAATGCGACCATCTCGGTGTCCTGCGGGATGCCGGCGGAGTCGAAGGTGAAGGTCACCTCGACCTTGCCGTCGCTCTTCTCGGGCGTGAAGGTGGTCTCTGCGGTGACGGGCTTGCCGTCCACCTCAAGAGCCTTCTCCGTGACGTTGCCCTCCTCGTCGGTCACCTTCACATGGAGGGTACCCTTCAAGGTGTACTCCTTGCCGGGGATGAGGCCGGAGTATTTCACGGTGTCCACGATGACCGTCTCGTCATCGGTGACGATGTTCTTGTCGCCGTCGATGCCGTCCAGTGCGGAGGTGGTGATGAACGGGTGCTTGACCGTGACGGTCTGCGCCTTGTCCTTGATGTCCGCATGGGCGGCGATTTCAACGCCGTTCTTCTCAAGGGACTCGAAGGCCACGATTTCCGTGTCGTGGGGAATGGTCAGAGAGTTGAAGTGGAACACCACATCGACCTTGCCGTCGGCCTTCTCAGGCGTGAAGGTGGTCTCTGCGGTGACGGGCTTGCCGTCCACCTCAAGAGCCTTCTCCGTGACGTTGCCCTCCTCGTCGGTCACCTTCACATGGAGGGTACCCTTCAAGGTGTACTCCTTGCCGGGGATGAGTCCCGTGTACTCCACGGTGTCGATGACCTCGGTGGTGTCATCGGTGATGACGTTCTTGTCGCCATCCGCGCCATCCACGGCAGTGGTGCCGATTTCAGGATGGGTCACGGTGACGGTCTGGTTCTTATCGTCGATGTCGGCGTGGGACGCAAGCTCGGTGCCGGAGCGCACAAGGCTCTCGAAGACCACGATGTCCGTCTTGTCGGCGATGGTACGGGAGTCGAAGGTAAAGGTCACCTCGACCTTGCCGTCGGCCTTCTCAGGCGTGAAGGTGGTCTGACCCGTGACGGGCTTGTCGCCCACCATCAGGGGCTTGCCGGTGCTCTTGGAATAGAGCTTGCCGTTCAGGGTGTACTCCTTGCCGGGGACGAGGTTCTTGTACTCCACGGTGTCGATGACCGTGGTCGCGTCATCCACGACAACATCCTTGTCGCCGTCGATACCATCGCGTGCGGAGGTGGAGATACCGGGGACGGTCACGACCACCATCTGGTTGATGTCCTCGATGTCCTCATGGGTCACGAGCACATTGCCGTTTCGCTCAAGGTTCTCGAACACCACGAGCTGGGTGCCGTCCTCAAGGTCGCGGGAGTCGAAGGCGAAGGTCACGTTGACCGTGCCGTGTGCGGCCTCGGGGGTGAAGGTGGTCTCTGCGGTGACGGCTTCGCCGCCCACCTCAAGGGGCGTCGCTACGGGCTTGCCGTCCTTCTCGCCCTTCACCTGCATGGAACCCTTGAGGGTGTATTCCTTGCCGGGGACGAGGTTGTGGTACTCGACGGTATCCACGATGACCGTCTCGCTGTCGGTGACCACGTTCTTGTCGTTGTCGATGCCATCCAGCGCGGTGGTGGCAATCTTGGGGTTCTTGATGGTGACCGTCTGGCCCAAATCCTCGATGTCGAAGTGCTTGGCGAGGAAAGTGGAGACGTCTTCGGCATTCTCCATCAATTTGAGCAGCGCGTCGGCATCAGGCTCGGTGAGGTCACTTGGCTCCAAGGGAATGCCGAAGAGCACTTCGGCAGCCACGAGCTGGGTGCCGTCCTTGAGCGCCAGCGAGTCGAAGGTGAAGGTCACATCGGCATCGCCGTCTGCGGTCTCGGGCGTGAAGGTGGTGTAGGACACCACGGGAGCGCCATCGACCATAAGGGGTTCACCGGTGACCTCGCCATCCTCGGCGGTCTTCTTCACGAGGAGGGCACCGACGAGGGCGTAGCTGCGCCCGGGGATGAGATTCTTGTAATGGACGGTATCGACCACCGTTGCCGCATCGTCGGTGGAGACGAGCTTATCGCCGTCCGCGCCATCCACTGCGGTGGTGCCGATTTCAGGGGCGATGACCGTGACCTGCTGGTTCACGTCGTCCTTGTCGGTGTGCTTGGCGATGAGGGAACCGCCCTCGTCGTACAGCTTCTCGTAGACCGTGATGGTCTCACCGGCATGTTGATAAGTCTCGGGAACATTGATGGAAACGACCTCGAAACCGCTAGGCTCCTGAGCCGTGAAGGTGTGCTCCGTCACGTCCCCGGACAGCAGGTCGCCGGTCTTGGCATCGTGCAGCTCCGCGACCAGCTTGTAGTTGCGACCGGGGAAGAGGTTGGCGTAGGCCACCTTGTCCTCAATCGTGAGGAAGTTACCCATGCCGATGTTCGAGTCACCATCCATCGGGTCGTAGGCCTTGGTGGTGATTGAGGCCTTCACGTCGGTGAGGGTGCCGAAGTCGTACACCTTGCCGTCGCGGCTCACGATGACCGATGTCTCGATGAGCTGATAGCCCTCGTTGGCGGAGCAGCGAAGCTCCTCGATGAGGTAGGTGTCGTAGGGCAGTGCGCCCTTGGAGTCATCCGGCGTGGTGCCGCCGAACCAGACACCTGCGGTGGCATCCAGCTTGGAGCTGTCGATGACACCCTCGGCAGCCAGCGCCCAGTCGTTGGCGTTGGTCTCATGGGTGTGCTTGTTCCAAGAGGAGGCGGAGGAGAAGTAGCCATTTTCATCCGTCACGACCACATGGCTCTCGCCGGTGGTCTTGGAGGTGAGCTTGAAGGCCACTCCGGCGAGGCGGTCTTGGCCGTCATCGCCCTTCTTGGTGAACTCAAGGTCGCTGCGCATGACCTGATTCTCGAACGCGCCGTCGAAGGGGTTCACCAGCACGCCGTCCTTGGCGATGCGGAACTCATGCGGCTCGCCGTCGGTGAGCAGGTAACCCTCACCGGCCTTGACCTCCTGAATGGAGTAGAGACCGAAGGGCAGCAGATGAGCACTGGTGCTCGCTTCGCCATCCTTGATGGTTAGGGCATGAACGACCTGACCCTTGGTATAGGTCACGCCGGAGACGATGACGGGCTTCTCGTTGAGGGTCTTAATCTCGAACTTCGTGCCGTCGAGGGACGCGCCGCCGAGCGGGTCGCCGGTGCCGGTCTCGATGTCATGCTTGGTAATTTTCACGCCACCGCGAACAATGTCATCCTTGGCGGTGAAGGAATACATCTTACCGTCCTCAGAGACCGTCACTCGCATCTCGTTGGAGGTGTTGAGGTAATCGTCGTTGGTGGCCGTCTCGCGGATGATGTACTTGCCGTAAGGCAGGCAGTCCGCAGAGGTCTTCGCCACGCCGTTCTTGTCAGTGACGATGGTCTTCACCGTCTGACCGGGGTTGTGGCTCTTGCCATCGACCGTGACCGCGTTGGGGTTGTCGTTGATGATGGAGAAGGTGATGCCGCTGAAATCGGCACCGCCCTGCGGGGTCTGTCCAGTCTCGGAGTCGAGCTTCTGGACGGACACGCCGCCGCGAATCACCGTCTCTGGGATTTCAGGCATATTAAAGGTCGTGACACCTTCGAGATAGTTGTCCTGAATCTTCTGGAAGTCAACCTTCGAGTTCAACTTGTAACCGGTAGGAGCCTTTGATTCATACACGGCGAGAGAACCGCGAGGAAGGATTGGAACACCATCCTGATAGTAGAGTTCATCACCGGATACAAGTGAATCATTATCAAGGAACGCGCGGCCATTTTCATCTGTACGAACAACCCAAGTGCGCGTCGGCTTCACATCGGCCTTCTTGAGGGCATCGTAGTTGTCGTAATCCACGGTGTCGAAATACTCGATGGTGAACTCGGCACCTTCAAGGGAGGCGGAACCTTGCGGGAGGTTGTTGGCGTTGTATTCCTTATCACCATCAAACTTACCAAGGGCTATCATCACAGGGTCAAAAGATGCCTTGTCCTGTACCTGCACCGTGGTGGTCTGACCGCCGTGAACCGTGACCTGCTGGTCAGGCGCGGCCAGATAGCCCTTGGGCGGCTTGGTCTCGCGCACCGTGTAGGTGCCCTCGGGAAGCTCAAGGGTGTTGGTGTCGCCATGGGCGTTCGTGCGCAGCACGCCCATGGTCTGCCCAGTCGCATTGAGGACGGTGAACTCCGCGCCCTCAAGGGAGTAGCAGTCGTTACCGTCGGTGATTCCCGGGTTGGCGCTGGTCTTATGCAGGTTGATGTGACCGGCGAGGACACGCCACCCGATGCGGAAGAATCCCGCTCCCGCTTGAGTATGGGATGTGGGAACGGTCACGCCCACAATAGCCTCGTTACCGGATACGGAGAAGACGCGGACGTGCTGGCCGTACTGGTCTTCGGACGCGGCTGGCTCGTTGTAGTTCGGGTCATAGCCGAAGCTAGGGTTCACGCCGACATGGCCGCAGGTGAGCGCCAGCTTAGCGGGCGTGTTGATTTTCACCGTTCCGTTGTCTTGGGCGTAAATCTCAGCGGTGCGCGCGATGGAGTAGTTGCCCGCTTGGAGGCGGGAGACATCGACGCCCTGCCAACCCATGGCCTGATTGATTGTCTTGTTCTCGTACCTACCGCCGCCGGGGTTCTCGACTGCCGGAAGCGTGTATCCTGGAACGTTGCGCCCGGTGTAGGCGTTCTTTCCACGGGTGATGAATGTCTGACCGGCCCAAGGGGCGCTCTTGAACTCCCACGTGCCGATGTTGTTCACTGACATGCGGGGTTCGGGCATGCGGAAGAAGCTGGCGACCCCCTTGCCGAAGTTGTCTGACATCTTCACGTTCATGGCGTGGATGCCCGCCGGGGCCATGGCGAACTCAAGCGAACCGGTATCCGCATCGTACTGCCACATTCCCATGTCGGGCGTGTACTCGATGCCGTTGACCGTAACGCTGTCGATGGTGCGTCCGGTCAGGGATTCAAGCGCTACATCGTCGGTCGCTAGGGTGACCTTGGTGGACGCGGCTGTCACGGGAAGGGATACCTTGCCCTTACCGGCCACGTCGCCGCGCACGTCGTTGACGGTGCTGTTGAAATCGAAAGCCGCTTCGGCGGACTCATTCTCGACGGTATAGACGAGCTGGATTCGAGAGGAGGCCACCATCGGCTCTCCCTTGTCGTTCAGCTCGGTATAGGATTTGGGCACATATACGAGGCCGGTGGCCTCGTCCACGATGAAACCCTCGCGCATCTTCGCGTCGGCGTTGTTCTCGGAAGCGCCCCAGTCGGTGAGTTTTGCGCCCGAGATGTCGGCACCGGCCCAACCGACGTAGTAGTCGGCATCCGGGTCAACCTCGAAGAGCACGGCGTGGGAGACAGGTTGGGAGAGAAGTGCATCCCAATGCTCGGAGAAGCCGTCACCGTCCTCATCAGCCCAGAGCTTGTCGAGAGTCGCGTCGGGGAGTTTGCCGCCATCGACCACGGAGGTGGTGACGGTGAGCACGTCCGCGCGGTTCAGCTCATCGCCCTCGCCGACGTACTGGGCATCTGCATGTTCGCGGATGAAGCCCTCGACACTGGCGAATGCCTTGCCCTCATCGACATCGACGGCCTTAAAGGGCGCTGAGCCGGGAGTCCCATTCGCGTAGAAGGTGGATGTGACGATGGTGTCGCCCTCAACTGTGAAGGTGGCCTTACCGTCCTTGACATCGACGGCGTTGCCGTCCTCCTCATCCTTGAACACGGTGATGCCGTCGGAGAAGTAGCCCTCATCCGGGGTGACGTTCACCGTGACATCGGTGCCGACCTCGACGGCCAGCGTCATGTCCTCGGTGCCGTCGAAGGAGAGCTTGCCGTGCTGGGTCTCGGAGAGCGAGACGGTCGCAAGCTCCGGCTCGGCTGCGTATGCCGCGACGGGCGCGAACGCGTTGAGCATGGAGCTGGCGATGAGCACGGCTGACATGACTTTGGCGGTGATGCGCTTGCCTTCGAGCTTGCGCTTCACGCGTTTAATCTTGCAGAAGATTCGTTCCATGAAAGACTCCTTTCTTGATTGCTTGGTGGTTTGCCTGATTGCTATCTCTAACCGAAGTTGTAGCCGCCGATACCGCCCTCGGCATCCACGTCGGCCTCCTCGGTGTCATCTTCGTCCTCGACCTCGATGAACTCGGGGTCTTGGCATAGCTCCGCATCTCGGATGCGGCGGATGGCCGATGCGGTGTAGCCCATGCTCTCGGCCACTTCCTCCTCGTCCCATGTCGGATGGGCGTTCGCGAGGTAATCGTAGACCGCCACGGCGCGGCGGTTGATGGACTTGGTGGTCTCATCGGAGTAGCAAAGCTGCTCCTGCGCGAAGAAGCGCTCTCCGTTGATGAGGTCTTCGCCCTCGCGCCAAAGTAGCTTCTCGCCGTCCTTCTTGAGCCACACGATTTCGTCCAGCTCGTCAGGGGAGACGAGCAGCATGGCGCACCCGACCTTGCGCACGGAGGCGGGAACCTCGACCCCCTCCAAGGTCACCTTGCCTTGGGAGGATGCCGGGTTCCCGTCATACCAGTGCTGCACGAGGATGATGCCGTTCTCCTCAAGGGAGCCGAGATAGAGGTTCCAGTCGGTGAGGACGTTCAGCCCCTTGCCGCGATACGGCTCCGGGCACGTCTGCGTGGACGAATCGAACTCCTCGTAGCGGTGGCTCTTGAAAAGCACCTCGACCTTCATCTACCGTATTCCCCCTTCCTTGGACCCTAGCGGGTGTTGGCGTGCTCCTCGGGCGTGTTGTCCCCGGCCAGCTTGGCGGAGGACTCGCGCATCTGCTCGGACTCGCCCTTGAGGGTCGCGCCCTGCTCCTTGGCAGCCTCGCGCTCAGCTGCCTTCTCGGCCTTGAAGCCCTCGTTGGCTGCCTTGAGGCCCTTGACCAAATCCCAAGGCTTGACCTCGTACTTCTTGTACGGGTTCTGCTCATCACCGGCCTTGCCCGTCCAGACCTGAACAGGTTCATCGGCCTTGAAGCCGATGGTGACCTGCTCGCCGGAGAGCATCTGCTGCTTCATGCGCTCGTTGAGGAACACGTCGCAGGAGTAGTGGCCGAGGTCGATGCCGTTGACCTTGGTGCCCTCCGGGAAATGAACGTAGGCCTTCTCGAAAGTTCGACCGTCCTTGGCGGTGAACTCGTGCGGCGTGAGGAACGCCGCAGGCATCTTGACGTTGGCGTACTTCGCGTTCTCTGGCATGTCTATCACTCATCCTTTCTGTCCATAGAGTGCCTAAGACACCCTATATTGTATATCAATCGGCAGGTGGTGAAGGGAAACCACACCATCTGGGTAGCGGTTGCCCTAACGGCTCCTGCGCTTGTCGTCCTTTTCCTCGACTTCATCCTCGGCATCCACATGCGCGGTCAACGCGGCAGCCGCCGCGCGGGCGCGGGTCGATTCCCCGTGGATGGAGACCGGGAGCTCTTGCACCGCACTGGACACCACGCGTCCATGCGAGGTCACCTGAACCGCCTCCCGTAGGACGGCACAGCCATCTTCATACTCGTCGGCATCGTCATGCGAGGGTGCCTGCACGTCGAGGAGCGATTGGGTGACGGAGACGGTCATGTCATCCGCGTCGAGATAGGTGTCGCGTTCAAGTCCCATCTGGCATCCCTCCTAGCGCTCATCCTTGCCATCGGGTGCATCGGTGCCGCTGTTATTCTCGGCGAGCTTGGCGGATGCCTCGCGGGACTCCCTCACGGCCTGCTTGAGGCTCATGCCCTGCGGACGCTTGCGGTAATCGGAGATGGGCCTGTCCCCATGGGAGTCGAGCAGGTCATCGACCTTGCGGGAGTCCTCGTAGGTCGCGCCCTTCATTACATCGTAATCATGGCCGTCCACGGTAACCACGGTGCCGCAGCCCTTGAGGTCGATGCCGGAGGTCTCACGCGTGTCCACGAGGTTGAAGCGGTAGCCCGCCGCCACCGCGATTTTCTCGGGCTGCTGCGAGATGGCGGGGGAGGGCAAGGGAGACTCATTGAGCCAACTATCATAGACCTCATCGTAGGTGTATCCATAGCGGTTGCACAGCTCCTCGAAGACGCGCTCGCGCACCACGGAATCGCCCGCGCCGATGGAATCGTAAAAGCCGGTACCCGACGGTATCGCCGCGAGGGCGTCATCGAAGGTAAGGTCGAGGTTGAGTTCGGCCCCAAGCTCATCGTTGGGGAAGGCGGATGTATACCACTCGCGCACGTTGTCGATATTCAGAAGACCTTCGGGGACGGGTTTGTCAGATTTCAGGCTCGACATCGTTTCGGCGAGGGAGATTTCCCCCGATACATCCATGAGGTTTCCCTTGCCGAAGATACCGGACTCGGCGAGTTCGTCGGTCGAGTGGTAGGTCGCGACATGATGACTGTAATCGCCGTCTGCGGTGATGTCGTGCGCGGTCAGCTCAAGGTTCTCCAAATCACCGCCCTGCCTCGCTATCTCGTCGAGGAGTTCATCAGGCGTATACGAAAACACCTCGACCGTCGGGTCCTCGTAATCGGTGAGGTAGCTCACGATGAGGTCGCCGGTCTCGGGGTTGTAGTACGCGGCGTTGTACATCGACAGCTCGCCCTTGATGCGGGCGACCTCGAATGCGGCATCCGCCTCGTGCTCAACGGCCTTCGCGAAGCCGTCCACGAGGGTGTCGGTGTCCCTGCAATCCCATTCCTCATCGCCGCGCATCTCCTCGCATTTGTCGATGAGACTCTTGTATTGGCCCTCCCACTGACCGCGCTCAGCCTCGCGACTGAGCATATCGCGGACACTGGCTGTGAGGATTCCGATGTTATCGAAAAGATAGTCGATGCCATGGTCCTGCGCCATAGCGCCCTCGACCACATAGAGGCCCTTGATTAGCTCGACGGCCTTAACTGGCATCTCGCTGGTGTCAGCGACCATCTGGCGGAGCGTTTCGCCATGCAGTTCCTCCCGTCGGCCATCTTGTGCATCACGAGCGCGTCATCACCGTTGCGGTCGATGGGGACGTGATTCTCCTTCCACGCGGCGATTTCTGCGGTCTTGTCCATGCCTTTCTCCTTTCCGGGAGCATCGGCCCCATGTTCAGCCATGTGCGATTGCACGGCATTTCTCACGTTCTCGGGGGACGCGATGACCCAACCGTCCTCGGAGGCGATTTGAGCGAACACCTCATCGCGCGGGTCGATTAGCGGAGCATTCTCCTCGCCGTGCTCGATGATGGTCTCGATGCTGTCGGTGATGTAACCCGTGTAGTTCAACCCGCCCACGATGTCCTCGTATAGGTCGAAGTCGGGATTGTCGATGACCGCCAGCAGGTTCGGGTCGTCGAGGTGGACGTATGTATTGGCGATGCTTCCCGTGTAGTTATATTCCCACCAGAACTCGCCGGTCTGAGGGTTGTAGAGGTCCTTGCCAGAAGCCAGTGCCTCCTTGACCGCCTGCGGCGTGTCGAGGTGGATGTCCTTGCCGTCATTCACCATGTCCATGTGCTATCTCCTTGCCTTGTTGTACTTGCCCTTGGGCTTGCTATCGAACATCGGCTCTATCGTACCGTCCTTCTTGAGCTTCGCCTTGCAGTCGAAGGTCTTGCCCGTCGTCTTGGATATGCAGCCGGTGAGCTTCACCGCCTTGCCTTCGAGCAACGATGCAGCCTGCTTCGCCGTGAACATCTTGCCGCACCAGCCCAGCAGCTTGAAACCGCAGCCCGCGACTTGCTTCCAAGTCCCGTCCTCCTGCTTCTCGCTCTTGTTTGAGGAGCAGGTGTAGAAGGCCTTGCCGGACTTCGACTTGCGCTGCACCACGTCCGCGCCGCAGAGAGGGCACTTGCCCACGACCGTGGCCTTGGGCGCGATGCTCGCACCGACGTAGGCGGTGTCCTGATGGCCCTTGAAGACCTCGATGACGCTCTGTTGCAGGGCGTTCACATCCGTGTTGCCCTCGGCGATGTCCTGCTGGATGAGCCACCAGCGGGCGGTCACGTCCGCGCCGCGAATCTCGGGCGGGAGGAGATGGTAGAAGGCGCGGGCCTTCTCGGTGGAGCGAATCTTGCCCTTCACGTCCTCAAGGTACCCGCGTTCCTTCAACTTCTCGATGATGGAGGCGCGGGTGGCCGTGGTTCCGATGCCGCCGTGCTCGCCCTTCTTTCCGTCGTCCTTCTGCTTGAGGATGGCCTTGACCTCCGGGTCGGTGACGTACTTGGCGATGGAGGCCATGTCGGCGATGAGCGTGCCTTCCGTGTAGGGCTTGGGCGGGGCGGTCTCCTTCTCGGTGACGGCGCACTCGATGCGCTCAAGGCGATGGTCGCCTTCGTCAATCCAAGGGTTGCCGGATGCCGCGTCATCGCCGTCCTCATCGGAGACGTTGCCGAACACGGCCTTGAAACCGGCCTCGCGCACGCGCCGCGCGACGGCTTGGAACTCCCCGCCATCGACCGCAAAGACGCTGGTGCTCACATCGTAAGTGGCAGACGGGAGGAACTGCATGGCGTAGCGCTCCACGATGGCCGTGTAGACCTTGGCCTCATCCCCGGTCATGTCGGCCACGGGGGCGCTGACCTCCTGCGGGATGATGCCGTGATGAGCGGTCACGTTCTTCTCGTTGAACGCCTTGGAGTGGATGGAGTAGTCGAGCGGCCATGTTACCCCGACGTTCTCCATGGCCTGCGCCAGCACCACCGGTGCCTGCGCGAAGTGCTCCTCCTTGAGGTACTGGGAGTCCGAGCGGTTGTAGGTTATCGCCTTGTACTTATCACGCAAGTCCTGCGTGATTTGCTGGGTCTTCGATGCGGAGAAACCGTAGCGGCGGGACATGTCGGACAGCAGCACCGTCAGGTTGTAGGGCAGGGGAGGGTTCTCGACCTTCTTCGAGATGACCGTGGAGAAGGACATACCCGAGCCGTCCAGCTTCGCCTTGATGACATCGAGGACATCGCGGTCGAAGACGTGCTTTTCACCGGCCAACATGTCCTTGTCCGGCTTGAACTTGAACACCGGTGCTCCCGACGCGTCTGCACAGCTGCCGGTAGCGGTCAGCTCGTAATATTTCCGGGTGACGTGGTTTTCTATCGCCTCATCGCGGTTGACCACCAATCCGAGGGTTGGGGTCTGCACGCGACCGACGGAGAACAGGCCCCCGAGCCGCTTGGTGGCAAGGCGGGTCTCGTTCACGCCGAAGCACTTGTCCGCCATCTGGCGGGCGTATGCCGCGTCACCGGCAGGGCGGCACTGCTCGTTGGGTACCAGACGCTCGAACGCCTTGACGATGTTCTTTTCGATGTTGTCGTTGACGTAAACGCGCAGCACCTCTCCCTCGTAGCCGAGGTAGTCCAACACCTCATCAACGATGAGCTGGCCTTCATCGTCGGGGTCACCGGCGTTGATGACGCACTCGGCCTCCGGCAAAAGCGAGTCGATGCGCTCCACCAAGTCTTTCTTGTCCTCGGTCGGCTCCTTCGCCCAATCGTCGATTTGGATGGGCAGCACGTCCAACGACCATGGTTTGCCCCATGCGGGGTTCACCGCATCCGGCTCCACCAGTTCGAGCAGGTGACCGGCGCAGGCGATGACCGTGTACCCGTTGCCCGAGATGGGCAGCCGCGCCGATTCCGATACCTCCTTGCCGCAGATGGCGCGTGCGATGTCGCGTGCGAGCATCGGTTTCTCAGCGATTACCAGTTTCATAGGCTTTGTCCTTTCTGTCTCTTGTCCCTTCTGAAACCGAAGGGTTTATGGCGTTTCGCGATAGATTTATCCTCATCGGTGATGAGAGGATGAGCTACTGACACATCACGGTATTTGAAGTCGAGCGTCCGGCACGTCAAGTCTGAGACGATGAGCGCGAAGTCCACTCGGGAGAGCGATTTGACGGGGAGCCAGCATCGGAGGGTGAAGTCCTTATCCGGTGATGGGAAGTATTCGCACTCAGATGGCTTGTAGCCGTCGCGCCGCTTGAGCGGGGAGGGTATCTGGACAAGGTAGGAATCGTCAGCAGGTAGGAGATTTCGCGATAGTCCGATAGGCTCTTCGCGGTCAGGTCTGGCCGCGTATCTCTTGCCCGTCTCAAGTTCCATGAAGAGAAGGTCCAATGGCGATTTCCATCCATAATCATCGGGCTTAGTCTCCGCCATGGACAGAAGAGTCAGCAAGGCATCCGTTGTCAGGTCCTCCGATGGGAGGTAATCGAATAGGTATGAGACCAGAGACATCAGGAGGTTACGTTCCGAACGGTAGAGTAGTGGCGATACGCCGATGTCGGCATGGATTGAATCCGTAGCCGAGAAGAAGTCACGGCACCATGTGACGACATCCTCATATCCCTCGATTTCTGATATATCCTTCATCACGTCCATCTACCTATCTTCATGGTCATGTTCAAGAGTGGCACTGTGCTCTTTTCCTGCCAACTTCGCACTCGAATCACGGGCCTCCTTGGCCTTCGATTCCAACCGATAACCCTCTTGACCTGCGGTTTCGCTCTTGACTATGCACTGCGGGCAGCGTATAATAATCCTATTGAGGTCGGGTTCGACGATGTGGCTCCGAAGCAAGTGTAGCTTCGCAAGTGCATTGAGTTCCCGGCCTCTTTCTTCGTCATAATAGACGACCCTATCGGGCGTGATGAGGTTGTCGAAGTAGCGGGGGAAGTTCGTCCTACAGTAGACAGCCAAGATGAAGTTGGTCTCAATCTCGCCAGCCTCGTAATAACCGCGCCCATCGGGACGCACGGCCATGATGAGCGGCAGGTCATCGCAATCCACATCGCGCAGCACCACGAGCATGGTGTCCTCGCGGGCGGGGCTATCGCAGAGCATCACGGGATGCTCCATCAACTCGGGCAGGCGCTTCATCTGCTCAACGGTGAGTCCATGGCGGTGGGGGTCGTAGCTGCTCTTCGGTCGGATGGCATCGCGCAGGTGGCGTTGGGTGTAGAGCATCGGCAGCGGGCGGAACCCGGCCTGCACGAACAGCTCCGGCGTATCGCAGAACTTGACCGCGCTGGAACAGGGATACTCCCCGCAGGTGACGGCATCGACCTCATCGCCGAAGCGAAGGTACTCAGCGCACTTCGCGGCGTGCCCCGTGTAATCCGATGCCTTATCGTCGCCGTCTTTCAGATGCACCCCGCCGCGCGGGTCGAGGTAGGTGACGCGCTCGCCCTCGGGCATCGCCACCGAGTTCTCGTACTCGCGGATGGTCAGGATGACCTCTCGCTTGTTCATCTCATCTGGCATATGGCCTCCTTCCTTTGTGGTCTGATAGTTTCCAATATGTATAGTTGGGGCGGTTTTCCACCCTTCCAACAGCCTGCGGGTCGGGTTGAGAACCCTCCGGCCATTGAAAGCGTGGAAAACCGCTTATTCTCTACTCCAACTCCTCGCGCTCGACGGCCTTATCGCCATGGCTCTCAGAGCCGAGCTGGGCGGATGCCTCGCGGGATTCCTTGGCTGCCTCGTGGACGGAACCGGACTTCGCGGCATCGTCCTTGAGGTTCATGGACATGCCCATGACCTCCTTCTCGCGCTTGATTTCGTCGAGGGTCGCGCCCTGAGCGGCGCTGATATGAAGAGCGCCAATCTGGTTCGCGCTGTAACGCGGGTCGGCGATGACATCAAGAATCTCATCTGTGACCCACTTCTTGTCGGCTGCGGCATGATAGATAGTCTCCATCTGGCCGGGTTTGAAGGTGCCGTCGGCGAAGCGCGTCACCGTCTGGGTATCCAGTCCATAGGTCATGCCGGTGCGCATGGCGTTCATGACTTCGGCGGGCTTGGTCGGGTCGCACAGCACGTCAAGCTGCTCGCTCGTGAAGCGACCACCCGAGATGGCCGAATAGAAGCCCCAGACCTGCTCCATGGAGAGGTCATGGTTCATCAGACGCTCGATTCCTGGCTTTTCCATGCCTTCGGTGAGCGCCATGGTGATGACATTCATGTGGTCGGCGGTGTAAGTGCCGTCCGCGTATTCCTCTAAAGCGTCCATGGGGACATCGGACTTGAGGGAGTGACGCACGACCTCCATTTGGCGTGAGTCGAGTTTCAGCCAGTCGCGAGGGAACGCGATGTCATGGATGGCAGTGGTTTTCATAAGCTCACGAGCCTGATGTAGATGCTCGGCGGTGTACTCACCGTTCGAGAGCGTCTTGAAGACATCCTTTTTATAGGGGCTTGCATCGTGGTCGGCGAAGTCGGTATGCACGGCGATGCGGCGAAGCTCGCGCATCTGGGCATGGTTCAGGACCGGGTTCGCGATGCGCTCCGCGATGACGTCCGCATCGACGCCTACCTCGAAAGCCTTGCAGATTTGGTATGCCTGCCACTCGGTGTAGCCTCCCTGCGAGAGGACTTTGGCTGCTGGCAGGCGCAGGTTCACGGGCAAGTTGTTGAGCGCCGTCATGACGTTCTCAATCTGGTGCCCGTTCAACACGTCCTTGATGTCGCATTCATCGAGTGGAAGCACCTCGAAACCCGTGAGTTGCCCGTCGAGGCAGTAGCCGAGGTCTACGGGGACGTACTCACCGGACTCGATGATGTCCGAGTCGATTTCCGCCTCGGGCACGAGGCCCATGGCGGTGCGCAAATCCTCTGGCGTACCGCCATAGTCGAGGATGGTGTGCATCGTCTCCTCAATAGCGCCTTGGATGTCCATGGTGTCCGCATCGTCGGCCACATCCGCGATGCAGTAGCGGGGGAAGTAGTCTCCGACGATGGTGTATCGCGCGATGGTCGTGTCGCGCGGTACAGTGTAATCGACGTTACCGAGGTCGAGGCGCAGTAGTTGCAGCACGTCGGGGATGTTCTTGTCATATGCCATGGTGTTTTCCTACCTTTCTGCCATGATGGCTTTCTATATATCTACACGATGGAGTGGTCGTCGAGTGCCGGTGAGCCGGTGTCGCGTCCCTCTGCCAGCTTCTCGGAGGCGGCACGTGATGCCTGAGCCTCCCCCTTGAGGGTGACGCGGCCATCCTCCGAGCGGGCTTCCTCACGGCGCTGTCCCGTGCGGATTGCGATGACCTCCTCGATGCCGCTGCCGGGTTTGCTGACCTCGGTGAAGTAGTCGGCTACGCGGGACATCTCATCGGCTGAGAGGTCGCGATTCTCTCCGGTCTCGAAGTCGAACCCGACGGCCACGAGGTCGCCGCAGAGGATGGAGTACAGTTCTCCCTCCTTGACCGGTGAACTGTAATCCATCATGGAGAGGTACCCGGCCTCTTCCATGCCCTTCGTCGCGTACACCGCGCGGTTGGGCGGGCAGGTGAACAGGCCCTCCTCATTGACGTAGAGGCTGGTGCCCTCGCCGAAGATGACATCGAACGACTCGATGTTCCCACCGACAAGGCGTTGCAGGTCGTGTAACGTGGAACCCGTCTCATCGACCTCGATGTCGATTTCGACCGGGTTCCCGTTTGTCGGGATGAGCATGCCCTTCATGTCACAATCCTCCTTCCTAGCGGGCGTCCTGCCCACGATTTGAATGGTTTCCGTTATCGGCCATCGCGGCGGAAGCGCCACGGGCCGTCTCCACCTCGCCCTTGAGGGACACGGCTTTCTCGGGAGATTGGTGGGCTTTCACCTTCTCGTACTCGGCCCGTGCCTTCTCCATGGCGGGGCGGAGCAGGTCGCCGGGGACGCCTTGATAAGTGCAGAACCGCTCTGCGGCTGATGGGTCGGGGAAAAGATGGGGAACCTCGAAGCGATTCGCTTCCTGATTCCCGTGAGCGCGTCGCGCCATGCCTCCCCGTTGACGGATTTGAAGTCGGCGAGCGACGAGTAGCCGTAACGGGACAGCAGGCCGTTCAGGTAATCTTCGGGAAGATGGTAGTCCGCCAGCTCATCGCTCTCAAGGTCGTAACTGCCGGTGAGGACGGCCCAACCGCCGTCCTCAAAGGGCCATCCTATGACGTAATCCGTCCTCGTGCCGTCCTGCGCATGGAAGCCGAAGCCGTGGTCGGTGAAGGTTCCGCACTCCCTGAAAGTCGGTTCACCCTCGCCGATGGCATTCATCAGCTCAGTGTACCAGCCGCCCAATTCCGCCTCATCCTCGATGAACTCGCGCACCTTGTCCGCGAGGGCTTCACCGGCCCCACTCGATACATAGGGGTCGTTCTCGACTGCCTGAACAAGACGCATGAGCGCGGTCGCGTCGTTGAAATCCATAGAGCCGCCTCCTTTCTAACGGTCGCCATCGGCATCGAAAAGAGTTTCCGATGCTTTCTGGGCGTTATCGACCTCATGTTCGAGGTCGATGGTGGAAGCCCCATGCGCAGCCAACGCGGCAGATGACTCGCGTGCCTCCTTTGCGGCGGCTTTCAGGCTCACCGGGCTGGCCTTGGCGCTCTCATCGCCCTTCTGCGTCCATCCGGCGATGGTGAGGGAGGTGAAGAGGGTGGTAGTCGCTGCGCGGTCCGAGATGCGCACAGCGTCCTTCAACCCGTTGAGGACATCTGCGGGGACTTCATAGGGAACACCCGCGACATCATGCACGGTCGCGCTCGCGGCACCCGGAGCGACCTCGGCGCTCATGATGGCGGATGATGTGAACTCGGCGGTTTCGAGAAGCGGGTCGATGACTGGTGCCTCGTACTCCACTGCGGGGCAGCCGAATGCAAGCTCCATATAGCGCGGTGAGGGGCAGAGGGCGGGGTTCTCCCAGAGTTCACGCATCGCTGCGTTCACTGATTCCCAAGAGCCGTCGTATTCCTTGTCGTTAATGGTGAACGGCTCGCCGACCCACGCGTCCTCGATGACATCCAGTGCCTCCTCACCGGCATCGGTGAGCTGGCGGACCTCGACATCGACCCCGCCGTCGTGATGGTAACCGTGGATGAACAGGCTGCCGTTCTCATCCCAGACCTTACCAATTTCGCAGTCCTTGAACACGGAGTCGTGACCGCCCATCATGTCATCGAAATCCCTGTACGCGGTCATGCCATGGCGCGTGCCATCCCAGCGACCGATGGAGCCTCGCGCAATGATGCGGTTACCGCCGAGTGGATTGTCGTATGAGGACAGCGGGCTATCGGAGCCGTCTAGGAACGCCTTCAATCCGGCAAGTTCCTCGGAGCGGTCGATGTCCATCATGTTCATCGCGTTCTCGAATATCTCCTCCTCGGTATAGCTATCAAGAACCTCTTCCACGGTGATGCCTTCGCGGCTCGTGATGTCCTCGATGGAAATCTCGCTGCCCTCGTCGCCGTAATACACGCCCTCATCGAAGACGATGCGCTCTTTCGGTGTCTTATCCATATCCATGCTCCTTCCTAACGGGCGTCCTGCCCGATGTTCTCATGTGAAAAGGCGGGCGAGAAGAACCCGCGCCGCCCGGTCATCGTCTTATCTAATGCTCAGCGTCCCCATCGGCACGCTCATCCTCACGCTCGGGCGTCTGCCCGTCATGACTGTCCTGTTCGAGCTTGCCCGATGCCTCGCGGCTCTCTTGGGCAGCCTCGGAGACGGTCGGGACCTCGTAGCCCTTATCTGGCATGAATTCCTTCCAGAACTCGTTGAACGCGGTCTCGTAGCCCTTCTCGTTGACCGTGCGGACCGCCTCGGCGCTCATGGCGTAGGGATTCGGGAAATCGTAACCGGATTCCTTGATTGCCTCGAAGTCGCCACTCAGCTCACCATCTTCAAGAATCTCATCGTTTGAACCGAGGGCATCGTAGAGTTGCGAATCCATGGCATCCTGAATCGCGGTCTGCGCCTCGGTGGCGAAGTCCTCGATGTCCATGTTGTTGTCATTGAAGTCGATGGTGATGCCGTCGAACACATCGTCGTAAACCTCATCTGCCAGCGCGTACACGCCTTCGGCTGCGAGGCCTTCGAGAGCGGCGTACTTGGCGATGTCCTCCTGATGACTGTACATGTCCTGCGTGAAGCACTCGTATTGGGCCATCTGGGTCATCTTGATGAGGTCGCCCTTGCAACCTTCGAGAAGGCCTTGGAAATCCGCCTCCTCAAGCCACTCGTAGTTATCGGGAAGCCACTTGAGCAGGTCGTGGGTGTAGAGGTCCACCGCACCATCGGCGATTTCACTGAAGGCATCTCCGATATTGCCAGTGTAGTCCGTGATTCGGTCGCCGTACTCGCCGAGGTTGAGGCTCGCCTGCAAGTCCTCGATGGAGGTGAATCCCTCTGGCACTGGCGGGTGCTCGAACTCATGCTTTGCCTTGCGCTCCGCCTGCACGCGCTCGACCTCCTCCTTTACCTCATCAAGCTCGTTGTCAAGGGTCTCCGCGATGTCGGAGATTTCAGAGGTCATGAGCTGCATATCGTTCTTGAGCCAGTCGAGGGTCTTGCGGCAGGACTCGTAGGCGCGAATGGCCTGAGACGGCTTCTCGAATCCCATCTCATCGGCGAAGTCGTCGATATGACGGCCATCGACCGCGAGCGCGTCGCTCGCCAGCGCGGCGAACACATCCGTCGCAGTCGGCTGGCCGTGGACATCAGGGTTGGACTGGTACGTGGTGGTGAAGGACTCGATGCCGGGCTTGCTGAACTCGCAGGTGTACTTGCGGTGCTGGGTCGAGAAGTCACCCGGACCCTCGCTGATGATATTGAAGTCGAATTGGGAGAGGAGGTCGGCGACCACCTGTGCGTCGTTGTAGTTTGGCATGGCGGCTCCTTTCCAAGGCTCTTGCGATTGCCCAATAATATATTATTAAAGAAAAGGGACGGTGCCGAAAGACCGTCCCTTTTCGGTTGATGGTGTTGATTTCTCGGTAAGTGGTTAACTGCCCAAAATCTCCTTTGCCCAAGCGCCGGACTTTATGAGGGCGATGATGAGAAGAAATGTAATGGCAAGGAACTCAAGAAGTATCAGAACTGATGCCGAGGCCAGACTTGCTGTTCCACCGGCCGGAATCGAAATCAGGAATAGAATGGATGCGCCTCCCGTAACACCACTTGCAGTTGTCATTGTACTGAGGGCGAGAGGATAGATAACGAGAAGGAACATCATCACTGCACCGGCGAGGACGGCGGCTGCGAAATTCTTGAGAAATCCGATTCCCATCTGCCGGGTCTCATCGAATCCCAGAAGGGCTATTGGAATGGAGGAGAATGCCGCCATGGCGTAGATTTGCCAAGCACGGGCATAAGCGACGATGAATGCGACCATGTAGGCGACGACTCCTCCGATAACGCTAAGAATAGACGCGCAGAGCGTTAAGAAGCAACCTCCTATCGTAAGTTCATCCCAAGTGGAATCAGGAATGTTCGAAGTGGTAAGTTCACCATTGAAAAATCCTGTATTGCTCTGAGCGGTGCCGATTTCTGGAATGATGTTGTCAACGGCTATCTTGTAAATGGCCTGCATGATGTCGAGCGAATTGACAATGAACCAATGTATGAGCACGTAGACGACTGCGAGAAACACGATGTCTTTTACAGCTGGGAGGGTCGCGGTCGCGTCGATGCGTTGGCTGATTTTCACGAGCTGAACCAACATGAAGAGCGCAAGAATAGATTCCGCGATAGGAATTACAGCTGTCTGATGGATGGTCTTCGTGAGTTCATAGGTGCTAACACCAAGCAGGGAGTCGAATGGTGCCGAGAGCATGTCGGAACTGCCGATTTTCATGGCGATGTCGTTATACAAGTTGAATCCCCAACATGACATGTCGAGGAGCCATTCGCAAACCATATTCTTGAGATTTGTTCCGACTTCCCAAAATGGCGCTGCGTGAACTGGTTGAGGAAATAGCAGCGTGACAGATGCGGCGATTAGAAGGATGATGGCTGGATTGAGCCTAGTAGGGAGCCTTCTTTTGATACGGGTGATTGTCTTGTTTGTATTTTCTTTCATATCTCAATCCTTTCTGCTCCGTCATCAACACTACAACTCGAAGTCATAAGATTTGTCAGAAAGGCTGTATGTGATGGCGATAGAGACCGGGTTCTCAGTGTTAAGGGTGAAGTTGGTGGAGACAACGCCGGTCTCATAATCAATGACCGCAGTCTTCTCCCATGTCGCCTCGGTAGCTGATGGATAATGGACTGCGCACCACGTGCTAAGTTCTTCGATGAGTTTATCGGTGCTATCGTCGAGAAGTGTTGTTATCTCGCTATTCAATCCCTTGATGCTGATGTCTTCGACAGTTTCGACCCTTTCATAAGGGGTATCTTTTTGGGCGAACATGGATGTGCTCTTGATGGTTGAGATGACGGAGGAATCATCTTTGTCGATGTTTCCACTCACATCCTGTACAGCAGACCCTTTTCCATCCGCATAAGTCACGATATGAGTACCTGTGTCTGTGTCAAAGACGATAGTGCGATATGTTCCACCATAACCGTCTCCTGTTTTTTCCATACGAGTGATGGCATAGCTATGGGTGTTGGACTCACCGTTCACAGACTCGGTATACGAATCTCGGGAGAAGCGAAGTGAGTAACGACCACCTCCCGCAGACCATACGGAAGCTGAAAGAGTGTCGATGAAGTTTTTTGTCTCATCATCGTAGTTGCTGATGGCTTCTTTCTGTTCCTTAGATAGAGGGGTGTCGGTATTATCGGAGGCATTTCCCTTGTCTCGTACCTCATCTGTCTGTACGGCTGCTTCCTCCGCACGATGCTTAGCCACGTTGATGGCGCTGACGGCGGAACATCCAATGAACACGATGAGCATGAAGAGTAGGATGATAGCCCCCTTTTGATGCTCTCTGATGAATGTTTTAATGCTCTCCATTTGTATTTTTTCTCCTTTTTTTATCGCCAATCCCAAGGGTAACCGCATACAATCCAACCTCTGCCGTTCTGGGAGACCCACTCAGAAAGAGGTATGGTTCGAATGCCAGAGTTTACGCTGTCCATGACCATACCGTCACCGATGTAAATGCCCACATGGCCGTATGTATTGCCTGCTGCGGTATTTGAACCAAACTGTGCTGACACCAGCATCCCAACCTTTATTTCTGATAAGTCCGTTGTTGCACGTGAGGGATAATAGCTTGCGCCATATCCTTGATGGCCTAGAACACTGTTACCGTTTCCCCATACCTGATAACCAGCGGCGCGATAAACATTGCTGGTCCATGTTGCGCACAAGGAAGCACCAGGCCAGCTGACGCGATTGCACGCATCTACAATGTCCTTCTGCCATTGCTCGGCGCTGACATAATCTTGACCGCCGCCAATTGGACCGGTATTCAATTGGGCGAGAAAGTTTCGGGCGTATTCGAGCCTCTTGTCGAGACGAGACACATCATCATTGTAGCTTTTTCTACTACCCGGTCTTTCATGGCATGCCATGAAAGAATATGTGGCGAGTTCAACATCGTTGGAGGTTTTCATTTCCTCGCCATTTCGATAATAGTCGCTACCGAAACGAGGCTCATATCCATCTTCGAGTTCATAATATGTTTCCGCGAGGGCATCATACCAATCCCCAGCGAAATACCCAGTTCCGAGTTCGCCCGAAAATGACCACTCCATCTGCGCGGATACCGAGTTCCATATCTTGCCGGTATTGGCACACCAGCGAAGGAAGTTGTTCTTGTTGGAGCCGGTAAGCTGTATCAGACCGAACGAATCGGTTCCATATCCGTCATCACCAGACGTTCCCGGATTCATTGATGATTCTTGCTGCATATTTCCAAGAATCGCCGCGATGCCTTCGTTTGAATAACCGTGACCTTTTAGG
>OLFA01000040.1_pt1 | contig 30633 bp, 25 predicted proteins | sample 1609061 | NCBI WGS metagenome assembly OLFA01 (sample SAMN02675046, study PRJEB24791) | human gut metagenome, SKBSTL021 | isolation source: stool | host: Homo sapiens | place: USA | reverse complement strand
CGACGCTCTTCCGATCTCGGTAAGGGGATTTTTTTGGAGGAGGATGAAAAAGCTAAAATAAGTGTTAGTCAGGAAAATATGGAGAAACAACCTAGCCATACATTTGAAATAGGATATATTGAAAACGGAAAGCCGTTTAAATTGGACACCGTTGCGGTAGAACAGTATGAAGTTTGGGTGGAAGGAGGAGATCAAAAAGAATATTTTCCGTATTTTAAAAATATATCTAGTGATCGAATTATTCTTAATTATCAAATAGCAAAGGAGAGTGGAGAAAATGAAGAAAATAAAAAAAGTGGTAGTGATGTTGGCTCTTTTGGGTATGACAACAAGTAGTATTTCTGCACAGGCGGCGGAATCGCAATCAAACAATACGTATCAGCAAAATGAAAGAATGGGGATTTCAAGTACAACATTGAGTGCAGGAGAAACCATCAATATTATTGATAACGATGGAATGGCATTTTATGTTCCGGGTGGGGCTAAGATAAGTTTTTACATTAGTTTGAAAACATCAGGAAGTGTTGAAATGGGATATAAAAATTCAAAGGGTGTCAAGACAAAGACGTATAGTGGAACCGGAAAAAGCCATAGCACTACTTTCACAATCGGAAGCACGGGATATTATAAATTTTATATAACCAATAAATCTTCTGGTACAATTACCATTACAGGAGGGAGCTTAAATTTTTAAATGAGAATAAAGAAAAAAATATGGATGATCATAAAATGGATTTTAGTTGTTATAATTTTGATTTTTTTACTGGGAGTTGTATGGAATGCAATTTGTAAGAAAGTAGATGAACGAAAAATGCAGAATGCATATGGTGACAGTGTACAAGTAAATGGTAAAAATATGGTTGTAGAGATTGTGGGAGAAAATCATGATGGACCACCAATCATATTGTTGCCAGGTTTAGGAGAACCGTCTCCTATTTTAGAATTTAGACCATTAGCAAGTGAGTTATCTAAAAAATATGAAGTGATTACGATTGAGCCGTTTGGATATGGATTATCCGATAGCACAAAGCGTAAGCGGACGATTGAGAATATTGTAGAAGAACTTCATGAATGCGTAAAGAACTTAGGCGAAGAGGAATATTATCTTATGGGGCATTCCATATCTGGGTTATATACTTTATATTGGAGCCAGATATACCCGGACAAAATCAAAGGAATCATAGGAATTGATCCATCCGTTCCCAAAATGACAAGTAAAGAAAACAATCCTTTCCCAATCAGTGTGCAGTTACTCAATCAAATATCTGCATATACTCAGAAGATAGCCAATATAAGCGGAATTACAAGGCTGCTTTCCATGAATGATCCAAAGAAAGTTGTGTATGCAGATTTTCAGTATCCATATTCAGAGAAGGAATGGGAAGTTTTCAGTATGTTAACATTAGATAAAGGTTATAACTCAACAGTTATGGCAGAAATGAAAAATCTTGAAAAGAGTATGGAAGCAGTAGAAAATATGAAGATTCCAAAAGAAATACCAATATTGCAGTTTGTTTCAAAAGAGAATTGCAGAACTATGCCGCAGTGGGAACAGCTACATAGGGATATTATAGCAGATAAAGAAAATGGAGAAGTGATTTTACTAGAAGGATCTCATTATTTACATTTTGAACAGAGATTGGCTATTGTCCAAAAAACGATACAGTGGATAGAAAATAGGTAAATATTCTGATTTTTATAGAAATAATTGTTCAAATGGTTCCGTATGTTTGCAATGCACTGTATATCGTGATAGAATAATAAAAAAATAAAGGAGTGGTGTTTGAAAATGGAATCTACGTGTAAGCCTAAAATTGTTTCATCGTTATTGAGAGAGTCCGGAAAGGGAAAACTTGATTTTTCACATCCCTTTCAGCGAAAAGAAGGACAATGGACCAGATATATGGAATCATTGGAAGTGGATTCTCTGCTAAGAGGATATTCTATTAATTTGGTATATGTTTGGAAGAAAGATAACAAAAACTATGTGATAGAGGGCAAGCAGAGAATTACTACATTGCAGAAATATAAAGGGGATAAATTCCCACTTTCTAAAAAACTTGATCCGGTTATAGTTGATGGAGAAACATATGAAATTGCAGGGAAAAGATTTTCTCAATTAGATGAAGTTGTACAAGATAAACTGTTGAATTCAGAAGTTCTGATTTTTGAAATGTGGGATTGTACGGAAAAAGAAGTAAGAGATATGTTTGTGCGTCTGAACAGTGGAAAGCGTTTAAATGGAGCCCAGATCCTGACAGGTCTTTTAAATATTGATGTGAGTACAGAACTTTATAAAATTATGGAGCATCCATTTTGGGCAAAGACAGGAATTACAAAAGGTGATATTAAGTCAGATAATATGCGCAAAGTGGCCTGCCAGATTTTGATGCTTATTTCCGGATATGAATATACTGCTTTTGATCAGAAAAATATTGAAAAATATGTTGAAGTATTGAATAGCGATTCAAAGGAAAGCATACATCTCATTGGACATGCATTAGACGTACTTGATAAGTTAGACGAAAAGGTTACAGATAAAATTGATAAGATGAAAAAGCTGTCCATTCCAATGGTAGTTGCAGCAATGGATATGGTGTACGGAGACGAAGCAAAAGAAGATGCGTATCTGTTATGGGTGAAAGAGTTTTTTGATAATTATGATAAGCAGGAAAAATACCTGGAATATTGCGGAAGAAGTACAGATAAAGGCGAAAATGTAAGAGGACGTTGGGAAATTTTTTCACAGGCAGTAGCAGAGTAAGGATGATCATGCCCCATGAGATTTCTTTTGTTAAAATTCATATATCTAAATATAGTACGCAAATATTGACACATGCTATATATTGTGGTAAAGTGAAAATGAATTAACATTTATACTCATGTAAGTGAAAGATGAGTACAAAAATTTTTTCCGATACAGAATCGGAAGCAAGTTTTGAAACAGGTGGCTGTTTCGGCAAGAAATAAAGAGTTATCAGGCATTTAGAATGAAGATATTCTAGGTGCCTTTTTTTATTTCAATTAAATAAAAAGGAGGATAGTATTACGCCACAAAAGAAAGAAGAATAGGAGGAAAATCATGAACCAAGAGTATTTAAAAGGAATCCACAGTGAGATGTGCAGCAGAGAGGCAATTATTTTTCAGGCTACGGAAAATAACATTATCAGTTTCCTGAAGAATAGTTTATTTACAGAACGTTCTGAAATCAGGACACTGGACGGAAAACGGTTTTTAACGACGATAAAAGGAAAATGGATCGATATCTGTCCTGATAGAATTTATCTGGAAGAAAAGTTAAAACCGCTGATTTTAGCTGTGAAGGAAGGGCGAAAAATGCTACTTCCATTAAAACAGATCAAGGTAGAACAATTAGAAGGATATCGTCCGCCGATACCGGATTGGAACTATTTTTTCTGGCTAGGGTGCAGTGATGAAGAATACGAGAACTTCAGAAAGCAGCAGAAACCAAAAACAGTTATGTATGAGGCTTTCGGAGAGAAATTTCCAATACAGTTAAAGGTGGATAAGTATTCAATTACTGGAAATCTGGCGATTGAGATGGTGAACTGGAAACACAGGTATCCGTCATCATGGGCTGCTTTGACAGTTGATTTGAATGAGGTGTGTGAAAAAGATTGTTCTTATGTTGATACAAACCATCATGGAAGAAAAATATTGTCATGGATTATAGAAAATGGATTAGGGGAACTGACAGGACAAAGAAATAGGAGTGGATACTGTACTTATGAGAAAATACGTTTTTATCCGGAAAAATTAAAGGATTGTGATCCCGAAGGTTACCAGAGATATAAAATAAAATTTGAAGAAACATAAAAAGGCTGCATAGTAGAGATGTTATCAGAGAACAGGAGGAATCAGGATGAGAAACTATCAAGATGAACAGAATAAAAATTATGAGAATACAAAACAAATGTTTGAAGCGTGTCGAAAAGATGTAGGCGATTCTAAAAAAGCGAGAAGAACCATGCCAATAGTTGATGATGAGATTTGCTTTGCAGATATTCCGGAAAATGGAGTGTGTATTACGTCACAATTTGAAAATGGGCTTTGCGGAGAGATTATCTGGTGCCGAAGTGGAGAAGATGTTTATATGCTGCACAGCAGTATCCGTCTGGCAGATCATACTGTCTGGCTTCAGATGGACAAGAAAGGTAACAGCGAGGCACTGCATTTAAAACTGCTTTCAAAAGAAGGAAATGAAAAGGTACAGCAAGATGAGTTTCAGGGGCTTTATATTTCACCGCGTATGCAGGTGAAACGGTTTTATGAATATTGTTTCTGGCCAAATTATATAAGAGGCAAAAGACCGGCACAAGAGAACAGCCTGAACTTATACCAAATTTTAAAAAGAATTGTGAAATGCATTGGTTCTGATTTTCAGTATGATTTGGAAACAATGCGGATTTAGGATGTGACATTTAGAATGAAAATTCCAAGTGTCTTTTTTTGTACCTATTTGGCAGGAAAGAATTTTCCTGCCAGAATTTAAAGAAGGAGACCAATTATGAACGAACTTATTATGACAGGATATGTTGCTACAGAGCCTGAAATCAATGAATTTAAGAGAAAACGGCGCAGGAATAAGAAAACACCTCAATATGGTCTGGCTGCAAATTTTCGTATTTCTGTAAAGCGTTCTTTTAAGAAAAAGGATGGGAAAAAATATGACTATTTTTCCTGTTCAGCTTTTGATAAATCCGCTGAATATATTGAAGAGTACATTGAAGAAGGCGATTATATTGGAATACATGGAACACTTTTAAATGATAATTACGAAAATGACGATGGAGATATGGTGTATAAGGATAAGATTACAGTGCTCCGGATTGAACTGCTTAGAAAACGAAATGACGAAGAGGAAGGATATGATTACGAGGAAGAGTCAGAGGACAACGATTATGATGATGAAGAATATGAAGAAGATGACTACGAGAATGACTATGAAGATGATGAGTATGAAGATGATGAGTATGAAGAAGAGGAATTGGAGGAAGAAGAGTACGAAGAGGAAGAAAAAGGATATCGTAGAAGTGTAAGAAAACCCAATAGAAATACGACAACCTCGTATAAGAGAAGCAGCAGGCAAAAGAAAACAGCGCCTAAAAAAAGATCCGAGCAGAGAAAAAGAGAGAAAGAAAATTCAGAGAGAAGAAAGCGACAAGGCAAGAGAAGTGCACCGGAGCGAAAACGCGGTGATAGTAGAAAACGTAACCTGGTAGATGAAGAATTTGAGCGTGTACAGGAATCAGAGTATAACAATTATGGATTTGACTAAAAATAGAAGCATTTTTAACAGAAAGGAACTTGTACTGTTATGAGTAGTAAATGGAAATACTTTGTCAAAAAGTATCAAAATTTTTGTATTGCTTCGGGGATTGTAGGATTTCTGTTAGCCCCATTTTTATGGCCGTTTTTCCTCGCAATTCTGGTGAATACCTTGTCCCTGACAGTACCAGTTCTGCTGGTGTACTTGGTGATTCGCCAGCTGAAAAAGAGGACAGAAGGAGCAGAAAAAGAAACATTTAAAGAGGTAGCTGAAAATAGGAAAGAAAAAGCAGAGGCACCTGAAGAACAGTCTTTGAAAAGGGCGGCTCCGGTTGTGAAAGCTCCCAAACAGGAACAGACGGTGAAAAAGAAAATGGAAAAAGAACGGAGCCCAAGTGTTTCCGAAGAATTGAATGAAGCAGAGAAAGTAGCAAGAAACTGGTATATCATGGAAGGAAGAGAAAAATTTCATCATATTTCCATGAAGCTGGCATCAGAAGGAGTCAACTCTTTTTCCATAGGAAAAGACGGGTTGTGCAGTATCCGAACCGAAAAAGGGTTTCGCAGAGTTGCAGCAATTCGGGATTTTCCAGCTCAAAAAATGTTGGTCATCAAAAAAGAACTGGAAAAAGAAGGGATTTACTATGTAAAACTTTCTGGACGCTATATGTGGGTTACAAGGAGGGAATAGCTTGTTAGAGTGTAGATACGCTTCTTCCATCTATTATAATCAGGAAAACGGATATACTGTGGCGGTATATGAAACAGAAGATGAAATTCCAGAAGGGAAGAAGGAGATTGGGAAACAGCAGTTTATAGCAGTTGGCTGCGAACTGCCAAGAAATGAAGGGTTGGATATATCCTTAAAAGGACAATGGAAAGAATCAGAACGGTATGGAAAACAGTACCATGTGGCTTCTTTTGAGATTCAGATGCCAACAACGGGAGAAGGGGTGAAAGCGTACCTTTCTTCCGGATTGATCAAAGGGGTTGGACCTATTATCGCAGAAAGGATTGTAGACCGGTTCGGGAAAAATACCTTCTATGTCTTTGAACAATGTCCAGAACGTTTGCTTGAAATTCCAGGAATTACACAAAGAAAGCTGGATAGTATTTTAGAGGGGTACCATAAAAGCGAAAATATCCGTCAGCTTTCTCTTTTTTTATCTTCTGCGGGTGTAACACCAAAGAAAATAGAAAAAATTCAGGAACATTTTGGACACAAGGCAGTCAGCATTATCAAAAAAGATCCCTTTCGTTTGTGTGAAATGGAAGGTTTTGGATTTAAAACGGTTGATCCGATAGCCAGGAAGGTCAAACATTTTCAGGCAGATAATCCTTTACGGATAAAAGCAGCTATATTATATGTTTTAAAAGAAGCAGAAGGGGAAGGGCATCTTTATTTAGAGGTGCCTGAAATTTTGACAAGAACAAAATCCTTATTGTTTCGAGGAGATAAAAGAGGTCATGTCACAGAACGGAAAATACGTGATGCAGGGAATTCACTCATTAAAGATGACAAGGAACTTGTCTGCAGCTATACGAAAATTTATTCTAAGAAAAATTATGAGTCAGAACAAAAGGCTGTTATACAACTTGCCACGCTAAGCAGATATCCGATAAAAAGGTATGATGTAGAGAAATGGATTTCTAATTTGGAAACCAAAGAAAACATAAAGTTAGCGGAAAAACAAAGAAAAGGGATTGAAATGGTTTTTCAAAATTCAATTTCCATTATAACAGGAGGACCTGGAAGTGGGAAAACAACCCTGCTGCGTTTTATTGTTATGATCCAGGAAAAATTGAATATAGATAGTATGATTTTATTGGCAGCACCTACCGGAAGAGCGCGACAGAGAATGTATGAAGCAACGGGATATCCGGCGTTGACGATACATAAAAGTATCGGACTTACAGGAGCAGACGGTGAAGAAGCATGGAATGCTGGAGAAATGCTTTGCGATGACTTGATCATCATTGATGAGTGTAGCATGGTAGATATGCATCTGTTTACCAGTCTGATGATGAAAATAAAGACTGGAAGTCGGATTGTTTTTGTGGGAGATAAAGACCAGCTGGAATCAGTAGGTCCTGGAAATGTATTTAAAGAACTCATTGACTCCAGAGTCATTCCAGTTACTGTTTTAGATCAATGTTTCCGGCAGGAAAACCCTACTATTTTGGAGAATGCGATAAAAATCAACTGTGGCAAACAAAATTTGGTATATGATAACAGTTTTTCCTTTGTAGCAGCACATGATGATGAAGAAGCCGCGAAAAAGATTATGAAACTTTTTGATATGGAGTGGAAGTTGCAAAGGAAAAATGTAAATGCAGTGCAGGTATTAACACCTTTAAGGGAAGATACGAAGGTAAGCGCAAATGCTTTGAATCTAAAAATCAAAGACAGAATCAATCCTTACCAGATAGGACAACAGGAAATCAAAAATGGAAACAAAATTTTTCGTATACAGGATAAAGTAATGCAGACGAAAAATGAAGATGAAATTTCCAACGGAGATATCGGGATTGTACGAAAAATAGGAAAGGTGAGCGGTAAGAAATATATGGAAGTAGATTTTGGAGAAGAGCGGGTTATGCGATATCAGGAAGGAGAATCTTGGAACCTTGTTCATGCGTATGCAATTACTGCACATAAAGGACAAGGCTCCGAGTATCCGGTAGTCATCATTCCGATTTTGTCATGTTTTCGGCGGCATACCTTAAAGCGAAATCTATATTATACGGCAATTACAAGGGCAAAAAGAAAAGTCATTCTTGTGGGAAGCAAACAGGCATTTTCCCAGGCAATACGGGCGGGAAGATCCAAAAAAAGAAATACGTTGTTATCTTATCGGTTAAAAAAAGCATTTACGGAGGTTTTGGATAAGAATGAAGCGGCATAAGAAAATAGTGGTAAACTGCTTATAAAAGCAGAAAGAGTTTTAATGCGAAAAGAACATAAACAATTCTTCCTTATCATACGGAAGGAGGATAATCTGGTGAGAAAAATAAGTGGCATCTTTTTTTCGTGTGTGATAAAATAAGAAAAAGAGGAATAGGCAGGTGAATATAGGTTGAAAGTTGAAAATATACTGGCAAAGAATATTAGTTCTGCAGGAGAGAAAGCCTCCTATGATGCAGCATGCAAACGCCTTCTGGCAAATAAGGTGATCTTGGCATGGATTATGAAAAGTTGTATAGAGGAATATAGAGATTGTGAGATTCAGGAAATTGTAGAGAACTATATAGAAGGAGAGGCAGATGTTGCAGACGTACCCGTAAATATAGATGAACAGGTATCAGAAGAACAAATACAAAATGGAGCAACCGAAGACGCTTCTATTTATGAAGGGGTGGTTACATACGATATTCGCTTTTGTGCGAAGACTCCGGTGTCGAAAGAAAAAATTCGATTGATCATAAATATTGAAGCGCAAAATGATTTTTATCCAGGTTACCCGATTATAAGCAGAGGAATTTACTATTGCAGCAGATTGATATCTTCGCAGTATGGTGTTGAATTTTCAGATGCACATTATGAGAAGATAAAGAAAGTCTATAGCATTTGGATTTGTATGAATCCACCGAAATATCGGGAAAATAGTATAAACAGATATTCTATTACAGAAGAACAGTTAATTGGTAGTTGTTCGGAAAGAAAAGAAAATTATGATTTACTAACGGCAATTATGATATGTTTAGGGGACTCTGATGATGAAAATGCTTCAGGTATCTTAAAGTTACTGGAAGTTTTGCTTTCTTCGGATCGTGAAGTAAAGGAAAAGAAAGAGATATTACAGAATGATTTTTCAATTGAAATGACAAAGACATTAGAAAGAGAGGTGTCTACTATGTGTAATCTGAGTAAAGGCGTTGAAGAACAAGGAATTCAGAAGGGTATTGAACAAGGAATTCAGAAGGGTATTGAACAAGGAATTGAACAAGGAATTGAGAAGGGAATTCTTCTTTCAATTAGAAACCTTATGGAAACAATGGGATGGTCGGTAGAACAGGCAATGGAAGGTCTGAAAATTCCTGAAGAAGAAAAAAGCAAGTATTTAGATGAATTAAAAAAAATGTAAGAGTACAAAATATATAAATTTTGAAAATAGAGGTGAGCAGCACTGTTGTTGTTCACCTTATTGCATGGTTTGTCTGAAACGTAAAGACATTAGAAAGAGGTGCCTATTATGTGTAATCTGAGTAAAGGTGTTGAAGAAAAAGGAATTCAAAAAGGAATACTGTTTTCAATTAGAAATCTTATGGAAACAATGGGGTGGTCAGTAGAACAGGCAATGGAAAGCCTGAAGATTCCTAAAGAAGAAAAAACGAAATATTTAGATGAATTAATATAGTTTTTTATGATGAGTGTGGGCAGAAAGCGTGAGTAAAATCAGCTTTCTGCCCATCTTTTATATGATAATAGTTACAAAAGTACGAGACAAATAATAGGAGATATCACAGTATCTTACATACCATAAGTGTTTTGCTTGCAAAATGGGGAGCTACTTTTAGGTGTCATAAAGATACGTTGTGCCATTTCAATAAAAAGTAAAGCATGAGAGCGGGAAGCAGAATAGGTTCTACTCATGTATTTCTTCGTTTGCATTGACAATGAAGAGAAAATTCCTTAGTTTCAATGAGAAACATAGGGGATATCGAATGTATCCCGTGAAGAAATATGCTACACTACCGAAAAAGGCATGGAGGACAGTAGAATGGATTATAAAGAGCAAGTAAAAAAGTATCTTGAATATTGTGAGTATAGGAAAGAATTGGATTGGAATACGCTGAAGGCATACAGAATTGATTTAAGACAGTTTTTTGAGTTTACACAGGAGGATGTCCCAGAAAAAAGCAAAATAGAAGACTATATAGTGGAATTGCATAAAAAATACAAGCAGAAAACCATAAAACGTAAAATTGCATCAATCAAAGCATATTATAATTATTTGGAAGAGTGCGAAATTATCGATGATAGTCCGTTTAGAAAAATCAAAGTAAAATTCAAGGAAGCAGCAATTTTACCTAAAATAATCCCGCGTGAAGAAATTGAAACTTTGTTGAATTATATGCATTCATGTAAGAAGATAAGTAAGGATAATACTTATAAGTACTGGTTACGAGATATAGCTGTAATAGAAACATTATTTGCTACGGGGGCGAGAGTATATGAAATATCAAATATAAGATTAGATTGTATAAATTTGAATACGGGCTTAATAAAAATCATGGGAAAAGGAAGTAAAGAAAGATATATTCAGGTTGCGTCAGGTGAAATTTTGGATCTCCTAAAACAATATTATAAACATAATTCAGAAGCAATCAAAAAGTGTGGTTTTTTCTTTGTGAACAGTTGGGGAAATAGATACACTGAGGATTCTATAAGGCTTATGTTAAAAAAGTACACAAAGCTGGCGGGTATTGATAGAAACATTACACCACATATGTTCCGACATTCTTTTGCTACATATTTAATAGAAGAGGGTGTTGATGTAAGTTGTGTGCAACGGATCCTTGGACATAGTTCGATAAAAACTACTCAGATATATATACATATTGCAGCTAAAAAGCAAGCTGAGATTTTAAGAGAGATGCATCCTAGAAATCGAATGAATATAATCAGAGCAGCATAAATTTACTTATTATTTTATTTGAATAAAACGGATCGGCTTTGATAAAGGCGGTCTTTTTGATATACAAAAAATGAAGAGTTTAGTTATAGAAAAAAATTTTTTCATGGCAATAAAACAAAAGTATGGAACAATATGATAGTATTTGATATAATGTATTTAATAATTAGTAGTTATCCGGTATCTGAATGATATTAGATAATACCTTATTATCCAATATTATTTTATTGAAGGTTTATTTGTAATAAAGATATGAAAGAACATAGATATAAAAATTTAGAAGGTAGAAACAAGTTAATAGAGAAATTGACTCAAGAATATATTACTGCATCAGCCTCAAAGGCTACCATTATTCTAGGCAATCATGGATCAGGAAAATCACATGTAGTATTTGAAGTTATCAATAGAATACATAGCAAAAATAGACATAATAACAAATTACAAGTATATATTGCTGAAGGAGACAAATTATCTTTATACGAAAATTCTTCTAAGAGTTCTGTAGATAATATTGAAACTACTATTTCATTACCAATACGCTGGGGGATTGGAGTTGATATAGCGACAGCGGTATCAACTAAAAAAAATGATAGCCAATTTAATCAAATATCTAATCTTCTTAAAAAAAGATTTTCTTCTGATTTATTAATTTGCCTACCCGATTACTCTAAGTTAGATAATAAAGTAAAATATCTGGTTGAATTACTAATGAAGAATATAACCACTCTCGAAAGTACGTTTAAACATCATCTATATTTTCTCATAAGTAATGTTGATGATTCATGCATAAAGGATTTTCTAGTTTGTTCTACAATCGAAAAAAATATATTGGAAGACTATGATGAAAATGATATTTTACAATATCTAACTGAAAAACATAAAATAATTGTAAGGAAAAAGGACATAGAGGAAAAGATTAAACAAATCAAAAAAATATGTGCGTCTAATTTAAAATTAGTCGATTTTCTGTATATAGATTTAGTAGAGCAAAATGTTGATTTTTTTAGAGCCTTAGATTCCGTGGTTACATACAGATTGGGTGAGCTTAAAAAGAACGGTCTAACTAGAAATGTAAATGAATATGATATGGAAGACATCATTTTGTCTTCCTCAATTAGCCTAAAAAGCTTTGGTAGTCAAGAAATTGCAAGCATAACACATAAAGAAACAAATACTGTTCGAGAGAGTCTATATCTAGCTCAAAAGCAAGCGTTGCTGAAAAAAAACTCGCTGAACTTTTATTCCTTCGCTTGTGATGAAATACGAAAAATTCTGAAGAAAGAACTGAATGATAAGAATAAGGAAAGATATTTAGATTATTACAATTATTATAGTAACAAGGAACAAGATCAATATTATTTAAGAGCATACTATTTATGGGCATACAATGGATATTTGAAAGATGATATTTTTGCCCTTCTTATACTTTCCTATTCAGAAGCACTTAGTTTTAATAATTTGGAACAAATCAAAAAAATTGAAAGGTTGATTGGAAAAGAAAAAGATTCCTATTACTATGATGATTTTGAAACAATAAAATCATTTTACAATACCCTACGTGAAGGGGAATCGGATTATGATAAACTTAATAGGATGTACCGTAATTTACAAAAAGATTATTTTGAGATTCCCTTAAAGGCAGAACTGGCAAGAGCTTTTTTCCATTTTATGTATAGGAATTATAAGCCTTGGTATTTACAATTGAAACAAATATTAAGTCAGCTCGTTCAGTATGCTGAAGAATCTATATATTTAGGCCTATCACAATATCCTATAGAGATGCCTATCGTTGATGAAACTGTTTTGAAACTTAGGATTATCTATGATATTGCACCCTATATCTTAGATGTTTTGAACGACACAGAGTTATTTAAACGAATCTATGATCTTAGCCTTTCACTTAGCGGGAATATACAAACCTCTCAATCTAGTAAAAGCATTGCTAAATATATGGAGAATGTATTTAATCGAAAAGCGTTTCTGTTTGTAAACCAGACACAATGTAATATTTATTATGACAAAGCAAAAAAGTATTTTTATGACAATCAAATCTGGGATGAATATTGTATCACATTAATCTGTGAAGCAGGAACAGACATAGTTATACAAAAATATAATGAAGCTATACAGGCATGCAGAAAAGCTATGCAAGTTTCTTTAGAAAATGAAATATCAATACCGTACCCTCAGAAAATACTAAATAACATGATAATAGCAGATTTTCTTAGGTATGAACAATCCCATGCAAAAAAATATTGCTTTAGATATGCAAAAAAAACTGTCAAAAAATTAAGAAAACAATTACAACGTATTTCATGTGCAACAGAATTTGTTATTCTCACTAATATATGTTCGCTAAATCTTTATTATGGTAATATTTCAGAATATCTCAAATTCAAAAAATATTTGGAGCATTTAATGGATTGCGATGATGTGTCAAATATTGAAGATGATGATGTGGATGACTTTTATCGTTATTATTTTGCTTGGTTCGAAATATATAGATATATATTAGAAGAAAAATGGGAGAGTGCAACAAAAATTATTAATTTATTAGATGATTTTGTTCCATCATTATTTAAAAAGCAAGAAGTTTTTTGGGATAAGAAACTTCTTGCGCTAAAAGAGATTATTTTGAATCGTCAAATATTAGATGGATATGATTTTTGTAATAATCTAGTACCTTTGAAACGACGATCTAGTGAATTGGCTTCTTTTTTCTGCCGGGGGCTTATGCTATCTGATTTGCAATATACATCTTATGATTGAAGTATATCATAATTTGAAAAAGAACACGCCATTATTGTCTTATAAATATCTTTATAATCTAAATGCATTATATTTTCAAACAGAAACGCTACCGAGCTATGTTTTATAGTATATGGTGTTCCAGCTATATCGATAAGATATGGCTGGTCTTTTTCTATACGGAAATCAAATCTCGCATAGTCTTTAATGCTTAAAATTTGTGCAGCTTTAACTGCTTGTTTTTTTATTTGTTCTATTACTACTGGACTCAAACTATCGGATAATTTTCTAAACGAATAATTATATAGATTTGATGTTAAGGAATCTAAAAAATCATTACCATTTATAACAATTTCCACTGGCTCAAGTGCATAATACTTTCCCTTAAACTGTATTACTAAAACTTCACATTCTAGGCCGCTAATATATTCTTGTATGAGTAGTTGTTTAGTGTTCATCCGTTGTAGTGTCATATCAACTGTTTTCAATTTTTCTTTTGTTAAATATATTTTATTGTCTGTAAGCAAGCCTATACTTGCTGATTCATGAATATTCTTTAAAAGTATTGTCGTATCCAAAAAAGGTTCTAATATATTATGATTATTAAATGTATAAAGAACAGATTTTGGTGTTAATATCCCCATATTAGAAAGTACCTGTGTAAAAATCCATTTATTTCTCAATAAGGATATAGTAAAAGCATTTGATCCAGTATATTTAAGACCGCATAAATCGCAAAAAGCAGGGATTAATGATTTTTTCCCTTCAGCTATTCCATCTCTGCTAAAATTATATATGTAACATTCTGTGGCTGAGGGATGCTCATCCATCACAAATTTTATGAAATCCAATTCTGAGTAAAAAACTTTGGCATAACCAAAAATATAAAATAATGTCGAAGCGATTTCAGAAAATTCTTTTCTAGAAAAAAACTCACTTTCATCAGTATGAACAATATAGTTATTGTTCTTTGTAGTTTTATTTTGTGTGTCAGCTATTATTAGCAAATCGAAATTTATATCTATATTCTTAAAATAAGCTAAACACTCTTGAATTATATCCATACTCATTGTCTCCTTATTACGTAATTTGTAAAATTTTTTCTAAATCCAAGACGTTTATAAAATTTTTCTGCCTCTTCATCATAAACGTTTACCCGTAATTCCTTGTTTGTGAGTTTAGAAAATGTAATTATATTTTCTAAAATTTGAGTTCCTAATCGTTGTCTTCGATAAGGTTTATCAAGATAAATTCTTCTCAGCAGAAAAAATTTTTTTTCAATAGCTATATCTATAAACCCAATGCTTTTCTTTTCTTTTTTTATGATATAAGGATATTCATTATTTTCAAAGTATGATGGAATAGTTAAACTAAAGTTTTCGTCAGGATGCTTATAGATATACTCTTCCAAAAGTTTTTGGGTATAACTTAGTGCTTGAGATGTATTCATTATATATGAATACTCATTTTTATTATTATGCCAGTTTATAAAATATTGTTTTGGATTAGAATAATACTTTTGGCACATTGTTATGGCCATCTCATATTCGATTACATTGTTCATTTCTGATGCAACATAATTTGGTATTTCTAAAGTGTGAATTTGGATTTCGTCCAAAAAATCATTAAAATAGTCATCCCAGAAGTTTTCGCTATTAGATAAATTTTCAGGAGTACTGATATCAGCAATAATTTTTTTGAAAATTTCTGCATCAGATTTACTCCAAAAAGATACTCCAAAAATGCACGGTTCTGAAAAGCAACCAATTTCAAAGGAAATTATTCGCCCATTTTTATCAAGAATAGGTTTCCAAGCGTCAAATTCCGGATTTAAATATTTCATTACATAATAATAGCTATAAGGTTTATTAATAAAAATATTCTCCGCCAAAACAACATCACCTTCAATGATGAAAGTATCACCTATAATATTAACAATACTGTATATCCCATAGAGCGTAGATACTGAACAATTGGGATCAGATACGATGGTACAACCATATTTTTCTTGTAAAAATGTATATTGATCTGCATATATTCCTGCAATTATAACAATATCATTTATTCCAAAATCATTTAAAATTAGAATTGTTCTCTCAATATTGGGAAGCCCAAGAATTGGTAACAAAGGCTTATGGGTATATTGTTTTTCCTCAATCATACGGGAACTATGTCCAGCAGCCAAAATTATTGCATTCAAAATATATTCTCCTACATTATTCTCTTTGTACTTCGATATTGGATAATAAGGTATTATCTAATATCATTCAGATACCGGATAACTACTAATTATCCTTTAACGTTCATGAAGCTAAGAATAAGAAACACTATTTTTCATATGAAAGGATTTGATTTTACGTTCAATTAGAAACCTTATGGAAAAGATGAGGTGTTCAGTAGAACAGGCAATGGAAAGGGGTGAAAATTTCTGAAGAAGAAAAGAGCAAAAATTTAGATGAATAAGAAAGTATAAAAGTACAAAATATATAAATTTTGAAAATAGTGAGGTGAGCAGTGTTCTGGCTGCTCCCTTTATTGTGTGGTATGGATAACTACGCATACTTTTGAACAAAATTCTAAAGCTGTCTAGTAGTAGAAAAGATATAGACGAAAGTAGAGCGAAATCACAAGATAGAGTTGGGGAAGAAATAGATCTTCTTTACTGTTGAAAGAGAAGGATTATCCAGTAGAAAATAGTCCGATTTTACGTTAATAAATTGTGTAAAAGATTGCATATAGTTGTAAAATTTAGTATAATATCAGTTATTAAAGACGGAAGCAAAAAAGGAGGAATTCCATGAATAAACGTATCGCAAAGAAGAATTTAAAAAAAGCTTTTAAAGAAATGGAAAGTAGTCGTGGAAATGGCGTTTCAGTTATTATAAAAACACAGGCATACGTAGATAAAAATGGAAAAGAATGCGATCCATTAGAAACACCAAATACCAGATTTATCCAGTTAAAACGTCCTAAAATTCAATATATTAGGAATACGGAGAAATAAGAATACTATCTATATTAGAGAAATTTTTTGCATTGAAATGATCTATTTACTTGCGGTTTCTTATATTTTGTGTAAGGAATCGCTTCGTATGAAGAACAATAATTTCAAAAAAGAATAAATTTCTTACGATCCCAAAACTGTTGTTGACAGTTTCTCTATCTAATGCTAGGATAAAGTTGTATTCATTTATGTACAAGCAAATTTGTGCAATGAATTTTTATTCTGCATGGTAGCAGAAGAGTTACTTTGGGCATAGTCTGCAATAAAATATAGGAATAAGTTTAAGACAAGGTATAGAAAGACAAATACCTTGTCTTTTTTTGCGTGTAGAAAGGAGGAATATACCTAAAACTTGCAGACAGAAAGGAGAAAAAATGGCAGAGATAAAATTATTTGATACCTGGACATTTCAGGAAGAAATACCAGAACCGTTCCGTCAGTTTTTACAGAGAGAAGGACTGCGGAAAACAACGACAACAATAGAGTGGCTTTCCCAGTATAATCAAGGACGGCAGGCAACACTGCATCCACCTACATTGAGGGCAATGCTGAGTATTGCGGGAATTTATTTAAAGAAAACAGAAGGAGCCCTGGGATTCCAAAAAGGGAATTATGATTTGTTGAATTTTTACTGTATGGAATATGCAAAAGAGGAAAGACGCTATGCATTGATCTATAATCCGGTCAGTGCAAAGATACGAGGTATCTGTAAGAAAGAGAAGCAGACATACACAGCTCTTGATTCAGTTGAAAGAAATATCAGTGATGGAGAAGAAATTCTGGCAATGCTTATTTATGTCAGCTTGGAAAAGAAAGAAGCATTGTATAATTTGGAATTTGCCCAGAATTTTATTTTATTCATGCAGCAAATGAAAGAAGGTTGGAAAAATGAAAAACTTGCATTAAAAGCGGCTTTTCTTTGTTGTGATAACCTATACCGGAGAGTAGAAAATGTACAGGATTTTAGCAATGAAGGTATCCCTTTGGAAAAGAGCCAGCTTGGAAAGAGCGGTATGGAGCAACTTTCAATGCTTGCAATAGAGAGTGAACTGTATGCACCAAACGATGCGGTAAAGGGTACGTTTCAGATTTTGGGAGAAACGAAGAAAGCAAAGGAATGGACTTTAAAGGAACTACAGAAAATATACGGACAGCAATGGCTGGTTTCAAAGGAATATCTGAACCGTATCCCACACCTTCCGGATGATATGAAAGTTGGGGAATATGCACAGGATATTCTTTCGGCAATCGTAGAGTCGCCTTTTCGAAAATTTATGATCACCGGAAATGCGGGAACTGGAAAGACAACGGATGCTCAGATGATTGCCCAGATTTTGGGAGTGCCTTACTTTGCTCTAAACTGTGGACCAGAAACAGATGAAAATACACTGGTGGCAGGGATTTATCCAAATTCTAAGAAAAAGACTGAAGATACTATGAAGTTTCCCTCTTTACAGGAATTTGTAACAGATCCGATACAAGTATTAGAAGAGATTGCACAGACAAAAAAAGAAGGGATTACCAAAAGCGAAGCGTTTAGAGAACTGTTAGATGCAGTATATCAATCAGGCTATCAGAAAGCGAAAGAAGAAGGGGATTTTGTGATGCAGGAATCAGAAATCATCAAGGGATGCAGAATGCCTTCTGTGATTGAAATAATGGAAGCATCCTTGATCGTAGAGCCTGGGACACTCGGAAAATTGAACCGCCTTTTAGATGATTCCAGAAAACTGGATCTTCTGTATGGGGAAGTCGTAGAACGACACCCAAATGCAATTATCATCATTACCACAAATTTGAATTATATTGCCAATAGGGAGTTTGATTTTTCGATAGTATCCAGAATGAACAAAGTGCAGCATCGTAAAGACTTAACAGAGCAGCAGCTGGCAGAACGTGCAAGATTCCGTACAGGCTGTAAGGATATGGAAATTTTAAAACAGATGGCAAAGGTAATGAAACGGTTGGATGTCATAGTAAAAGAAGAGTTTGGAAAAAGCGGACTTTGTGGCTACCGAGAATATGAAAACTGGGTATATGAATATATGCGGACTCAAAATCTTGTAAAAGCTGCGGAAGATACGGTGTTAGCAAAACTTGCATCTGATGAAGAAGACAGGGAGATGCTCCGTAGAGTATGTATGGAGATTTATGTAGGACAGGGAAAGGAATAAGCATGAGAAATGAAAGAAAGGAACGGAATCAACAAGTGGAACAACGTTTGCTTCAAGATATAGAAGTATTCTCTTCTCCACAATTTTTAAGGCTGATGCAACGGATTGGAAAAGAGATTACGGATAAACATAATGCACAGATCCGGTTTTATTCCGATGCATTGGATCACAGGGCCGGTTATTTCGAAGGATGCTATATTTATATCAATACCATGAATATGCTCACGCAGAGTTTTCCGACTTTGGATCTGCGAAGCAAAAGTTTGATCGGTGTGGAAGGGCATGAATGTGGACATCAGAATTACAGCAGTATCTATCTGAGACGAAAATATATAGATGGAATTACAAAAGGAATTTTATATCCAGCCTGGCCACAGCCTGAGAACGAACAGGAAACAGAGTTTTTACAAAGTATGAAAGATGCTTTTCAAAAGAAAGATGCTGTGCTTTTAGGACTTTATCTGCAAACAGCCGGGAGGCTGCAGGGATATTTGGAAGATGTTTTTATTGAAGGACAGATGTGCAGAAGGTTTCCGGGGAGTATTCGGCAGGGAATTTTGCAGAACCGTAAGAGAAACATGGAGCAGATTTCTAGTCTGAAAGAGCAGATTGGACAGAACAAATCAAAATTGAAGATTATGTTGCTTTTGTTGGTGCAATATATGTTTACACATAAAGTCAATATATGGGATGGAGAAGTCGCAGAATATATGGAACTCCTTAGAAACTGTATCCCTGTTGTTTCTGAAGCGATAAGTAAGAGTGGTGAAAGTGTAAGGTATTTGGCAACAAATCAGATTTTACTAAAACTTTGGCCGCTGTTTTTAGAAGAAGCGGAAAGCATTCGGAAAAAAGCAGAAAATTCTATGGAGAATAACAAAGAAGCATTGAAAAATGTTTTAAATCAATGGATGGAGGATTTGCCACAATATTCAGAAGAACCTGCTTGCAGGGAAATCCGTATGGAGAGAAAAGAGGCCTCAGATGTTCTTTGGAATGGAAATGAATTGAAACGTGCCATTTCAGAAGAAATGCACCCCATTCAAAAGGAAAGAGTAAATCCAGAAAGGGAGCAGGAAAACCTGACAGAAGAAAAAACGGAGCCTTTGCTTGCTGAATTGCAACCAGAAACTGTAAAGACAATTGATATTGGAAGAGAACTGCAAAATATCTGTCTGGAATTAAAAAGAGAAGCAAGGGAAAGGAGATATGAAGAATGGATGCGGGATCGTTTGAAAGAGATTTTGGAAAATACAGAGTTTACACCTGTGAACAGGGAAATTAAAAAGCGTATTTTCCGAAAAGAAATCATTTCTCAAACGGCATATCAAAAATACAGAAATTTTCAACCGCAGATAAAGCGTATTCTAATGAAAATGAAGCAGGATTTGCTGCCGGTTTTAAAAAGGAAGAAAACCCATATTTTGCGTCACCAGTATATTGGAAAAGGATTGGATATGGCACACCTTTGGAATCCTGAAAAAAGGATTTTCCAGACAAAAATCCCTTCCCGAAATATGGATACGGTGATCGGATTTTTACTGGATCAATCTGGTTCCATTGATAAGAAACGATGGAAAGCTTCTGTACTGACAGCTCTTTGTGTAGTAGAGTTCGCACAGGCACTTGATATACCAGTATGTGTAAATGGGCATTGTACAGGGAGGGAGCATATAGGCAGGGAGCAACAAGAAATGGTATGTTTACATTCTTATTTGGAGTTTGGAGAAAAAAAAGAAGGTAAATACCGGATCTTAGATATGGAAACAGGAGGAGCCAACAGAGATGGGGCAGCCCTTCTTTACATGGCAGAAAAGATAGCGAAAAGAAAGGAAAAAATGAAAATTCTGATTTTTTTCTGTGACGGACTTCCTAATGCACAAGGATATGGCGGAAAAGTAGCAAGAGAAGATTTGCAGAACGTACAGAAACGGCTGGAGCAGAAACAAATCACATTGCTTGTGGCAGCAATTGGAACCGATCAGGAAGACATTCAAAAAATATATGGGAATGCCTGTATCAATGCAGAGGATCTGGAACGGCTTCCACAGCAGATTGTAAAGAAACTTTTAGAATATATGGGATAGAGAAATGGCAGAAGGGACTTTTCAAGGTTCCTTTTTTTTGATTGGAGGATTTATGGAACAGAACAAAGAATGGGTTGAGAACTTTTGGTGTACAGGATATGTGATCCGACTAGGAAGAGACCAGTACTTTCAGAAAATTAAAAATAAGCGTATTGTGACAGCGAAAATTTGGAAAGCAGCTTTCTTTCGAAGTTTAAGAGAAGCAGAGAGATTTGCTCAAAGACATCTTTGGTATGCTGGTATGGATCCGCAGATCTGCTATCGTGCATGGATGCTGGTATCTGTCGAAAGTGAAGAAGAACGGGAAATGTTTTGGAATGGAAAGCAGTTTGTACCGGAACTTGGAAAGGCAAAACTTTTTTCCAGTTCCCAGGAAATGCAGAACTATGCAAAACGCTTGGGATTATCCAGACAGACCTATCCGGAATTATTGCCGGTAGAAATAAAACAGATGAAAAATGCAGCGTAAGGAGGAAACAGGATGAGAATTAAAAATTTAGCACAATTAAAACGGGTTATACAAGAGAAAAAGGAGTTTATCATCAGAGCACATCGGCATGAGAAATTTCTTGGACAGAAGAGAGTTCCCAACATTGTACAAAGCAATGGTTTTTACTCTGTTATATCCGGGCAGCCGGAACATGAAGTCAGTTGCGCTAACAGCGGGAAAGGAAGCTGGACTGACTTTGGAAAAGCAACTCAGTGGGAGTTCCAGGAAGAAAAATGCAGTATGTATTTTCCGGAAATGGAGCATATTCCAGAAAATCTGATCTGGACGATTGAAGTTTGTGAGGATAAAAGCAATATCCGAAAAAAACTCCAGTGTTCGATTCTTTGTAATGCTTATTATAATGGGGAAATTCTGCTGCCCGAAGCTGTAAAAACATTTCCGGCAGCACTGGAATATGCTAAGAAGCATTTGAATGAAATCCCATTAGGTGAACTGGAATATATAGAAAATAGTGATGTATTAGATGAAGAGAACTGTGAAATGGAAACCGTCTCAGTGGAAGGAATATCAAAAGATAGCGTGAGTAGAGAAAGGAACTTTAATAATTCAAAAGAGGCATGGTGGACAATCATCGAAGGCATCAAGGAATATGAAAGCAGACTGGCAGAACAAGGAAAAGCAGTAGATGCAGAAAAGATTGCAAGATGTATGGATTTGTTCTATCCAAAAGATGTCGTAGAAGAAATTTTGGAAGATGGAGAGGGGAGCATTAATGGAATGAAAAGAGCCAAAGATCCATTACCAGATGACGATTATTATCTGATGGATGCACAAGGACCGTATTCCTTCCGCCAGGTTACATGGGAAGATATCTTATGGATATTGGAGGAATGTTCCAGAAATGGTTATCTGCCACCCCTTTTTTTGAAGGAAACGGCAATCTGGCTTTCAGAAGAATATGAGGGTGATTCCAAAACATCAAGATTTTACTATCCAGTGAAGCTGCCGCCATGGAGAAGTCTACAGATGATTCGGCAGTTGGATCGCTGGTATGCAGATACAGATTTGGATTGTAGGGAATATGCCGAAGAATATCAAAGAATTGTATCTGGAATTTTGCATGGACTCGTGATTTTAAACCCGAAAAAATTTGCATTAAAAGAGGTGATTGCAGAATGGGAACGGAATTTTCCAGAACCCGAAAAGAGTGCATATAGGACAGCCTTTGATGAAATTTATAAGGGTAGAATTCCAATAGTCCGGGATTGTAATTATATAGAAGAGTAACTAACAGAAAGGATCAGAGGGCTGTACAGGCAGCCCTCCTCTGAAAGGAGAAGCAATGGATATATTAAAAGAAAAAATAGATGCAAAAAGTTTTCAGGATATGAAACGTGTCATTTTCCTTACCTCAACACAAGCCAGTAAGGTGTGGAAATTTGAAAAAGAAGATGACAAACGTTTTCTTCCGATGAAGAAAAATGAAAAAGAAGAAAATACATACACATTCAAGTATCCCGGTGAGATGCTGGAGCGATATCAAGAGAAAATCGGAGATACTGTCCAGATACGCAGAGCACTGGCATTTGCCCTTGCCGCAATGTTTACTTTTCACGAAACGAAAATGTATGTTGGTGCACAATATGAAAATTTCCTAAAACAAATTGAACGGGAAGCTAAAACGGATATTTATCTGGCAGGAGCCATGTATTTTTTAACTTCCTCTGAAAAGAAACAGAGATTATATTATGAGCAGATAAAAAGTTACCCATACAAAGAACTTGCAGAATGTATGTCTATATTGTTTTTATTCAAAGGGAAAAAAGAAATTTGGGAAATGCTCAGGGAGAACGTATGTGATTTCTTCGAAAAAGAAAGAGAAGTGGATATTTTTCAAAATACGGAAATGTATATCTGGTTTTTCAGAGCCTATGAAACGGAAATTAAAAAGGAGAGAAAAAAGATATTTTCGAGATTAAAACTTTTGATAAAGATGCAGCATACTCATGTAAAAGAACGTTCAGAGTTATTGCAACAGATGCAAAAGGCAGGTTATCAAAAAGAAGAAATTTTTTATTTAAACCTGCGGATGCTGCAGGCTGCCAGGGAAGATCGGTTAGAAACCATAAGTCTGATTACTTGGGAGAGGGCTTCGGAAAGTTTTTGTGCTTTTATCTGTAATCAGAAGAAATCATATCCGAAAGAAATTTACAAGTTTTGCGGGGAACTGCTCAAAGAGCATTTTGTTTATGGAATTAAAATTGGAGGATACAATGGAATTTTAGAAGCTATGAGGTATCAGGTCACTGTTAAAAATTCTAAAGTATATGCGTTGCTTTATCCCTATGCAGAAAAACAACAGGCAAATCCAAAATGGTTTTTTATTCCATTATGTAAAACACAGGCAAAAGAAATACTGTTATTCCTGGGGAAAAAAGATTTTGATAAAGAAATGCGGGAAACTTTGTATAACGCATCCTATACGGAACAGGAATTTCGGGAGTATCTGAATATGTATAAGGAACTGACAGAAGTGGATTATATCCAACAGATGCTACAAGAAGAAAACTATCAAAATCATAAAATTTTTAAAATATTGGCAGAATGGCATTTCCTGGATCCCCGACTGATTACAAGAGAGCTGTTTGCAAAGGGAGAAGGAAAGGCGATTTCTGAATGGGAAGAACCAGAAAAACAGAAGTATGACTATATTCTTTCCTATATCGAAGATATGGATACAGATTTAAAATTTCAGACTACAAAACTTCTTTTGGAAAATCTCTCTATGGAAGAAATCAGAAAAGAAGGAAAACGGAATTTCTTATGGAAAAGTGTTGGAATTCAGGAATACTATTACAGACGAGAATACGATAAAATGAATTTTATGAAACCCCATTTGAAACCAAACCAGGTTCTTCAGTTATTTTTCTGGGTAGAAGAATCTATTTATCGGTTTCAGCCACAAAAATACTTTGACTTTCTTTTAAATGTTTTGGGAAAAGAGGAAAATCTTATTTGGCTTACAAAAAAACGGGCACAGGAATTTTGGAAAAAACTGATGGAACTTGGAATAGAGGAAGCTGGAAACAAAAAGCTCAGGGCTTTATACATGGAGAAAGAAGAACTAGAACAATTCCATAAAGAACAGGAAGAAGCTATAAGACAGAAAAAACTGGCTGAACTGGAAAAGCAGACAGAGGAAGCATATCAGCAGTTTGAGAAGTTGAAGGAAGAGAAAACAGTAGAAGAACTTTTTTATAAAATCGATTTGCTGTCCTATTCTTATCAGAAGGATGCCTATGTAAGAGCAGCAGTTCAGTTTTTAAGAAAATATTTAGAAAATATAGAATGGAAATTACCAAAAGTAGCATTTTGGGAATATATAAAACTGCTATTAAACTTAGGGAAAAAAGAAGGGATAGCGATTGCAGCGATAAAAGAATGGTTGATAAAAACGGAGGTAGAAGATGTTTACAACAGTGAAGGAACACATGGAAATTGTTAAGGGGCTGGAAGGACTTGGCTGGCAGGAGATTTTAGGATTTTCTAATCAAGAGCTCCTTTCTTTTACGGAAGCAATTGATACAGATGAAAAAAGAAGCATACTAAAACAGCTTCCGATTGAGTATGGAAAGAAATTGGTGGCTTATCCGGAATTTCTTTCAAAGATCATAAATCTGCAAAAAGCAGGAATTTCAGCTTACAGAATAGAAAGTTTTATCGGTGGTGCAGAGGGAACACTACTGGACTCTTCTTATGAGGAATTGGAAGCAGCTTTGAAAACAGAAGAAATTTCAGACAGATATGTAGCCATATATCTGCAATACTATTTTTCCAGCCATTTGTCTGGAAAAGAGTGCAGTATATTAAATGAAAATCTGGAATTTTTCGAAACATATGGTGATAAAAAGTTACAAGATTTAAGTGGTTCAGAACGAATGTTTTTAAAAGAACCGATTTTTTCCGGGGACTTTTTATGTGAAGTGATTGCAGAGAAAGATTTCTTTCAGGATTTAGGGAAAGTGAATGTATTGGAGCTTTTGAAGTATTTGGCAGAGTTTCAATTGCCGATGTTAAGTAAAGAGGCATACAGACAGATTGTAAAATATGCAGAAGAACTTTATCCGTTATTAAGAGAAATCACACCCCGCTTACATAAAAACATATTGTCTTGCTTTTTGACAAGGTGGCTGGAGAATGAACAGTTATTGTTTGATTTAAACAGATTTGTAAGGCAGGGTTGGATTTCGCAAGGAAATTTCTATACAAGAACAGGTTATATACAGGAGGTTTACCGATATGCCATAAAATCTGTGGATCGATTGGAATATTATCAGGAGTCCGTACTTCTTTATGCAGTTAAACATCAGAAAAAACACTTTTTAAGGTTGTACGAAGAAAATACGGAATTGTTTCTTGGACTTCCATGGAATTCTATTTTATTCGAAGAAGCATTTTATAAGGATTATATCAATCTGAATACATTAAATCTTCAAAACTTAAAGGAATGCAGAAAAATAAAGGAATATTCCGCCATAGAAAAGGCAGATATGAAGCAAAGAGAATATACTTTTGCAGAAATAAAACTGTTTTCTTCCTGTCCTAATAAGGCATATATCCGCTTGTACCATAAACTAAATTATGGTAGAGTAGATGATCGTCTGAGAGTCATGCAGGAAGTTGCGAAAAGAAGGCTTTTGGGAAGCACAGAAAGAGAAGAAGATTTGGAAATTGTTGCTGCTTTTTTATCCTACAAACCGTTGTCGAAGTGGTTGGGAAATGAATTAAGTAATATTTCCGGTTTAGAGGGAACAGATATACGGGATTTGTTTCTTTCCTGGGAAGAAATTGTACGTTTCCTTCCAGAAGTAAAAAACTGTTTCCAACTGCGGTATTTGATAGCAAATAAAGAAAAATTAAGTGTGTACGAAAATTTTCAGTCTGTCTATGCAGATATATTAAAGAATGATTCTCATTGGGAATGGCTTAAAAGTACCTTTGGATTCTCAGATCAGTTTATCAGAGAACATGAAAAGAATATCCAAACATTCCTGGAACAAGGTGGTTCTGAGATTTTATATGAATTTTACAAAGCGGATACTGGACAGAAAGAAATGTTACGGAGATTGTTAGTGGCAGAATTTATGGGAAGATTTAAGGAATTAAAATACCATGATACGGATCTGGAAAAAGAACTTGCTTTTCCAATTTCTGCAAAACAAATGGAAATATGGGTAGAAAACCTACAACTTCAGAAAAAGGAATGGAGAATCTGGGAAGAAGACAGGTTTCTTCCAGTCATGCAGATTGGGGAAATGCCAGATAAAACCTGTTTAAGTTATAGGACAGGAATGTACCGGAATTGCCTGTTATCCTGTTTTGACAGTAATAAGAAAATTTTATATGTTTCCTATCAAGGGAAGATTGTCCTGCGTGCAATTCTTCGGCTTACAAAAGCATCCAAAGAAAAGAGGAAACGGGAAAGCAAAGAATTTGAATTTGTAGATTTTACAAAGGAGACGGGTAGAAAAGATAATCCTGAGCAACTGGTTCTGTTTTTGGAAAGATCCTATGTAAAAGGGATTTCAGAAAAATTGGAACAGGATATGTTTGATCTTCTTCTTAGTATGGTAAAAGAAAAAGCAGGAAAACTCAATATCTCATTGTTGATCAGTTATGATTACGTTGGTTATCTTCCAAGTGGACAGTTTCAAAAAGAGAGTAGATACATCTATATTTCCGCCACCAAAGGAAAAGAGCAATATTTGGATTCTCTGGGTGGAAACCATGGAATTGCTTCTGAAGGAAAGTACCTGAGAGCATCGGTCTATCTTCCAATATCTCAGAAAAATTGTGTGCATGGAAAAGAGGAAGGAACGGAATTTACCGAACTGTCATAGGAAATTCAATTTGTCAAGTCTTTCAATGATTGATATAATAATAGAACAAGAGAGTGATTGGTTGTAGAAAAGGGAGGAATTTACGTGAAGCATGCAAAAGCAGATATTATATTTAAAGATTTTTGGCGTAGCAATGAACAGCTCGCAGCTCTTTTTAATGTAGTTGTGTTTGGTGGAAAAGAGGTCATTAAGCAAATGATTTGTAAACTTTTGAATATTTCCGAAGAAGAGGTATCAAAAATAAAAGATAGAAAATAATACCGTTTTCAGAAAATGAAGTAAAAGGAATAGTGGTACATTTAAAGACGTCAAAAACAATGGATTTTTGGTGTCTTTTTTGTACCCTAAAATGAGGAGAAGATATGAATAAGTTGATATGTAAAAAATGCGGAAGAGAAATTTTACCGGAGAATGATAAAGCCTTAAAAGAGAAATACCCATATTATTGCGGTTTTTGTGATGAAAACAAATATGAATTTGAGTGTATAGGCGTAGAAGAAAATGAGAAAAAGAACAGAAAAGGAGGGCACTGATATGACAGACGAAGAAAGAGGATTATCCTGCCAACGTGAGATCTGAAGACTTCGGAGTGTTGTCCGGGATTATGAAGAGGAAAGAAGAGTGTTTCTTGAATGGTTGGAAACGGAAAGCAAAATGCCGTCTGAAAACCAGGCTGGATTAAATATGGTAAAACAGTATTTGGATACGTATCTATACCAAAGTTAGAAAAAACAATAAGATTTAGGAGAATTTATGACAAACGGATATTTTGTGATAGAAAAAAAAGGAAAAATTACAAAGGCAGTTTACTTAGTGTCAGATGCATATCTGGACAATGGATATGGAGAAAAGATTATCCGGGCATTTGCAGAAAAACAGGAATTAAAATTTTGGGAGAAAACATATCAAAATTTAGATTCGATGGATAAAAGAAATATACAATCAATAAAACCAGAGTGGTATCGAAAGACAACACATTCTAGCAAGGGAGATATTTTTTCAGAATATGCTTATGTAGTCCGGGGAGAGAAACTGAGAGCGTATCACTATGGGAAATTGCTTTTCTGCCTAAAAAGAGAAGATGCAGAAATATGGCTGTACTTATTGAAAAATATGCAGCAATTGATAGATCATTTTTTATATTCAGGCGAACTGTTGGAATATCAGTGGAAAAATTATTTTTCCATGTTCCAATTTTTACAGAAGAAAATAGAAGACGGGTTCGGCAAGCAAGAGTTTCAGCAGTATATGCGAAGAGAAGGACTCCCCCTTGCCTTTTTCAGAGATGAGCATTTGGTAGATGTATGGAATAGATATGATAGACCTGCGTATCAAAAAATATGGAAAAAAGGGACTCAGGAGGTCTTGTTTATTGTGGCAAGGCAGGAGCGTATCTGGAGAGCATACATACAAGGTCCGTATAGTCGGATTGCGGTATTTCAAAAATGTTCCAGTGAGAAAAAAATGTGTGACGTAATACGATTAGAACTTAGAAAAGAAAGCCTTAAATTTGAACAGTATGCAAAAATAACTGCTTATGTGAGTAAAATAGCAAAGGAATTATTCAGACAGAAAATAAATCTAGAGGAGATACAACGATATTTACAGGAAGAACAGAAAAAATCACCTTGGTATCTTTGTGAAAGTGATCTTTCTGTTACAAACATTATCAATCACTTAAAGATGGTTTTGCGAAATGAACAATATAGACATAATAGGTAAAAACAGTAGAAAGAAGAGGCAAATAATATGGAGAGATATGATGCACGAAAAGAAACTTACGAAGAAATAGAGATCTTTGATACCTTGGCACTTTTTTCTTCGGGAAGAATTCAAAAGGATAGTGTTCCAGAAGGTTTTTATTGTTATGAAGTTCGGCATGATGATGAGTGTATGGGAATTCCATGTGAATTAAGCTTTCATATCTTGGTAAACTTTTGGGGGACGGTAATATCCAAAGTTCCGCTTATAAGGGATGACGAATGTAGGAGATATATTGAAGATGAAGAGTGGGGGTATACAGGCAATGTAGAAATACAACTGGAATCATGGATTGATGTATAGGACATAATTATAAGAATATCAGGCAGGTCAACAACATAATGCTATATGCTGTTGACTTGCCGATAAATTACATTTTAATAAAATAGCAATCTAAGTTTTATCCGTTATGAAGGAGTGAGATGTTTTTCAGAGGAGAGATTGTCATATATGAATATTAGGGAAGTTGATCATTAAAAAGTAATAAGATATACTTGACAAAATGCTCAAATTGTTTTAGTATATATACATACCAAGAGAATGAAAAGGCGGTGGAAAATGGCAAGGAATAAGTATCCAGAGTTGACTGTTGAAAAAATTCTTGATGTAGCACAAAAATTGTTTTTGGAACAAGGATATGAACAAACTACTATACAAGATATTGTTAATAATTTAGGTGGTATGACAAAGGGTGCAGTATATCATCATTTTAAGTCAAAAGAAGAAATAATAAATGCACTGGCAGATAAAATGTTTTTAGAGAACAATCCATTTAGTATTGTTAAAAACAGAAACGATTTGAATGGTCTTCAAAAGATCCAATTAGCAATTATGTTAAATCAAGATGAGAGTGATAAAACAGAGTTATCTAAACAGGCAGTTCCATTATTAAAAAATCCAAGAATATTGGCTGGAATGATAGAATCGCAAAAAAAATATTTTACCCCTGCTTTGAGAGAACTTATTGAGGAAGGGAAAAATGATGGTTCAATTAAAACAGAATATGCAAAAGAGATATCAGAGATTATACCATTGCTAGAAATATGGCTTATGCCATCTGTTTTCCCAGCAAATGAGGAAGAATTTCATCATAAATTTGTATTTATTAAAAAAATCTGCGAATTTGTTGGGGTTCCTATATTTAATGAACAAATATCAAATATGATTGATGATTGGTATGAAAAGACCGAAAAATAGAGTTGCCGCAAAAGGCAATTTTATTTTAGGGATATACATACATTGGTAATGTATGTATATCCCTAAAATAAAAAGGAGGGAATTTATGAACGAGAATTATGCAGTTGAAATACATGATTTATACAAAAATTTTAATGGCAGAGAAGCGATTTGCAAATGGAATTTGAAACTTGAAAGAAATGCTATTCATTGTGTTCTAGGAAAAAATGGTGCCGGAAAAACCACTTTTTTTAAATTGCTTATAGGTCTTGTGAAACCAACAGCTGGAACAATTACTGTATTAGGTTATGACAGTGTAAAAGATAGGCTGAAAATTTTAGAGGAAACGGGGAATATCATTGAAAAACCTATTTTTTATGAGAATTTATCTGCCATTGAAAATTTA
>OLFA01000025.1_pt1 | contig 38107 bp, 42 predicted proteins | sample 1609061 | NCBI WGS metagenome assembly OLFA01 (sample SAMN02675046, study PRJEB24791) | human gut metagenome, SKBSTL021 | isolation source: stool | host: Homo sapiens | place: USA | reverse complement strand
TCGAGAATGCTCGCTTTCAATAAATTCAGCACAATGATTAGCCAACACCGTCACCTTGGAGGCAACGCCAGGCAACACGGATTTGCGGCCGCCCGAGAAGCCTGCAAAGAAATGAGGATTAATTAGCCCTTCGGAGATGAGCAATTCCGTTTCTACCGCCAAACGATTGATAACGCACTTGCCGCCAGATGGCAACGTGCCGATTTCCACCATATTCTCAGCATCCTCAGAGTCATGATTGATCAGTTTTTCGTTATTCACAATATCCTCGCCGAACCGATGCACCATCTCGTCGTGCGTCATGGCCCGGTGAAAGCCAGTAGCAATCATAATCGTAATATCAATTGTCGGATTCACCGCGCGAATACGACGGAGCAAAATAGGCAACGTCACCTTACTTGGCATAGGGCGCGTATGGTCACTCGTAATGATAACCATATTGCGTTTTCCCTTAACCAATGCTTCAAGAGACGGACTGTTAATCGGATGATCAAGAGCCTCCTCTACAAGCTCAGCGGGACTCTTCTCAGCCTTATACGCCGCCGCATTAGACACAAGAACCCCCTGCACAAACCGCTCATCAATAGACACATCTACACTTTTATAATCATACGGAAAAGAATACGTCTTCATATCGACACCTCCTGTTATATATAGTAAGTATAACAGAAATACTAAAGGGAGATAAGAGTAAGGGTGTGCTAAAAGCTCCACCGGCCGGGTCTGACTACGCCCTTCGGGCTCCGCAGGGCCAAAGTCACTTTTAGCACCCCCTTACACTTCTCCACAATAAAACAGAGAAAACATATTTCCAATCTATAATTGAAGAAATAAAAAAGGTGAGCTGCCTCGAAAAAACGACTTCGGATCCCTTCCTTTACTGTCTGTAATAATGCAGCAAAATCATATTTCTAATCTTAATAGTTATAAATGGCAAAGGACTGAGGTCCTACTAAAAAAACGACTTTGGCCCTGCGAAGGCCGTAGGCCGAAGTCAGACCCGGCCGGTGGAGGCTTTTTTAGTAGGACCTCAGTCCAAAACGATTTAATACTAATTAGATTGGAAATACGATTTTGCTGCTTTTAAATGTCCTCGTTCGCACGATACTTGTAGTTCATCGCCCGATTGTAGTTTTACATCGTTTAGAGGCACGATGTATGTTCCATTCCGGCGAATGCTAACGATTAAAGTCCCCTCTGGCAAGTTGAGGTCTTGTAGTTGTGTATCCACATAGGATGCTACTACAGGTACCTTGGTTTGGAAAAAGGTTTGAACATTCTCTAGGTTGCTTTGACCTGTCATGGCTTGTAATAAGGAATCATAAATAGGTGGTTCTTTTAAGAGTTCTGCCACCAAGTAGGCCACGATGGTAACAATACCGATGGCATAGATGTTAGAAAAGCTATTTGTCATTTCAAGAACGAGCAGAATAGCTAAAATTGGTGTCCGCATAGCGGCTGCTAGCATACCGCCCATGGCACAAATAACGAATTGCGGTACAAAATCAGGAGATATTAACCCTGCCGATGAAAGCAGGCTTTCACAAAAGGCACCGGCCGACGCACCGATAACGAGCATAGGCAAAAAGATGCCGCCTTGAGCGCCACTGCCATAGCAAAATGTAGTAAGCAAGGTTTTACCCAGCACAATACCGCCGAGGAGCAATACGCCATGAGACTGAAAGGCCAGTTGACCTACCAAATCATTGCCACCGCCCAACAAGAGCTGGGAATCAAAGCCGATAACGGCGACGGTTACAAAGGTAATCACAAGCTTTAGAAAGCGAGAACACTTGAGCCACTCGAAGAAACGCTTAAAAGCAAATATCATGCGACAAAACAATACACCGCAGAGACCCATTAAAATGCCAACACCGAGGAGGACTGGGAAATAATCAAGCGGCATCCCCGAGGTCACGGAAAATCCGAGGGCTGGCGTAAGGCCAAAGATAGTTACCGTAATGTAGTTCGATATGAGCGTAGCCACAAAGGTAGGAATGACGAGATACGGATAAAAGCTTTTGTGCACCTCTTCGAATACAAACATGGCCCCCGACACAGGTGCGCTAAAGGCAGCGGTTAGACCCGCACCAGCCCCAGCCGATGTAAGGATGCGTTGTTCACGTAGGCCTGAATTCATCCAATAGGACACGATTTTACCGGCAGAGCCGCCGATTTGCACCGCTGGCCCTTCACGGCCCACGGAAAACCCAGCAAAGCCGGTTAGTACGCCACCTATCATCTTTGAAATAAGCGTGCGATATGGCTTCATGTCGAATAAACCGAGCATTTCCCCTTCAATTTGAGGGATACCGGAACCGCCAGATAATGGCGCCCACGTTAACAATCGATCAACAATAAAGGCGAATATAACCATAGCAATGAGCCAACCAATGGCCCATTCCAAGGGAATATCGCCCATTAGATGCCACCTGATATGCTCAGACTCAAGGATTAAATATCGATAAGCTGCGCCAAAGAATCCAGCGATAATCCCTACTAAAGCCCCTTTAGCAATGAGTTCAGATAGTAATATCCGGTTCATCGACATATCTGCCAAGGTAGAGCTGCGTTTATTCATTTTCCATAGTTTCATGCATTCTCCTCCTCGTGGAAAATATATCGAACATCAGTCTAATCTATGTAGGATTCTCTAAATGGACGACAATAATGATTTCTCTGTCATCCGTTCTAAACGAAGTTTCTCCGCTACATACGTATCAGTATATTTATAACTAGTATACTTTCCGTTTCCTACTTTTTCAAGAATTCCCTTATTGAATAACTTCATAATGAGCCGATACGCCTGCGGTTTAGAAATACCTAGTGCATTGGCCACGTCTGTACGCGTCACTTGATTAACAGCATTGAGCAACGAATGGAAGGCTTTAATATATGGATTTCCATAAGTCGGTGTAACATCATATACTTGCGAGGTTCCATGTAATCGATATACATAATCAGCAGTATTCAAATAATACAACTGCTTACCATCCATATCGACCGATTGGATAATATTCATCTTTAATAATTGTTGAACATTCATTTCACAGATAGCAGGAGATAACTGACAATCATGGATGATATCGTCCATACTAGATTGTTTGAGTTTACGTATACTATACAAAACCATTAACCCTCTTAAGCTAAGTTCCATATTGGACTTGACCTGATTTTGCACAATTAGGGTAATAAAATTATCATCTACGGGTGCCTTATCAAAAACAATGCGCACATAAGTACTAGTAGACTCGTCATATCGAGGTATCGGACGCCCTGCAAATAGCGATGGTTCAATAATTTTATCCACACCGCGCCCCGTCTTTTCAGCAAGTCCAATTCGTTTGAAAGCATCGGCTAATACGGTATTACGACTACGAGGTTCTGCAAACAATACGGAATTGGGTGTAATCCCTTGCATAAAATCGCCAGGACTCGTGATTGATATTTGCTCATCGTTAATTTCAACACGAATGCGCCCCATTTCTGTGTAATCCCTATGAGAATAAGCATTTACTAATGCCTCTCTAAAAGAAATAGGGTCTATATCCATCAATCGAACAGCAACCGGACCAGGAAATAGCTCCGTCATCATATTGACTAAATCTAACGATTCAATACAGCGCTCAATGGCCTGCAGTGCAGGGATATGCTCTGATACATTCCTAATTAATTTAGTGCCTTTCATCATGGTGAAAGCAGACTCTGCAGTCGGTATTAAATCCCTGATTCGCTCGCCTTTACCTAGTAGTATCAATCCAGCCATTGTTGGATGAACGGTATCATCTACGGTTTGTACTAATTGTAAGGCTTGCGCTAATTTTAAATTATCCAGCTCAAGTAGCGACTGATCTCCTCTATACTTAGAAATCATGGAGCGCATTCTTTCAAACTCAAGCAAGGACAAATCATCAAATGTCGCATCTAACACCGGATAGGCCGACACATCTAGACCATAGGCATTTACCATATAACGCCGAATATCACGTAAAAACATCGGGTAATTTTCTGGCGTGCCATCCCCTTTTAACCGTCGTTGTAATGCCCGTCCACTCGACGTATAAATCAACTCATAACTCTTTGGAACCGCAATACTAATAATAGGTTTTGTAAAACTGTACATAATATCTGTACTAACAGAAACATTAGGTACCGTACGATTAAAAATCATAGCACTTAACCCCGCTGTAGACTGGTGGTTTTTATGCACGCCCGTAATCGTCCCATCATCCTCTACGCCAATATATAATGTCCCACCCTCTGTATTTGCCAATGCTACAACCGCCTCAACTATTGTTTCTTCTGAAAGTTTCTTAACATCACTTTTAAATTCCGTTCGCAAATCTTCAATCAACCCTATATTTTCTGTATTCTTTGTATGCCCAGTATTCTTCATTTTCACACCTCCTGACCGCTTTACTCACAGTATATCCTTATATTTACATACTGTAAATATCTTGCTCACGAATTCGTGAGTAAAAAAGAACAGCATCTATATGAGTAATGATTTACCATATAGATGCTGTACCATATTGTTATTGATTACACTTAATTAGAATATAGATTCATAAATACCAATAATCTCGTCAACGGTCACATCTCGTGGATTACCTGGCGTACATGCGTCGTTGAAAGCAGATTCAGCGAGGAATGGAATGTCTTCCCGTTTCACGCCTGCTTCGCTAAGGGATTTAGGAATACCTACATCGTCGGCTAATTTTTGAATTACATCGATAGCTGCCTGGCGATAGGTTTCTTGATCCATCGTATCCACATCAGCAACGCCCATAACGCGAGCGATTTCACGATATTTTTCGCCTGTTTCAGGCGCATTGAATTTAAGAACTGCAGTGAGGAGCATTGCACAAGCTTTGCCATGAGGGATGTCATATACAGCACTCAATGGATGTGCCATGGAGTGAACGATGCCAAGACCTACGTTAGAGAAGCCCATGCCCGCAATATATTGGCCTACGGACATCGCTTCGCGACCTGCATATTCGCCAGCCACTGCGCTGCGCAAGGAACGGCCGATGATTTCGATAGCTTTCAAATGAAGCATATCAGTGAGTTCCCATGCACCTTTTGTGATATAGCCTTCTACGGCATGAACGAGGGCATCCATCCCCGTAGAAGCACATAGGCCGGTTGGCATGGACGCGGACATATCAGGGTCTACGATGGCTACGATTGGAATATCATGAGGGTCTACGCAAACAAATTTGCGGTTCTTTTCAACATCTGTAATAACGTAGTTAATAGTAACCTCTGCAGCCGTACCGGATGTAGTAGACACAGCGATAATCGGCAAGCAAGGATGTTTTGTAGGCGCCAAGCCTTCAAGACTACGCACATCGCTAAATTCAGGATTTGTCATAATCGTAGCAATAGCCTTACTCGTGTCGATAGCACTGCCACCGCCTACAGCAACGATCACATCAGCACCAGCCGCCTTACATGCAGCCACACCAGATGTTACATTTTCAATGGTTGGATTCGGCTTAATATTGTCATATACATTGTAAGCAATGCCTGCCGCATCAAGCAAATCCGTAACCTTCGTAGCAACCTTAAACTCAAATAAATCAGGCGTAGATGTAACGAGAACCTTTTTAAAATGGCGATTCTTAATTTCGTTTACAATCTCCTGAATCGCACCTTTCCCAAAATACGACGTGCCGTTCAACATAATTCTCCGAGACATATACTTCACTCCTAACGAATAAAAAATAAACCGATAGAGAATAACTATACTTAGTAATTCTCTATCGGTATCAAAAAGTCCTGTATGAGGGTATAAATACGTTGTTATGAATACACTATATACTATGGATTAACCTAGTATTTATAAACCATGGCTCATCTTCATAAGCAATATCCGTTTCACCGATGCATCAAGGCGTTCCTTGGAGATGGTTCCGTCTTTGACGGCTTTCATAAGCCCATTATAGGCCTCTTGCATATGTTCATACTCATGGCATACGAGTAAAATGTCACTACCAGCTTGGATGGATTGAACAGCCATATCACCGAAGGTATAGTGTTTGGCAAGGGCGCCCATGTCCATATCATCGGTAACGACGACGCCGTTATAGCCCATATCTTTACGAAGCCAATCAGTGATGATTTTCTTGGATAAGCTAGACGGATGATCAGGGTCGATTTGTGGATACATCGCATGGGATACCATAATCATATACGTATTCGGTTTCGACTGTTTAATAAGGTCTACAAATACCTTTGTATCCTCAGCGAGTAACGTATCTTTAGACACAGGCACCACGCTAGTGTCTGCATGTAAATCTACATCGGTTTTACCAATGCCAGGGAAATGCTTGTACGAATACCATAGGCCAGATTCGTCATAAGCTTTGCCTACCGCACCTGCAAACTTCACGACTTTGTCGGGATTCGTACTATATGAGCGACCATAGGTTAATCCCAAGTCCGCATCAGGCGCAAAATTAATATTAAATCCAAGGTCCTTAAGTTCATTCCCTACTTGTTTGGCTAGATTTGCTGCATGGTCAACAGAACCTTGACCCAGCTCTTCTGCAGGGGGCACCTTAATCAACTTGTCCTCCATACGCGCCACGGCGCCGCCCTCTTGGTCGATACCGATGAACAATGGCGTAAGACCCGCACTTTTACCGGCCTTATTAATATCAGTAATGAGCGTTTTCACCTGCTCCTTACTCTCCATGTTGCGGTCGAACAGGATAATGCCACCCACTCGATATTCATTGAGCATAAATTTCGCATCATCATTCAAGGTTGTGCCGTGAATACCAATCATCAACAGCTGGCCTACCTTGTCTGCATCGGACATATTAGCCACAAGCTTATCTACCTTTTCTTCTGGTGAAAGCTCACTCTGCACCACCGCTTCATAGGTTACAGGCTCTGCCTTCTTGGCAAAGGGATTATGAAATGCGCAACCTGATGTGAGTGCCAAAGCACCAATCATAGTCGCTGCTACAATACGTCGTAACATATTAACCTCCAAGTATAATTTATAATGCTTATAGTATATCATCTTCGACCATGTTATATGTACTTAACAAAACAACCTTTTCTATGCTATACTAAACTATATCGTAAAGTTTCGATGTAATTTAGTATATAATGACTCCTGTGAGTCAAAGAGGAATATATGGAATTTGAAAATAACCAAGTACCAGAGGCAATTCTGGACAAATTAACAAAGGTGTGTACATGTCGTAGCATTACACGCAAAACGATTAAAAAGGCCATTTTTAATGGGGCTCATACATTTCCAGCTGTCAAAGAAGCGACTAGAGCAGGCACTGGTGCCTGTGGTGGCAAAGGCTGTGGTCCGCGCATCGTAAAATTACTAGCGGAACTAAAAGAACAAGGACGCATTTAACATTATCCCTTGTTTAAAAATAGAACAGGCCTGTTCTATTTTACAGAACCATATATAGGTCTCTTTAGAATTAATACAGGTCTGTTCTATTTTGCAGGACCACATATAGGTCTCTTTAGAATTAGTACAGGCCTGTTCTATTTTTTAGGACCCCATACAGAGCTCTTTAGAATTAGTACAGGCCTGTTCTATTTTGCAGGACCACATATAGGGCCCTTTCACCTAAAACACAAAAGCTATTAGTTGATTATATACAATCAACTAATAGCTTTTTTAAATTTAAAGGACTGTTTTGTTGGGTTATAGCACCAAGTTAACGATACTTTCAAAACCACCAAGAATCGATTTTTGCAAGGGCACAAAGATGTGCGAAGCAATCGGTGAATTTAATATAACGATCAAGATGAGCAAGGAAACCATGCTAAATCGTGCTACATGAATTTGCCATTTAAGAGGCAAGAAGTTCATCAAAATATGGCTGCCATCGAGTGGTGGTACAGGCATCAAATTTAAGATGGCAAAGTTAATGTTGTACACGACGATGAGAAACAATACGAGGTACAAGGAGTCATTGCCCAATAGGTTCGCTGCTTCCAGGCATCGCATAACAACGTAGCCGATAAAGGCCATCACAAGATTCGCCATAGGCCCTGCGATGGATACAATCATATCATCAGTCCGCGGATCCTTAAAATTGGTGGGATTTACAACAACTGGTTTGGCCCAACCAAATCCACCTATAATCAAGGCCAACGATCCAATGAGGTCAAGGTGTACAAAAGGGTTCATCGTAAGGCGCCCCATCATACGCGGTGTAGGGTCACCCAGTAAATCCGCTGCCTTAGCATGAGCATACTCGTGCCCTGCAGCAGCAATGATTAGCGCCGGAATGGACGCGATAATCATAATTAAACTTAATCCAGAAAGAATCATACTACTCCTTGTTATCTAATAGCACTTGGCTACTACATCATGTATTGATTTATTTCCAATTCATTAATTGGCTTCTCATTTATTGATTTGTGTTCCATTTATTGATTTGCTTCCCATTCGGCAAAGCCCGCATTAATGCAAGACAATGCATTCAACACACGAGGAAAGCCAATATACGGCACACATTGGGAGGCAATGCTAATCAGAAATCTCTTATCATTTCCTACGTTCAAATTACCAATGACATGCGCCTTAAGCTGCGCTTCACAACCGCCTTGCGCCATGAGAAAACAAAAGGTAATGAGCTCGCGTTGTTTAGTGCTAAGCCCTTTACGAGTATAGTAATCACCGAACATATTGGCTAACCATTTATTGATATGACGCGTATCTTCAGGTCCCGATTGGTAAAAGTTATGCATTCCTTCGCCCCAGATTTCCACTTGCTTTTCGATGCCCTTTTCAAGGCGATTTTCACTGGTAATCGTGCTGCGATGAGGGTTTTGAATTTCTTCATCTCGGTAATCGAGTATCTTATTAGTAATCTTAAAGAACGGACGCACCTTCCCGATGCCAAGATACGGTACCGCTTGATAAATAAGTTCCACGATTTCATCGGGAATGACACCAAAATTTAATGCAGCTGGCATCATCAACGAATATTCATCTGTAGCACCTGCCCCAACCAAGGTAGCTAAAATGGCCAAGAAACGGCTATGCGCTGCTACATTACAGCCATCCTCTATAATGACCTCGTGAAAGGCAAAGTTTTCAAATAGATCTTCAAACTCAGGGTCTATATATCCTGCTGGCGATGCAATATCGGGGAACATGCGTTCCGTATAGGCTTGCGCAAATTCAGATTTTGCCATCCTTACCTCCTAAAATAATTATTAAGCTTTCACCTAACATACAATTAATAGACTTTCACCTAACATACTATCTATCACAATTATAATTATATGATATTTATACATTCATATATACAACAATGGTGAAAGCCCCTTATAAAGAACTTTCACCATTATACGTATCATTATAAGTATTTAATTATTATGCATGAACGTTTACAGTTGCAGGAACAGCATTTACATCAGGGAATGCAAACTCTGTGCCATATACTTCTTTCCAAGCAGCTTTGAACATGTTGAATTCGTTTGTGCCAGGATTGATTTGGTACAATTGACCATCTGGAGCAAAGCGATATACAGTGTGCAAGCTAGGATGCACAATATATTTAAACAATGTAGCTTCGCCGTATTGGTTGTTATGCATATTTACTACATTAATACCGAATACATAGTTGCGGCTACCATCAATCAAATTAAATTGAGATGCTTTGTCAAAGTAATAAGTTTCTGTACCGTTAGCACTGTTTGGCACTTCTGGGTAATTTGCCAAACCGTTCCAGTCAGCAGCACTCGCCACAGAACCAACTAATAATGTTGCTGCAAGAGCAAATGTAGTAACTAATTTCTTATTCATAATGTTCGCCTCCACCCTAAACGGGTAACACTAGGTCTACTCCCAATGACCCAATAATACAATATCTAATTAAATTATATCATATTTATCGTTTAATATCTTCAGGATTGATAACACCATGCGCTGCATCAATGGTATCTAATAATTTATTAAGCAACTTTCTCAATTCAGCAGCTTCATGAACAGTAAAAACTTCTTGCGTGCTAGCTACTAGTTTCTTAGGTACTTCGATAGCGTCCTTGCGAAGTGCATGGCCTTCTTCTGAAAGAGTAACCATTACCACTCGTTCATCATTACGACTACGTTTACGCTTTAAGAACCCTTTTAGTTCTAATTTCTTAAGCAACGGCGTCAATGTACCAGAATCGAGGCGCAACACTTGCCCTAATTCCTTGACGGATAATTCACCATATTCCCACAATGCCATCATGACAATGTATTGCGTATATGTCAAATTCAAAGGTTCCAAATGCGGACGATAAGCATTTACGATTTCCTTAGCTACTACATACAAAGGAAATCCCAATTGATTTTCCAACATTAAATAATCATCTTCTGGAACCTCTGAAACGCGATTATAACCTGCCAATGTACCTATTTTTGCCATTAACTAGCCCTCCATCACACACACATTAATATTTCTAAAATAATTGTACACAATTTTCCATTAAGCGGTCAATACATCTTTGTAAATTCTTCAGCAACTTACGGTTTCATAGATAAGGGGGGCAAAATGACACGCTAATCTATATTTAGCTAATCGCAATATAGCATTTTATATTAGAATCTATTAGGAATTTATAAAGATTATAAGGAAAAGGGTGCATAGGATTGCACATCAAAAACTTATTTTCGATATACAATCCCATGCACCCTTTGATATTAAAAATATATTTATCCTTAATTATGGTATGTATTGGTATGAGTTATTTTATCATCTACAGCAGCCATATCAACGAGCATAGTCCAGGTTAAAGCTTCTTGCGATACGCTATTCCAATGGATGGGCATAACAGGCATAGATACTACGTCTGCAGAATCTAATGTGTTCATTACCATTCGTATTGGTTTCGTATGATTGACAAACCAGTCTTTTATTGTGCTTCGCGTTGCCATAGTTGCCTCCAACTAAACTGTATCATTAGTAATAGTATTACTAATTTATATCTATACCCCCATAGGTATTCACTATTATATATACTATATACCCATATAGGTATATTTGCAAGTGTATTTTTATTTTTATTCTAAAAACAAAAAGGGCCGCTTACGCGACCCGTTCATATATAATTTTTAGTCAATATAGGTTACCGGATTTCCTTTGATGTCAAGTTCTCTGCGGTTTAGTCCATTTGGCAAGTCTGGATAGCCGATGGCAAGGCTTGCATATACTTTTTCATCATCGCCCATGCCAAGTTCGCGAAGGCGTTTGATTATGCGTTCGTTGTCTTGTAGGTGACGTAATTGGTTCACCCAGCAGGATCCCAAGTCTAGTTCGTTGCAGGCAAGCATCATGTTTTCCATAGCACAAGCTGTATCAGAGAAATTATTGGCTAGCACAGGTTTATGAGCCAATACGATGAGCACCGGTGCATTGTAGTGGAATACAAATTTGCCCTCTTTGGACATTTTAATGATGTTCACCATGTATGGCGGCGTTTGTTCCGTTACTTCCGTCTTGCCATACTCTTCTTGGACAAGGGTTACTAGTTCTTTCAACACATCCGGATTGGTAATGACCATAAAATGTGTAGGTTGTAAATTGCCACCTGTTGGCGCGCGACGACCTGCATCGATAACGGTGTCGAGCAATTCTTGTGCAATCGGTTCAGGTTTGAATTTACGTGTACTATGACGTGTTTTTATGCATTCTAATGTATTCATGATAAACCTCCTTTTGAGAGTATTCTACTATGAATTATTGATTGCTTACAAGTTTTACTACATATAGATTATTGATTACTTACAAGTTTGCCTACATATGGATTTCTGTCTTCGTTAGAATTAGTTTTATATTTCCAAGACAATAATAATGCCGAGTTAAGTACTACGAGCAAGCTTCCCCCATTGTGTACGAGGGCGCCCCATACTGGTGAAAGCGTACCAATCATGGCTAAGATAATGGCAATACCATTCAGAATAAGGGCAAAGCTTAGGTTAATTTTAATAGTGCGCATCATGTGTTTGGATAAAGCTAGATAATTACTGATTTTATTAACTGTATTCTAATTTTGCATGTGTTTATTACACAAATACATGAGCGGTTATTCATATATCCGATCCATCGTATTCTTAATTCTCACACTTAGAGATAAGAGCCAATAGACATATATATGTGTCCTACAAAATAGAACAGGCCTGTACTAATTCCAATGAGCCCTATATATGGTTCTGCAAATTAGAACAGGCCTGTAGTAATTCCAATGAGTCCTATATATGGTTCTGCAAATTAGAACAGGCCTGTAGTAATTCTAACGAGCACTATATGTGGTTCTGCAAAATAGAACAGGCCTGTTCTATTTCTAATGAGCCTTATATATGGTTCTGCAAATTAAAACAGGCCTGTTCTATTTCTAAGAAGGACCTAATAGTGTTTAATAAATAAAAAATCGCGACTAGTTGATTAGAAACTAATTAACTAGTCGCGACTTTTCTATTTTTATAGTTTTGCAAGGAATACCATATTCCATATATGAGTCGATTATACCTGCATGGTTGCCCAGGTGAGTACATCATAAATAAGAGCTACAACAACGGCCATAGCTAATTGTCCACCAATATAGACAGGGACGAGGTATATAAAAAATGCCCATAAGGCACCTATAATTTTCATCCATACGGCCCCAAGTTGTTTACTTTCAACCCAAGCCACAAAACGATCTAGAGGGCTAACGATTTTTAAAATCCATCTAGGAACATCCTTATCTGGATTACACGCTGGCAAATATAGCAATACTAGGGGCAATACGATGGCATCAATGGTAAGTAATGTGGTTAGCGTTAAAGAAAACCAGTCAGGTTCTCCCTCCCAGGTCACAGGATGCGAATAAAAACGAAGCCCCCACAAATAGGCTTTGTATACGATATACGGTTCTAACAGCCATAGTAGAGGCTTTGTAATATGCATAATAAACACTCTCTCTAAATTATAAATAGTATATTAATTATAGCATATTTTTAACGTTTTAAATTGTGTACTTCTATGCACTTATATCTTTTTTAATAACATTCGCTGATATTTTCCGATGAGTCTAAAAATGAGGCTGTTTGTTACAGCCCCATTCTATTATTCCACAACGATCGTATTATCTCTTCTTACTGTTTCAAGCATTTTAGATCGCACTGTAGATTCTGTATCGAGTTTGTGTTTTCCACCGTACCACGCCATATCGGTACCGGCAAGGCGGAACATGATTTTGCCATAGGCACTACCGGAAGAGTGTTCTGGTTTATTGAATCCCATATCAATGGACACGCGCGGTGTCAGTTGCAGTTCAGTGCCAAGTCGCAATCCGTTTTTATCAGCACTACGGTCCAGAGTCCAATGATAGGCTTCTCCATAGATGCGAGCCCAGCGCGCATTTTTAAAGGTTTTTCCATAGGACACGGTATAGCCATCGGTAATACGTTCCAATGCACCATTGACCATATGTTCATCACTCATACCACGATAATAGTTGAAACGGAACTCGCTTTCACCAGAAAGATATTCAAGACCAGCACTCATGCGTCTATGTTGGCCCTTGAAACGGTGATCATAAAACAGGTTCGCGCCATGCAAATGATGGTCATCACTGCTGATGCGGCGATAGCCAAAACCGCTGTTAAGGGTCGTACCAACGTCCTCAGCGCGTGCCACGGAACCTTGGGTAAACCAAACTTGGCGGGATTGGTCGTCATAATGGCCTATGGGCTGCACCGTTTCTGCGCTGTAGAGGGGCTTCCAATCCTTCTGAAAGCTAAGCGCCACGGTGGTTCGTTTCATCCATGCTTTACCATTGGTATGCATATCATTGTTGATATTGGACACAGCCACTGCATTGATAGCGGAATTCACCGCATCAACATTAGAATACCGCGTCGTTTTACGCTCTGTTGTATCCATTACCAACGGTCCGCTTTCACCAATCTGATGGTCCGGCAAATAGGCCGGCGAAATATGAAATTCCTCAGTATTCACTTGTCCATTTTTCGTAGATGGCGCCGTATCACTGGCCCACACAGTAGGAGCTAGTAATACCCCACACAACACATACACTAAAAATCGCATATACACTCTCTCATATCTTACGTTCACGATTCATTAATGAAAAACTAATGAAATATCTATTAGTATACCGAAAAACTGTATATGCTGTCAAAAAAACGACTGTAACAACATGCATGTACTGCGCATGCTATTACAGCCGTTTATAATAGTAATCAGAATATGGGGTACGATGTCATTCAGCTAATTACAAATTTAGTGCTTCTATCCATTCTTTTTCTTTAAAGCCTACCAAGACCTTATCTTCTAATACCAAAATTGGACGCTTTACGAGCATACCGTTGGATGCCAACAAAGCTAATTTTTCCTCTTCGCTAAGACCTGGCAACTTATCCTTTAATTGTTGCTCACGATAAATCAAGCCAGACGTGTTAAAGAACGCTTTCAAATCCTTACCAGATTGAGGATACCATGCAGCGATTTCCTCAGCTGTAGGATTTTCAGATTTAATATCACGGTCTGTGTACTCAATATGATGATCATCTAAGAACTTCTTTGCTTTTTTGCACGTTGTGCATTTGGGATATTCTACAAATAACATAGGAACTCCTTTATCTACATATAACACTAAGAATCATTATTCATATGTATAGTGTAGCAGATACATCGATTAATTTCAATTTATTGTTTTATATATCATCTGTTGGAATAGCGCTACACCGTTCTATTGACTGTAACGTTTCAAGTAAACGACTATTTGTTTGAGCTTCACGCAAATCAAGATCCATTTGAACTCTCAAGAAAAAACCATTAGACATACCAAAATATTTACAAAGCCGTAAATCCGTATCAGCAGTGATTCTCCGTTTATCATGTAAAATTTCTTGAATTCTAGACACAGGTACTTTAATGTCTTTTGCTAGTCGATACGCCGTCAAGCCAAGTGGTTCCATAAATTCTTCTTTTAACATCTCACTAATTGTTGGAGTAGAAATATAATTTTTCATAAGTATAACCTCTTTAATGGTAATCCACAATTTCAACATTATAAAAACAATTTATATCTTTTACTTGAAAGCAAATCCTATACTGATTATTTATCCTAAGACTATATTGCTCTATTCTGTCACCTTTTAACAATTCTAATCTATTACCAGGAGGCCATCGTAAATCATTAATCGAGACAGCATTATCTAACAAAATTAATTTTCTCAATGCTAAACGTTGAATAGAAAGAGAAAATCGTTTAGTAAATAATTGATGATAAATTTTTTCCGTGTCCTTATCCTTGAAACTAATAATCATAGAATATTTCTCCTTTATTATACCTGTTATACAGGTATAATTCAATATCACTGCATATTTCACAGGTAAATATATAAAACTAAACTACGATGATTTATTCTATAAAGATTTTCTACACGGATAATCTCAACACCTGCCTATGACACTAATAGTCACCTCATCTTATAAAAAATCACTTAATTATCGCTTATGATAATCTTCGTCACTTTGCTCCCATTATGTTCAAAGAATATACCGCGAATGTTATCGCTATTATATCTAAGATATCCATAGAACCACCGGTTATTAAAGTCGATAAAATCAGGGCGTCCATAGACATCCATAACCTTTTTCAAGGTGTCGCCAACGGCAATGCCTCGAGTAGTTACAGCATCGCGATTGCTTACGGTTATATACCATACGATAGGTCTGCTATCTTGCATCAAGGAATGTCCGAACTTAATGCCTCCATAGGTAAGCTCATCACGTTTTTCACTAGTCGGCTGACCAAGACTGACCTTTACTGCATCAAAAGATGTACCAAGGGACACACCTGCAATTTTCATATCTTCAGCAGGCAAATAGGCCCCTATGACCTGACCAGGTCTATAATGACGATATTGGTCTGCCTTTGGCCAACTTGATGAAAGTTTAGCATTACTTGTTTCTAAACGATCCATGGCTTTACTCAACCAACTGGCATCAGCAACAGAACTCATATTGCCAGCCAGCAATACAGCAATACCCAAACTAAATACTATAAATTTTGTTCTCATCATTCTCTCCTAGTCTCTCAAAACTATAAATTAATATAATCTTATTGATTATAAAGTGCTATTTTCTTCATATACGAAGGAATATAAACCGAATTTGCTTCTAACTGCTTCTTATAGGTCTCGTCTACTCTCCATTGCGGTTCCTTTTGAAGTGTTCTTGTATTATCAAAGTCTACATATTCAATCATATCTCTCAACTGTTTATGATTATATAAGGACATACTTTCATCATAAAGAATTCGATAACTATAAGCATATACTGAATCTTTTGTATAGTGTCTCAAGTACGAGTTACCTTTGGTTATTTGACGATCAATCAAGAATCCTGGCAAGCCATTATTCCATACAGTAGCATATTGTGTAGGCATATCAAGGTCGCCATATTTATCCAAAAACCACAGTATTTGAGGTCTGGCGCTAGAACGATCTATATTATCTTTCTTAAATACATGACGTATAACACGAATCGTGATTCCCTTATCTTCATAGGTTCGCACCTCATACCGACCTTCTTCTATAGTTTGACTAATCAATTTAGCGGTTTTGGGAATACGATACGTAAAATTACCCCAGCTTTCAGCCTTAGAATAAGAATCCAATACCACTAGCGATTCAATAGACGGAATAATATAATTACTCATAACTACTTCAGCAGGTCGATTTTGAAACGGATCATTCTTCGTCACAGAACGACCATATGTAATGCCATACGTATGGTTGGAATTAGACGGAGTGAATTCAGTATACATCACATGTTCTTTAGCATCCGACACGAATTTCCAAGAAGTCTGTTTTAAATTGTCATATGTATACTTTCCATGCTCATAACCCTTTATTTGCTTACTATGAGGAGGACCTACAAGCAAAAATCCAGTAAGGCTCCGAATAGCATATAATGATCCTTTTTCTGTATTCGACGTAATTACATCACCTCGAATACTAATATCAGGCACAGAGAAACGAATCGCATTAGCTTTGTCATGCACCAAAACAACAGTAGATTGTGAAAACTCTGCTAATCTAACGGCTTTATCATATCCAGGTTTCTCTTGATTAATTTTTGCTATCAATGAATCTGAAGCTCTCGGATGAGACTTAACATACGCCACATATTCGTTTACCTCCTTAACAGCCGTCTCATTGATATGTGAATAATTTTCATAGGCATTTGCAGGAATTTTCCTGTCTGCACCAGGTACAGGAGGTTGTCCGGCCGGCACCTCAATCTCTACGGCATTAACATTCATAGTAAAAGCTACTGCCATCGCCATCATAAATAAACTACGCCGTATCATACTATACCCTCTTCTCTCAACATAAAATAAGCACAATACTTCTTAGTATAAGTATACTATACTAAGAAGCACTGTGCCTATTGTTTTATGGTTTATTCGTATTTGACGATATATATGCTCTTTTTATGCCCATACGCACGGTGTTTTCAGCAAGTTCTGAATCATATTGTGCCCTGCTATGACGGTCAAAACTGATGGAGGACAATAGGTAAATTCTGGGTCTGGCACAATCGTTTTGATGTAACAATCTTGTGTTTCCATAAATGATTTATATGTATCGAGTGAAAATAGTCCATAGTTACCACATAGTTCCCATCTATCTTTAGCGAGAAGGGCCAAAAATTCATCGGCATGTGGGTCATATGCAATGTTAGGTGAGGTGCTTGTTGTTAGCCCCGTATCACTATTAGTACATGGAGAAATATGATACATATACCCTCTTGGTGTGATGCAAAGCATCCAAGGAATTGCTCTAGTCATAAGGATTCGTTTAAAAACGCTAAATACTTCTTGTAATCTTGATTTTCGCACATACAGAGCATAAAAGGTTTCCCTATATTCCGTTGGATCATCAGGCGTATCGAGATAGGTTTGTTCCACTATATCAACTGGTACATTGCATATATTGGCGAGGTCTTCAATTGAATGGCGCCATATTCCTCTACGTACTAACTCAATACGCGTTTTTGGGAATAGTAAAATATATTCACTGCCAATATAATCAGATAAAGCGCCAAAATGAGTGCCATCTTGACGATTAAACTCAGGGAATTGCATACGCCTATAATCAGCGTCAATGCCCGTACAAGCATAGCTTTCACCTAAAACAGTGCTGCCATAGGTCTCAATCTGATGAGGGTCCCAAGGCCCTAAATCATCGCCATACCGCATCTTACCATGATCATACCGAAGCATCTTGGTATGCCCCGTAGGCGACACGCATAGCACGCAAGAATACCCATATTGCTGCGTGTGCCAACCACCCACGCTGTGCCAGTCCGCAATCCGATTTTCAGGCCATGCAAACAAGGTCATTTCCACCGGCTGCTGTCCATGTACACCATTCACGGACGCCGTGCCATGAATCGTATGCTTATACCAATTTCGGCCAATCATATACTGCCATGCCAACGGTGGCGTCGGACCACGTTGGCCAACAGGATTGCTAATCACAATAAGCAGCCCCATCCGCGCTTTTCGATAGGGCCTAACGATATCATTAATTTGGCACACTAAACCTTGATTCATAGGACATCCCCCTTTTACCTTACTAATCTTGATGAAAGCTAACGCTGTTTACACCTTTATTATAAATGAGTAGATGTGTAAAATTTAGTGCATAGAGGCATGCAAACTCATTACTGCTTAACATATAAGAAAGTTATATAATTATACTTAATAAAGAGAATCTAAGTATTGTTATAGCTCCTATAAAAAGGAGCATGTAAGCAGGAGAAGCTATTATGCCAAAATTACCACTCATAGTGGGTGCTTTCATCATGAGCACTATACTGTCGCCAGTAGGGGCCATCGACGTCAACATTCCTGGTGCGGATTCTAAAATTCCAAAAGATGCGTATATAAATTATCAAGCCACAAACCAAGCCATTGAACAGGATGTGGCCAATTATGTAGAAACCTTAAAGAGTACTGATAAAGCCAACGGTATTAGTAGAAACGGACTAGCCTATGCAAAGGAGGCCTCTATATATCGCGGAGAGCATTACCACAATACAGTGATTTCCGTTCACAATCGATACAGCCAAATCCGGCTTTCATTCCCCGTAGCAGGCATAAAGAGCGAATATAATATCGGCCGGTATAAAAATCCAGATCGCACCATAGAGGATTATCGCGTTATAACCGATAATGGCAGTCTTAATCTAGAAATCGACTATGCAGATTACAAAGATCAGGATTGGCGCAACACTAAAATTGCCTATGAAAAACTAACAGATAAGGACGTTCATAAGTTCTTACAAGATAAAGCAAAGAAGAGTCCAGAAAAGCATATTTCTGATATAAAGGCAACTGTATTTTCATACCCTACTGTTACCTATAGTACTTGGGACATCATGAAAATGCCTTACCTCAAAAACGGTCAAAAAACGACGATGACCGTAGATACCATCAACTTTAAACATATGGGCTTTGCCATACGGTATCCTCTATATCACGCAGGTATCGCCTATTTCGATAATAAACCGGTGTTGAATAAGGTGCCTACTGACAATCTACTCGCCAATTACGTGCTTCCATCGGTGAAAAATCTCAATGAGTTAAATCAATATTCACGCATAGAAAATCTAAATGGCATACAATATCGCGTACCTAAAGATGCCCTATTCGAAGGTGAAAGTAAAGAAGATTATCAAGATATTAGATATTACAAAAAAGGATCCATAACCTTTTTTGTTTCTACTATCAATCTTACTAATAATCCGTATACTCGTAATCTTATCATTGATGGGCATTACAATTTCAGTAGGAATTTACATTCATTCTGGAATATATACCGGTACCACCCAACACCAGAGTATATTAATTACGCTGTTGTATGGAATAATAATATACCTGGCCTATCCATACACAGTTATGAACCATATAGTGATATTCAAATCCTAAACTTTGAATCCTATGATGGCACCTATCGTTTTATCTATACCATCTTTTATCCGAACTTTTTAAGTGCTGATGAAGTTCAAAAATTACGGAATATGATTGAATTCTTTGATTCTACGAATAATCCTGAGTTTAAATTAAAAGAACATGTAGTGTTTCCGGAAGTAGCAACCTATCACTAAACTCCATTCTGCGGTTACTAAACAAAAAAGTATAACTCTCATCGTCATGGATAAACCTGACGGTGAAAGTTATACTTTTTATTAGATATGAGCCATTTAATTTTGCGGATTCTTCGGCACTGTAACTATAATAGATGTAATAGCAATCAGCGTCATACATACATTGAACCATAATGCAATCATGGCAGCAAAACGCACTGGAATATTATCTACTCGACCTACAAATAGATCTGCAAAAGGCACATCGACCATTGTACTAAGAGCCGTAAAAATAGTTGCGGAAAGGGCAATACCAAATGCCGATCCAAGGGTTGATGCCATTTTATAAATCCCTGCCGCTGCACCAGCTTGATCTTGAGGCACATTAGATAAAGCCGCATCAGTTGACGGTGTCGCATAAAAACCTAATCCGATACCAAATAAAGCAAAACCAATAACAGTAGCAATCATATATTGCCAAGTATATAAAAAGCTAAAGGAATTAATAAAAATTCCACAGGCCGTAATACAGCACCCCATAATCATAGGTTTTCGAGGTCCCCATAGTTGGAGTAACTTCTCACCCACCCGGATAGTAGCCAGTACGGCAATTAGATACCCTAAAGTAACAAGCCCTGCTTCAAATGGTGTTTTCCCCGCTCCTTTTTGTAGCAACGCCAATGTAACAATCAGCGTACCAATAGTTGTATTAATTAGAAAATTAGAAAGAGTGGCCCCTGCATACGTTTTATTCTTAAATAAAGAAAAATCTACAAATGGTTGTGTGTTTTTGCTTTCAATAATAAAAAATACAATAGCACCTACCACAAATAAAATGGCTAAGCCTAGAATAACAGGATGTGTCCAGCCTAATTTAGCACCCTGCCCAATGATAATATTAAGAGATACTAATGCGACTAAAAAGGATACCAAACCAGACCAATCAAATTGTGTCGGTACCGATTCCACCTTGCTTTCAGGTGTTCCTTTCAATAAAAACAGGCTAAGTAAGGATACAACGATAGATCCAATAAAAATATAGTCCCATCCAAAAGCAGATGCTACGGCACCACCAAAAAGGGAACATAACCCGGAGCCACCCCAAGCACCAATAACCCAAAAACTAACGGCCCGTTGTCGATGGGCACCATCATAATACGTCTTGATTAATGCTAATGTAGCAGGCATAATACAAGCCGCTGACAGGCCTTGTATGATACGACCAGCCATGAGAAATACGGCAGTATCATGAGGCGTCAATATGATGAACAAACAGCCAATCATATTCAACACAATCCCCGTCATAGCTACTTTGACACGACCGAATCGATCCGCTAGCCCGCCGAATACAACAACGAAAATCCCCGAAAATAATGCGGTTATACTAACAGCCATATTCATCCAATACGCATCAATACCAATATCATGCTGTATTGTTGGGGCTAGATTAATCATGGTCTGCGCAAAGAGCCAAAATGTGATAACGGCTAACACCATCGCTAGCAATAATCTATCATTACCTACAAAAGGTTGTATCTTTTGATTCATAACTATTACCTCTATATAACTATATTGTTAACTATACTATTTTGTAGTTATAAGCCAACTACTGGCGGCAACAATCATAGCTAAAACGCCAGTTTCCAATGTTGGATGAAGTGCGGGTGCCCAAAATGGTGAATGGGGTCCTGGCAGTTGCCCCACTGTATTCTCTTTCATCGCCTGTTCGTACACCGTGGTATCTGTACCACCTATAAACCAATACACATAAGGTACATCCCAAGCACGACCATATCGGCTGAAATCTTCACTGGCCCCTAAGGCTTTAGTTTCAAACACATAATCTCCAAAATAGCTAGTGAAAGCTTGTATAATTCGTTCTGTTGACTTCTTATCGTTGACCGTTAATGGATAGTTATTAAGCTCTTCAAATAACGGTTCTTTAGAGGCATTAGATGCTAATGCTTCCGCTTGACAGATACGGCGTATGCCATCTAGTATATGATGCCGCACGGTTTCATCTGTAGTCCGCACATTAAGCTTAAAATAAGCTTCATCAGGAATAATATTTTCGGCTTTACCAGCATGAAATTCGCCTACAGTAATAACGGCCTGCATTTGTGGTGACACTTCACGAGAAACCAGTGTTTGTAAACGTGTAACAGCAGAACAGGCCATAACAACAGGATCGATTGCATCATGAGGCATACCACCATGACCGCCTTTTCCATAAAAGGTGACTTTCAAACTATCTCCAGCTGTTAAAATCTGCCCTGCTTTATAGCCAATAGTTCCGGCCTTATATTGCAATACATGTTGCCCTAAAATGACATCTGGCTTAGGTATAATACCACTTAAACCATCATCTAACATAGCTTGTGAACCTTCTGCAGTCTCCTCGCCCGGCTGGAATATAGCGACTACAGTTCCTTTCCAATCGTCTTTTGTATCTTGCAATACACGAAGAGCCCCCAAAAGCCATGTCATATGCATATCATGTCCACACATATGCGCTACAGGAACGGTATCTCCCTTTCTATTAGTGGACGTTACTGAACTTGCATATGAAGCGCCAGTTAATTCCTGCATAGGCAATGCGTCCATATCAGCACGCATCATAACAACTGGGCCTTCTCCATTTTGTAAAACGGCTACTACACCAGTATTACCTATACCCTCATGAACGTCAGTAATACCCATGCGTTTTAATTGCTCCACTATATAACGTGAAGTATGAACCTCCATCATAGATAACTCTGGATGACTATGTAAAAATTTGTATATTGACTCTAAGTCAGGCATATACTCATGAATCCGTTTTTGTAGTTCTACTAACAAATATAACGCCTCCTCACAAACTATCAACTATACGAATATGGTTATTATCATACCACTACATATTCATAAATGCAAAATATCAATAGACATTTGTCCACTGTAAAAGAATTTTATGTTATAAATATACATCTCCCATCACATATACAGCATAATGTTCCCTATCACACTACTTATATACAAACAGCCAGTACTGCAATTACAGTACTGGCTGTTTGTATATTCATTGTATCTAGTTGTTAACTCAATAGATTTCGCTAGCCTATTCGCTTTCGTTTTTCTATTTTGATTTTGTCTTGCCTTGTTTTTCATGTTGTTCTACAAGAGCAAGAAATTCTTTAAAGTTGTTGATTTTAACGGCTTGCCATGTGCCATCATCAAGTTTTTTCATAGCAAGGTTAAATGTTACGTCTTGATTAAGTTCTTTGGAATTAAATGTAACAGGCACAACAGCACTATTACCATCAACAGTAGCAGAACCAATGCTTTTGAACTCAAGATCTTTAATACCAGTTTTTTCTTTCATTTCATCAGCTGCTTGTTTTTCGTGAGCATTTTGGTCTGAACTTTCAGGTTGCTTTGCAATGGCACTGTAAATTTCATTACTCAAAATAGGCACAATCTTAGGTTTCAAACCTTGGAACATCACCTCAGCAAGGCCTTTGAGCGGATTATTCTTAATTTCAGGGTCTTCCAATTGCATAGCTACAACATCATCATAGCCTGAACCGATGATAGAATCTACATCGACATGTTTTTTGAAAGCATTCACATCGTGTTTTTCTACGGCTTCACGAGCAAGATTCAAGGAATAGACCGGTGTTTTTGTAAAGTACAAGAAATACCAACCTAGAGCAACGGCCACAATGGCTACAAGTACGGCAATAATAATCTTCTTTTTAGACATAAGGGGCTCCTCTCATGTGGACACAATAGTATATAACTTACTTTCAATTTTACAATAAAACCCTGCTAATTAGGAAATTAAATTCCATTTTATTCAAAAAAATGTATGATGTTGAATTCTATTTTTAGCTATTCTTATGGTTCATCGTCATAAGCAAATCCATATGCCTTCTGGTAGATTAAATTAGGCAATGTATAACGTTCCAAACCAAATGTAGCAGGCAATAACATGGCCTCTATATTTGCTTGCTGAAGTGAGGCGCGAACGCTACCATCATTGGTAAAAGCACCTGCGGCTTTCACCATCCCAGTAATCCCAGAATTCTCATCCTTAGCACGCCAAATCGAAATATATGGTGTGTAGGCGCCCTGTTTAAGTGCTTTTTCATGCGCATTAATCAGATGGCGCAATGATTGATTAAGCTGGTAATCGTATTCGATTTGAATGCCTTGAATGAGATTGGATGCAGGCATCAATACATACAGAGTGACCTCAATGCGGCGGTGTCCGTTAGAATCTACGATAGTTCTAATAGACTCAAGATCCAGGTATTTTCCATCACCTCGGCCAGAATCAACAGACGAGTCGATATGTTGGAATCGTGCCGTATCTAATAATTCAGACTGTGATATGGCTTGACCTTGCAGTGGTAATACGAGGCAGACTAATAACCATAGAAAACGTAAATATATTCGTTTCATCATCCACCTCACTGTACCACAATATCATCAAAGTGTTGCTGATACGTAACCATAAACATAGTATCTGCTAAATCATACAGGATTCGATGATTACGATTCACTGGGAACTTACGTGTATCCTCTGAGTACTTTGTCCATTTCACGGTTCCGTCTGCTTCATATCTCGCCACATCAACATCAGACATATATAAGCCAGGATTGCTTTCACTAGCTTGAATCAATGCAATCATGGACGGACTTGGATTCATCGTGCGAGACGAACGAATCAACGTAGCCAATGAGTAATTCGTATCATACTCTACAGTAAGCTGTTTCTCTTGAATCCCAACCCCATAGGATGCAACCGTAGCTATATAATAGATTCCACGCAATGTGTACTGCGGCGGTGCATAGTGCAAAGGCTCTATAGAATAAGTATTTAGGTAAACGTAGATGCCCTCTTTTGTAACAGGGTTACTAAACTCATGGTGATGAACCAATTTAAACTGCGGCGATGTCTGTAACTCTTGTAATGTAATTGCCTCTGTAGGCATGGTAAAAACTAGCAACACAAAAGCTAGCATTAAAATACGTCGAATCATAAAAACCTCTCTCAACATAAATAAGCACAACCCTATTAGCATAAGTATACTATGCAAATAAGGCTGTGCCTATAATTTATAAAATATATACTATCTTATTTTTTGTAGTGCCAATTTAATTTCTTGAAGTTCAGCACGTAAATCCGCATTATCAGCTTGTAAGTCCTTAATTTGTTGTGTCATTTCAAAGCGGCTCATTTTTAAGCTAGGGTCTTGGTATCCTAATTTGAAAGATGCACCAAGATTGAAGGTGCTTTCACTACCTAAAGCAACGCCAAGATGAACCATCGTATTTTCATTCGGTTGATAAGACGTACCGATAGCACCAGCCGTTGCATTTTTATAATGGCCTACGCTAGTCGCAAAGGACCATTTATCATTTGGATTGTAGTCCAAGTAATGCAAGCCAGATAAAGCAGCTGACACAGCACCAGCCTTGTTAATTTGGCTGCCTACGTTCCCCATAATATTGCTAACATTAACATTCGCAGTAGCTGCGCGCAATTGACGAACGTTAACGGCATCTGTATCTGCTTGACCATCGTCTACATTTTCAATTTTCATATCCCCTGCATGAATACCTGCTTCCGCATCATACGTCAGATTAATGCCATCTGGTCGACCATCACTAATAGTTATACCCGTCGGTTTAACTTGTGTAGCATGCACTTTCACAGTACTTGGATCCGTCCCTGGCACAATAGAGTTAACGGCCCCCACATCAACAATGTTCAATCCATCGCCATCAAAATCCATACTAGTATTGTGATTCGACATAGATAACGTGCCCGGTTTAATAATGACACGTTCATTACTACCATCTGGAAACTCATCATTAATCCAAAACTGCTTTGAAGAAATAGTGGTACCATCAAAGCGATTATTTGATGACGTACTGCCGATAGTAATCGTATCAGTACCAACATTCACTGGTGCGCCCATAACATTCACACTCAAAACAGACAAAATTCCCGTTAACACTAATAATCTCTTATTCATGATAACTCTCCCTCTAACCTACAGGATCCAACACACACAAATAACCCTTATAGATCCTCATTCATACATACTTATGAATATAGATAAATACTGAAAGAAATCTCATATTCCCCAATATAATTTCATTATAAGCACTACTTATTTTTACGTCAACGATGTATTTTCATCCTTTATTCATTTGTTTCTTTCATTCTACTCACTATAATAAATAAGGTAATAAGTTATATTCTTTTACATCACTTAGCACATTACTATTTCCATGTCGATCACGTTGGTACCGAATCAATACGACCTGATTCGTATATTTATTGAATACAAAAGATAAACCTTCGTTGTGATACCCTACGTATTCACCCACATAGTACCCAGTATATGTATCATATCCATGATAGATATCTCCATATGGTTCTGCTGGTCGTCCCCATTCAGTATCCTCAAGAAGCGGCCCATAAAGAGATTCTACTTCGCTTCGCGTCATACCTACCATAGCCCCTTTATTAGTTGCATACCCAGATTTTGTAATATATATCGTACTCGGTTGTGTACGCAAATCCCATAATGAAATAATAACCGATTGGTCAGCAGAGATATACATATTATGATAGGAATAACGATGATCCGCTAGCCATAAAGAATAATGGTAATAGTTTAAATAAGAATACATATCCGAATTAGATTCTAAACCGGCTAAAACGCCCGCATCATCAGTTTTAGCAAACGCAGTTTGCCCCATACAACCAATAATAAAAATAGAACTTAACAAGAGTTTTACAAACAAGTGTTTCACTAGAATCACCTCTTAAAGTTTGTAGCAATAAACACTAAATAACAACATATTCATCTTAATTTGACGATATATCATCAAATTGCATACCGTACACACGTTCATACAAGCGGTTAGCCAAAAGATATCCTGCAAAGCCAAAGTCTACAGGGGCCGCTGCCATCCGTCTATCTCTCGCTTCGCTTTGTGCATCATATCGGTTTCCATCTACATGGAACACTTTAAAATCAATAATAGTAGATGAAATTCCTGAATTCTTTTGTTTAGACAACCATAGATCTTTATACGATGCTAATTGATGGGCATCCAATTTCTTAATTAAATTGGCAAAGGACTGCTTTGTATTAAAGGTGTAAAGAACCTGCTTTTCCTGAATCGTGTCACCAGCAGGCATGAGCACATACTGTGTGATGGTAATTTGCTTTGTTCCATTCGGCCCGTTAGAGGCCTTGATGGAATCCTTATCTATATAGGTGCCATCACCATTGCCGCTTTCACCAAAACCACGAAGCATTTCATAGTGGCTAGTATTTTGTAATTCCTGCATAGACATGCTATATGTTGGCACCACACAAGACAGTACCAATGCCATTGTTATATATAATACTTTCATCATCCGCCTCATTTCACCACCACATCTTCAAAATGCATCCGATACGCTTCATAGAATAAAGTATCCGCTATATCATAACGCGTCGTATTCGGAGCCATGCGCAAAATAGCACGCGTAGAGGCTTTCACCTGAATCGGCAACGACTGCCCATCAAAAGAGAATACGCCTAAGGGTTCCTCAGTTCCCGTCATACCCGTTTTCGTCTGTGCCGAATCAATAACCGTCGTCAACGAAGCACCCGCTTGTTTCACGCGATATACCTGACTTGCTAGCGACAAACGAGTATCATAGGACACAATCCAAGAATCACTATAAATAACGTTTTTTCGCGGCGATTGGTACGCATTGTATACCGTGGCTTTAATTTTATACATAGGTGGTGCATACTCTAATACCTCTATGGAACGCGTATCTAAATACCACGTAGTATGCTCATCCGCATTAGGACCATCAGGCGTTACCTCATACATCACCTTAAACTGTGGTGACGACTTGAGTTCCTGTATCGATATCGCTTGGCTAGGTATGGTGAAAGCTAACGCTACTGCTAACATTATAAAAATACGTTTTAACATAAGACTCTCCTCTTAGAGATTATAGTTATAAACACTATACCTCATTCATCTTAATTTGACGATATATCATAACCTTATTATAATATAAACAGATAGCCAGACGAGTCGTAACGTCAGGCTCATCTCGAAGGAATAATCTTGTGAAATGGCCTTTCTGTTATCGAATTATAAAGGATAACGAAGGGCTATTTGTCTTTTCCTAGACAAATAAGCGCTATTAATGCACCAAAAGCGATAACAACAGCCATCACCTGCAAAAGGAGCATAATGATTTCATAATCACTCATAGGCTTACCCCTCCCTTCAAAAACGAAGAGAGGCCCAACCTCGTCTAACTATCTTAGGCTCATTATATAGCAAACAAACATGCGATACAATAAGCATCGTATTATACAGATTTATAGATAAACCTCTACTCCAAAAATGATATGTCACACCTTTACTGGACACTCAGTAAAAAGGAGGTACATATCAAATCTAGGTAGAGGTTTCTTTTCATATCTACATTATATTATCCACTATAGTAAATGAGGCAATAAGTTATATTCTTTTACATCACTTAGCACATTACTATTGCCATATCGATTACGTTGGTACCGAATCAATACAACTTGATTTGTATACTTATTGAATACAAAAGATAGACCTTCATTGTGATAACCTACGTATTCGCCCACATAGTACCCTGTATATGTATCATAACCATGATAGATGTCCCCATAAGGTGGTTCGGCTGGACGGCCCCATTCAGTATCCTCAAGAAGCGGCCCATAAAGAATAATGGTAATAACTCAAATAAGAATACATATCCGAATTAGATTCTAATCCAGCTAAGACACCTGCATCTAAATCGCCATGGTTAAATCCATTTTCTAATTGTTGTACCACATCTTGAGGAGAAATAATACAAGCAAAATGGTTATTTCGCTTCTTTATCATTCCAAACTAGCAATGCACCAATGGCATTAAGAATATAAAATACATATTTACCAACATTGGCAAAGTTTCCTTGAGTGAATGCTTTTAGAAGCTGAACGATATTATAGACCATCCAAAATGGCCATTGCGTATTTAATTTTAGAGCGTTAAATAGATTAGCGATGAGAGATAAGGCAAACACAATCGTTGTAAGAATCGATAAGAAATTAATATGACCGCTAAACCCTATAAAGTTAGCTATGATAGAAAAAATGAAAGCAACCACGGTAATCATAGATCCTACCCATCGTTTTTGTGATGGACTCATCGTATTAGGAATCCCATCATGCGATGCTTTCCATTTTTTTATAGCAAATGTATAAATAATAAAGGTAACAGGATATGTAATAATCGCGGCTTTATTACCAAGAATGAAATCAATTACACCTGATAACACAGTATTAACAATGCCAAGGTAGTTCCCCCATTTGTTCAATTGGCCAGTAAATCGTGTAGACAACATAGAAATACCAACATTGATAACAGAAATAAGGCCAAATGGAACTAACGCAGTCCATGGTCCCCAATCTACAAATTTCTCAAGTCGAGAATTAAGATACCCTGCAGAGATTGCAATGCCAACTACGAGTGCCACGCCGATTAAATCAAACCATCTTGATGTAGCAAATTGTTTTAAATACTGTTTCATATGTATGGCCTTTCTACACAACAAGTTTAAAACTGTTTTAACACAACACAAATTTCAATGCAATAGTCAATTTATATAATCCATAGATATAGCCAGTACCTCTCTTCAAAGATACTGGCTATTTTCATGCATATATACTATTCAAACAACATTATTTATGTGAAACACATAGCTCCTCCAAGATACCAGTGCCTTCTTGTACTCGTCAATGGTAGAGAATTTTGGTGTATAGTTTGTTAACCATTCGGTTAGTGTAGGTTGTGTCGCCTCTGGGTCTACGGCAATTGGTAAGTCCCAGATGTTACCATGTTTGCCTTCAAAGTAGCGCCATTTGTCTTGGGCAAAGAAAACAAGTATGAAAATCCAAGCCAAGCAAAAACGTCGTCGTTTCCTTCCCCTCTATCAGCGGGAATAAGGACGGTCAGATGACATTAAATATGCCCGTTGTACTAATCGTAATGTGATGCATAATACCTCCTATATAACAAACTATATACTAAAACTCCATATATCATCTATATTTGACGATGAATGAAATCGCCGTTATAATAAAAGAAGATAGTCAGACGAGTGGATACGTCAGGCTCATCTCTAAATTACATATACATGTAGAAATGGCCTTTCAGTTATCAAATTATCAAAGATAACGAAGGGCTATTTGTCTTTTCCTAGACAAAAACTCTATTAGTTCCTCAATAGCAATAACTTACATCATCTATATTTGACGATGAACTAAACCGTCGTTATAATATAAGAAGATAGTCAGACGAGTAGTTGCGTCAGGCTCATCTCGGAAAACATAAAATTTTGAGAAATGGCCTTTTCGTTTTTACTAATCTCCGGGTTAGTGGAAATGAAGGGCTATTTGTCTTTTCCTAGACAAATAAGCGCTATTAACGCCCCAAAGGCGATAACCACGGTCATCACCTGTAATAGGAGCATAATGATTTCATAATCACTCATAGGCTTACCCCTCCCTTCAATGACGAAGAGAGGCCCAACCTCGCCTAACTATCTTATGTTAATTATATATCAAACAAACATACGATACAATAAGTATCGTATTATAGAGATTTATAGATGAAAGCTCTACCTTAGAAGATCTAGGGTAGAGTTTTTTGTGTTTATAGTATATCTACATTACTCCGTATATCAACTCTGTCTTTTTAACTATATACAATAAATAGTAAGTGATATCAAAGCTTTCACATAAACGATTTTCCGAAAGGTTGTTGTATGATACTATATAAAATATGAAGGTTTTATGAATGTATGTATAAGGGAAGGGTTTCGTAATGGCTACTAATAAATTTACTTATAAAAATCATCAGGCACCTACACTGTTTGACGGCTTGCAAAAGGCCTCTAAAGAGGAACTATCCTATTTAATCGCACTGCTTCGCCAGCAAACGATGAAGAATATTTTCTCAGATAAATTCAATAACACTGTAACTACGGGGAAAAAAGCTTTCAACTCAGTTATGAGTTTCTTTGGAAAAACTAATAAAACCAATGATGATATCGACCGTGAAAGTAAAGAAAATCATCAAGATATCAACAATAAAATTAAAGAAGAGATTCGCGCATTACAAAGTTATTCTCAAGAGCAACTCTATACATTATTTATTGATGAAGTTCGCGAGGAATTAGATATACCAGATAGCAGTCTAGCCCTATTATCTAATAAAATTATTGCAAGTGCCGCTAAAACAGATTCTTCCATTAATGAAGAGTTAACTGTCGAGCAAAAGGCGGATATTATTTACCAAAAAACACTGCAATCCATCATTTCTAGCCTAGAAAAACAAAGTGATGAAGAGCGCAATGAAATGATTCGTCAACTCGATATAGAGCTCGATAGTTTATCATCTGACCGAAAAGAGTTAATAAAACAATCCTTACAAACGGATCATCTAAGTGGTGAGGTCTTGCGTAATAGTTTCTTAAAATCTGGCATAGGTATTGGTTCACTTATCACCGTCGGTAGTTCCTTTGGGGCTTACATCGCTATCAATACAATCATCCATGCCATATTTACGAGTTTCCTAGGCATCACCCTTCCCTTTGCCGTCTATACCGGCGTGGCCAAAGGTGTTTCTATCATTGCAGGACCGATTGGTTGGTGCGCATTGGGTGGCTATTCTATTTACTCCTTCATTAAAACCTCTGGAAAATTAACATCTGCCATGATGTCTGTTGTTGTATTCATCGCTATGACGATTTATGGTAAAAGCTTCTCCGTCGACGAAAATGGAGCGCCTTTATGGATTACCAGTGATTCCATTGAATATCAAGAGTATCAAAATAACCAATACCGAATTATCCAATTAAATGATAAGGTAAAAATTCTTTCCAAAGATTTAACGCTTTCACAAGAAAAAGCTCAAAAAATAGAAGCGGCTAAGCAAAAGCTGGAAAAGGAATTACAAAAACAACAAGCAAATCCAAGTCATACAGACCAACATGTTGTGGATGATTTAAAAGAGCAGATTAAAGTAATGTCGCAACAGCTAAATACGGTACAAGAAAATCGAAAACATATAGAAAAGCAATATCAAGCACAAATTAAAGAGTCCGATGCACTTAAAGCCCGTAATAAAGAATTAAAAGCACAAAATAAATCATTACAAGAGGAATCTACTTATTACCAAAAATGTAGCTATGAATTCGAAGAGAAAAATAAATCGCTCCAACAACGGATGACGGACCAAGAAAATCAATCGGCACAAAAAATCCATGAGCTAGAAACGCAGCTACAATTGATGGCGGAAGATGAAAAAGCATATGAAAACGATCCAAAGCGTCTAAATGATGCTAAGGATTTACAAGAAATTTACGAAAAATTTGAACTAGAGAAACAGTTCTTGGCAGATTATACAAGTGTTAATAAAAGAGTGCGTAAAAATATTATGGTAATGCTTACCCGCCTATACGTAACCGATGATCCAACACAAATTGATGCCATTCATAATAGTAAAATCAATTCATTAGGATTCCCTATTTATCATATGGAAACCGCTGATGGATATCGATTATATTATGCGTATTCAAAAACAAGTGCCAAACCAATTCACATTCTTTGTCACTGCATAAAATCAAAAGAAGCAGTCTATTTCAATAAGATGAAAAATTCAGAAACATTTAAGAAAAAATTCCGAAACTAAATCACTTGAAGCACTATGATTTATAGGGTTAAAATTAAAATATATTCTTATCATATACAAAACAAGCCAAGGAGAGAATCATGATTTGTCAACATTGCGGTAACCCCTTACCGGAGGGCGCTAAATTTTGCAGTATTTGCGGCCAACCTCAAGCACAATTAACATGTAATAATTGTGGCACCCCATTAGAGCCCAATACATTATTCTGTAGCAATTGTGGAACACCAGTTACTAACACATCAACTGCACCAGAAGCAGTAAGAACTCCACCAACACAAAAGACCAGTCCTGTTTATGACTGGGATCCTTTTGAACTCAATGAATTAGATACACTTACGTTTGTGCTCACCAAGAAATATACTGAATTTCAAGGTCGTGCCAGCCGTAGCGAATTTTTCAGATATAATTTGATGATTTCTCTTTGTCTAACAATCATCCCTATTATAATGGGTATCATTAAATTAGTGTCTAATAATATCATGACTGTTATCGTCTTATATGTCCTACTAGGTATTATCGAATTAGCATTAATACTTCCAGGCTTAGCTATTGCCGTCCGCCGTCTACACGACACCAATAAATCTGGTTGGTTCTTCCTTATCAACTTTATTCCTATCGTAGGCCCCATTTGGTTCTTAATCTTAATGCTAACCAAAGGTGATACATATACTAATAACTATGGTGAAAGAACCTCCTATATCCAAATCACCCCAGATATCCAACGACAATATGGGCTCCGGCCGTCACCAACCTCTACATCTACCGCGTTGTATATCATTGCCTATGTCGTACTCATAAGCATAAGCATTGGCTTGAGCGCTGCTACTATCGCTACTAGTTTTAATTCCATAAACAATACAACACCTACCCACTATTCTACGAATACTAACAGTAATAATTCGTCTGTGAAAGCTACACCTACCCCACAACCAGCATCAACAAATACACAGTCAGTGGCACAAAATAATGCGGTTGAAGAAAGTACAAAAGCATTGCAAAACTACTATCGCTACCTAACCAATAAAGACTTTGCTAATGCCTACACATACCTCTCTGATGAACAACGTGCTAGCCTCGGTACCTACGACTACTGGCGCAATGGATATAAATCAACCCTATCCACCACATTACTTTCAACAAAAGCTGTATCCGTCTCACCAGATGCCGTTGTATATAACTATCGCATTGAAAGCAAAGACCTCGTTAACGGCCGCATCAAACATCAAACATTCACCGGCAATGTAACCATGGTAAAAAACAACAATAACTGGATCATCCAAGACCAAGATGGTCAATTAGCTGATTCCTATTACGAATAAAATACATAAACATAAAAGACTCGTATCATTTGCTGTGATACGAGTCTTTTATAATCTATGCTATTACTATCCCTAAAATTATAAATGCTAACTACTATTACTCATACATCATGAGATCTCTACTATTTCACTAATTTCACTAGCAAATAATTCATAACAACCAACATATATCGAGGCCTCATCTGGCTCATTATTTACACCAGAAACAAAAGAGTCCAACTTACCTATTAATGACTCTCCATCAATAAATCTAACCTCTACATATGTTGATTGTATTTCATGATAACGATTATATAACTCTTCCTCTGTCATAAGGTCACCTCTACTTTAGCACACCTTTACGCACACGTTCCCATTCCACCTTTTCCATCGCCTTCGTTAATTCTTCATTCAATTCACGTATTAAGGATATAAATTGTGCACGCTTATCCGCATCATTCCAATCAATTAGTATCTTATTCAATTTAAATTGTAATATAGTGTTTTCATATTGCTTATATAAATTACCTTCAGAGCATATATCTCCCTTATCAGCTGTACAACAATATAGCTTATTAATAGCCTCCAATTTGGCAGAAATCTTCTCTAATGATAATATATGCTCTTTAATATAGTTATACACACGGGTTTTATATGAGCAGGTATTGCTTTCACCATTATCACCGGCGCCCTTTTCCCACCACGTATAGTAACGTAAACTCAAAACTGGGCCTTCTTTAATTTTATCAATACGCCAAAACATATATGGTTTAACGGTTAAATTGTCCTCATTTGTATTTTGAAAGCCCCAATAATCGGCATCAACAGTTCGGTCTAGAGAACGTGTCCAAAAATGCATCAAAGACCAAGGGGTACCAAAGCTGCTGCCATGCTGAATCGTATGAGTATGAGACGCATCATCTATACGACCATATACATATGAATCGTCAATATTCTCAATGTGTTGTTTCAAGTCGGTCATAAATGGTGCTTCGTGATTGGGCTGATTAAATACAGTCTGCAAAAATCTCCGTTGGGCAATTGCAGTATCTTGGATATAAAAACGAATATGCCCATCAATATCCTTATAGTATTTCCAAAAACAGCTATGCTCTATAGTAGCCCTAATTTTAGAGCTCAAATAATCCACAAAGCTCATTAAAATTGGATTATTCCACTCACGACAAGACAGTAACAAGGATAAGAACTCTGGCCCATCCACATAGGTATTAACCTTTGGATCCTTCTCCAGTTCCCAAACCGTATGCCAGTCATCATCATTGAACCAATCCGTCTTCAAATAAGCCGTATGAATCATATACTTTGACAAATCCAATTCCTTCTGTTCATCTCGTAACGCCCATCTAATGCTATTCACAGCCCCCCAACAAGCAGTATCATCATGTTTTTTCTGTTTTTCCTTTTTCTCCTCTGAAAGATGTTGATATATATCCAATCCATTGTATTGATTCGATCCAAATGTTTTTGAAAGCAAGCATTTATACCGATTAATCTGATTGCCATGCTCTTGTGATGATGTTTTGTCTTCAATAATTAAAGCCGCCTGTAATTCTGGAACCAATACAAGTACATCAATATTAAGCAACTGCCTAAAAATATATACCCGATTAACTTTAGATACATCATAAGCCCCGTTCAACAAACGAGATAAAAATTGAGACCCAAACTGCCGCCCACTTTCATTATCATCACGAACAGGCATATTAATCCAATTCAAACACCAACAAATAAAAGCATCCTGCGACAACTCATTCGTCGCAAAATTAAAAATATTATTCTCCACAATCCGTTCATCAATCATATTCCGTATCCCCGATATAATACAAACAACTACCCTAACCAAACTCGGTACATAAAACTCGATCAATTTATAATAACAATACCATTCTTAAGACAAGTATACAATCACAAACGTGTAAATTCCGTACCATATAAATACCAAATTATGCCCTAACATCACCTAAACCACAAACGTAAATAAAGAAAGACCCTATCGGCCCCTCAAAACGACTTCGGGCTCCGCGTAGCGCAGTAGCGTGTCGGCTTTTCTCTCCTCCAGAAACAATGCCACTACATCACCTCCATACAAACGTACATAGAGAAAGCCCCCATCTGTTCCAAAACCGACTTTGGCCCTGCGGAGGCCGCAGGCCGAAGTCAGACCCGGCGTGTCATTCCTCTCCGCAACCGAAACCCGTGACTGGTTGCGGTTAAAGATGGCTGTGCTGGAGCGGGAGGAGTTTGTCGCTCTGTTTTTGGATAACCAGCACCAGTTGCTGGCCTGCGAAACTCTGTTCACCGGCACCATCAACCATACTGAGGTCCATCCTCGCGAAATCGTAAAGGCAGCTCTGCGGCATAACGCAGCAGCGGTGATCCTCGCGCATAACCATCCCTCCGGCATGGCAGAGCCCAGCAGGGCAGACCGACTGCTCACCAGCAACCTGCAAAACACGCTGTTACTGGTTGATGTGCGGGTTCTCGACCATTTCATCATCGGCCACCGGGAGATCGTCTCGTTTGCCGAGCGGGGATGGCTATGAAAATCATCAGCAAGCGCCAGGCGATGACGCTTTACCGCCAAACGCCCGGTTCACGTCTGGCAACGTACTGTAAAGGTCGTTACCGCTGGACCGGTAGCGTCTGCCATTACACCGGTCGCCACGTCCAGGATATCAGCGGCGTACTAGCCGTTTTTGCTGAACGTCGTCAGGACCGCGACGGCTCGTATGCCATCCTGCGTAACGTGACACTACGATAAGTCTGGAATATCACGATGACTAAAGAACCTGTTCAGGAACACGTTTGGGGCTTACACAGTCAAACCGTTCCATCATTCAGCGCCCGGTTAGTTCAGGAAGGTCAACGGCTGCATTTTCTGGCCGACCGTGCCACGCTTCTCGGCACATTCAGCCCGGAACAATCCGCAGCGCTGGATGCGATCTTCCCAGCATTAATCCGGGGTATGGAAACCGCTCTGCTTAGCGGCAAACTCGACCCACGTGAGGCTAAACAATACATCTATATCCGCAACGGGTTCGCCTGCGAGTCAGATACGTTGGGGAGTTGCGGTTACGTTTACATCGTAATTTATCCTCAATCAGAAACCAGCTAGAACTTCCTCAATACTCATTTATCAGGACTCAACGCATGCAAATTTCAACTGCACCGACCAGGGTGCCTGTTTCGTCACGCCTGACGCCTATCGAGGTCTGGCAGATACTACTCAAACATCTTCTGGCACAACACTATGGTCTGACCCTTTCTGACACTCCATTCAGCGATGAAAGCACTATCCGTCAACATATCAATGCTGGTATCTCACTCAGCAACGCAGTGAATTTTATCGTCGAAAAATATAAGCTGGTACGTACTGACCGTAGTGGATTTACGATTATGGCGCAGTCTCCCTTCATCAGCAGTATCGACATTCTTCGTGCCCGCCGGGCCACTGGATTGATGAAACGTCAGGGTATAAATCCATCAGTAATATCACTACTGGTCACCTTCTCTAAGAGCGACATTTACGATGATGATCCCAGCCCCACCCGAGAAATATGCATCTGTAGCCGATGCATAACACTTCATTCTCCTAATCCCACCACCCGCGCCAGCCTTTCTAACGCTGGCGTTTTTTTGTTTGCACATAAACACAGCCATAGCTATTCCCGCTACTAATAGCGGGAATAGCTATAGCATGAATTTTATTCGTAAAAATCAGGGAGAAAATAGCCCCGCGTTTGGCTAGCTACCTGAGGAAAACTAGATCGCTGAGAAGAATTTTGCGTTGATTAACGTAGATTAAATTCACTTACACCAGCCGTTACATAGATTAAGGTTGGCTTGTGAAAAGGA
>OLFA01000021.1_pt1 | contig 45334 bp, 61 predicted proteins | sample 1609061 | NCBI WGS metagenome assembly OLFA01 (sample SAMN02675046, study PRJEB24791) | human gut metagenome, SKBSTL021 | isolation source: stool | host: Homo sapiens | place: USA | reverse complement strand
CGCTATGATTGCAGCTTACACCTCTAGCATTTTAGCTAGCTTATCAGCTTTAGGGGTGGAAATCCCTTTTATTGATAAGTACGTCAAGATGAACATTGACAAGGATAAATTTAATTTGACGCCTTCAGATAAAAAAGGAGACCGACGAGAACGATGAACGATATCATGACGAGCATCAAGCAAGTTGACGGCGGGTGTGTCATCAAATCAGGAGACACTGCATCAGTATTTGAATTTGAGATTTTGGGCGATGACGGTTTGAAGAAAGACTTATCTGGCACAGGCAAGCTTGCCATTTTCAATGCGAAAAAAGTAATTCTGTATGAAGATGTATCTGTAGAATCAGGCCGTTTCAACTTCAAATTCAAAGACGCAGTAGATCCTGGTCGTTACAAGTTGGAATTAAAATTAGATGGGTTCATTTTCCCGACAGACGAATTTAAAATACGTGTCCGCCCGTCGTTCAATCCATCTGACAGTATTCCAAGCAATACCGAAGACCCAAAATAAAAGCGCTGGCTGAGGAAGTACGGAAGCACTTAGACAGCGATACTGTAGATGAGCTTCCAGATTTAGTAGCTATATATAATTTAGCTAAAATTTGAAAGGAGAAAGCATGGCTAAAAATAAATTAGAAGCTGTAGTAGTTGCAATTGGTACAGACATCAAGAATTTGCAAAAAGCAATTAACGACAAAGAGGCAGGAAGTGGAATCACTGAACAGCAACTAAACGAGGCAATCAAGCAGCTAAAAGCAGAGATTCTCGGTGAAGGAGTTCCAGAGAATCTTGACACGCTCAAAGAGATTGCAGATAAGATTGGCACTCTAAACAGCGACACCAGCGTAGCAATCGTAGCTAAGCTGACAGAGCTTGGCCAAAAGATTGACGCTGTGACTGATGTAGATTATCTATCTGTATATACGCAAGCAAAAGAGGAACAGTAATGAATCTTGTGGAGACAATTAAAAGCATCGGTCGAGACATTAAAGAACTATTTAAGCGAACTGATGCGATTGAAAAAAAGATTGAAGACTCAAACACAGTCCCAGCCGGAAACGTTGACCTAACCCAAATCAGGCAGGATATCAACAATTTGAAGTCTTTGAAATGGTTTGAAGATTCAAGCTCATGGACTAATAATGGTTCAGAGGAACCGCACGTCTGGAAGGAATTAGAAGAAGCGACGGGCGATGTCGGGACTCCGAATGCGAACTTGCCATTTTATTTTTTAAAAGACAAAGAAAATGGCGGCATTAATCTATACGGTTTAGACAATCCGCCCTTCTATATTGACCCGGAAACCAAGGAAGCCTCTTGGAGAGGTGATTATGAGTGGATTGATTCAATCACTGCCGAGAACTTGCTAGGGTTTGAATTAGCGCGTGTCCCAGAAGATAGCTGGGACGCTTACGACAATGGCAAAAATAAAGGCGAAGGCAACGAACGCCACTTATTTGCTCGTACGTTTGGCGACGCCAAGCAACAAGGCTTGTGGTATGTTGATGACGATGGTCACTTCCAGCGATTGGTCGACACCGTGATTGAACTTAAAAAAGAAATCGAAAAATGGAAAGGAAAATCAACTGATGAATAAAATTAACTGGTCTGTACGTTTTAACTCAAAAAATAAAGCGTTCTTGTATCGTGTAGCACTTGCGATTGCACTGCCCATCTTGACTTACTTTGGAATTAATTTCCAAGATTTGACAAGTTGGGATGCAGTGCTTGGCTTGTTTGGTAAGTTTGTATCAAATCCTTATTTGGTAGGTTTGACAATCGTAAATATTCTTAACATTATTCCAGACCCAACGACTAAGGGTCTTGGAGATAGTGAACAAGCTTTGGGTTACCACGAACCAAAGCAAGATTAACTGAACAAAGGAGACATTAACAATGAGTAAAATTGAATCAAGTATTGCACGCATGTATCATTTACAATCAATCCCAGTACATTACGACATGGGAGACCGCTACGGAAACGACGCTGACGGAGATGGACGCATTGAATTTGACTGTTCATCAGCGGTAAGCTATGCGCTCGAAATCAACTTGAATAACAACACAGAATCACTTCAACAAGCACTGCCAGCAATTGGTTATGCGAAGGTTTTCGATGCCGTGGATGGCACGTTCGATGGTCAACGTGGAGATGTCGTTATCTGGGCGCCTCGTGACGGCTCAAGCTCGCTCGGTGCATTTGGGCACGTACTTATCATGACTAGCGATAGCACAGCCATTCACTGTAACTACGGCATGGACGGTGTGACTGAAAATGATTATAATTATATTTGGGATCTCAACGGCCGTCCTCGTGAAATTGTCTTCCGTGAGAGCGGAACACCTCTTCCAGCCCCAGCTCAAAGCGAATTTGAGCGTGAATTAGATGTTAATACACGCTTAGAGAAGTCAGACAAGCCTTATTACGAAGGCACTCTTACAACTGACTACTACGTTGAAGCTGGTCCTCGTATTGACAGCCAAGACAAAGAGTTTCTTCCAGCAGGCACACGAGTCCGTGTTTACGAGAAACTAAACGGCTGGTCTCGAATAAACCACCCAGACAGTGCTCAGTGGGTTGAAGACCAGTACTTGGACGATTGCACAGATATGTAAATAAAAGAACCACGAAAACTATAAACTGAAAAGGAGTATATCACCTCCCCTCACACTGCAGTAGGGATACCATGGCAGTAGTGGTCGAAGCCCTAGCATTTGCTGGGGCTTTTTTTATTTGGTATAATTAAGTTATCCATCATAGGCAAAGAGCTACGAGGTTATCTCATAGCTCTTTTTTTATTTGTGATTTTCATAGATAAGTGATAACATAGTCAGTGGAATACTTGGCGTCTTTCGATAAAATTTCTCGAACTGTCCCGGCTTTTGGTCGGGGTTTTTTATTTTGCAAAAAAACTTAAATTTCTTTATCAAAAGTGTTGACTTATTATAGTATATGTACTATACTATAAATGAAGATAAGGAAAGGGAGAACAAAAGAAGTTCTCAAGGTGAAACAAAATGAAAAACGGTCAAACAATTTTAGGTTCTCGATACACAGACGAGATCAAAAACAATTCTGCAACAGCAAGCAAAATGTTCAATCTTTCTAAAAAATTGGAAAATGATAATTTGCGAGAAATCCACAAAGCGTTGTACGGTTTGTTAACAGCTGGCTACGACATCAGCAACATGCGTAACGTCGAAGAACTTGAAAAATACGTGAATGTTAAAAAATCTCACGGCAAATTGTTAGATGTCACTAACGATGACATTGAGTTATATCATAAATTATTCGTCGCTAGATTTGGAAAGTGAGTAGATCGCATGGACGCACAAGCAAAGGCCACTAAGAAGTGGAATGCAAACAATAGAGAGCATAGAAATTATCTGTCAAAACGCTCGTCCGCTCGTAGCTTCATCCGTAACCACGCTACGGGTTCGGATTTGAACGAGTTAGAGGTACTTATTGCAGAAAGACGTTGTAATCTGGGAACGATAAAAGACTAGGGGTATCCTAGCCTTTTTTGTGTATTCATGATAAATCGTTAGACATTTAATCTAAATAAAGGTACACTATAGATGTACTTTAGGCGATTGCGTGCCGAATGCTTTTGTTTTTTCATGTCGCTTGGTAGCTCATGCTGCCAAGTCTTTTTTATGCTCAATCAAGAATTTTAGTATCCTTGATTGAAATGAAGGATAGTAAAACGCTCTATAATTTCCATAAAATAACGATGGATTCACTAGTAACTCTAACCTTGCTTATCAAGACGCGTGCTATGGCTTTCTGCTGCTCATAATCAAGCGTGAAGATATCCTTGGTATCAAGCACCCGTCTAATATCTTTCTTTCGTTCTACGGCTTTGAGAGAGGTGTCAGCGTCTAGCTCTTTTTCGAGTGCTGCACGCTCTGCCATGAAGTCGCTCGACCTCTTTTGTAGTTCCTCTAATGAAATTCTATCGTCAATGTATAGATCATTAAGCCTGCTAATTTTAGCGGTCAAATTGTCAATCTGTTTCTGGTAGCTAGCCCGGTCTATCGTCTCTTGATTTGTGTTTGAAAATAGCTTGTCGATATAGTCTGAATCGGTTTGTAGCTTGCTGATTTCAGTCAAGACAAAGTGCTCGATATCGTCCTTGAAATAGAAACCAGAATCACATTTCGCATTGTTGTTATAGACAGTCACGCCCTTGATTTTCCGTGGGTGTCGCTGCTTACACTCGTATTTGACTAAGCGTGTGCCGTCTTTCCTTATCATGCCTAACTTAATAGCAAGCGGGGCTGAACAGTAGCCGCATTGAGCTATGCCAGAAAGCATGTATTTTGCTTGAAACGGTCTAGGGTTGAATCGCTGGGCGGCTGTCCTTTGCCTTGTCTTAATTTCCTCTTGCGTTTTGTTGAAATCTTCCTCGGAAATAATAGGTTCATGAGCACCGGGGAATATCTGACCCTTAAATTGATTATATCCACAATATACCGGATTTGAGAGGATAACCCTTACTGTTCTATAGCTCCACTCTTTATCTTGCCCGTATTGCTCATTGAGGGCGTCTCTGAGCTTGGTTATAGACATCCCTGATAAATACCACTCGAACATTTTTCGGACGATTAGGGCTTGATATGGATTGACCGAGAGCGTGCCAGTTTCTTTGATATAATCATATCCATAAGATGTCTTTGCCCACTGCATTGACTTGCCGGACTTTGCCCGACCTAGCTTGCCTAGCTGCATCCGTTCCTTGATTTGTTCTCTTTCAAGTTGTGCAAACACGCTCAATAATCCAATCATTGCCTTACCGAATGGCGTTGAGGTGTCGAAGTTTTCGAGCAGGCTGACAAATTCTATATCATTTTCCAGAAATACATCTTCAATCAGATAGAGCGTATCTTTCTGACTACGGCTCAACCGGTCTAGTTTATACACTAGCACCGTATCAAACAGCTTTCTTTTGGCGTCTCTTATCAACCGCTCTAGTGCAGGGCGTTCCGTGTTAGACCCAGAGAAACCGCCGTCGGTGTATATCTCATAAATATTCCAGTCCTTAATATCGCAGTAGCTTGTCAGCTTTGCTTTCTGCTCGTCGATAGAATAGCCCTCGTCAACCTGCGATGTGGTTGACACTCGGACATAGATAGCTACTTTGTGCATTGCCATTGTGTTTGTACCTCTTTTTTGATAAAATGGGTACAGAAAAGAACACATAACCTCAATTCATTTTTTAGTGGTTATGGATTTTTTCTGTGGTGCTGCTCTATAATCAAACTTTGGCGAGGGAGATTATAGGGCTTTTTGTTGCTTATTTAACTTTGACTTTCATTTCTCCATTAAGTTTTTGACTTGCAATAGCACTGCCATCATCCGCTTTAATGTGAAACATTGGATAGCGCTCATAATTGACATTGTTAATTGCAGCCCAAACGTTAAATGCTTCATGTTCTTTGATAAGCATGTCATCAGCGAATCTCTGAAGTTCGGTTTTATCATAATATTTATAATCGACAGGTACCGACAGATACAAAATGGTATCACGATTATAAAAACCGTATTGACTAATATCTACACCCTTTTCTGTCAAATCATTTTGGAAGTATTCGATAAAGCTAGCCATTTGATCAGCGGTAACATCTTTAGGTCCATCTGAAGAACTTGATTCTTTAGTTTCGCTTTTAGATTCTTTTTCTTCTGAAGAACTTGATTCTTTTGAAGCCTTTTCCTCACGTTGTGGGTTAGACAAGTCTGAACTACTGCTGGTTTTAGTCTTGGGTTTGGTTTTCGGCTTAGAAGAAGACGTTTGGACAGTCTTGACTGGTTCTGTCTTTGTTTCCGGGGCAATACCAGTTATTTCAAAAAACTTACCAAGTACAGCCAAACCTAATATGACAACAACCCACTTTTGCCAACGTTTTAAATTTTTCCATTTACTTAACATTTTTCAATCTCCTTTAGTTTTAAATATTCGTTTTTTACAAAAGTCTCATCACAAATAGTGGTGAGATTATATTTTTCCATGAAGTGTATATAGTTGAAATCATCAAGATTTTCGTTTTTCAACAATTCATGGATCATATTTCTATTAGCTTGTGCTTCATATTTCTCACGTAAGCGCTCGTAGTGTTTGGGATTGTGTTCTAAGTGCCCTAATTCGTGCAGTAGGACCTTCAAACGTCTTTCAGCAGGCAAATCCCTATTGATGTAAACCACACGGTTAACAGGGTCTAGAAACCCATCTCGAGACCACTGGCTAGAGTCAAACTCACAAAGAGACACGTTGAATTGCTCAAGTAATTCTTTTTCAGGCATAGCTTCCTCGTATCGGTTTCTATAAAAAAACAAAAGAGCCAATTCAACAAACGAACCGGCTCTTTTTAGACGTTTTGTTCCCTTACACTTGCGCACGCACAAGCCATAGGGCGCTGAACTTAATCAGTCTTCCACTAAAATTAGTTTACAAAATGTTTTACTTACCGTCAACGATTTTATAAAAAAATAGTAAACGTTTTAACCAGTTCCGGCGTTTTTTGTTTTCTGTTTTTCTGTAATGCATATCCTCACACTCAAAGATGGCGGGAGAGCGTGGGGTTTTTTGAGTTGTTCCCAAAATGGAAACAGTTGATTTTTTACTATTGTTCGTTGTAAAATAGTGATGAAAGGCGGGGCGATGATATGTTTTCTTTTTTTACTCACATCAATCAAGAGCGTCAAAAGATGGAGCAATCTAAAAAAGAAATGGAATTGCGCCACAATGAATTTGCTGATAGAGTCCGCATGGATATTAAAGTAGGCGAGGAAGAACTTGATTTAAAAAGAGAGTGTTTTAATCGGCGCTACGGACATCTATTTAGTCCTCGAAATAAATAGCAATAGGTCTTACGAGGTGATCATCTTTGTTTACCATCCTAAAAGAACCAAGCATAATATTCAAGATTGTTGTTGGAGCGTACTTCAACATCAAGCTACTATCTTTCATGTGTGAGAAATCGCTAGGTATTTGTTCGTCAAAAGTTGAAGAGCAGATGCCTAGCATTTTTATTTTTCTCTTTCCTAGTTGCATAAAACTAAGCTGAACACTTTGAACTCGAAGAAATTCAAGCGGAAGTATGCTGAAGGTATTACTAATTTTGATTAGATTTGTTTCAGGCAATAACTTTGTTAAGTAAGAAGACATATGCTTCATTGTCTCAAAGTTATTCCATCCGTTTCTGGAAAGTTCTTTTTGGATTTGTTTAGCCCTAGGTAGGTGTTTATCTTTGCCCTTTATTTTTCTCAATTCTGATTGTAGCGATTTAAATTCATCGTATCCAGGAAGTAAAAATTCTATTTCTTCTAAATCACTTGTATTTGCTAATTGTTCAAAGTTGAAAACTGTCAATTCTCCAGATACAGAAATTAAGTCGCCATCTTGGTAATCGCTATGTTTTATAAGTTCTTTTGCCTCAAGACCAGTGATAAGCAAATCTAAAGAATAATCATCAAGAGCAGTTTCTACTAGGTTTTTATTTGACTTAGAAAATACAAAGTTGTAACTATCAACATTAGTGTTAGAATAGCTTCCTGTTGCTTTTAATAGAGCAGAGAGGCCAACGTCACTGGATATGGTTGTTTGCTCTGTACTTCCTTCAGTTTTAGCGTCGCTTTCTCCATCTTCATTCACTAATTTTGTTATCAGACCAGCGTTTTGCTGAGCGAGCAGAGAGTTAACTAAATTTGTGTCCAGATAGATTATCTCTTTCATCCTCATTCCCCCTTACTACTCATGTATCCCGCAATGATGCCGCGGATAGCCCGCTTGTCGTCGTCCGTCAGTGGTTTCCCGTCGAACATCATTGCATTGTCGATGATTTCATCGATATCGTGGGCATTGGTTGGTTGTGGTTCATCCGTAACACCCCACTCAGCGAGTGTGTCCGGTGAAATCCCCAACAAGTGACAGATTTTAAAGACGTTTTCAGCTTTTGCATTCATGATACCACGCTCTAAAATAGAGCGAACGGTAGTATAAGAGATGCCACTTTCTGTTGCAAAAGCTCTTACATTCCCATATTTAGCTATAATCAGTTCTTTAATTCTTTCCTCAGCCTGCATTTTTTTGTAACCCTCATTTCTCTTTCTTTCTATATATTACCACAGAAAATTGAGTGGGTAAATAAAAAAAGTAAAAAAAATCGTATTTTTCTGTTGACTATGTACGAAAATTAGTATATACTTAAATCAAGCTTAAGGAAGGAGGACACAAATGAAAAATATCGAAGAAATTCGTAAGATTAAAGGTGTCGCATTAGTAGACATCGCCGACCTGCTAGGTGTTGATTCCCGCACGGTTCGTAGCAAAATCGATGGTGTATCTGATTTCAAATTTGGCGAGACGGTAGCTATCAAGAAAGCATTCTTCCCAGAATATGAATTAGAATACCTGTTCAGCGAACGTGCTGAAGCCTAAATTTTTTTAACCTAGATATACGAAAATTCGTATAAGTTAGAAAGGAATGAGATGAACGAAATAGCATTATCGAACAACCTACCTCAGATTGAATCGGAAATTAGAGAAGAAAAAGAAAATGTAGGGAAATCATTCTGGGAGATTGGTAGACGATTGAACCACGTCAAAGAAAACGACCTAGCACACGGGCAATTCTTAGAGTGGTTAAAAACAATGGATATAGAGCGAACCTTAGCACACAGAATGATGAAAGTAGCAAAGGAACTCCCAAATGTTGCCACGTTGCAACATTTAGGAAATAGAGCTCTCTATTTGCTAGCTACACTGCCCGACGAATCAAGGCAAGAGCAAATCGAAAAGATTGAGCAAGGCGAGACACCAACGGTCAGAGAATTGCAAGAGGTCAAACGAAAACTCAAACTCAAAGAGCAAGCGTTGGAAGCAGTCAAAGGTGAGTTAGAACGCACTAGACTTGTCAAACCAACTGAAAAAGTAATTGAAAAGGAAGTTATCCCAGACGATTACAAAGCTACGCAAGAGCTAAACAAAAAACTACTAGCAAAAAACAAAGAGCTTTCAGAAAGCGAACAAGCGGCTAACGAACGAGTGCAAATCATTGAATCACAACTCAAAGAGTTAATGGATCAACGTCAAGAGGTTGACGAAAAATCAGCTAAATACGACGAATTGACAAGAGCTATCGAACAGTCGCAAGGGCAGTTAGACAGTTATCAAAAGCAAGTATCTGCTTACCGTCACACTATCAACTTTTTGGAAAAAGGGAACAAGTTCCTTGCTAACTTTGGCGGTGTAGCGTTTCTGGATATCAAACCAGCGCTAAACAATCCGAAAGTTAGAACCGAGCTCGAAACATTCCTAACAATGCTTAACAGTCTCAGTCGTAGCGTTTCGGAGATACTGGAACAAGACGATGTAATTGAAGGAGAAATCTTATGACAAACGACATTATTGGTCAAAGCAAAGACCACGCAAGACAAGTGTCACATCTAGCAGTTACTAGAAATATGCTAGATGCACTTGAAAACCACGAGGAGCGTATCGCTAACCTAGAAGACAACATGAGAGTGAACGCTGCACAAGAAATTAAATTGACTAACCTTGTTAACCGCAAAATTGTTGGATTGCTAGAAGGCAAGAAAAGCAAAGCTTACCGTGACAATCATATTCGAGGTAAAGCATATCACGCTATCAACCAAGGAATCATTGATCGTTTCGGTGTGAGGCGCAAAGAAATCCCTGCTAAAGAATTTAAGAACGCTGTTATCTTTATCGAAAATTGGGGGTTGAGCGACCAAGAGCTAAAAAATGAGATTTTCACTGCCAATCATCAAGGAAGTTTGTTTGAAGCGTAATTAGTGAGGAGTAGGAAAATGGCGAATTTGATTTCAGAAAAAGGCTTAAAAAATTCTGTACCAGTTGCAGAGATAGTTACAGCGGTCGTTACTCTATCGAATGGTAAGAGAATAGAGGTGACAAACCCTGTAATGCAAATTGTTGAATTATTCCAATTTGTTGAAAACCCTAAAAATAGGTTTTTGAATATAGGTGGCGTGATGGTTAATATCAATCAAATAGCTACTATGAAGTGGGTTGCACAAAATCCTATTAAAGGAGATGTGTAGAAAGGAAACACTATGAATGAAATCAAAAGACCTCGCTAGTTCTCTAGTGTCGTCAAGGCAACAAAAAAGGCTGACCCCTGCCAGAGTCAGACCCTAAGATATTGAAACAAGGTAATTATATCATGGAAAAACAAAAATGGGAACCAGTCATTATAAACATTATGGCAGACGGTTCAAAAGTTGATGATCTAACTAAGTACACGATACCAGCAGGGCATAGCTACTACGATATCGTGGCAAGCATTTACCAGAAAGGAGCATAACCGAATGAAGTATATCTTTCACTAACGATGAAAAAAACTATACGTGCATGAACAACGAGTTTTTGCAAGACGCCAGCTTGAGTTTACAAGCTAAGGGTTTACTTGCTGAAATCTTGATAAATAAAAGCGATTGGCGAGTTTATCTTTCAGAACTCGAAAAGAGGTCAACCAATGGGAAAAGCTCACACCGTTCAGCGTTTGAAGAATTAAAACACAAACGTTATGTCGTGGTTTTCCGAAAAAGCAAGGGCTATAAAAAAGGTTTTGAAATAGTTGTATGTGCATCAGACATACCCATGACAGACGAGTTTATAGAATACCTTGATAAAAAGTTATCCACAGAGTTATCCACAGGTAGCCTTAAAAATTCATAGTTCGATAAATGGAATTTCCATTAATTCATACGATGATAATTCATAAGTTGAAAATTCATACGATGAATAATTCAACCGATGAAAATTCATACGATGAATAATCGGACACTAACAAATACTAATATATAACAAGTACTAATATATAACAATATGGCCTACGGCACTAACCAACAACAATCTAGAGCCTACCGGCACTAACTAGTAATAATAACTAATAGATAACTATACAGTAATAATCATAGTTAGAAGAATAAGAGAGGTAAAAAACATGAAAAAACTTATCAATTGGATTTGGTCAAACAAAAAACAAGAACAAGTAGAAACTTACGATATTGAACGCCATCAAATGGTTGACGAAAAAGCACGTATTTACAACGAAGCTCACGGGCTTCCGCTGGATCAGCTAGTGGGGTAACTCATGAAGCTACTAAGAAAACTATTTTCCAAGAAAAAACCCAAAGAGCCAGAATACTTCTTCGATGTGGTGGAGACGCCCGAGGAAAAGAGCGAAAGGCTCAAGCAGAAATATAGCAAATAGAAACATCTTTCAGCGTGCAGCCACGGCCTCATCGTGGAGTGTAACTTATACCTTTCCCCAAAAACTATACTAAGTTACTTTTTCCTAACATTCCCATTACAGTCTAATTAAACATTGAAAAACATGACACGGTGGGGCTATGGGTGCACGTTGAAGGCACAAAAAAACACGGGTAAGGGCCCGTGCTAAGTAAAACATTTACAAGGAGATTATATCATGTCTAACTTCAATACTCAATCAATCGCAAAAACTGGATTCACTAAAACTAAAGCTTATGGCTTGTGCGGTACACTCGCACTTGCCACAGCTCTAGTGTTCGGAGCAAGCGTATCAGCTGATGAAACAACTCAACCAGTGGCAGACACTCAGCCAGCAGTGGCAAATGTCTATACGGCTGACAATGCTGGCAACGTGACTGTCACACCGTCTGAAACAGCGACAGAAACACCAAAAGTGTTGGCACCAGCACCAGTAGAATCTCAGCCGATTGCAGAAATTCCAGCAACAACAACAGAAGTGGCTCAACCGGTAGCTGAAACACCAGCAGCACCTACTACAGTCACTAAACAAGGTGACACTATCAATGTCGAAAACCCTAACGTCCAAGTGGATTTCCCGAATGGTACTGGGAAATATAGCCCATTCAAAGTTGAGTATAAGGATATTGAAATTCCAGACGATATCCCAGTTAACGAGGGTGACAAAGTAGTTACTGAGCTTCCAAAAGAAATCGGTTTGCAAACTAATTTTGATTTCGATGTTTACAACAACGAAAACGTTGTAGGTAAAGCCAATGCGGACGCTCAAACTCGTAAAATCACAACTACGTTTAATAACTACTTCACCGAACATCCTCTTAATAAAAAGATGTCTCTTGCGTTTGATGCTAAGTGGTTGGATATTGTCGAACCAGGCAAACCAGTAACAGTAAACTTCAATGGTACGGTTAAAACATTTAATATTGCGGAAGAAGGCCCACTTCCAACGGATGAACTCCTTTCTAAGTGGGGTAGCCAAAACAAGGACAACCCACAAATCATTAACTGGACGCTACGTCTTAACACGGCTCGTCAGGTCTTGAATTATGCAAAATTGCAAGATACTTGGTCAGATAATCAAGAATTTATCGAAGGCTCACAAAATATCTACTTTGTTGAGAATCCTGTTAAGTGGACTGGCATTGACTATTCAGCCAAGGATTATCTTGAAAGCTGGAATGTCCGAGCAGACGGGTTCGATGCAAAATTCAAGGAATTCAACCGCATCATGTATATCGACTATCAAACTCGTTTGAAGTCAGCGGTTAAAGACTCAACTAACCCAACGAACAAGGCTACATTGGTAGCGGTAGATGCTGGGGCTATGTCAACATCTAAGGTTCAATTAGTAGGCGGCCGTGGTGATGCCAGCGGTGAGAATAAGCCAGAACCAACGTTTGAAATTCCTCGTGAAGCTCCTAAAGTAGACATCCCAGAATTTGAGGGCGGCATCCCCGGTATTCCAGAGGTCCGAGAATTGCCGGAGTACACTGAGCCAATCGGTACAGTGCCAAACGATGCTCCGAAATATGAAAAACCGGAATTTGAAGGCGGTGTGGTTCCTAATGACCCACCAGTCGTTGAAATTCCAGAATGGAATGGTGGCACTGTGCCTAATGAAGCACCAGTTTACGACAAACCAGAATGGAACGGCGGCATTCCGGGAATTCCGGAAGAACGTGAACTTCCACAATTCGAGGGTGGAGTAGTTCCGAACGACGCCCCTGTCCTCGATTTGCCAGAATTGGAAATTCCAGTAGAACCAGAAAAACCAGTGATCCCAGAAAAACCTAGCACGCCTAAAGAGGTGCCTAACAAGCCCGTAGACGCTCCAAAAGTGAAAGAGGTAGAAATTACCGAGGTTGTTTATAAAAACGATTCTGAGCCAAAAGAGGGGGTAAATACACCCGTTTACGGTGGTACTCTTCCAGTTACTGGTGAAAAAGAAGGTATTGCTAGCACTTTGGGATTGGTAGTGATTGCTGCCGGTATCACTGCTTTAACTCTTGGCTTCAAGAAGCACAACGAATGTGAGGAATAACAACCATGAAAGAAAACAATAAAAACATCGTACTCTACAGCGCTGAAAAGGATAGCTTTCTTACGAGCTATAAAGACAAAGGGAACATAGCGTTTACAGCGACTTTTGATCCCCGACTTTGGAAAGCGCTACAGCTACCAATCGAACCATACGAAAAACAAAAAGCTGGCATTGACAAGCTTGCTGAAGTGTTTGGCTGCGAAGTGCTTATCGTAGAAGCTGAATACAACGTAACTAAGCTTGACGGCTCGGACTTTGAACGCACGGAACGCGAAGAATCCGTGAAAGATGGCATCAAAGCATTCCTAGAATTCTTGGCGAACCAATAGAACATGCAGCGGTGGGAGGGTAGGCATTAAACGACATGGAACAAGAAACTTACAAAGTCGAGAGCCGTTGGCGGAACAAGTACATGAATTTAGGTCGTGAGCTTGGCGAGATTATCAATAGCCAACAAGACAGAATTTTGTCACTAGCTCAAGAAAACAACAAACTCAAAAGGGAGTTGTGGCACCTAAAAAAGTCAAAGGGCAGGAAATGGCTCTAAAATCGCTTGTAACCGTCCTAACTAATCTAGTGGCACAATTACACTAGACAAACGGTAAAACGGAAAATAACCCCCAAAATTTGAGAATTAGGGGTATCTGAAAAGGATATGACATGGAAAATCAATTACAAACAACAAAAGGGGCATATTTAACAGATTTGCAACAGCTTGACGGCGAAACATTGAGAAACTTTGTTGACCCGAAACACCAAGCAAGCCCACAAGAGCTTCAAACGTTGCTAGCAATCGTTAAAAATCGCAATCTTAACCCTTTCACTAAAGAGGTCTATTTCATCAAGTATGGAAACAACCCAGCTCAAATCGTTGTGTCTAAAGATGCTTTCATGAAACGAGCTGAACAAAATCAAAATTACGACGGTTTTGAAAGTGGTGTGATCTACGAGGACGAAAAAGGCGAGCTTAAAACCAAGAAGGGCGTTATCTTACCTCGCAAGGCTACCCTAATCGGTGGTTGGTGTGAGGTTTACCGAAAGGACCGAAGCCGTCCAGTCTATCGTGAAGTTGAGCTTTCAGCTTATAACACACATAAGAACTGGTGGCAGAAAGCACCGGGCCAAATGATTGAAAAGGTGGCAATCGTGGCAGCCGTCCGAGATGCGTTCTCCGAGAACGTGGGCGGTCTATACACTGCGGATGAAATGGAACAAGCGGCACCTATTGACGTTACACCGCGAGAAACGCAAGAGGATGTTAAAGCTCGTAAAATGGCACAGATTGAGCAGCAGAGACAAGAGCAAACTCAACCAGAGCAGGAGTTAGTTGAAGAAACTGAGGGAACGGAAGAACAACCTCAACCTAACTTCATTAGCGATGAACAACATGACACAATCATGCAGCAAGTCAACGAGCTAGCTTTAATCACTGGTCAAGCAACTGAAACAGTAGCTAATTACTACATGAAGAAGTACAAGCTCAATGACTTCCATGAGTTGCTAGTGGCAGGCTTTAAGGTGGTAAGCAACGACATTCAAACACAAATCAACAATCGAAAGGGTTAAAAACATGAAGGACGTAACAAACAATTTTCTTGAAACAATCGAGCCGGTCTATACGCCGGGAACAATCAACTTTGATTTTGAAGCGTTTGACAAAGCTATCCAAGCAGCGGTTAGCGAGCTATCAGACGAGCAACTGGACCAGCTTGAATATAGTGACATCAAGAAAGAAATTACCCGCTATAAAGGGCTTGATGACAAGTTAGACACTAAACGCAAAGAGATTTCAAAAATCTACAAGAACCCGCTCACAGAGTTTGAGGGCAATTTGGAGAAATCTCGCAAGCCATTGCAGGAACTTGTTGACAAGTTGCGTGCCAAACGAGACGAGATTGACGAACACAATAGATTGCTCCGAGTTGACCACGTTAGATCGGTATTTGAAGAAAAGTGCGAACTTGCCGGACTGGATAAAGACACGTTTAAGGACAAGTATGACGGCTATTCTTTGAAAAAATGGTTTATCAACAAGAAAATGGAGCTCAAAAAAGAGACAATCGAAGAAATCGACGCCCTTGTTTTGGCTGAGTATGACCGAGTCGAAGAATACAAGGCTAATATTGCCATGATTGAGGAACAAGCCCTTGACTATGAGTTGCCAGCAGAACCGTACACTAGAGCGTTGAAGAATGACACACCTCTAGTTGAAATCTTGAAACAAATGAAGAAGGACCGTGATGCAGCTATTGAGCGTAAGCAGCAAGCAGAAGCCAAAGCGAAAGCAGAAGCGGCACGCTTGGCAGAAATTGAAGCAATGGCGCAACAATCAGCAAACGAGGAAATCAAGGCGGTTAACGCTGAAACTGGTGAGGTTATCGAAGACACTAAACCCGTCGAGGAAGTACCTAGCAAACCCGCTGAACCGTACAAGGTCAATCTTACTCTTACGTTCCATGGAGGTGAAAACCAATGGCATCAATTCGCTAAGCTGTTGGATGACAACTTTGTAAATTATGAAATTCTAGGAGAAAATCAATGATCAATTCGACCGTACTAGTTGGGCGCCTAACCCGCGACCCCGAACTAAAATACACGACCAGTAACATTGCAGTAGCTACGTTTAGCCTAGCTGTTAACCGCAATTTCAAGGATGCTAACGGCGAACGTGAAACAGACTTTATCAACTGCGTTATCTGGCGTCAGCGAGCTGAGAATTTGGCTAACTGGGCTAAAAAAGGGGCGTTGATTGGCATTACTGGACGCATTCAGACTCGTAGCTACGAGAATCAGCAAGGCCAAAGGGTGTATGTGACTGAGGTCGTTGCTGAGAACTTCCAAATGTTGGAGAGCCGTGCGGCGCGTGAAGGCAGTAATGCTAACCAAGGCAACACGTCTGGAGCGTTTGGCAATGACAACGGCTATGCAGGGCCTTATGGCCAACAAGCACCGCAACAACAAGGGCCAAACTTTGCAAGGGATAGCAGCCCATACGGGAACTCAAACCCTATGGATATCACGGATGACATGCTTCCATTCTGGTTAGGTGAAGTATGAAACTAGAATTTCTATTACCAAGGTCAAAAGCTAAGCCTGCTCAAAATCTAGTTATCAACAGTAACGACAGATTCCACTATCAAGCAGAGGGGCGAATGGTCAAACGGCTACGATTAATAGCAAGAGCAGAAGCTGGACTAAACATTACACCAATGTATAGCCCAGCTAAGCCTTGCACGGTAGCTGTAACAGTCTATGCACCAACTAGACGAAGACTAGACCCACCAAACCTATATCCTACGGTTAAAGCCCTCATAGACGGCTTAACGGACGCTAATTTGTGGCCAGACGACAATCACGAAGTTATTAAAATGATGTCGTTCCAGTATGGCGGGCTAAGTGGAGAGTCTGGGAAATTTAAGATTGTGTTAGACATTGAAGGAACGTGAAATGAATAGCAAATATAAAGACAAGCTAGTTGGGGTATATGCGCCGGGAAATTATGGGCATACTAGCGTATTAGATCAGGCCCAAGAATTCTCAAAATGGTTTTTGGCTAATCGTATGGATATGGAGCTCATCAGCGTTAAGCTAGGTATCGACATCAAGAAGCTAATCGCATTCTAACGTTGGAACAATTACCGGATGAAGAATTGTTAAGAAAGATGGTCGAGCTATGCAAGTAAAGGAATATGCCTTGTATAAGGGCGACGAGCTATTGGCGATGGGTACTAAGCGTGAAATCGCTGAACAATTGGGTGTGTCAATTAACTCAATCAGTCATTACGGCACACCAGTATACGCTCGTAGAACCAGTGAAAACGGAAGGAGATTAGTAAAGCTATGAAATATAAAGTAATCGTATATTACGACAATATGCCAGACAGTGAGCATATTTTTAGCAACAAGAACGACGCTATCAACGAATTGCACCGCTTGCGAGGTGTTAAATATCGAAATTCTAAGCTATACACAGTGGAGTTAGCAGAGGTGGAAGCATGATTAAAACTAAATATTTAGTAACTAGCCAAAATTTTTTTGACCCTGAAGAAATTGATGATTTAATTAATGATTTTTTTGAAGAAAATCCAAGTATTGAAATTATTGATATTAAGTATCAGTCAAATATTTCTGCTATTGCTGATAGTGGTGTAAGTGCTACTTACTATAACAACTCAGCTCTAATTATCTATAAGGAGAATACAAAATGATGAACAAGAGTGAAGCAGCACAGAAACTAGCAAAGGTAGCACGCATTTCGGTATCGTATGCAGAAGACCTATATGACTCATTCTTCCCTAAACCAGTGGTGCCGCAATACGTGGCAGATTGGTATGAGGAACATAAAGATGACTGCGACTATGAATTATGGGATTATTTTTCTAATTGGGATGACCAAGAAGACGATGATTTCAAAAATTGGGTAAAAAAAGAAACCGAGCCTATTATAACCATTGTCAACATGAACCAGTTTGGATATGAGGTCGAGGAAGAGCCTAGATATACGGTTCGAGTAAAAAAGGTTGATGGATATGGTAGATACCTCAATAGAAATTTAGATAATCAATACTGGTTTCTTGCATCAGATAATGAAACTGGAAGTTACAGAACCAAGCACACTCGCAAAGAGCTAGAAGAAGCTGATTTCGGCTGGGTATTCGACTGCGACGGCGTGGAAGTGAAAGAGGTGGAATGATAGATGCAATGGATTTTCTACTTTTTCGAGGCGGTAAAAAATGAACAGACTTAAAGAATTAAGAAAAGCAAGAAATATGACTCAAAGCGAGTTAGCAAAAGAGATAAAAGTATCTGAAAAAACCATCTCACGTTGGGAAAAAGAAGAAACATTGATGAAAGTCAATAAAGCCAAAGTATTAGCTGATTATTTTGGTGTGGAAATGTCTTACTTGCTAGGCTGCGATACTGATAACACATTCTCGGATTTAATCACTAAAATCAACCATTGGGCAGACGAGCGAAATTTAAAACAAGCTGACCCTAAAATTCAGTGGATGCGAGTCACGGAAGAAGTCGGAGAGATTCGAGACGTACTCTTGAAACCGACGAAATTCACGGAACCACAAGCAGCGTTGAAAGATGCAATCGGTGACACGCTAGTAACGATTATCGTACTAGCACATCAGTTAGACCTTGATGTAACTGAGTGTCTCGGTATTGCTTACGAGGAAATTAAGAATAGAAATGGGAAAATGATTAATGGCACATTCGTCAAAGAAGAAGACCTCTAAGAAGTGGTACACGGATAGCTTGACTATTTCAAGCGCCATCTTAGTCGTCAGTCTGGCTATCAACATGCTGTCAGTCTACTATGTTCTGACAGTGCCACGCAGAGTAGAGACAGTAACTATCCATAAAGTAGATAACGCTGGTGCTGAATTGCACGGCAAGGTGACTGGAAAAGAGAAAATTAATGATCTCTACACTATTGATTGTGGGGCTTACGGTAAATTCCTTGTAAGCAAGGAACAATACGACCAAGTAAACATTGGGGATGATATCCCTAGCTATTTGAAGGAGAGAGGGAGTTGAGATGACAGAAACTATTAAACTACCAAACTACTGCGAGCCCGATTGGGAGAATGCGAGGTATGGCTCGTTAGAAGAACTTAAAGAGATGTTGCTCCACAAGCGCATCGTGAAATGGGATAAAGACTTTCTGTTGCTTGAAGATGGTACAAAGGTCACTATCGAAATGTCTGAGAGTGATTGCTGTGCCTATGCAGGAGGAGAGTTCAAAAATGTGAAACTTGACGCTGTGATTACTGATGTAAAAATCGGAGAACAAGTAAAAGAGGAAAGTGATTGGGGAGAAACTACCAGTACGAACACGGTTACCATTTATCATAACCAGAACCCAATAGCCCTAGCTGAATGTGAAGCTAATGACGGGAATGGTGGCTATTATTATAGCGTGGCCTCTCTCGTTATCGGGGAAATCCACTTTCCAGTAGTAGAGGCTTAGGAATGGAGAGGGCAATGATTACAAGATATAGAGCGTGGAATAAAGCTACAAAAGAGATGCACGAAGTGGATGACATTGTGTCTATTGATTTTGAGAAAAAAGCAAATTTACGTCAAAACACTCTTTTTTAACCAATTAAATCACTACGTTTTCGACGCTGTCGTTTTAATGCAATCAACTGGCCTCAGAGACAAGAATGGCAAAGAAATCTTTGAGGGGGATATAGTTGATTCGGAGGATGGAATCCTATCCGGTGTAGTTGAGTTTAGACCGGATTTAGGAATGTTTGTTAGCACATTGATTAAATATAATAATTTCGAACGTTTATGTAATGTCGCTGATTCAGTGCATATTATCGGTGATATTTACACTAATCCAGAACTGGCAGAGGTGAAACAATGAACAAACGACAACGAAAAAAACAATATACCAGAGCGTTTTCGAAAGCTTACGACGAAAGCATGAAATATGTTGGAATGGAGGGAGATGTTTCTATTTCTACGGTCACAGATAGAAGAGGAACAGTAAGGATATTTACGTCACTTAACAAAGATGTGAGCGCTGAATTTAGCTTATACGATTTTCCGCAACTTACGATTGAAGCCTTGCTACTGCATCGAAAAGTTATAAAGAGGTAGGCTCATGAGCAAAAACTACAAATATGCAGGACTGACCAAGGAATTATATCAACGGCTGGTCAGTGAACATGAAGCACTGAAAAAAGCACACAAAAAAGGCTCTTATAAGCAGTATTTCCAAGACGTGAAACAATGCAGTGAAGTACAAGCTCGCATCATTTATCAAGCGCTCAACAATGCGGTCATGGAGCGTCAGAGAATCTCACCCCAAACTGTCGAGAGGTTAGAAGGCATTATTTCAGACGAGCTTTATCATGACCTTAAAGAGTATCTGTCTGAACACTATACAAGAGGTAAAACCACGCGCCAATTCTTGGATAAAACTAACGCAGGACTTCCAGCGGAGCTATTCCAGGAGTTTCGTGCGGAAGTGGAAGAACTACGCAAGGAACACTCTAGAGGTATCAATGATTATATTAGAAGTGTCAAAGGGTGCAGCAAGGAACAAGCCCAAAAAGCCCAAAATAGTATTAGTCAGTGCTATTCAGAGAATGCCACTTTGACCCCTTTAAGGGCGATATATATAGAAGGCATACTTTCTAGAGAACTATTCAGCAAGATTGTCAGTTATGTTTTCAATAACTATGACTGGCCCGATAAACTGGATGACGATGCTGACCGGATCATGCTTGAATATCGCACTAAAGGCGAGGTGGGGCGTAATAAAATTGCGGTCAGAAAAGCCTTATATAAAGCCTATATGTTAGGCGCGTAGCTAGAACGGTTTAAGAGGGTTCGATTCCTCTTGCCAGTCATTGTCTGTCAAAAATACACTAAAAAATGGATATAGATTTTTAGTGGCTTGAACACTTTTTCGACACCGGGCAAGCTGACAGACCTTGCTCAAACAAAACCCAGCAAATTTAAGAAAAAGGATGTGAAAAACCCTCTTTCTTATTGATGTCTTGCATTACAAAAAAAGCCAAAGACCTTGCTGGTGTCAATGCTAGAAAGGAGGTGATAAAAGGCCCAAGAGACAACCCCAAAACAAATACATTAATCTTTCTCTTATAAAACTTCTTAATGTCTTTGGGCCAAACAAAAAAAGACCGACACAATGGCCGGCACTCTTTGAACACGATACAACTATTATATCATACAAGAGGGGTGCCATGGCAAGTATCAATCTATTTGCGGAAGTAGATAAAGCCGCAACCAAAAAGAAAGCTATAAAGGTACTAAGAAGGTATCGCATGCTAACACGGATAGCGGGCTTGGAATACGCCCCTAAAGTGACAGCTTCATTCTCGTTAGAACCCAAGTCATTCGATGGAATGGTTCACAGCCAAACCGAAAGCATGGTAACACGCAAGGTGGCCGCTGAACAAGACTTACAAGCTATTGTTAGAGCTATCAACGCATTATCAGATAGGCATTACAGCCAAATTTTGATAGAGTGTTATTGCAGAAATAGAAAACAATACAACATCGAAGTCTATATGGACCTTGGATATTCTGAAAGCGAGTATTATCGAATGAGAGAACTAGCCATTTTAGAGTTTGCTGAGAACTACAGAAACGGTGAATGTCTGGTATTTTCAGGAGATTATTGCGAAGAATAAGCGAGAATATGGCGGTATAACAGCGATATAATATTAGTATTGATAATTATAGCATCGTACCTTGAAAGAGGGTGATTGCTTTGAAATAACATGAACAAAAAAGAGACTTATAAATCGCTTTGATTACAAAGTGGGGCTTAATAACTATTAAGTCTCTTTTTTTATTGTGAGGAAAACATGCAGATCTATGACAAACCGTTAGGGTGGTTAACCCCTTATGAGAACAATCCAAGAAATAATGATGAAGCGGTTGAGCCAGTTGCTAATTCCATCAGTGAGTTTGGCTTCAAAGTGCCGATTGTGGCAACGTCAGACGGCGAGATTATCAATGGACACACGCGCTGGAAAGCCGCTAAAAAACTAAAATTAAAGACTGTTCCAGTAATTATTGCGGATGATTTAACAGAAGAATAGGTCAGAGCGTTCAGACTAGCTGACAATAAAGTTGCAGAAATAGCCCAATGGGATATCGAGCTGTTATTGAGTGAAATCGAGAGCGTCGACAATCTTGACATGACACTTTTTGGATTTGCGGACAGCGATTATACGTTGGATGATTTTGAAGACGAAGAAGCAGACACCGATATTTCAGAAGATGAAATCGAAAGCGAAGGCGATTCAGTTTCGTTAGTAGAATACGGGGATATTTACCAATTAGGACGACATCGCTTGATGTGTGGGGACAGTACATCAGCAGGGGATATGAAGGAGCTTGTCAACGGCGAAAAGATAGACCTCTACGTTACTGACCCACCGTATAATGTCGCTTACGAGGGTAAAACCGAAGAAGCTATGACAATCCAGAACGACAGCATGGATGACGCAAGTTTTCGCCAATTCCTGCGAGATGCATTCGAGGTAGCTGATCAACACTTAAAGCCAGGCGGAGCGTTCTATATATGGCACGCAGATAGTGAAGGATTAAATTTCAGAGCAGCCGTTAAGGAGACGGGGTGGTTGCTGAAACAGAACCTTGTCTGGGTTAAGAATAGCATTGTTTTAGGGCGACAGGACTATCAATGGAAACATGAACCGTGTCTCTACGGGTGGAAAGATGGCGCTTCACACTACTTTGTTGATAACCGCTCGTTAGCTACAGTCATCGAAGAAGATGAAGAAAACCTGAAAGAAATGACTAAAGGGGAGCTTATTTCTTATATCAAGACGATGCAAGAAAACAGCCCCACTAGTATATTCTACGAAGACAAACCAGTTAGGAGTGATATCCACCCAACCATGAAACCATTGAAATTGATTGCTAGATGTGTCCTTAATTCTAGTAAAAAAGGCGAGCGCGTGCTGGATAGTTTCAACGGCGGGGGTTCCACTTTGATGGTTTGTGAGAAGACGGAACGTATTTATTACGGGATGGAACTTGACCCGGTATATGTCGAGCGCACAATTAAACGATGGGAAGAAGAAACTGGACTGAAAGCTGAAAAAATAAACTAAACGATAGGAAGTGAGGCGATGGCGAATGAACAAAACTTGAAACCAATTACTGAGAGAAGTAAGAAGGAACAACGAGAAATACAACGCCGAGGTGGCATAGCGTCTGGAAAAGCTAGGCGAAAAAAAGCCGACTTAAAAAAAGCATTCAACACCATTTTAAAAGCTGACGTAGCGAACGAGAATATATCTAAACAACTTGAAGCGCTCGGTTTCGAAGCTACGAATGAAATGGCGTTAGCTATGGTAATGATGCAAAAAGCCATGAAAGGTAATGTTAAGGCGTTTGAACAGATAGCCAGATTGGTCGCTATCGATACCAAGGACAGCTTAGACCGCAAAGAACAACGGGAACGCATTGTTTCAATTCAATTAGGGAACGAGAAACTCAAGACTCAAATTGGCAAAGAAGAAGGTCAGGATGAAAAGATAGCTGGTTTCCTCGATATCATCAAAGGAGCTGTAAGCGATGGACTTGAGTAAGCTCTATACCAAACGGCAGTTAGATGTGCTGAACTACATTTGGAATCATGACTGGTTTATATGCGGTCTTCATGGCGCTAAACGAGCGGGTAAGACAGTAGTCAACAATGACACATTTGTAACTGAGTTAAGTCGCGTCAGAAAGATTGCTGATCGTTTAGGTGTGGATGAGCCTATCTACATCTTAGCGGGTACATCGTCAACGTCGATACAGAACAACGTGCTGCAAGAGCTTTATAATAAATACGGCTTTGAGCCTAAGTATGACAAACATGGATCTTTCGTGTTTTGCGGTGTCAAGGTTGTACAAGTCTACACTGGTTCTATATCTGGACTTAAACGTGCCCGTGGTTTTACGGCGTTCGGGGCTTACGTCAACGAGGCGTCGCTAGCGAATGAGATTGTATTTAAAGAAATTATCTCACGTTGTTCGGGTGAGGGTGCCCGTGTGGTGTGGGATAGCAACCCAGACAATCCGAATCATTGGCTTAATCGAGACTATATTGGCAAGAACGATGGCAAGATTATTGATTTCAGTTTCAAACTTGACGATAACACCTTTCTATCAAAACGCTATATTGATTCTATCAAAGCAGCAACGCCCAAAGGAAAATTCTATGATAGAGATATCCTCGGGCTTTGGACAGTGGCAGAGGGTGCTATATACGCTGATTATGACAGTAAGATTCATGTAGTTGATGAATTGCCAGACATGAGGCGCTACTTTGCTGGCATTGACTGGGGATATACTCACTATGGATCTATTGTGATTGTCGGCGAAGGAGTGGATAACAACTACTACCTTGTCAATGGCGTGGCGGCGCAATTCAAAGAGATAGATTGGTGGGTGGAGCAAGCTAGGAAACTAACTGACATCTACGGCAATATCCCGTTCTATGCCGATAGTGCCCGTCCAGAGCACGTAGCACGATTTGACAATGAGGGTTTTGATATCAGTAATGCTAATAAGTCAGTGATTGCTGGCATCGAACTTATCGCTAAGCTGTTCAAAGAACAAAGATTATACGTTAAGCGAGGCTTTGTACCTCGTTTTTTTGATGAGATATTCCAGTATCGGTGGAAAGAGGGCAGCACAAAAGACGAGCCGTTAAAAGAGTTTGATGATGTGCTGGATAGTGTGAGATATGCTCTCTATTCAGACTATGTTGTTAACAGCACAGAGCGAGCAAGTTATGATGATTTGATAGATATGTTTAGTTAAGGAGGAAGAATGGAACAGACAGTATTTGTCGACAGTACCGGGCAATCGCATGTTTTGAATCTGCGATTTCATCGAGAATCACGCACAAAGTACCGTGCTAAAAGTGTTGATGACTTAAAGAAAGATAACTGGGCATTGCTCAAGAATTTCATTAACCATCACAAATTGCGTCAACGTCCAAGAGTTCAGGAGTTGTTTGATTATGCCAGAGGGGATAATCACAGCGTTCTCGAAGCTGGGAGGCGCAAGGATAAAGAGATGTCTGACAAACGTGCCGTCCACAACTATGGACGCATGATTAGTAAATTTAAGACGGGATATCTAGCTGGTAATCCTATTCGGGTTGAATATGATGATAGTGTCAGCGGTTCGCAAAACGACGAAGCTATTAAGGAAATTGGACGAAACAATGACATTGATACGCTGAACCGTAATCTTATCCGAGATTTGTCACAAGTTGGGCGTGCTTACGAACTGATTTATCGAAGTGAGGACGACCAGACACGAATTAAGCAGTTAAGCCCTCTTAATACGTTTATCATTTATGACAATTCGCTTGAAGACAATTCATTAGTAGCAGTTAGATACTACAGTGCTGATTTATTCTCTGACGCACATCAAACTGTTGAAGTATACACTTCAACAAATATTCACGTCTTGGACTACTCAGAAGATCTAAAAGAGGTTTCTGTCACTGCTCACGCATTTGGCACTGTCCCGATTACGGAGTATTTGAACAACACTGATGGCATTGGCGATTATGAAACCGAACTTTATTTAATCGACTTATATGATTCAGCTGAATCTGACACGGCCAACCACATGTCCGACATGGCTGACGCAATCCTTGCCATCTATGGTGACATGCGATTGCCTGCAAACATGAAGCCTGAAGACATGAAAGCTAAACGCTTAATGCAATTGGTTCCGCCGAAGGCTGCAGACGGTAAGGAAGGGACGGTTAAGGCTGAATATCTAACTAAGTCTTACGATGTGTCTGGTGTCGAAGCGTACAAGACCAGACTGGATAAAGATATCCACACTTTCACCAACACTCCCGACATGGCTGATGAGAACTTTTCAGGAAACACGTCCGGCGAGGCAATGAAGTACAAACTGTTCGGGCTTGACCAAGACCGTATTGAGACTCAATCGCAATTTACAAAGGGTTTGAAGCGTCGATATCGTTTAGCTAGCCGTGTGGGTGAGTTGGTCAAAGAATTCAAAGCGTTTGATGAAAACTTCTTGAGAATAACATTCACGCCAAACTTGCCGAAATCATTATCCGAGCAAGTATCTATTTTGACAGGCCTTGGTGGTCAAGTGTCACAAGAAACTGCTCTAAGTTTATCTGGTTTGGTCGAGAGCCCAGCCGAGGAACTCGACAGAGTGGATAAAGAGGTGTCTAAAATCGATTTTAAGGGGTATTCTAGCGAGTTTAACGGGCAAGTGGGTAAATATGCCGACGACGAAGAAGAAGGAGCGCATACGAGCGATTCTGTGAGGTCTGATGAATGACATACTGGTCAGAACGTGCTCAAAGAGAGAGAGAAGCAAGCAATAAAAAGGGTGAAGCTGAGTTTAAGAAAGAACTTGAAGCGCTATATAATTTGCAACTTTCACAGTTGCGAAAAGAACTAGATGCTTATATCCAAAATTTCGCTGACAAAAACGGATTAACCGCTAGTGATGCGAAACGAAGAGCAGACAGTTTTGATATCAAGGCTTTTGAAGCTAAAGCCAAACAGTATGTAGCTGACAAAGATTTTAGCCCAAAGGCAAACAAGGAGCTTCGAGATTACAATTTTTCTATGTCTGTTGGTCGTCAAGAACTTCTTATTCAAGAGTTAGAACTTGAACTATTGGTTTTATCTGAAGGCGAACGTCAATTAACTAACGATTATCTGACGAATGGCTATAAGAGCGAAATTGTAAGAGGAAGCCTGCTTGATCAGACGGTGCCTAACAAGAAAACACTTGAAAAGTACATGACGACGGCTGTTAACGCTAATTTCGAAGGCGCTAAATGGTCGGAGCGTATCTGGAAGAGACAGGAACAGTTGCGCAATTTGGTAAAAACGGAAGTGACCAGGGCTCTTATTCGAGGGGAGAACGGCACAACCATCGCTCAGAGAATCCGCAAATACATGGATGTCTCTCGCACTGACGCTGAACGATTGGCAATCACGGAACATGCTAGAGTTCAGACACTAGCGCAGCAAGATATCATGAAAGAGAATGGCTTCGAGTATTTCAAACTCATGCCAGAATCGAGAGCTTGCGATTATTGCAAACAAGTTGGCCGTGATACCGAGAGAGAACCCGTCCCGGTTGATAAGATGGAGAGCGGGCTAAACGCTCCACCGATGCACCCATACTGTCGTTGTGCAGTGGCCGAGGTGTATGTAGAAGAAGTTGCAAAAACCAGCGACAGGGTGTATGATGAAAATATGGGTAGTATGGATTTAATGGCGAAAAGCCGGCAGTTTGTAGTTGGCGATGATATTCGAGTAAGGGCTAAAAAGGTGAGTGGTGTTGATTATGATTTTTGGGCTCAGGATTCAACTAAGAAAATTCGAGATACCATGACGAATGTCGCTAAAGCTCTGGATGAATTGCCAAATCTACCTAAACCTAAAATGGTTTTTGTGAAGGAATCTCGTTTGGCTGGTTTTGCGGGCTATGATTATAGGCAGGATACTTTATTTATCAGCGATTCATTACACTCGGCAGATTCCGTGGCTGATATATTGCTTGATAATTACTTTGCGGCTAGGGATATAAAAGGTGTATTGGTACACGAACTAACACATAAGAGGCATTGGGATAGTGCCCGTGAATTTTACAATCATAACAAAAAGAGATATAATGGAGTTGAACAAGCCAAGGCTGAGTTGGATTCGGCGATTATCTCGTTTATCAAATCCCAAGTGGCTGTTGATTACAACTATTTAACCAGAATTAGTGAGTATGCGGATATTTCCGGTATTAGCAGAAAGTATAATGAAGTTATAGCGGAAGCTATGACTTCGGAAGGCAATGTTGATCCGTTACTGATTAATAAAATTAAGGAGGTATTCAAATGGAAATGATGTCAAGACCTAGCAAAGAAGTATTAGTGTTTTCAAAAAATATCCGAAAATGGATAATTGGCGATAAAACTATTTCAGGCAAGAAGCAATTTATTTTCAAAGAAGATACTCCGCAAGATGTCCTAGATTTATTCCAGGAAATAAAACCCAAATTAGATTTTGCGTACTAACTTTTTATTATAAATAAAGCGTCTGTATTGCAGGTGCTTTATGTTTTGAAAAGAATGGAGAGTGAGAAATGTGAAACTCACTTAATTACCGTGAAATAAATAAAAAAAGTCGTAGCAATACGGCTTTTTCTTATGCGCTGATAGCCGTGCTAGACAAGGGGCTTGGGGGTTCGATTCCTCGTCAGCGCATAGGGCTAATTTAAGCCCTAAATAAACAATACTAGCGTGGCTCGTGGGTAAACACCCTAGACAAGACTAGAGATGGCGTAGCTAGCCTTATCGTGGCTTAGAAAGGGTGCTCTGTACGAGACTAGGTAGGAGGAAACTATGGAACAAGATAACACTATCGAGACTAACGGACAACAAGAAAGTCGCCAAGACCAAGGGCAAGGAAACAATCCAACCCCTGCGAGCGACTTCAAAGCGCCTGGTTCTCAATCTGAATTAGATAGCATGATTAACAAAGCGGTACAGACTGCTTTGAATAACAGAGATAAGGGTGAACAAGAGCGTACAGCTCAAGCAGTAGCCGATGCTTTGCAGAAAGAAAAAGATTATGCCGATCTATCAGCTCAAGATAGAGCTAAAAAAGAGTTCGAGGATCAGCAAAAGAGCTTTGAAAAGGAACGTGCTGCATTCGAGCATGAAAAGCTTGTTGTTGCTGTTGAGAAAGATTTGGTAGCCAAAGGCTTGCCTAGCGCATTGGCTGAGACATTTGCAATGGCTGGCAACGCTGAGGACGCACTTAAAGCAGTAACTGAGTTTGAAACAGTGTTCAATAATGCAGTTGCTGAAGAAGTTAAGAAAACCGTCCGACAAAATGCACCTCAAGCATCAGCGGATGGCATTTCTAACACAGACAATTACGGTTCTCGCTTGGCTCAAAAAGCTGTTCGTTCGTCAGGTAAGATTATCTAGCCAACAATTAGAAAGGAATTTTCATGTCAGTAAAAAAAGTATTTGACACAAGTAACATTCTACGTTCCTTGCCTTACAAAGCTGTCACTGCCACAGTTGATAAAAACTTTGCTGGGGTTGACGTAGACGGCAAGAAGTACATCAAAGCTGGTACTTTGGTAGCTGGTAAAGGTGGGTCAATTTTTGACGACCGCTCTAAGCCAGTAGAGGAAAACAAAACAGCACCAGAGGGAATCGTTCTATACGATGCAGACTTGTCTGTTGATAAAACGGTATCTATCTTGTACGCCGGAGAGGTTTGGAAAGAGGCAGTAAACGGTGGTACAGTTGACGACGCTATTAAAACAGCGTTGCCACTCGTTAAATTTATTGCAGGAAAAGGAGGCAATGCTTAATGGGTCTTATTTATGACACGGTAACAGCATCTAATATCGCTGGATATTTCAACACATCGCAATTAGATGTGGATTCTACGCTTGGGGAACGTATTTTCCCAGCACGCAAACAACTTGGAACTAAATTGTCTTACATCAAGGGTTCTTCAGGGCGTGCGGTTGTCTTGAAGCCGGCAGCATTCGACACTAATGTCACTATTCGTGAACGTGTGGGCGCTGAAATTCATGACGAACAAATGCCATTCTTCAAAGAAGCTATGTTGGTCAAAGAAGCTGACCGTCAACAGCTCAACTTAATCGCTGGTTCTAACAACACTGGTTTGATTGAGACTGTCACACAAGGCATTTTCAACGACGAAATGACACTTATCCAAGGTGCCCGTGCTCGTTTGGAATCTATGCGCATGCAAGCTCTCGCAACTGGTAAGATTGCGTTTGTCAACGAAGGAAAAAATGTCGATATTGACTATGGCGTTAAAGATGATCACAAGAAGACAGTCGCAAAAGACTGGACGCAAGCAACGGCAACACCTCTTGCGGACCTCGAAGAAGCAATCGAAACAGCTCAAAGCCTTGGCTTGATGCCAGAAATTGCTATCATGAATGCCAAAACGTTTAGCTTGATTCGCAAATCAGAATCTACAGTCAAAATCATCAAACCTCTTGCAGCTTCAGGGACGACAGTAACTAAAGCTGAGGTTGAAGCGTATATTTTGGACAATTATGGTGTGACAGTTCTTTTGGAAAACGGCACATACCGAAATGACAAAGGAGAAATTAGCAAATTCTATCCAGACGGTCATTTGACTTTGGTTCCAAATGGTTCATTGGGTTCTACTGTTTTCGGTACAACTCCAGAAGAGTCAGATTTGCAGTCTGGGGACACTCCAGGAGCACAAGTTGAAGTGGTCGACCAAGGTATTGCAATTACAACTACTAAAACAACTGACCCAGTTAATGTCCAAACCAAAGTGTCGATGATTGCGTTGCCTTCATTCGAACGCTTGGATGATTGCTATATGCTCACTGTTATTCCAGTAGCTTGATTTTTGGCAGGAGGTAGCTATGACTAAAGTTTTAAAAGCGTTCCAGGATAAAACTGACGGCATCATTTATTACGCTGGTGACGATTATGCTGGTGAACGTATCGAAGAACTTGCTGAAGCAGGTTTCCTTGAGGCTGAAGCTGAAGAGAAACCCAAAAAAGCAAGTCGCAAAAAAACAACAGATAACACTGAAGAGTGAGGAGGTCTAGCATGGCTGAATTAGATCGAGAAAAGGTCCTAGATAATGTCATGCTGGACCTTGAAATTTCAAAAGATGACGACGATAGCATTGACCTCTTAAGAGTATTGCTAAACAGGGTAATCAGTCATTTCAAAGCAGAATATGCCGTTGTCAACATTGACGATGGTTTTTCTTTTATCTTCGAAGATTGCGTTATTAAACGTTTCAATCGTCGAGGAGCTGAAGGAGCTAAAGCCGAGACGGTAGATGGGCACTCGATGTCTTATTACGACAATGAGAACGAATTCAAGCCATATGACGATATGCTTCAAAGAACATTCGGAACCTCTGGACAATCGAAGGAAGGGAGCGTGCTGTTTCTATGAGATACACGGATACAGTGAAACTCAAATATCAAAACGATAAGACACCGAAACGATACGATCCCGTCCTTGGTCGTATGGTCGGAGGGGAAGACTGGTGCAAAGAAGTTAAGTGTAATGTGACTGGTGCAAGCTTAGACCTTCAAGCTAAGCTGGGAGGTTTGCTAAATGCTACGAGTTTGGTTGTTCGTTTCAGAAGCCCTGTAACAGTGGCTGTAACTTCCGTTGAATATCGTGGTAACAAATACATTCCAATAACCGCTAGAGGATATCTAGCTGGAAGGAGTGTTTTATACGTCAACAAGGCGGTGAAATAATATGGCTACACTTACGTTTTATGGACTAGATGAAATGAGCCAATCGTTGCTAAAAAATGCCAATCCAGAACGTCGGCATCGAGTTCTGGAAAAGTACGGCAGTAAATTAAAAGAGAACGCAATTAGCAAGGCAGAGTTCAAAGGTAAATACACCCACGGAACTACACGGCAGTCAATTACTCTTACGGTCGGTGGTGACAGGGCTGTTGTAAAAGCGCACACAAAATATTCTGGGTACCTTGAAGTAGGCACTCGGAAGATGGCAGCGCAACCTTTCATGGCTCCTGCACTAGAAGCGACTGTCCCTGGAATGGTCGAGGAATTAGCTAAATGGGAGTAGATATGAAACAACCAGACCAATTACTACATGATGAACTCTTTCGAATTAGCGAGGGACTCGGTTTCGCTACTTACCCTTACCTTCCACCAGACAGCGCATCTTATCCATTTGTTGTTATGGGCGAAATTCAAACATTGCCCAGAGCCACAAAGTCACGCTTAATAGGTCGCTTGTCGTCAACCGTCCATGTTTGGGGACGAGTAGATGACCGTAAACAGTTATCTGATATGGCTGGGCAGTTATTGTCCAGCTATTTTGCTATCAAAAATATCGACGGGATGCACTTCTCAGCGGAAGTCAATGAGTCGTCAATTGATTCTAACCGTGATAACAGCACTGACGAAGAGCTTTATCACTTCATTATTTATTTATATTACAAATTTTACTAAGGAGGAAAAGCATGGCTGATACAAATGTAAAAGAAGCACAGCTAGGTAAGAATAAAATCTTGATGTTCCGTAAATTCGGGGACACGAAAGCAGCAGCTAAATTGGCACTGCAAACAGAACATAAGTGGGAGTATTCCCGTGATGCGGACACCACCAAAACTAAAGACGGTGCGGTTGTTGCCGATGGCGGTCTAGAAACAACCTTGTCAATCAACGCAATCGGGACTAAGGACGAAGTCAATGAAATGTTGAAACAGTCAGTAGTTGATGGATTCAAGGTCGAAGTTTGGGAAATCGATCTGACTGATAAAAAAACAAATGGAAAATACGGCGCACTCTATGCAATCGGTCGCTTGTCTTCATGGGAAGTCCCAGCGAATGTTGAAGAGCTCGTAGAGATTGAATCTGAAATGTCCGTTGAAGGCAAACCACAAGCTGGTGAAGCAACCTTGTCTGACGAGCAAATCAGAGAAATCCAATATACTTTCCAAGACACTACTGCTATCACTGGACATTGATAATTAAAACAGTTAGCGAGGGTTTCCCTCGCTTTTTATTTTTGAAAGGAAATTAAAACATGAACACTATCACAATTAATGATAAAGACTATACTTTGAATTTTGGATTTGACTTCTTGCGAGTGCTCGACGAGCGCTATTCAATCAATCAAAACGGTGTAGCGTTTGGTTTTGGTGTACAACACGCAGTGGTTGATTTGCAGCAAAAGAACCCACTTGTTCTGCTAGACCTCATTCAAGCAGGAACTGCTACAGAACGACAAAAACCATCTGTAGAAGGAATTGAGCGTTTTGTTGAACGTGAGGCTGAGAATGGACGATTGGATAACTTGTTCGAGGATTTTTTATCAGCATTGCAGAAGCAACCATTGACACGAGAGACAGCCAAACGAATGTTGGACGCCCAAGAAGAAGTTTAGGAAATGCCAAGAGTTCAAAAGAGACCTACGAAGATTTAATCACCAATTGCATGGCTAGGTATGAAACAACACTCATAGAAGCTAGACGAATGACGCTGAATGAGTTGCGGCTGTATCAAAAAGCTTATGCGAAAAGGTTTATCCAAGAAGAGAAGAAACTTTATTTGCAAGCCTTCTTAAATCGTAGTGTCAAGGCCACAAGCAAGGGCGGTAAAAAGTATGTCTTTAAAGAATTCAAAGACTTTTACGACGAAGACCGTCGTGAAAAAGAACTTCTTGGGGATCATGAAAAAGACAATAGGCATCTTATCCAGATAGCTAGACGAAATTTAGCGTTCAAAAGAGAGGAGGGGTTGTTAGATGGCTGATAAAACATTCAACGTGAGGGCAATACTGTCAGCGCAAGATAACGGCTTATCTAGCGCCCTGAAAAACGCTCAAAAACAAGCTGAATCACTCGGTAAGAGTAGCAAAGGTCTAGGCTCGATGTTTAAAAGTGTGCTCGGTGCTAACCTTGTTAGTGCTGGTATCACTAAGGGTATCGGAGCTATAACCAGCGGTATCGGTGGTATGATGACCGAGCTTAACAATTCGACGAAGGCATGGAAAACATTTGACGGGAGCTTAAGCCAGCTAGGTTGGGGGCAAGCAGAAATTGCGTCGGCTAAAAAGTCTATGCAAGATTATGCAACACAAACCATCTATTCTGCATCGGACATGGGTACTACATTCTCTCAGATGGCCGCAATTGGTCGTAGTGATGCTGGGGATTTGGTAAAAGCCATGGGTGGCCTTGCCGCTTCTGCTGAAAATCCTAAACAGGCAATGAAGACGCTTAGCCAACAAATGGTTCAAGCGATGACTAAGCCTAAAATTCAATGGCAAGACTTCAAGTTGATGATGGAACAGTCACCAGCAGGTATGGCTGCCGTCGCCAGAGAGATGGGAATGTCTCTTGATGACCTTGTAAGCAAAATCCAAAACGGTGAAATTAAGACTGAAGATTTTGCAGAGGCTTTTAAACGAGCAGGCGATTCCATGCAGAGCTTGGCTACTAGGTACAAATCTGTAGACGAAGCCGTTGACGGGCTCTACGAAACGGTTTCAACCAAATTGCAACCAGTTTTTGAACAGCTTAGCAACAAGGCAATCAGAGGAATTGAGGGAATCATTGACGCTCTTGGCAAAATTGATGAACAATCGATTCAGAAGTTCGCAAACGGACTCGATAAAGCAATCGACCAAGTTGTAAAAGGGGTCTCTCAAACCGTTCAGTCTTTTTGGAAAGGTTTTAGTAATACAGGAGCCATCAAGGGTTTAGCAAATGCATTTAAGTATGTTTCTACTCAAGCTAAAGCAGCGCTAAAAGCCATAGATTTCAAGGGCATATTCCAAGGGCTAGGCACTGGCATTGGCGACATTGTTAGTGGGCTATCAAGAGGTTTAATTGTTGCTACTAGGTCAGTTAAGAGCTTCATTAGCTCGTTTTCGGACACCGGCGCATTCAAAGCTTTTAAATCAGCGATAGAAGATGCTTGGGGAGCTGTTAAAACCATCGGATCTTCAATTGGCGATGTGTTTAGTAGCTCTGAGATGCAGACGATTATCTCAGCGCTAGGGACAGCGTTTGGAACATTAACAAAATGGATATCTCAAGCTGTTTCAGCGGTATCTAAGTTTGTAAGCTCTATCCCTAAAGGTGTGCTCAATGGCATCACTAGTGGCATTTTAGCCATGGTAGCAGGTTTCATGACTGCCAAGGCTGGACTTTCGGTGTTTGATACTGCTATGCGAGGTCTGAACTGGATTAAGTCATTCAATCCCTTCAGTGCCTTTAAAAATAAAGCCACTGAGGGTCTTGAAGGGGCTACAAATAGTGTTAAACGTTCTAAGTCAACGATTACTCAGTTATTCAGTGGGATATCCAATGTAATCAAATCATCTGGGAACGCAATCAAAGGAATCTTGACAGCTATATTCAAAGGTATAGCTGAAACTTACAAAGGTTTCGGGCAAGGTCTAAAATTCGCCTTGCAAGGTCTCAAGGGATTGAGTTCGGCTCAAATACTATCGTTTGCGACTGGTGTCGCTATCGCAGCGGTCGGGATCGGTGCAGGTATTGCCATTATCGTTGCTTCATTCACGCTACTAGCCACACAATCCAAAGGCGTTTCACAAATCTTGAACGCTCTAGGGTCAGCATTTAGCACTGTTGTGCAAGGCATTGGGAAGGCAGCTGGAACAGTAATTGAAGCGTTTGGCACTGCATTTGGTATTGTTATCAAAGCTGTTGGTGAAGCAGCACCAGGACTGGCCAAACTTTCACCATTGGTTGAAGCTATCGGTACTGCTATTGGCAATGCGGCACCAGCCATTACAGCATTTGGTAATGCTTGGACATCCGTCCTAGGGACATTGCCAGCTATCATTGACGCTTTCAGCGGTTTGGTTACTGCTCTAGGCTCTGCAATCAGTGAAGTAGCCACAGCAATTACTCCGATTGTTCAAATCATTGGAAATACAATGACAGCTATAGCTCAGATAATTTCAGACACAATTATAGCCATCGCACCTATCATTACGGATTGTATCGTTCAAGTTGCTCAAGTAGTTGGTCAATTTGGGCCACAAATTGCAATGGTAATCAATGAAATCGCCGGAGCTATTTCAGCAGTAGCGCCAATTTTCCAAACGCTCTACGAGTCAATTGTTGCAGTAGTTCAAGCATTGGCACCAGTTTTAAGCGAATTGATCCAAGGCATTGTGACAGTGGTTCAAACATTGGCACCTATCTTACAATCTATCATCGATGGCATCGTTGCTATCATCGGACAGATTGTGCCTATCATTACAGCAATTGGTGGTGTGATTAGCGCTGCATTCTCTGGAATTGCATCAGTGGTTTCAGCAGCAGGAATGGCAATTGCTACAGCTGCAATGGGTATCGGTACAGCTATTAGTACGGCACTTAGTGGTGTTGCTGATGTTATTAGCTCGGTTGGTTCTGCGATTGGTACAGCATTACAAGGCATTGCTACCGTGGTCCAATCAGTCGGAACATCAATCAGTACAGCGGCGCAAGGTATCGGTGACGGTATCAAATCAGCGTTTGAAGGCATTTCAAGCGTGATTACCTCTGCAGGTAGCGCTATTAAATCAGTTCTCGATGGCTTAGCTAACGTTTTCAACTCAATCGGCACTGCCGCTCAAAAAGCAGGTTCTGGTTTCAATCAGCTTGCTAATGGTGTGGTTAAGATTACCAATACCAACCTCGGTGACATGGCTGCATCTCTTGCGGCAGTCGCCAAAGGCGTTGGTTCAATCGGTAACAATTCGGCTGGGTTGGCGCAAGCTGGTACTGGCATGACACAGCTTGGTAATGGGATGAGCAAGGTGTCTAGCTCGGCTTCTAGCGCTGTTGCAGGTTTAAGTCATTTCTCAAGCACGATTACAAGTATTCAATCGTCGTTCACTAATCTACAATCACTATTGACCACAGCAGGAACAGCATTTAGCACATTCTCTAGTCAAGCTAGTCAATCGCTCAGTGGTCTAACTGCAATTGTGGGACCTATCACAGCCTTCAGAACACAAATCATGACACTTGCGCCAGCATTGATGCAAGCTGCTACTGGGTTGACTCAATTCAGTGCAGTTTCAACGTCATTGACTTCTAGCATGACTTCGGTTAATGCAAGTATGACTACATTGACTGCTAGTCTAACCAGTCTCGCTAGTCAATTAACTATGATTACTGCTGGCATGTCTACAATGTCATCAAGTACGACTATGTTAGGCACTAGCCTAACTCTCATAGGTACTCAGTTCACTATGATTGGCACCTCTTTGACTGTGCTTAATAGCCAATTTACGACCTTCACAACTGCATTGTCTACAATCAACAGTCAACTTTTGGTAGCTACATCGGGTGTGACAATGTTTGGGGCACAATTCACAGCGCTTGGGACAATTTTGACTATGCTCAATAGCCAATTAACAATGGTTGGGGCATCTATTCAAGCGGTGACTACACAGTTCACTGCATTGAACGCAAGCCTTACTGCCGTTGGTGCTACAGTGGCACTGATTAGTAGCCAATTTACTATGGTAATTGCGAGTGTCATGCAATTGACAGCCTCAATTGCTTTGATTCCAGCGCAGTTCAACTTGGTTGCGTCAAGTGCCACAATGGCTACGACTGCCATTATGCAAATTGGAACATTAGCGCCACTGATTGGTGTAGCAATGAACAACGCAGCGGCACAAGTGCAATCAGCAATGCAAAGAATGGCGCAAGCTGTTCAATCGAATGGTCAGCGAATGATTCAGATGGGTCAACAGGCTGGTCAACAAACTGGACAAGCTATTGCTCAAGGGATCCAATCGGCGGTTGGTGCTGTATCTTCTGCAATGGGTGCGCTAGTTAATGCGGCACAAGCCCGTGCTATGGCTGGTGTAGGTGCTATGCGAGCAGCAGGGGCAATGATTGGTCAAGGTTTGGCCGCTGGTATGATGTCTGCTCTTGGTGCGGTAACGGCTGCTGCTAACGCCCTTGTAGCCCAAGCAGAGCGTGCAGCTCAGGCAAAAGCTAGGATCCATTCACCATCACGACTATTCCGTGATGAAGTCGGTATCTACATTGGCCAAGGGATGGCTGTAGGTATTGATAGAAGTGTAAAATTTGTCAAAGACTCTATCAAAGAAATGATTGATGTGGCTAGTGAGTACGCAATAGATTCTAGAAACTTGTTCGAAGACAACGACTTGTTTGATGGCTTTGGTGGTGGTTTAATTCGTGGTAGCGTTGATTTGTCGGTTCGAGACGATAGTAGAATGGACCGTCTCGAGCAAGCAATGGATATCATCACTGAACTAATCGGTCGTCCAATCTCATTGAGTGTCGATGGTCGAGAGTTTGCATACGCTACAGGAGACGATTTGACTTCATACCAGAAAGATAAAGATTTTACTTACAAACGCATGAGAGGTATTAAATAATGGCTGTGTTTCAATTCAATGGATACGATTTGAACGATTACTTTAAATTAATCAAAGTGTCGCACGAAATCGGGAATGAACGCAACATAACGACGGATTCAGCCCCTAAAATCGGGGTCAACATTCAACAGGTTGCGTTTGGCGCAAAAAAAATCAAGCTGACAGTAAGCTTGGCGACAAGACATCTTGAAGATATTGCTTTCGTAGACCCGAACGAGCCAGCCAAAGTTGATACTGGCATGTTTTATCGTGTCAGGGAGCAAGCAGCTAGAGTGTTGCATTCTGATAAACCTGTTAAGTTGAGATTACCAGATGAACCAGACAGATACTATTTAGCCATAGTAAAAGGGGATGTTAGTTTAAAAGGCATTTCCGACTGGTATGACCAAGCTGAAATTGAATTCATGGTCCCAGATGGAGTCGCACATTCAACTACATATCGAAGTTTCGAAACCCCTAAAACAGAAAACGGCAAACTAGTATTTGACCTTGTCAACGACGGATCAGTTGATGCGCATCCGATAATTACAGTGAAGCACAATAGTGAGAATGGCTATATCGGATTAGTTAACAGTAGCGGTATTTTAGAGCTTGGTGACAGGCAAAAAGGGGATACAGAGACTTACAAGCAGTCAGAGGTCTTGTTTGATTACGCTTCATCTAATGGACAACACAGAATCCCTAACGGATTGTCACAAGGTTTGAAAAACGTTGGTATCACGAATGATAGCAACGATACCAGACCGAACGGCACGCTTTACATCGACAACGCTTGGGGTCGCCCCCACATTGCGTTGCAGAGCGGTCAGACAGCGTCGGTTACATTTGATATCCCAAGGGATTCCAGCGGTGTAAAAGGCGCTCTGTACGAGTACTTCTGGTGGAGACAAATTTTTTGGTTAGGCTCTGCAGATCAGATGGGTTATTTGAAAATTAGTGTCACAGATGCAAGTGGCACTTTTTTGTATGGGGTTGAAACCTACAAACGTGGTAGCGGTCTTGGTTGTGAATACAACTTTCTAGCCAGTGATGGCAGGGGCGGTTACCGTTTTGTTGACAGAAAGCAGTTTCTAGGGACGCACATAGAAGAGCACAACCCATTTAACGAACCTAGAGGATGGTCAGATATCCAACGGTTTGACGACGTCGTTCAATTTTATTGGTGGGGGTCTTACCCTAGATACACTATCCCTGAAATCAAAGGTAAGAAATCGGATAAAATCCACATTATCTTCAGCAAGATCGGGAACGCACCGCAAGTTAGCCACATGTACTTAGATGATTTTATTTATCGGAAAGACTATGTCGTAGGGGTCCGGAAAGTTCCCAATCGTTATAGGGCTGGTGGAGAAGTTGTGATAAACAGCGAGAACGACACTGTACTAGTAGATAATATTTCGAAAATTGTTGATGTTGTGCAAGGCTCTGACTTCATCACAATTCCTCCTGGCAAGTCTCAACTCGAAGTTTATTGCTCAAGATGGGTCACGAACAAGCCCTCTGTGTCTGTAAAATTTGAAGAAAGGTATTTGTAATGCTATTAACGATTCACGACGCCAACTTACAAAAGATTGGCTTCATTGATAACGAAAAACAAGAAACGTTAAACTTCTACGACGATACTTGGACTCGCAATCTTGAGACGGCATCTAGCACGTTCGAATTTACCGTTTCAAAAAAGGAATTGCTTAGCGATACAGCAAACCAACCGCTTTACAATCAACTAAACGAACGCTCTTTTATTTCCTTCAAACATAATGATCAAACGTACTTGTTTAACATCATGAAAGTCGAAGAGAATGAGCGATGGGTGAGATGCTACTGCGAGAACCTGAATCTTGAGTTGATAAACGAATACACGAATGCTTACAAGGCTGAAAAAGCTATGTCTTTTGCAGAATACCTCAATGCGTTTGATATTCCTCAGTTTGCGATGGTGACGCTCGGTGTCAACGAGGTCTCTGACCAGAAAAAAACACTTGAGTGGGAAGGACAAGACACGAAATTGGCAAGGTTGTTGAGCTTGGCTAATAAATTTAATGCTGAAGTTGAATTTGTGACTAGACTTAACGACGACAGCTCTATTAAACAGCTCGTCCTGAACGTTTACCATCAAGCGGACGATTCACACACTGGCGTAGGTCGAATTCGTAGCGATATCCGTCTGACGTTTGAAAAAAATATCAAATCGATGACGAGGAAGGTTGATAAAACCGAAATTTATACGATGATTGTTCCGTACGGCAAGGCAAAAGAGCAACCTGAGAATGGCCCTGAAGTGCGAGTCTATATTGGTGGTCTTCCAGCTTGGGAAGAAAAGAACGATAAAGGGATTGTTATCTTCAAGCAAGAGGGCAATTGTCTCTATGCACCTCATGCAGCCAACTTGTACCCTTCGACTTTTGGGGCTTCGACTCAAGACAATAAGTGGATTCGAAAGGATTTAGAAGTTGACAGTGATGATCCGAAAGTTATCCGTGCTGCAGGGATTGCGAATTTGCGAAAGAATGCCTATCCAGCTATCACTTACGAAGTCGATGGGTTCGTTGATGTTGAGATTGGGGATACTATCACAATTCACGACAAGGGCTTTGTTCCATCACTCGACGTAAGGGCTCGTGCTATTGAGCAAAAGATTAGTTTTAGCAATCCAGCAAATAACACAACGACTTTTGGTAATTTCAAGGAACTTGAAAATAGGACATCGGGAGACCTTAGAACCGTCTTCGAACGAATGGTTGAAAACAGTAGACCTTACAGCATTCTTTTTTCAACAGATAACGGCGTTATCTTTAAAAACAATACAGGGCAGTCAACATTACGTCCAACGTTAAAGCGAGGGAATCAGATAGTTAACGCAACCTATCGATTTGTAATTGATGGCTCTATTGTTGGAGCTGGGCTGACTTACACAGTGAGCGCAAGCAAGATTACTAAACCTACCGTAATCACAGTATCAGCTTGGGTTGGAGAGAAAGAGGTTGCTAGTGACGAGATTACATTTGTCGGTGTTTCTGACGGCTTAAACGGCCGAGATGGTCGAGATGGTATCGCTGGAAAAAATGGCGTTGGGATAAAAGGTACGACGGTTCTTTATGGGATTTCAGCGTCAGATAGCATTGCACCCGGAACATGGTCTCAAACACCTCCGAAATTAATTCAAGGCCAATGGCTTTGGACAAAGACCATCTGGACTTATACCGATAATACAAATGAGACCGGGTATCAGAAAATCTATATTGCCAGAGATGGCAACAGTGGTGTTGATGGCATCCCGGGTAAAGACGGTGTCGGTATTCATAGCACCGCAATCACCTATGCTAAAGGGGTATCTGGGACAGTCCCACCAACAACTGGTTGGGTTAGCCAAGTACCTAGCGTACCAGCTGGGCAATACCTCTGGACTAAGACAGTCTGGAGCTACACAGATAACGCTAGCGAAACTGGATACTCGGTTTCAAAAATCGGGGAACAAGGGGCTAAAGGCGATAAAGGTGACACTGGGCCTAAAGGCGACCAAGGTATACCCGGCATTAAAGGTGCTGACGGTAAAACACAGTACACCCACATCGCATACGCTGACACGGTGTCTGGTAGTGGTTTCAGCCAAACCGATACAGACAAGGCTTTCATCGGTATGTACCAAGATTTCAGCACTACGGATAGTCGGAATCCACAAGACTATCGCTGGTCTAAATGGAAAGGTAGCGATGGGCGTGATGGTATACCGGGGAAACCCGGAGCAGACGGACGAACACCCTATATCCATTTTGCCTACGCCGATAGCGCTGATGGCCGAACTGGTTTCAGTTTGACTCAAGACGGCACCAAACGATATCTGGGTATATGTACTAACTTTGATAAAGCAAATAGCACTAATCCAGTTGATTATTCATGGAATGACACGGCTGGTAGCGTGTCAGTTGGTGGTCGGAATCTCTTAAAAGGTTCGAAGGGGCCTTTTAAACCGGATAAGAAACCAACGAATTTTGATAATAATGTTTTGTACAAAAATGAAACTTCTGTCTATTTAGAGCAAAACCAAAAGTATCTCATTAGCGCAAAATCAGACGGTAATTTTACTGCGTTTCACAATGGAAACGCTGAGAGCGATAATGTGGTACTCTGGTTAATGGACGATAAAATCCAAAATTATCAGATTGTATCTGATTCAAAGACAGGGACTACAGGGACGCTGATTATTTGGAACAAACCGACAGGAAACTATCATCTACGTGTCAACACATATCACAAAACAGCTAGCAAGTCTGTTTGGGAAGTAAAAATCGAAAAAGGAACAGTCAAAACGGACTGGACTCCTGCCATCGAAGATGTACAAGATGACATTGATTCTAAGGCCGACCAAGTTTTGACACAAGCACAGCTCAATAAGCTCAACGAAGTTAATTCAGTGGTACAAGCCGAGCTTGAGGCTAAAGCCTCTCTTGAGATACTTAATCAATGGGTGAAGGCATACCAAGACTTTGTTAATGCAAATAACGCTAATCGGGCGCAGGCTGAGAAGAACTTGGCTGACGCAAGCGCCCGTGTGGCTAAGCTAGAAAACAATCTAAGCGACATGTCAGAGCGCTGGAACTTCATCGACAGCTACATGACCTCATCAAACGAAGGGCTTGTCATTGGTAAAACCGATAACTCTAGTTCTATGCTGTTCAGCCCAAATGGACGCATTTCAATGTTCTCGGCCGGTAATGAGGTTATGTATATTTCACAAGGTGTGATTCACATCGAGAATGGTATTTTCTCTAAAACTATTCAGATTGGTCGCTATCGAGAGGAACAAGATTTCATCAATCCAGACCGTAACGTTATCAGATATGTAGGAGGTAAGTAAGTATGTCAGAGTTTTGGTCTAACAATGACCGTGGTTATCGCATCCGATTATGGATTGACCAAGTCGGAAAGAGTGACGTAAATAACACTAGTGATGTGCGTGTTCGATTAGCATTGCTGAATCAAGGTTGGACGTTTGCAAGTTATCAATGTTCTGGGTATGTTGATGGTTTTGGTCAACGAATTGACTACTCTGGAAGCCCAGCGATGCTTAGCCAAAACTCAGAAATACAGTTGATTGACCGCACAATCACTGTAAGGCATGCTGATAATGGGTTTGGTGTCTTCGGTGTGCGTGCACATTTCAATGGCTCAGGTGGATACAGCCCTGGGAACCTAGACATCAGCAACCAAGATATAACACTGACGACGATTCCAAGAGGAAGTTCGGTGAGCGTCGCGGAAGGATTCATTGGCAATCAGGTAGATATCACTATTGACAGAAAATTAGCTGGTGCTACGCACACGCTACGCTATGCGTGGGGCAACAAGCAAGGTAAAATTGCTGATAATGTTGGGACATCGTTTAAGTGGACAATCCCAGCGGATTTCGCAAACGACATACCGAATGCAACAACTGGCCGAGGTACTATATATGTCGATACTTATGTAGACGGCAAATTGATTCAGACGCAGTCAACAACACTAACAGCAAGCGTTGTTACAGACAACATGAAACCATCGTTCACTGGATTTATTTTGACAGATACAAATCCAACGACTCAAAGGATAATTCCAGAGCCAACACATTTCGTGTCCATAATGTCACTTGTGAAGGTTGTCTTCAACGGAGTGCAAGCAAAGAATGGGGCTACAATAGCTGGGTACTACGCTGAAATTGTTGGTGCTAGCAATTCTGTTTCAACGAATGGTGGGGTATTCCGTGAGGTCGCTGTAAACAAAGACACTCAAATGACTTTGAGAGGGAGAGTTCAAGACTCTCGTGGGATTTGGTCTGATTGGAAAGAGGTAAAAATAACATTCTTATTCTATTTCAGCCCAACGCTGAAATTTGAGGTTGTCAGAAGTGGCTCGAAGTCAGATACACTAACCATCAAGAGGTTCGCTAAAATAGCACCTCTTAGCGTTAATGGTGTTCAAAAAAATACCATGAAGCTGACTTTTACAACGGCAAAAGTTGGAACAAGCAATGTTGTAGCGGATAATGGGCAAGCTGGTGGTGAATGGTCAAGTATTTCTGAATTCAAAGCCTCTAACGCAAATCTGGGCAAAGAATATCCCGCAGATACCTCATTCATAGTCACAGGCAAACTAGAGGATAGATTTTCGCCCTCGGAATTTCAAGCTACAGTGCCGACTGATAAAACTATCATGACCTATGATCAACAAGGCGTTGGTATTGGTAAATACCGTGAAAATGGGGCGCTTGATGTCAATGGATTAATTTATTCAGGCTCAAAGCCAATCCAGCACCACCGACTTACAGAAGTTCGAGGTGCTGCGATTATTGAATATAACAACACGAACCTTGACGATTACAGAACGACGGGCTTCTTCTCAGTAATGAGTACGATGAAGAACTATCCTATCAGCAAGCCTAAACCTACAGAACAAGTAGGGTTCTTAGAAGTGATAGAGGGGCTGGGCGGTATCCATCAATCACTGACAACAAGTTCTGGCAGGTTCTTCAAGCGCACTCTAACGCAGAATACAATTGGAAATTGGGTTGAGTTTGTGCGAAGTAATCAACCTGCCGTAAAAAAAGAAATCCCGATAGGCTATGGTGTCAAAGCTAACATAGTACGACAAGGTAGTGTAGTAACCTTCAGCTTAATCAGAGGCATCCACTCTGTTGTCGAGGGAGAACGTAGAGAGCTGGATGAAAAAATTCCAAATGGGTTCAGACCTTGTGTGCAAACTCACTTGGTTGTCAACAAAAATGCAGCTAATGAGCACAAAGGATGTGCAGTGTGGCATCTTGAACCTGATGGAAGTATGTATTTTTCAAACCCAAGTTTTGGAGATGCAGTCTACACAGGAACAGTCACTTACATCACAGAAGACGAATACCCAGCGTTTGAAGAATAAAAAGAAAGGAAAATAATATCATGTCACTTAAAATTACAAAACAACGTACAATTAATGCAGAATTTAACGTCGTAGAAGAAGGGACTACAGTTCTGGTTAAACAGACATACATCAGCATTGACGAGAATGCGGTATCTAGTGTTCAAGAGAATCTTATTAACGCTGAACTCTATGCTAAATATCGCAAACAAATGCGCAAAGATGAGCAAGAACTACGCAATCTTCGTTACAAAATTGAAGATGAAATTCTAGCAGAGTCCAACGGCACAGAGGTAAGCAATGAGCAATAAACCAGATGGCATTTTTGGGCTCTTTGATGTAGTCCGAGACTTCTATGCGCACGGTATTGATGAGCACCCATGGGTGGCTATTCTTGTGATAATTATTTTTTCGGACATAGCCGTTGGTGTGTCTAGAGCTTGGGCTGCTCACGAACTCTCAAGCACAAAGTTTCGCAAAGGAGTAGTAAGCCACACAGCAATGACCGTGTTTGTGGCCATGTTCTACCCATTTGCAAATTTCATGAATCTGACGAGTATCGTTGACACTTTTATCTTCGAGATCGGAAGAGCACACGTCTGAACTCCAGTCACTCGC